>Ga0326726_10005695_pt1 | contig 11264 bp, 8 predicted proteins | sample MHFenrmetagenome_2_FD_207603 | JGI IMG/M metagenome (GOLD analysis project Ga0326726, IMG submission 207603) | Lab enriched peat soil microbial communities from Michigan Hollow, Ithaca, NY, United States - MHF15MN | ecosystem: Environmental > Terrestrial > Soil > Wetlands > Peat | place: USA...
GCCTTCGACGAGGAGCCCCTGGGCCACGGCCGTGCGGACGACGGCCCGGATCGCGGCGTTGACGCCGCCGCAGTCTCTGGTCAGAACGGCGATCTTCTTCATGGGCCGATTATATCAAAAAACCGGTGCTCCCATCCCTCCGTATGATAGAATACCGTTTTAAAGGAGAGTGACCCCCATGGCCAACAAAAAGTATTTGGGCCTCGGCTGCCTCGCCGTCGTGATCCTGGGAATCCTCGGCATCGCCCTGTACGTCACCGGAGTCTACAACAGTCTCGTCGGCCTCGACCAGAAGGTCCAGTCCCAGTGGGCCCAGGTCGAGAACACCTATCAGCGCCGGGCCGACCTCATCCCCAACCTGGTCGAGACGGTCAAGGGCGCGGCCGCCTTCGAGAAAGACACGTACACGGCCGTGACCGAAGCCCGGGCCAAGGTCGGCCAGGTCCAGGTCAACGCCGGCCAGCTCACGCCCGACGCCTTCGCCAAGTTCCAGGCGGCCCAGGACGGCCTGTCCTCGGCCCTATCGCGGCTCCTCGTCGTCGTCGAGAAGTACCCCGACCTCAAGGCCACCGAGAACTTCAAGGAGCTCCAAGCCCAGCTCGAGAACACGGAGAACAGGATCACCGTCGAGCGGATGCGCTTCAACGAAGCGGCCCAGGCCTTCAACACGCGGCGCAACAGGTTCCCCGCCGTCATCATCGCCGGCTTCTTCGGCAACAAGTTCGCGGAAAAGCCCTACTTCAAGTCCCAGGCCGGCGCGGAGACCGCTCCCAAGGTCAAGTTCTAGGCCGCGTCAACTCCTCCGACCGTGAATTACCTCCGGCTTCGGCGACCGCTTGTCATCCTGGCCTTGGCCGGGGCGCTGGCGGTTTCCTATGCCGCGGCCCAGCCGCAAATCCCGCCGTCTCCCCACCGCTGGGCCACGGACGAGGCCGGCTTTTTATCCCGGCAGGCGGCCGAGGCCCTCGACGCGCGCCTGGAGAATTACGAGCGGCAGACGGGCCACCAGTTCCTCGTCTGGATCGGCCGGACGCTAGGGGAGAACGCCGTTCTCGAGGATTGGACCGTCAAGACCTTCGAAGCCTGGAAGGTCGGCCGCAAGGGCCTCGACGACGGGCTCGTCCTGTTCATTCTCGCCGAGGACCGCAAGATCCGCATCGAGGTCGGCTACGGCCTCGAGGACAAGGTCCCCGACATCTACGCCTACCGGGTCATCAATAACATCCTCACTCCCGGCATCAGGGCCGGCCGGCCCGACGAGGCCGTGGACGCGGCCGTCACCGCCCTCATCGGCTACATCTCCGGCAACGAAGGAGCCGCGGGAGAGGAGGCGCCGAATGCGCCCCGGAAGATATCCGCGGTCAAAGGCATCTTCACCGGCATCATCGTCCTCATCCTGATCATTATCTTCATCACCAATCCCTCGCTCGCCTTCTGGCTGCTCATCAACATCCTCAGCGGCGGCAGAGGCGGCGGCGGGGGCGGTTGGGGCGGGGGCGGAGGAGGCGGCTTCAGCGGCGGGGGCGGTCGCTCGGGCGGCGGCGGCGCTTCTGGCAGTTGGTAATGGAGGTCGGACGATGAGCGTAAACAGCCGGCGCAAGCTCTTGAAGACGATCGATGTCGATCGGGTCAAGGCGGCCATCGCCGCGGCCGAGCGCGAGACGTCCGGCGAAGTGCGCGTTTCGGTCTCCCGCTTTTTCTGGGGCGGTGTGCACCACGCCGCCAAGAGGGCTTTCGCCCGCCTCGGGATGGCCAGGACAAAAGACCGCAACGCGGTCCTCTTCTTTATCGTCCCGGCCCGAAAGAAATTCGTCGTTCTCGGCGACCAAGGCATCCACGACAAGGTCGGCCAGGACTTCTGGGAATGCGTCGCCAGACTGATGTCGGAACACTTCAAGAAGGGCGAATTCACCGAGGGCCTGGTCGCCGGCATCGGTGAGGCCGGCCGTCAGCTCGCCGCCCATTTCCCCTACGACGCCGCGGTCGACGTCAACGAGCTTGCCGACGACGTCGATTTCGGCGAAAATTGACCCCAACGACGATCACTCGCGAGGAGAGGAAATGAAAAAGATGACCCTGTTGCTCGTTCTGTTGTCCGTGGTCCTGGCCTTCGCGGCCTGCGAGAAGGGTGCGGCCAAGCTGGCCTATCCGGCCACGAAAAAGGTCGACCAGGTCGACGATTACTTCGGAACCAAGGTGGCCGATCCCTACCGCTGGCTCGAAGACGATAACGCCGAGGACGTCAAGGCGTGGGTCCAGGCCGAGAACGCCGTGACCTTCGGCTACCTCGACAAGATCGCCTTCCGGCCCAAGATCAAGGCGCGGCTGACCGAGATCCTCAACTACCCGCGCTACTCGTCGCCGTTCAGGGCCGGGGAGCGCTACTTCTTCTATAAGAACGACGGCCTCCAGAATCAGTCCGTGTGCTACATCCAGAAAGGCCTCGACGGGCCGCCCGAGGTGTTCCTCGACCCGAACGCGCTCTCGGCGGACGGCACGGTCCGGGCCTCCCTCATCGGACCGTCGAACGACGACCGCTACGTCGCGGTCTCGCGCGGCGAGGCCGGCTCGGACTGGTCCGAGATCCGGGTCATGGAGATCGCCACGAAACGGGAGCTGCCCGATCGCGTCCAGTGGGTCAAGTTCTCCGGCGCCGCCTGGAAGGGCGACGGCTTCTACTACAGCGGCTACGCCAAGCCCGCGCCGGGCGAAGAGCTCAAGGCCAAGAACGAGTACCAGAAGGTCTTCTATCATAAGCTCGGCGACCCGCAAGAGAAGGACGTCCTCATCTGGGAGGACAAGGCCCATCCCCTCCGCTATGTCGGAACGGGGACGACGGAGGACGAGAAGTGGCTCTTCCTGGCGGTGTCCGAAGGCACCAGCGGCTCGGAGCTCTACATCAAGGACCTGACGAAGACAGACGCGCCGTTCGACCTGCTGGTCAAGGGCTTCGCCTACGACCCGTCGCCGATCGAGGTCGTCGACGGCAAGGCCCTCGTCCAAACCAACGAGGATGCCCCGAACTTCCGGGTCGTCCTTATCGACCCGAAGAACTCCGCCAAGGAGAACTGGACGACGGTCATCCCCGAGAAGCCCGAAGTCTTGACCGGGGCCGGGACGGCCGGCGGGTTCATGTTCTGCACCTATCTCAAGGACGCCAACTCCAAGATCTTCCAGCACAAGCTCGACGGGACATTCGTCCGTGAGATCGCGCTTCCCGCCCTGGGCACGGCCGGCGGTTTCGGCGGCAAGCGCGACGAGAAGATCCTCTTCTACACGTTCACCTCGTTCACCTACCCTCCGACGATCTACAAATACGACCCGGCCGCGGGGACTTCGGAGGTTTTCCGCGCGAGCGAAGTCAAGTTCGACCCGTCCGCCTACGAAACGAAGCAGGTCTTCTACGCGAGCAAGGACGGGACACGAGTGCCGATGTTCATCGTCCACAAGAAGGGGCTCAAGCTCAACGGCAAGAACCCGACCTACCTCACCGCTTACGGCGGCTTCGACATCAGCGTGACGCCCGGATTCAACCCAGCTGCGATCATCCTTCTCGAGAACGGTGGGGTCTTCGCTGAGCCCAATCTACGGGGCGGCGGCGAGTACGGCGAGGCCTGGCACAAGGCCGGCATGTTCGACAAGAAGCAGAACGTCTTCGACGATTTCATCGCCGCGGCCGAGTACCTGATCAAGGAAAAATACACCTCGAAGGAGCGGCTGGCCGTCGAGGGTGGCTCCAACGGCGGCCTGCTCATCGGGGCGGCCATGACCCAGCGGCCCGATCTCTTCGGGGTCGCCTTCCCGGCCGTCGGCGTCATGGACATGCTGCGCTACCACAAGTTCACGGTCGGCTGGGGCTGGGCCGTCGAGTACGGCTCGAGCGACAACAAGAAGGATTTCCCCTACCTCTACGCGTATTCGCCGCTCCACAACCTGAAGGACGGCGTCTGCTATCCGGCGACCATGGTGACGACGGCCGACCACGACGACCGGGTCGTGCCCGCACACTCGTTCAAGTTCGCGGCCACTCTCCAGGAGAAGCAGGCCTGCGCCAAGCCCGTCGTCATCCGCATCGAGACGCGCTCCGGCCACGGCTCGAGCAACCTGAGCAAGGCCATCGAATCCCAGACGGACCAGTGGTCCTTCATGTTCTACAACATGGGGCTCACGCCGATCTACAAGTAGGGAGAAAAGAAGAAGGGGTCAAACCTTAATTCTTATAATTTCCAGCGCGAGAGTTGCTCCGCTCAGGCGGGAATTATAAGAATTAAGGTTTGACCCCTTCTTTTCTTTATTTGATCTCCAGCGCTTTCTCCAGCAGGCCGCGGTACTTATCCATCAGTTCCTTGTTGAGGTCGTTCGGCGGCGTCGCCTCGGCCGGCAGGAAGGGCTTGTAAGGGTGGGTCTTCGAATATTCGTCGAATTCTTTCCGCATCTTGGCCAGCTCTGCGGGCTTCGTTAGGAGGTCGATGGCCGAAGCGGCGATGGCCTTGGCCCCGGCGTTGAGGCCCTTCCACGCGGTCGAGCCGTAGAAGCAGGCGACGTTCGACCAGTGGTGGCCGATCGCCCCGGGCACCGAGCCAGGGAAACCGATCGTCGCTGTGGGCGCGATCAGGGTCACGTCACCGACGTCGGAGGATCCGCCGCCGACGAATGGCCCGGCTCTCGGGGCCTCGAGCTTCTCGACTTCGACCGGCATTCCCTTTTCCCCGGCGCCGAGCTCTTTCTGCAAGGCTTTGGCGAAGGCCTGTTCCTCCTCGCTCCACACGGGCATGCCGACGAGCTCGATATTCTTCTGGAAGAGCTCGGCCGCGGCCTTGTTGGCGTGGCGCTGATGGATGGCGCTGACGACCCGCATCGAGGCGAGCTCGACCCCCGCGGCCAGGGCCCCGGCCTTGGCGCAGTTGACCACCCGCTGGTACGTGTCCTCGAGCGTCTCGTCCGTGTTCCGGACATAGTACCAGACGCTGGCTTTGTCGGGGACGACGTTGGGCGCTTCGCCACCTTCGAGGACGACGTAGTGGATGCGGTGGGAGAGGGGGAGGTGCTCGCGGAGATAGTTCGTGGCCACGTTCATGATCTCGACGGCGTCGAGGGCACTCCTCCCAACCCAGGGGGCGCCGGCCGCGTGCGCCGTCTTGCCCCTGAAGGTGAAGATCGTCGAGAAGAGGGCGTTGCCGCCGACGCCGTATTCCGTGCCGAAGCCGCTCGAGCTGTGGTTGTCGATGACGGCGTCGACGCCCTCGAAAAGGCCGGCCCGGATCATATAGGGCCGGCTGACGACGATCTCCTCGGCCGGCGAGCCGAAGACCTTGATCGTGCCCCTGATGCCGTCGGCGACCATGGCCTCCTTGACGGCGATGGCTGCCGCTGCCGCGGCCGTGCACATCGTGTTGTGGCCGCAGCCGTGGCCGGGCGCGCCCTCGACGACCGGATCCTTCTTCGGGAGGCGCCCTTTCTGGGAGAGCATGGGCAGGGCGTCGAACTCGCCGAGGAGCCCGATGACGGGCTTCCCCGAGCCGTATGTGGCCACGAAACAGGTCGGCATCCCGGCCAGGCCGCGCTCCACCGTGAAGCCGGCCTCTTCGAGCGTGTCAGCCAGAAGCTTGGACGACCGGAATTCCTGGAGGCCGAGCTCGGCGTATTCCCATATCTTGTCCGAGATGTTGCCGAACTTCTCGACCGTCCCGGGACGTCCGAGCCAGTCGAGGACCGCCTGCTTTTCTTTGCCGACCTTGGGTTTCCCAGGCGCGCCGGCGGCCGGGCCGGCGACGAGGCTGAGGACAAGCAGGAATGACAGGGATAACGCGATGGGCCTGTTTCTCATGGCATCTCCTCCGTCGGTCATTTCTTTTCGAACTTCTTTAGCAGCTCCGTGTAGCGATTGGAGAGGTCGGTCTCCCGGCCATCGATGTAGACCTTCTTAATGTTCGTCCGGAGCTCCAGGATGTCGTCGTCGGCCAGGACGATATTCGCCGCTTTGCCTTTCTCGAGGCTGCCCATCTTGTCCGCCACGCCGAAGATCTCGGCCGTGTTGATGGTCACGGCCTTCAGCGCCTCCGCCTTGTCCAGGCCGAAGGCGGCGGCCTTGGCGGCGTGGTAGGGCAGGTCCTTGGCGACACTCGCACTCGAGGACGAGAAGGCGATCTTGACGCCCGCCTTGGCCAGGATGCCGGGATTGCGGAAGAGCGCGTCGTAGCCGTCTTCCCAGACGGGCGGCATGTCGTAAAGCGAACCGAGGACGACCGGGATGCCGGCTTTGGCCAGCTCGTCGGCGGCCTTGAAGCCTTGCTCGACGCCGTAAAAAACCGCCTTGAGTCCCTCCTCGCGGACGAACTGGATGGCCGCCCGGATGTCCCGCTCACTGTGGACCGAGATCATGGCCGGCATCTCGCCCTTGAGCAAGGGGAGAAGGGCTTCGTAAGTCTCGTTGAATTCGGGGAGGGCTAGAAGCTTGTTCCTCGCCGCGGCGTCGCGTCGTTTCTCGTAAGCGCGGGCGGCGCCGAAGAGGCCTTTGAGCTCGGCGAGGAGCGTCGGACCGTCGGCCCGGACCTGGGCCGCCCCGCGGCCGCCTCCGAAGCCGCCCCGCCCGGTGCGGAGCCCGGGCAGCTCGATCTGCATGGCCGCGGCCCCCTCGACGGCCATCTCCCGGTTCGTCCGGCCGTCGAGTTTCACAAGACAGCTCACGCCGGATATGAGGCCGCCCGACGGGGCCACGACCGCGGCCGTGATGCCGTTCGAGCGGGCGATCGGAATGTGCATCGAATCGTAACGGATGGCCTCGAGGGCCCGGGCCTGGGGATTGATGCGCCCCGTCTCCCGGTTGTCGACCGTGGCGGAGACGCCGCTGATCTCGACGAGGCCGAGTGACGAATAGCCGTCGATCATCCCGGGATAGGCCCTGAGGCCGGCCGCGTCGACGACCTCGGCCCCGGCCGGTACGGCGATGTCAGCGCCGATCCCGGCGATGAGGCCGTCTTTGACGACGATCGTTCCCTTGGGGATCTCGGCGCCCACGACGGGAATGATCCGGACGTTGGTGATGGCGATGACCTTGTCCGGCTTGGCTTGGGCCGACGCGAACGGCGCCAGGATGATGATCAGCAGCGCGATGACCAAGGACCGTTTCGTCATGACGCGCCTCCCTTGTCGCGGGGCGCGGCGGCTTTTTTGGCCGCCTCCTCGCGCTCCTTGAGCACTTGGTCCCGGTCGAAGTAGACATCCCCTTCGATGATGGTCATGTCGCACCTGGTGTAAGCACTCATGGGGTGCTCCGAGAAGATGGCGATGTCGCCTTGCTTCCCGACCTCGAGACTGCCGACGAGCTTGTCGACGCCGAGCTGGATGGCCGGGTTGATGGTCACGAGCCGCAAGGCCTCGTCCTCGGTCAGGCCGCCGTACTTCATGGTCTTGGCGGCGTCGTTGAACAGGCGGCGGATGCGCTCGCCGCTGTCGGAGTTGATGGAGACGAGAACGCCGTGCTTGGCGCAATAGCCCGCATCGTAGGCGATGCCCTCGGCCGCCTCCATCTTGTAGGCCCAGCTGTCGGCGAAGACGGAGATGCCGATCCCGGCGGCGGCCAGCTCGTCGGCGATCTTGTAGCCCTCCCAGATGTGCTCGAAACACTGGACCTTGAAGCCGAACTCCTTGGCCAGCTCCATGAACTCGAGGGTTTCGGTCGCCTGGTAGCTGTGGCAGCGGGCGACCCGCTCGCCGCGGAGGACCTCGGCCAGGACCTCCAGGCGCAGATCTTTGCGCGGCGGGACCAGGTTTCTCGGCGGGTTTTTGGCCGCGGCCGCCCGGTTATATCGATCCCATTGGGCCATGTAGTTCCGCGCTTTTTCGAACTCGCGGCGGATGATGGCGTTGACGCCCATGCGCGTCGCCGGATAGCGCTGGGTCTGTCCAGGCTGGACCGTCCGGCCCGACTGCTTGACGTTCTCGCCCAAGGCGAACTTGAGCGTCGGCAGGGCTTCCTTGACCACAAGCTCCTCCGACGGCCGGCCCCATTTCATCTTGAGGACGACATTCGGCCCGCCGATCGGGTTGGCGCTGCCGTGCATGGTGTGGACCATGGTCACGCCGCCGCTCAGGGCCGTAAGGATCGCCGTGTCGTCGGCGTTGATGACCGTGCCGACGTCGGCTTCGGGGGTGATGGCCTCCGATCCCTCGTTCGTCCCGGCCAGGGCGATGTGGGTGTGCGAATCGATGATGCCGGGGAGAACGTAGCGCCCGGCCGCATCGACGACGCGGACACCCGGCGGGGCGGCGATAGTCCCCCCGATCTGCTTGATGATGCCGCCGATGACGAGGACGTCCCCTTTGGGAATGACGCCTTTGGTCACGGTCAGGATGGTGCCGTTCTTGATCAGGATATCGCGGCTGTCGGCAGCGGCAGGGAGGGACGAGACGACGACGGCGGCGGCTGCGAGAAGACATAAAGTCAGGAGGCGGGGGAGTGCCGGTTTATTCACTTGGTCACCTCCGCGTACTTGAACTGGACGCCGTCGACGAAGACTTTGGCGACCTGGGCGTTATCGTCGAAAAATTCGCCCTTGACCAGGACGACGTTGGCGATCTTTCCCGGCTCGAGAGTGCCGAGGGTCCGGTCGAGGCCCATGTAGCGGGCCGGCTGGATGGTCAGGGCCCGCAAGGCGGCGTCCGGCGACAGGCCGGATTTGATCGCCGTCCGGACGTTGCGGAGGACTGCGGCCCCGTCGGCGTTCGACCCCGAGACGAGGGCGAAGGCGATCCCCTCCTTGGCCAGGGAGGCGGCGTTCGCGGGGTAGATCTCGGCTTCGGCCTTCTTCCGCAGCTCCTCGCCCTGCGCTGCATACTTGCTCGTTGCCGGCGGCCGGAAGTCCAGGGCGATAAGGAGCGGGACAGGGCTTTTCTTCAGGACATCCGCCGCGCGCCAAGCCTCGTTAGCTCCGGCGAGGAAGGCGTTGAGCTTGAACTCGCCGGCGATCTTCAGGGCCCGCTTGATGTCTTCGACGTTGTTGCACTGGAAGACGACGGGCTTGCGGTCGCGGATGAAGGGGACGAGCGCTTCGAGCCGCGGGTCATACTCGGGCCTCTTCAGGCCGGCCGGACCCTTCTCGTACTGAGCCTGCCGTGCCGCATAATAATCGGCGTCGATGAAGCTCTGGCGGATATGGGCGATCGTCCCCATGAGGCTCGATGGATAGCTTCCCCGCTCGGTCGTGAAGTTGATATGCAGAGCGACGCCGTTGCGGAGCACCATGGGCTGGAGCGGCTCGCCGTTGAGGTTGAGCAGGACACTCTGACCTTCGAAGATGCCGCGCGCCGGGGCGGCGAGCACGGTGGTGAAGCCCGCCTTATGGAAGCTTTCGACGCCGGCCCGCTTGGGCTTGAGCTGGTCGAGGACAAGAAGGCCGGGTCCTGGCGGGAACCTGTCCTCCTGGGGCTGCTGGGCTTGGGGCTGCGGAGGCTCCTCGGACGTGAACGCCTGGCCCTCGGGTCTGGCTGGCGTTTCCAGGAAGAGGTTCGAGAGCGCGGAGATCAGGCCCGGGTAGGCGACGAGGCCATCGGCCTCGACGATCTCGGCATCCTCCGGGATCTTGATCTTATCGACAGGCCCGACGGATTCGATGAGCCCGTCGCGGATGACGATCGTTCCTTTTTCGATGACGGGTCCGGCCACCGGGACGATCTTGCAGTTGCGGATAGCGTACGTCGGTCCGACATCTCCAGGCGGAGAAGCCGCGACGAGAGCCATGACCGCGATAAGAAAGAGAATGAGGGATACGAAGACACGCGTGGAGTGTTTCATGGGCCTCCTATAAGAAGACGGGGTCAAACCTACCTTTTATCACTTTTGTATCCCTCTGTTAACACCCGCTATGGGGACGAGGGCAAAAGTAAGAAAAGGTCGGTTTGACCCCCTCTTGCAGGCTTGCCGGGCCTGGCCGCCTGTGCTATAAATGATTGGCCTGATTGTGCCTTCCCCGTCCGGGGAGGGTCGCCGGCCGAAGGCCAACAACGAAGAGCGAGATGACCATGGTCCGAGTCCGATTCGCCCCCAGTCCAACGGGCTTCCTCCACATCGGGAGCGCCCGGACGGCCATCTTTAATTGGCTTTTTGCGCGCCACACCGGGGGCAAGTTCCTGATCCGCATCGAGGACACGGACCTCAACCGCTCCGAGACACGTTTCCTCGACGAGATCCTCGAGGACCTTGAATGGCTCGGCCTCGACTGGGACGCGGAACCCCTCTTCCAGAGCAAACGTTTCGGCGTCTATCGTGCGAAGGCCGAGGAGCTCCTCGCCGCGGGCAAGGCTTACAAGGACGGGGACGCCGTCCTCTTCAAGGTCGCGCCCGGCCGGACGATCGCCTTCGACGACCTCATCCACGGCCGCATCGCGGTCGAGTCCGAGACGATCAAGGACCAGGTCATCATCAAATCGGACGGCTCGCCGACCTATAATTTCTCCTGCGTCGTCGACGACTCCTTCCTCGGCATCACCCACATCCTCCGCGGCGACGACCACATCAGCAACACGCCCAAGCAGATCATCTTTTATGAGGCTTTCGGCCTGGCCCTGCCGAGCTTCGGCCACATGCCGCTCATCCTCGGGACGGACGGGGCCAAGCTCTCCAAGCGCCACGGCGGCGTTTCCGTCGAGGAGTATAAGCGCGAAGGGTTCCTGCCCGAGGCCCTGGCCAACTATCTCATCCTGCTCGGCTGGATGCCCAAGGACGGCCGCGAGGTCATGCCGCCCGAGGAGGCCGTCAAGCTCTTCGAGATCTCGGAGATGAACGACGTCCAGGCCAAGTTCGACATCCAGAAGCTCCGCTGGCTCAACGCCGAGTACATCATGAAATCCTCGAACACGCGCCTCGTCCCCCTCGTCCGGCAGCACCTGGACGCGGCCGGTATCCCGACCGCGGCTTTCCCCGACGCCTACCTTTCCAAGGTCCTCGACCTCTACAAGGTCCGCGCGAAGACCCTGAGCGAATTCCCGGCCATGACCGACTGTTTCTTCCGCGAGGACTTCGCCTTCGACGAGGACGGCCGGAAGCGCCTGGAGACGCCCGAAAGCCGCGAGTATCTGCGGCTCCTGGCCGACCGGCTGGCCGGCATCACGGATTTCTCGCACGCCACGATCGAGGCCGTCTTCCGCGAGTTCGCCGAGGAGCGCGGCATCAAGGCCGGTCCGATCATCCACCCGGCCCGCATGGCCGTCAGCGGGAAGACCAAGGGCGCGGGCCTGTTCGAGATGATGGAAGTCCTCGGCCGCGA
>Ga0326726_10005696_pt1 | contig 11262 bp, 8 predicted proteins | sample MHFenrmetagenome_2_FD_207603 | JGI IMG/M metagenome (GOLD analysis project Ga0326726, IMG submission 207603) | Lab enriched peat soil microbial communities from Michigan Hollow, Ithaca, NY, United States - MHF15MN | ecosystem: Environmental > Terrestrial > Soil > Wetlands > Peat | place: USA...
CGCCTGTTCCACGCCGGCGGCGTCCAGCGCGCGCGCGACCGCGCTGGCCTGATCGTACGTCGTCACCGTGCGCACGGGACGTGCGTCGTGCGCGCGACCGCTGTCGGCGAAGTCGACGCCGAGCACGCGGAAGCGCCGCGTGTCGATCGCCCGCCCGGGGCCAACGACCTCCTCCCACCAACCGGTCGACGCATCCGTCTCGTTCGACGTGACATGTCGGGTGGCCGAAATGCCGCCGAGCGCGACGACGACCGGTGCGCCGGCGGGACCGACCAGCTCGTACCGCGGTGTCGCATCGCGGCCGCGCGCGATGGATGGCGTTCGGTATCGAGACTCCGTGTGCCTGAGTACGTCCGGCACTGCCCACCTCCTCCGTTTGTCGCGTGTTGTCGCGTGCGAGCGAAAAAAGAAATCCCCGATCCTCTCGCGAGAGGGTCGGGGATCTCGAGCGTCGTTCCGCTCGATGGCGCACGCTGGTGCGCGTCGCCGCCCGTCCGTTTCTCGCGAAGAGAGAACCGGCCGCCGTCGACAGTCGCACCGGCCGCGGCCACATCGAGATCGATGTGTCGCGGACTGGCGAGGTGTCTAAAAACACAAATGCCCGGACGGATGACGCCGCCGGGCAGGTCGCGTTTTAGCACTTTGTTTAACGTGGCGGCAATAGGCGGCAAATCACCACGGTCTTCGATTGTGAGAAGACGATAACGCCGGCCGTTCAGCGCGTCAAGAGGATCGTTCGATCGGCATGCGGACGCTGTTGCCCCACTCGGTCCACGAGCCGTCGTAGTTGCGAACCCGGTCGTAGCCGAGGAGGTACGTGAGCACGAACCACGTGTGGCTCGATCGCTCGCCGATCCGGCAATACGTCACGACGTCATCCGTCCGCGCAAGCCGCTGCTCGCTCTCATAGATCGCGCGAAGCTCGTTCGCCGGTTTGAACGAGCCGTCGGCCTTCACCGCGCGCGCCCACGGGACGCTTCGCGCCCCCGGAATATGACCGCCGCGCAGCACGCCCTCCTGCGGATACTCCGGCATGTGCGTCGTCTTGCCGCTGAACTCGTCCGGCGATCGCACGTCGATGAGCGGCCGCTGCGCTCGCGCGTGTTCCAGCACCGCCTCGCGGAAGATGCGAATGCGCTCGTCATCGCGCGCCGGAGCCACGTACGTCGTCGGCGGATAGTGCGGCACCGCTTCGACGAACGGCCGGCCTTCGCCCTCCCACTTCGTCATGCCGCCGTCGAGGATCCTGAGGTTCGGGAAGCCGAACAGCCGGAAGACCCAGAACGCATACGTCGCCCACCAATTGTTCTTGTCGCCGTAGAAGACCACCGTCTTCGACTCGTCGATCCCCAGCCGGCGAACCAGCGCCTCGAACGCGTCGCGGGTCACGTAGTCGCGCGTCACCGGATCGTTCAGATCCACGTGCCAATCGATCTTCTGTGCGCCCCGGATGTGACCGACGTTGTAGAGCAACACGTCTTCATCGCTTTCGAGCACGCGGATCGACGGGTCGTCGAGATGCGCCGCCAGCCACTCCGTGCTGACGAGCGCGTCGGGGTGAGCATATCCCTTGTCCGCGACCTGTGCGTCGGGATGCTCGGTGATGGCGGGAGTCATTGCGCTCCCTCCCGCTAAGCTGTTTGCTTCGCCGCGCGCTCGGCGCGCACGTACGTCAACCATCCGTACGGATCGTCGATCGCGCCGCGCGCGAGATCCAGGAACCGCTGCTGAATCTGCGTGGTGATCGGACCGCGCTTGCCGTTGCCAATCTCCAACCGGTCGACGCTGCGGACCGGCGTGACCTCGGACGCCGTCCCCGTCAGGAACACCTCGTCCGCCTGGTACAGCATTTCGCGCGGCAATGCCTGCTCGCGAACGGCGAATCCCATGTCACCGGCGAGCGTGATGATCGCGTTGCGCGTGACGCCATGCAGCAACGTGCCATTCGTCGGCGTGGTGTAGAGCGTTTCGCGATGCACCACGAACACGTTCTGTCCCGATCCTTCGCTCACCATTCCATCGGGGCTCAGCGCGATGCCCTCGGCAAAGCCATTGCGCAGCGCCTCCATCTTGACGAGCTGCCCACCGAGGTAGTTCCCGGCCATCTTCGCCATCGCCGGAATGGTGTTCGGCGCGACACGATGCCACGACGACACACACGCGTCCACGCCGTTCTCCAGTGCGCCTTCGCCGAGATACGCGCCCCACGGCCAGCAGGGCAGATAGACCTCGACCGGACTGTCGAACGGCACCATGCCCGAGGCGCCATAGCCACGGAGGACCATCGGCCGGATGTAACACGCGTCCACGTTGTTGCGGTCGACCAGCTCGCAGCACGCCGCGACGAGCTCGTCGAGCGAGTACTTCACGTCCATGCGGTACATCTTGCACGAGTCGAGCAGGCGCTGGAGGTGGTCTTCCAGCCGGAAGATCGCGGGCCCGCGGGGCGTGGCGTACGCGCGGATTCCCTCGAACGCCGACGAGCCGAACTGCAGCGAATGACAGAGGACATGGACGGTCGCGTCGGCCCAGCGAACGAATTCGCCGTCGCGCCAGATCCATTCGGTCTCAGTGATTTTGGCCATGACACTCTCGAGTGACGAGCGGAATGGCGACGCCGGGAGGACGCCGCCGGCTGAAATATGGCCCCTGGTGCCAAGCAGCGCAAAAACGTTGTCAGGCTTTTACTTGCGGGCCCTGCGCACATCGAGCCAACCCTCCCTCTCCTCCTCGTGTCTAAGGGGAGAGCGCACTCGGAGGACATCGATGGCCCTGCTCAAAGGCACGCTCGACGTGCTCGTGCTCAAGACGCTGTCTTGGACGCCCATGCATGCGTTCGAGATCAGCACGTGGATCGAGGATCAGTCGACGGGACGCGTCGCGATTGATGACGCCGCGCTCCTCCAGGCCCTCCACCGCCTCGAGGCACGGAAGCTCATCGACGCGGAATGGGGCGTCACGAAGAACGGACGCCGAGCACGGTACTACCGTCTCACGAGTCCAGGACGCGCCCACCTTCGAGCCGAGTCCGAGCGCCTCGTCGATCACTTCGACGCGCTGGTCTCCGTCCTGAGCGCGAAGAAGGCCTGACATGCGGTTCGGTCTCCGAGAGGGACTCGCACGGCTACTGCGCATTCCGCGACCATCGCCCCAGTCCATCCGCGCGGAGGCAGACGCCGAGCTGGAGTCGGTGATCACGAACCGGATCGAGTATCTCGTCGCCCACGGCCGGTCGCCAGACGCCGCGCGCGCGGAAGCGCTCAACCGCCTCGGCGCCAGTTTGGACGAGGCGCGATCGCAACTCCACCAATCGGCACAACAACGGGAGCAGCGGATGCGATTCAGCGAACGTGTGCACAGCATCGTGCAAGATTTGCGGTATGCGGCGCGCGGACTAGCCGCGCGACCGACGTTCACGATCGTTGCCGTGCTAACACTCGCCATCGGCATCGGCGCGACGACGGCGATCTTCAGCGCGGTGAACGTGCTGCTGCTACGTCCGCTGCCCTACGCGCATCCCGACGAGTTGATGAAAGTCACGCTGGTCACGCCGGGCCGCGGCGCCATCCCGAGCAACGAGCAGATGGTGTGGTCCTACCCGAAGTCGCAGGTGTTCCGCAACGCGCAGCACGTGTTCTCGGACATCGCGTTGTACGCGAGTGGACAGTTCACGCTGCGCGCTGGAGACGCGGAGCGAGTGACCGGCGAGGAGATCGGAGCCACCTACTTCTCCGTGCTTGGCCTGTCCGCGGCGCGAGGGCGCCTGTTCGATCGGTCGCTCGACGCGCATCCCAACGCCGATCGGCAAGCCATCCTCAGCTACGGGTTCTGGGAGCGGCGCTTCAATGCCGATCCGTCGATCGTTGGCCGAACCATCGACATCGATCACCAGCCGTACACCGTCGTGGGCATTGGGCCGCGCGACTTCACGGGGCTGTCGGGCCAAGCCGATCTCTTCCTGCCGCTCATGGTGCGTCCCGCCGAGGAGTTCACGCAGCCGCAGTCGCACGAATTCTGGATGGTGGCGCGTCGCGCACCCGGCGTGAGCGCTCAACAGGCGCTGGCCGCGGTCCGCGTGCTCGGCAAGCAAGTGAACGACGCCGTCCCGGACTCGTACAGCAAAACCCCGTGGGGCGCAACGACCGAGCCGTTGGACAACGCGAGACTCGCGCCGTCCGTGCGCCGATCACTACTCGTGTTGTTCGGCGCGGTCGGATTCGTGTTGCTCATCGCGTGTGCGAACGTCGCGAATCTCCTGATCGGACGCGCCAACACTCGCGCGCGCGAGATCGCCGTGCGACTCGCGATCGGCGCGTCGCGCGGACGGCTCGTTCGTCTGTTGTTGATCGAGAGTCTGCTTCTCGCGTTCGTCGGTGCGGCCGCGAGTTTGCTCGTGGCGTGGGGTGGCGTGCGCGCCCTTGGAACGATCGATCCCGCGACCACGCTTCGCGTGTCGCGAGACAGTGGCCTCGGGGCCGTCGCGTTCTCGGCGATCTCGCTCGACTGGACGGCGCTTGCGTTCACCCTCGGAGTGACGCTCATCGTCGGACTGGTGTTCGGTCTCGTCCCCGCCATCGGCGCGACGCGGGCGTCGCTCACCGACGCGCTCAAAGCCGGCCGCACGAAGTCGACTCGCGTACGCCGCGGATCACTCCGCCGCGCGCTCGTCGTCGTCGAGGTGGCGTTGGCGATCGTTTTGCTCGCCGGGTCCGGGCTGATGCTCAGGAGTCTGACGAAGCTCCTCGCGGTCGATACCGGATTCGACGGCACGAATGTGCTCACCATGAGCATGAGCATCCCGGTCGAGGGCAATGCCCGCGATTCGATGCCTGGATTCTACGAGCAACTCTTGGATCGCGTACGCGCGGTGCCAGGTGTCGTCGATGCGTCGATGTCGAACTGTGCCCCAATGTCCGGCCGGTGCAGCTCGACAGTGATCTGGTTCGATGGGCACGTCCCTGAAAACCCAACTCGCGCGCCGTCGATTGGCTTGAACTGGGTTTCGCCCACGTGGTTCGCAACCATGAAGGTTCCCCTGCGGCGCGGCCGCACGTTCACCGGCGCGGACCGGCTGGGCACCCCCGTCGTCGCCGTGGTGAACGACGTCGCGGCGAAGAAGTTCTGGCCGGGCGCGAGCCCGATCGGCAAGCACATCGGTGCGGGCATGAGCGGCATGAAAGACGCCGAGGTGATCGGTGTGGTCGGTGGCGTCCGCCTGCGGGCCGACTCCGCGCCGAAGCCGGACGTCTACATCTCGTACCTCCAGTTCCCTCGCGGTGGGACGACCCTCTTTGTGCGGGCCGCGCGCGATCCATCGGCGATCGCAGCCGACGTGCGGCGCGCGATTCACGAGATCGCGCCCCAGTATCCGATCTTCAATGTGAAGACGATGGCCGAGCGCACAGCCGCCGCCACGGCATCGTCACGGTTCAGCGCCGCACTGCTCGGACTGTTCGCGCTCACGGCGCTCTCGCTCGCGTCGATCGGGATCTATGGCGTGATGGCACTTGCGGTGAGCGCGCGCACGCGCGAGATCGGCGTGCGCATCGCGCTCGGCGCGGACCGGCAGCGCGTCCAACGACTCGTCGTGGGTGAGGGCGCGGCGCTCGTCGCGGCCGGCGCGGTGCTCGGCATCGCCGGCGCCCTCCTGACCACGCGCGTGCTGGCGTCGCTGCTGTTCGACCTCGCGCCGACGGATCCGCCGACGTACGTCGCCATCGTGCTCGTCCTCGGCGGGTGCGCGCTCGCCGCGAGCTGGATTCCCGCGCGACGGGCGTCGCGCGTCGATCCGGTGACGGCGCTGCGCGCCGATTGAACGTCCGTCCGCTCAGCGCGGCATGCGAAACACGAACTCCTGGGCGACGAGCTGGCGCACCGGACGTCCGCCAAGCTGCGCGGGCAGATACCGGGAGCGAGACAGCGCATACCGAACGGCGTCGGCGAACAGGCGGTGGACGTTTCTGGGCACTTCGAGCGTGCCCGCGTCCACACGTCCGGTGCTGTCGACGACGAACATGACCGTGAAGTCCGCCTCGATGCCGGCCGATTCCATCGATCGCGGATAAACCGGCTTCGGGTTGTCGGCGAATGGCGTGACGATTCGATCCACGGCGTCGGCGTGGTAGACGCCGTCGGCCGGCGGCGCGCTCGAGCGACGACTGACGAGCGACGCGCCAATCACCTCGGCGAGCGTCTGCGGCTTGAAGTCGGCCGTGTCGGCGACCTTGGTCGTGAGATCCAGCTTGTCGATTCCGCTGGCCGAGTCGAGGTCGGCGGTCGGAATGGAGAGCGACAGGGCCGGCATCGGGCCGACGGGCGACGCCGCGGGGGCGGCGGCGCGTTTCGGCTTCAGGACGCTCGGCCGATTCTCCGCCGCGGGCCGCGGCGCAACCATGAACCGCACGCGCTCCAGTGGCGCGATCGCTCCAAATGCATGCGCCGTTCGCGCGGGCAGCGACGAACGCGACGAAATGGCGGCGAGGACGAGGCCAGCGTGCACCGCGATGCTCAGTGTGGCGGTACGAACACGGCCGAGCTCCGCTGCACGGCCGGTAGCGATGAGATGCAGCATACACAGATCGTGAACTGGTTGCTGCACCCCATAAGCACTTGGCTTGCCGCGCCGTCGTCCGTCCATCGCCTCCGCGCTCGAGACCGGTCGCGTGCGCGCGCCGTGCCCGAACTCAACGGCCGGCGGCGGCCTTGCGACTCACTCGGCGCGAATGGCGACGATCGGATCCGTCCGCGTCGCACGGTATGCGGGCGCGACGCTCGCGATGGCCGCGACCGCCGCGAGGACGAGCGGCACGATGACGAACGTCGCCGGATCGGTCGGTGTCGTCTCGAAGAGCAGTGCGCGAACCACTGTCGTCGACGCCGCGGCCGCCAGCAATCCAGCGCCGACGCCGGCGGCGACCAGCGCGGCGGCTTGCCCGAGCACGAGCAGCATGATGCTGCGGGACGTCGCGCCGATCGCGATGCGCACGCCGATCTCGCGTGTCCGCTGCGCGACGCCGTATGCGACGACGCCGTAGAGTCCGATCCCGGCGAGCAGGAGCGCCGTGGCCGCGAAGCCGCTCAACAGTGTCGTCACGAAGACGCGCGGATCAGTGAGGGCGACGGACGATCGCGAGTGCATCGGCGCCGGCTTGGCGCGCATGTTGATCGCGGGCTCGACGCTATTCACGGCGCCCTCGATGGCGGCCAGCGTCGCGGGTGTCGGTGGCGCGCGAACGATGAAGTTCATCCACGGCCACACCTCGAGCGTGTAGGGCAGATAGACTTGCTCCGGCGGCTTCGTCTCGCGACCGAACTCACGGTAGTCGGCGACGACACCTACGACCGGGAGTGTGATCGGCTGGCCGAAATCGGCGCGAGCCTGCGACGACCGGTGCACCGTGATCCGGTGTCCGACGGCGCTCGCGCCCGGCCAGAGACGCTTCGCCAGTGTCTCTGTGATCAGGAATCCGTTCGGCGATCGCATGTCGGCGTCGGTGAATCCACGCCCGTCGACGATGCCCACGCGAAACGTCTTCAGGAAATCGGTCGAGATGGGATGGTAGGCCACCTGCGGCCCGCCTCCGTCCGGTCGATCATCGGTCTCGAGCTTCGTCGGCAAGAGCGCGCCACCGGCGGCCGCGGACGTTTCGACGGATGGAAGTGCTTTCGTCGCATCGAGGATGCGGCGGTAGAGCGCGGCCGCCTGCGCCGGTGCATCGTACCGTCCCGCGGGCGGAAAGACGTCGAATGAGATGACGCCATCGACGTCATAGCCCAAGTCGACGTTCGAGACTCGTCGCACACTCTGAATCAGCAGCCCGGCGGCGATCAGCACGGTGATCGCCAGCGCGAACTGAATCACGACGAGCACGTTGCGCGCGCGGCGCGTCGCGCCCGCGGTGCCGGCGGCCTGTCCGTCGCGCAGGCGTGTCACGAGGTCACCGGCGTCTGAGTTGAGCGCGGGCAGCACGCCGATGAGGAGCGCGGTCGCCGCGCTGACGGCGGTGACAAAGAGGAGCGCGCGGCCGTCGACGGTGATGTCCGTCGCGAACGGGAGTCGCTGCGCCGCGTACGGACGAAGGAGCTTGACGATCGCGGCGCCGAGCCCGGCGCCGGCCACTCCAGCGACGACGGCGATGACGCCCGCCTCAGTAAGAAGATGACGCGCGAGCCGCCACGCGCCGGCGCCGAGCGCCGAGCGAACGGCGAGCTCGCGCGCGCGGATGCTGTTTCGAACGAGCAGCAGGTTCGCGACGTTCGCGCAAGCGAGGAGCAGCACGAGGACGATCGCACCCGAAATGAGGAGGAGCGTTTGCCCGAGCTGACCGAAGAGCGCTTCGGAAAGCCCCTGCATAGTGATCGCGGTCCAGTGTGCCTGCTCGACGGGATAGTCCGACGCGAGCCGCTGCTGGATGGTGTGCATGGCCGTCGAGACGCGCGCCGAGTCCGCCCCGCTCCGAAGGCGAAGCAGCGCGCGACTGTCGACATGGAGGCCACGAAGCGACAGCGCCGCGTGGGTCGCCTGGAAGACCGAGATCGGTTGCCAGAGCGCCGGCGGCACCCATCCGGTGCCGCCAAAGTTGGGATACGCGAACCCGCGCGGCATCACGCCGATGATCGTCGTCGGCATGCTATCAACGGTGATCGTCTTGCCGATGGCCTCGCTCGCCTTGCTCCCGAACCGTCGCTCGAAGAAGGCGTGCGAGACCACCGCGACGCGCGGCGCTCCGGGATCTTCCTCGCCGGGCGCAAAAGTGCGGCCGATCTCGGGGCGTGTGCCAATCAGTTGGAAGAACCCCGGCGTGACATAGGCGGCGATCTGGTGCTCCGGCTCCTCGGCGGTGGCGATCAGCACGCCGTCGCCGCGGACGAAGGCGAAGCCGTCGATGGCGTCGCGGACCGCGGCGCCCTGCGCCCGCCAATCCTTGAAGGTCGGGAACGACGGCACGCGCAGCGCGCCATCCTCGCTCCGCTCGTAGACCGTCTGCAGGCGGCTCGCGTTCGCGTAGGGCAGCCCGCGCACGAGAATGGCATCGACGACGCTGAATGTCGCGGTCGCGCTGCCGATGGCGAGCGCGAGGAGGAGAACGGCGACGATGCTGAACGCGGGCGCTCGCCGCAGCGCGCGAAGGGCATCGCGAAAGTCCTGTCTCATCCAAGTCACCGGAAAGTTGTTCGGACGGCCGACTAAGAGAAAATATTATCTCTGGCATAGACAATATTTTCTCACGCTCCGCGTGTCAAGGATCCCGTGAGAGCCGATGGCTCAAAACGAACGACGCCGAGCGACTCGCGTCGTCTCGGCGTCTTGATGAGGCTCGCTGCTCGCTCAGGTCGGCGGACGAGTACGCCGGCCCGCGAGCCACTCGACGGCCGCGATGAGCCGTGGAATCGGGATCGGCTTCTGCATCACGAGCCATCGGCCCGGCGCATCAGAAAGATCCCAGAACTCTTCGGCCCAGCCGCTCACGTAGAGCGCCGGCCGCAGCCCAATCCGCTCGATGATCTCACGCGCGAGCGAGGTACCGTCACCGTCGGGGAGCGTGATGTCCATGACCAGCACGTCGACCATGCCGTCGAGGCGGTCGACTTGCGCGAGCGCGTCCGCTCGACTGCCCGCCGTCGTCACGTCGAAGCCGTGCGACCGCAGGATCTGATCGTAGGCGGCACAGATCGCCGGGTCGTCGTCCACGATCAGGACGTGCGAACCGGGCGCGGCCTGGTGGCCAGGATCCAGAGGATGGACGGTGGTCGAGGAGGTGACGGTCACAGGGGGGCCGGAAAGGGAATTCACCGGCCTCGAGCGCGAGGTCCGGCGATTATAGCATCGGCATTTGGCGCTGAACACTTAAGTCGTTCAGCATCGAACGTTTGCCGTCCGCGACACGTAGTATCTGGGCAATGCAAAATTTTCGATCACTTGGAGATCACGTGTTTTTCGGCATCGTACGGTATCCCATTCGCGCGTGGCGCGTGTTGATCGGCGTCGCGGCGATGGCCGGCTTGGCCGGATCGATCGCCGCCGTCGCGCCTGCACCTCGTTTCGTTCCCGGCGTGTCGTTCCGCATTTCATCGTCGCTTCGCATCTACCCCGGCGACGTGCCTCGCGGACAGGACGATCAGGTGATGCGCGGTCGCGGCGTCGCCGCCGGCGGTCATTCACGAATCGAGTTCTTGGCGTTCACACCGGCACCGAACGGCGTGACGACGGACGACTTTCTGATCAGCGTCGATTCCGGCAAGGTGTTCGTCCTGCACTCGGCGGATCAGCGTTTCACGTCGTCCGATGATACGTTCGGCGGCCCGGGCATCATTCCGCTCTCACGCAACATGGGCGCAGGTCTCGGACGCGGTCCGGGCGGCCCGCCGGGCGGCGCCGACCGAGGCGGCGGTGGCGGTGGCCGCCGCGGAGGCGGTGGTCCTCCGGGCGGAGGCGGTGGTGGCGGCAGAGCCGGAGGCTTCGGCGGAGGGCGCGGCCGCGGTGGACGCGGCGGCGCGACCGGCGTGCTCGCGCAGATGCAGCTGCTCGGCGTCACCTTCAACGTCGAGAAGCTCGGCGCCGGCGACGTCATGGATGGCCGGCCGACGCAGCACTACAAGATCACGACCGACTATCGCGTGGTCTGGGGCGAAGTGACGTTCCCCGCGCATGCGGTCACCGAGGTGTGGACCGCGGCGCTTCCGACGGCGATTCCAAATCCGTTCGAGCCGCTCATCGTCGCCGATCAGTCGACCGACGGGCCGCTGATCGAGTACGCGCTCAAGCTTCGCGCGGTGCGCGCCCAGCTCGACGGCACGCCGATCAAGGTCATCACCACCACGACGTTCACCGAGATCGCCAACATCGTGGGCTTGACGCAATACGTCTTGCCGGACGCGCCGGAGCCGAAAGTCACCGTGGTGCAGCAGACGCAGATCACCAACATCACGACGGCGGACGTGGATCTTAAGTTGTTCGTCGTGCCGGACAACTCGGGAGCACCCTGATCGCTGCCCGTGTGGGGTCCCCCTACACGCCGGTGGCCATGTAGCGACGGATCGCCGAGACCGCACGATCCATCTCTTCCATCGTGTTGAAGAAGTGCGGTGAGAGGCGGAGGCCCGGTCGATCCTCGCCGGCGCGCGCGGTGACGATAATTCGGTCCTTCTCCGTGAGCGCAGCGGACAGCCGGCGCGGGTCGAGCGATCCCGGCTTGAAGATCACGATCGCCGCCGAGCGCGCCGGATCGGTGTGCGTCCACATCGTCACGCCATCGAGCTTGC
>Ga0326726_10005697_pt1 | contig 11261 bp, 7 predicted proteins | sample MHFenrmetagenome_2_FD_207603 | JGI IMG/M metagenome (GOLD analysis project Ga0326726, IMG submission 207603) | Lab enriched peat soil microbial communities from Michigan Hollow, Ithaca, NY, United States - MHF15MN | ecosystem: Environmental > Terrestrial > Soil > Wetlands > Peat | place: USA...
TCTGTCATCCTCTCACCAGGGTATTCTCTCTATCAACCCGAGCTTTCACCCGAGCTTGGCTACGGCCGTTATGCGAATGTGGTGACGAGCATGGAGTTTGAAAGAATGCTCAGCGCCTCGGGCCCCTGGGGAGGTCATGTCACCCGCCGGTCGTCGGATCATCGAGAGCCGAAGAAGATCGCATTTCTGCAGTGCGTGGGATCAAGAGAAAAGGAGCATGATTATTGCAGTTCGGTCTGCTGCATGTATGCGACCAAAGAGGCGATGCTCGCCATGGAGCACGTCCCGGGAGTCGATATCAAGATCTTTCAGATGGATATGAGGGCTTTTGGAAAAGGTTTTGATGCCTACTTCGAGAGAGGAAAGGAAAAAGGGATTCAGTACATTCCCTGCCGCATCTCCGGACTGGAGGAAGACCCCCAGACAAAGGATATTTTAATCCGGTATGAAAGTTCTGATGGAAATCATTCTTCGACCAAAGAGGAAAAAGCTGATCTGGTGATCTTGAGCATCGGGATGTCCGCCCTACCGAACGCTCAAATGCTGGCGAGCGCTTCGGGGATTGAGCTCGATTCCCATCAGTTCTGTTTGACTCGGGACTTCCAACCCATTGAAACAAGCCGCTCCGGTGTTTTTGCTTGTGGCGCTTTCACAGAGCCGAAAGACATTCCCGATAGCGTGATCCAGGCGAGCGGTGCGGCAGCTAAAGCCCTTTCCATCATCGGAGAAGCACGGGGAACGCTCGTTCGAAAAAAGGAGTACCCTCCTGAGAGAGAGATTTCTCCGGACGAAAAACCGAGGGTCGGAATCTTCGTTTGCAGTTGCGGAACGAATATTGCCGGGACCGTGAACGTAAAAGAAGTGGTTGAATTTGCAAAATCCCTTCCGGGAGTGGTCCACGCTGAGAATACGATTTACACGTGTTCAGCGGACTCCTTAAAGCTCATCCAGGAGAGGGTGAAGGAACTCAATCTGAATCGAGTTGTCGTAGCTTCCTGTACACCGAGAACACATGAGCCACTTTTTCGAGATACCATTCGCGAAGTCGGTCTCAATCCGTATCTCTTTGAGATGGCCAATATCCGCGATCAGTGTTCCTGGGTTCACATGAACCTCAAGGAAGAGGCGACGGAGAAAGCAAAGAACCTTGTCCGGATGGCGATTGCCTGTTCCAAGAATTTGGAACCGCTCCATCAAGTCCCGAGGAGTTTGGTCCACAGTTGCCTGATTGTGGGAGGCGGCCTGGCAGGGATGATATCAGCGCTGAGCATGGCTGAGCAAGGATATAAGGTATATTTGGCGGAGAGAGAAAAAGAGCTGGGCGGAAGACTTCGGCAGATCTTTTATAGCGGAGACGGCGGAGACCCGCAGGCTTATTTAAGCCAGTTGATCAAGAAGGCCGAGAGCCATCCGAGGATAGAGGTTCTAAAGGGCTATGAAGTGGTGGGACATGAGGGCGCAGTGGGGAATTTTAAGACAAAGGTTGCCAATGGATCCGCACCGAGGGTGTTGGAACACGGCACCACAATTATTTCCACCGGGGGAAGAGAGCATCGGGGCAAAGCGTATCTCCTTGGAGAAGATCCGAGAGTAATCACCCAGGAGGAATTTGAGAAACGGATTTCCCTTTCTGATTCTTCCCTTTCAAAAGCCAAATCCATTGTGATGATTCAGTGTGTAGGCCCGTGGGATGAAGATCCTGCCAAGATTTTTTACTGCAGCCGGATCTGTTGCAGTGTCGCAGTCAAAAATGCAATCAGAATAAAAGAGCTCCACCCTGAAACTTCTGTCACCATCCTTTATAAAGACATGAGGACCTACGGTTTCAAAGAGGCCTTCTATACTCAAGCCAGAGAGAAGGGCGTTCTCTTCGTTCGGTTTGATGAAAAGAAAAAACCTTCTGTCTCTCTCTCCAACGGGCAACTGTCGGTCCAAATCGAAGATCCGATGCTTCATATCCCCCTCACGCTCCGTCCGGATGTTTTGGTTCTCTCCGAGGCAGTTGTTCCGAATGAGGGGAGCAAGGAGTTGGCGAATCTCTTTAAATTCCCGCTGACATTGGATGGATTTTTCTTAGAGGCCCACGTCAAATTAAGGCCGGTCGATTTTGCAACAGATGGTCTCTATCTCTGTGGAATGGCACACTATCCGAAATCGATTAATGAGACCATTTCTCAAGCGGAGGCTGCATCAGCGCGTGCTGCCACTATCCTTTCTCAAGACGCGCTTCAGGTCGGCGGCGTGGTAGCAGTAGTCGAGGGAGAACGATGTGCAGCCTGTCTGACCTGCGTGAGGGTCTGCCCCTATGAGGTGCCGGTGATCAATGTGAAGGGCGAGGCAGAGATTGATCTGGCCAAATGCAAAGGCTGCGGCAGCTGTGCGGCGGAGTGCCCGGCCCGAGCCATTGAGCTGATGCACTTCAGGGACCCTCAACTCTGGGCCAAGTGCCAGGCGTTGGTGATCAGCGCAGAGCGCATAGAGCAGAGCGCATAGAGCATAGAGTTAAAGAGATTTTTTTGCGCTATGCGCTATGCCCTATGCCCTATGCCAAAGGAGCTTAGGATGGAAGCAGTCCAGCAGAAGATTGAGACGAGTCCCGAGTCACGAGCCACGGTCTTTGAGCCCGAGGTCTTGGCCTTTTGTTGTGAGCATTGAGCCTACAGTGCAGCGGACCTGGCAGGTTCGATGAGGCTCAACTACCCGACGAACGTGAAAATTGTCAAGGTTCCCTGTACGGGGAGGGTGGATATCCTATTAATCCTCAAGGCTTTTGAATCAGGAGTGGACGGGGTCTACCTGGCAGGATGCCTGGAGGGAGAGTGCCACTTCCTGAGAGGAAACCTAAGGGCCAAGAAGAGAGTTCAATACGTGAAAGGTCTGTTGGAGGAGGTAGGATTAGGTTCTGGTCGTTTGGAGATGTATAACATGAGCTCGGCTCAGGGTCAGAGATTTGCAGAGATTGCCCGAGAGATGACCGAGAAAATCAGGGGGTTGGGACCGAGCCCCGTCAAAAAAAGAAGGTAATCAGGATATCAGGAGACCAGTGTGAAGGGAATCAGGGTATCAGGAAATCAGGATGAACAAAAAAGATTTTTGGCCTGATAACCTGATATTCTGATAGCCACTCACTGATGACCTGATAATCTGATACGCAAATTAAATATCGGAGGTATCCATGATTGTAGCAAATAGGAAGAGTTTGGAAGAGATACTTGGGATGCTCAAACCCTATAAAAAAGTATTGCTCCTGGGATGCAATGAATGTGTGACAGTCTGTGCGACGGGTGGGGAGAGAGAAGTAGGAGTATTGGCTTCGGAGATACGGCTATCTCGTTCCAAGGAGGGCCAGGAGATCGAGGTCAAGGAGCAGACGCTGGAGCGTCAGTGTGATCATGAATACATCGATCAGGTACGTCCCTTTGTGGGAGACTATGAGGTGATCCTCTCGATGGCCTGTGGGGCGGGGATACAATACGTGGCGGAGAAATACCGGACGAAAGTGGTACTGCCTGCGGTCAACACGAACTTCTTGGGAGTGACGTTGGAGCAGGGGGTATGGAGTGAGCGGTGCCAGGGGTGCGGGGAGTGTGTCTTGCATCTGACGGGGGGGATCTGCCCGATCGCCCGGTGCGCGAAGAGCCTGCTCAATGGTCCCTGTGGGGGATCCTCCAACGGGAAATGTGAGGTAGACAAAGACACGGATTGCGGTTGGCAACTGATCGTGGATCGGCTCAAGGAGCTTGGGCAATTGGACAAATATGAGGAGATCATCCCGGTGAAAGATTGGAGGAGCTCACGGGATGGAGGCCCCCGTAAGAGAATAAGAGAAGATTTGAGACTATAAGTAATTTAGTAACTGAGTTCGGAGACTCCGAGCTAAAATTCTCCGAACTAAACTACTAAGCGGAGCGATGCATGAAGACCAAATCGAATATCGAGCGTATCTTGGAAAGTGGTGGATTTGTAGTGACTTCGGAATGTGGGCCACCTCGGGGGGCAGACCCTGAGGTGATCAGAAAGAAGGGAAACCTGCTCAAGGGGGTGGTCGATGCGGTCAACGTCACCGACAATCAGACCTCGGTGGTCAGGATGAGCTCCTTCTCGGCATGTATCATACTCAAAGAGATGGGCTTTGACCCTATTTTGCAGATGGTCTGTCGGGATCGTAACCGCATCGCCATACAGAGTGACATCCTGGGGGCGGGAGCCTTGGGGATCAACAACATGCTCTGCCTTTCGGGAGATCATCAGAAATTTGGGGATCATCCGAAAGCAAAAAACGTCTTTGATATCGATTCGATCCAATTGATCAATACGGTTAAAACCCTTCGAGATGATGGGAAATTCTTGGGGGGAGACGAAGTCAAGGGCAAGCCGGTGCTCTTCATTGGGGCGGCAGAGAATCCCTTTGCGGATCCTTTTGAGATACGGGCGGCGAGATTGGGGAAGAAAGTGAAGGCGGGGTGTGAATTCATTCAGACGCAGTGTATCTATAACATAGAGAGATTTGCGAAGTGGATGGAGATGGTGAGAGAGAGAGGACTTCACGAGAAATGTGCGATCTTGGCGGGAGTGACGCCGTTTAAATCGGTGGGGATGGCGAAATACATGAAGAACTCGGTGCCGGGGATGGATGTGCCAGACGGGATGATCGAGAGGATGAAGGGGGTGGCGAAGGAGAAGCAATCGGAGGAGGGGATCAAGATCTGTGTGGAGACGATCCAGAAGTTGAGGGAGATACCCGGGGTGAGGGGGATTCATATTATGGCGATTGAGTGGGAGGAGAAGGTGGGAGAGATCGCCAAGGCGGCAGGACTTCTACCCAGACCACAACCAACGTAAGCATAGAGCAAAGAGCAGAGAGCATAGTGTAACTCAGGGCTTAAGCCCTGAGTGTCAGCCCTAAAGGGCTGAGTTACACCCCATGCCCTATGCTCCATGCCCTTTGCCAACAGGGATGCTATCAATGGATACGTTGCTAAATACTAATTTTGCCGAAACCATAAAAAAAGAGACGGGGGAGAATGTCTTTCTTTGCTACCAGTGCCAGAAGTGCTCCTCGGGTTGTCCGGTGGTCGAGCACTTTGATCTTGCTCCTAATCAGGTGATGCGGGCAATCCAGTTAGGACAAAAGGAGATGGTGATCCGTTCGAAAACGATCTGGCTCTGTGCCATGTGCGAGACCTGCGCCACCCGTTGTCCCCATGACATCAACATCACAAGAATTATGGATGCATTAAAGATAATGGCGAAGAATGAGGGAATCGAGCCAAAGGTTCCTTCCGTCCCTCTCTTCTATCAAGCCGCCATGAGAGGAATCAAGTGGTTTGGAAGGATGTATGAAGCCGGTTTGATGGGAGAAATCTACCTTCGCCAGATGCTGGCAGGTCAGCTCAACTATCAGCAGGTTTGGAAAAATGATATGCCTATGGCTTTGAAGATGTTTAAGAACGGAAAGCTAAAAGTCTTTCCTACCTTCGGAAAGCCAAAGCTCAAGGGTAAAAAAGCTCAGAAAAAAGAGGGTATCGCTTACTTTCCGGGTTGCAGCCTTCACGGCACTTCAAAGGAATATGATCTGTCCACCAGAGCCGTCTTTGAAAAACTCGGTGTCTCTCTCCATGAGCCAAATGGATGGGGATGCTGTGGAACCACTCCTACCCATTCCACAGACCATTTTCTTTCGACCCTGCTTCCGATGAAGAATATCGCTTTAATAAGAGAGGACGGGTTCGACAATGTCACCACCCCTTGCCCGTCCTGTTTTCTCAGGATGCGGGTGGCATTGAAAGAGACTCAAGAAGATCGCGATTTGAGAGAGAGGGTCAGCCGTGAGATTCCAAATCTTTCTTCCAATGGAATGAAGGTTGAGCATCTCTTGAACACGGTCACGGAAAAAATTGGCTACGAACAAGTAGCTTCGAAGGTGGTCCGTCCCCTGAAAGGCCTCAAGGTCGTTTGTTATTACGGATGTATCATCACGCGTCCTCCGAAGATTACGGAAGTAAAAGATTATGAATATCCAACCCAGATGGATCGGTTGATGAAAACGATCGGAATCACATCCCTTGACTGGTCCTATAAAACTCGATGCTGCGGGGTCTCTCTCGGGATCTCACAATTACCAATCGCCTTAGAGCTAAGCAGGAAGATTCTTAAAAATGCGAAGAGTGTAGGGGCCGATGCGGTGGTAGTGGCCTGTCCGCTTTGTCATGTCAACTTAGATGCCCGACAAAGACAGATTGAACAAGAGTTTAAGGAGACCGTTCAACTTCCGATCATTTACTTCACTCAGCTGATGGGGTTGTCCTTCGGACTAAGGCCGGAAGCACTGGGCCTTGACAAACACTTCGTCAATCCCCAGCCCCTCTTAAGCAGGATGATGGGCTGAAAGCCTAATTGTATTTAGTTCTTAACTGATTAAATATATGAATATCGTATCTGGTCTTTAAGAGGCGATGGAAAAGCACGTCGATAGCAGACGCTTAGCCTTCTAAGAAGCAATTCTTTGCGGATCATCCGATACTGCTCAGTGGCCAATGTGCGTGAACGGTCGTTCCCTTGCCCATGGTTGATTCAAGGGCAAAAGACCCGCCTGAAAGTTCTGTTCGTTCTCTCATCGTAGAAAGACCCAATCCCCTTTTCGTCGTGTCCAAGTCAAATCCCTGGCCGTTATCCTGTATCGTCAATACTATTTCACCATCTTGCTTTTGAAGAGAGAGATTTGCGTGAGTTGCTTTGCTATGTCTTGCGATATTGTTCATGGCCTCCTGGGAGATCCGAAAGATCGGCGTCTTGAGAAGATCCGGTACATCGTCTTCGGATATCTCGATCTGTTTTTCCAAGGAGATGTGAGAATAGGTCTTTTGATATTCCCGACAGAACCAATTCATGGCGGCGATAATCCCAAGGTCATCCAGCACGGATGGGCGTAGATCGGCCATGATCCGGCGGACGTCATTATTGATATCCGACACCATTGAGCCGAGATCTTGTAGAGACTCAGGGCTGCTATTTCCCTGTTTCATTTCCTCCGCTATTCTCTCGATCCTGATTTTCACGGCACTCAGAGAAGCGGCAATGCTGTCGTGAAGTTCTCCAGCAATACGCTTCCTTTCAGTTTCTTGGGCCGTCAAACATTGTGAGGCGAAAAATCGCACCTGATCATGTACCTTTTTCAAAGCCTCCTCCGCCTGCTGGCGCCGCTTCTTCTCTTCCACCTCTTCCAGGGCCCTTTTGATGCAAAGAGGAATACGGTTAAGCCGGTCTTTTAATACGAAATCCGTGGCCCCCCTCTTCAGGAGATCAACAGCGCGGTCTTCGCCCAATGCACCAGTAACAAAAATAAATGGCACACCAGGGGCTTTTTCGCGGGCGATCAACAGGGCGGACTCTCCGTCAAACGCAGGAAGCGAGTAATCGGAGAGAATGATGTCGGGCGAGAATCGATCGAGAGCATCCACGAAGGAACCCTCTGTATCGACACGGGTTGCTACGAACTCGATGCCGACGGAACGAAGCTCCTCTTCCATTAGCTCCGCGTCGGCGGGAACGTCCTCAACAATGAGGATGTGAAGGCCCGGCTTAGATTTTTTTTGCTGCATGGATCGGTCCTTCGCGAGACTCAGTAGGGTGGCTTATTCAGTAGAACCCAATAAAACCCTATTTCGGAAACCACCTCCGCAAATTTGTCAAACTCGACAGGCTTCACGATATAGCTGTTCACACCCAGCTTATAGCTCTCCACCCTGTCCTTCTCTTCGGCCGACGAGGTCAGCACGACAACGGGGATCATCTTCGTCCGTTCGTCAGAGCGGATCTTCTCCAGGATCTCCAGTCCGCTGACCTTTGGAAGTTTCAGGTCCAGCAGGATCAGGAAGGGACATCCCACCCCAGCAGTGACGCCACAAACGTTAAAAAGGTAATCGAGCGCCTCCTCTCCGTCCATGAGCACTTTTACATTGTTGGCTAATTTTCTTACTTTCAGAGCGTTGAGCGTCAGTTCCACGTCCGCCGGGTTATCTTCGATCAGTAAGATTTCGACCTTTTCCTTGTTCATCTGTTTCTCCTCTTGATTGATCATTGATGATTGTTGATTGTCGACTTGGCAAATAGAAACGGTGAAACGACGAATCGGCGAAACGGGGAAAAGATCTTTCTCCGATTCACCGACTCTCCGGTTCTCCGATTCGTATTTTATCAATCATCAATCGTGAATCAACAATCTTCAGGGTAGCGTAAAATAAAAAGTAGCTCCCTCGTGGATTTTTCCTTCCGCCCATATCCGGCCACCGTGCCGTTGAACGATTCGCTGGACAATCGCGAGGCCCACCCCTGTTCCTTCAAACTGGCTCTCGCTCACCAAACGCTGGAACACGCCGAAAAGTTTATTATAATACTTCATGTCGAATCCGATACCATTATCTCTTACATAATAAACCTTTTCTCCGGATTGTTCAAAGCTGCCCACTTCGATTCGCCCATCTTCTTTACCTCGGGTAAACTTTACCGCATTTGACATAAGGTTAACAAGGAGCTGCCGGATCATCGCAGGATCGCCCTGAGCTTTCGGAAGATCGCGGATCTCGGCCTTAAATTCCCGCTGGGGCTCTGCGGTCCGGATCTCCTGTAGAGCCTCACTCGCCAGAGCTTTCATATCGAGCTTCGACCAGTTTAAGTTAGCTCGGCCCACGCGGGATAACCTGAGCAGGTCATCGATCAAGTGCCCCATCTTTTGAGCGTTATCTTGAACGATGCCGAATTTACGCCGGGTCTCCTCGTCAAAGCCCGCCCCTTTATCATTGAGAATCATCCGGGTAAAGCCGTCAATCGCCCGAAGGGGTGAACGGAGATCGTGAGAAACGGAGTAGCTGAAGCTTTCAAGCTCCCTGTTTGCCGCTTCCAGCCTGGTCGCATGCTCTTGGAGCTCCTTGTGGGTTTTCTGAAGCTCTTCCTCCATCCGCTTACGCTCGGTGATGTCGCGTCCATAGACATTAGCGTAGCCTTCTGCAGGAAACGGCGCGATCCAAACAATGTAGAACCTCCCGGCAAGTAGTACATCCTCCTGTACTTCCCTTCCTTCGGCCATCGCCCGGGCAACCAGCCCTAAGAGCTCGTTTGTCAAAACCTGCCCGACCTCGTATTTCCATCCCTCAACCTTTGTGGAAGCGGGATTATAGTAGAGGACGGTCCCATCCGCTGACGTCCGGATAACAGGATTGGGATTCTGCTCGGGAAAACGTGCCAGCCAGAGCGCCCGGTCGCGGACCTGCCGCAACTCTTCGTCGGCCCGTTTGCTCAAAAGTGTTTGGAAAATTGCAGGAACCACTGCCTCCAAATCCTGCTGCTGCTCCTGCGTGTACCCGTGCTCGCGGTTCCCCATAGCCACCATGCCGATGGCCTTTCCTTTTTGGATAAATGGTACTCCAAGAAAAGCCGTTAGTTGCGGGTGGCCTTCCGGTATGCCGATACTGTCAGGATGCGAAGACGGATCGTTGACGAGCAGACTGCTTCCGTCCAGGAGCACGCGGCCATAGAGGCCGTGAATCTTAAAGTTACCTGGCGGCCTGCGATGCCCGGTCTTGTCGTACATCGTGCAGAGTTCCCATCCAGGATCGCTGATGGCAATGTCGTGTAGGCAGCCATCCTGCCCGATCTCACCAATAAAACCGAACTTGCTGTCTGTGAGTTCTTCCGCAACCGAAAGGCCCATACGGCCCAATTCTTCTTCCGTATCGCAGGTTAGGGCTTTCTCAAAGATTCGATTGATCGTCTCCTGGATTTTGTTCTGATGGCGGATCTTCTCCTCGGCCCGTTTGCGCTCCTCTACCTCGTTCGCGAGACTTGTGTACGAGTTTCTCAGCTTCACTGTCATCCCATCGAACTCCGCCGAGAGCGCGGCGAACTCATCATCCCCCTTGATGTTTATTCTGTGATCGAGATGCCCCTGGCCGATGGCCGAAGCGCCGTCGCGCAGCCTGCCGATGCGATCGACGATGGTACGATTCATCAACGCCGAATTGATAAGAGTGACGGCGCTGACGAGTAGAAGGATCAAAACGCCGCCGGCGCCCGCTGTCTTGAGCGCCGAAACAAGGGCTGCACTGCTTGATTCTTGCAGTTTTCCGTTGACGATAACCAACTCGTAAACCCTGGCATTCAATTGGGTGAGCAGCCTGGCCTCGACTTCACCGGAAAGGGCTGCGTTCCTGACTCCCCGTTCGGTATCCTCACGGTTTGCAATAATGGCCTGTAAGATCCTACCGATCGATTGCTGGTTTTCAATCAATGTGGAAATCCTCAGTTTCTCTTTGGGATCCTTGAACTTGTCGGACGCCGATCTCAGCAGATTGTCGATCTTCTGATTCTCAGCAATAACTTGTGCCCGAGCACGCTCACTGCCGGTGCGTATATAATCGGTCCGGACTGCAAGCCGCTCGAAGGCAGCGGTGATCAGTGCGTCCGCGATTTGCTTCTGCTCCAATGCCCTATTGACGCGTTGGGCAGTCACCAAGAGCACAGCGATTACGGCAATGACCGACACGGCAAAAACCGCATTATTGATTCGCAGCCTTTGTCTAAACTGCATGAATCGTCTTTACCTCACTATTCTCACTGCGTCCGGCTTGACCCTCTGCAGGCCGTCAAAGTATATGCACTCGAGGTAGTTTGGAGCCTTCGTTGCGCCGGTCAGCTTGTTTTTGATGGCCCAGTCGGATTCGTCTTCCAATGCAAGAAGCAGCGACTGGTCGAGAGACACGTCGAAGGTGTGGATGGGCCAAGCAGCGGCGAGCACCGTCTTATCTATCTGTCGGAAATCAGAGACCACCTTCTGAGCCTCCGCAGGATAATTCCTGGCAAATTCCCCTGCCTTCAACAGGGCGAGCAGCGCTTTCTTGATGATCACGGGATTCTTCTTCGCGTAGTCCTGCACGGCGATGAGATTGAACGTCTGTGTATAGATATCCTTTTCGTAAAAAATTATTCCCTTGTCCCCCAGCATCTGTTGCGCCTGAATCTGGAAAGGAAGAAACATCGATGCTGCGTCGATTTCCCCATTTGTGAGTGCTTGCGGCATTTCCTCGGGCTTCAGGTTGGTAACCTTCACATCTGTTCCCGCGACGCCGTGGGTCGCCAGGGAAACGTGCATAAAGTACTCACTCATTGTACCCATGGACGCGGCAACTCGCTTTCCCTTCAGGTCCTGAAGGAGATGTATCCCCTTGTCCTTCCTGGCCACAATAGCGTTGGTCTTGTCGGAGCTC
>Ga0326726_10005698_pt1 | contig 11261 bp, 9 predicted proteins | sample MHFenrmetagenome_2_FD_207603 | JGI IMG/M metagenome (GOLD analysis project Ga0326726, IMG submission 207603) | Lab enriched peat soil microbial communities from Michigan Hollow, Ithaca, NY, United States - MHF15MN | ecosystem: Environmental > Terrestrial > Soil > Wetlands > Peat | place: USA...
GGGGGCGATCGGGTACGCCACCGCCCGGATCACCGTGACGGTTCCGGCGGGTGGCAGCGTCATCCAGAACGTGGCGCTGGAGCGCGCGGCAGTGGCCCTCGAGGAAATCGCGGTCACCGGCACCCGGCGCGCCGAGCGCTCGGCCGTCGATCAGGCGGTTCCGGTGGACGTGCTGACCCAGGAAGAGATCCGCCAGACCGGCCGTACCGAAACGGCGCAGATCCTCCAGGCGCTGGCGCCCTCGCTCAATTTTCCCCGGGCCACCGTGGCGGACGGGACCGACCACACCCGGCCCGCCACCCTGCGTGGCCTCGGCGCGGACCAGGTCCTGGTCCTGATCAACGGCAAGCGCCGGCACACCAGCGCCCTCATCAACGTGAACGGCACCGTGGGCCGCGGACAGGGCATGGTGGACCTGAACGCGATTCCCTCGAGCGCCATCGACCGCATCGAGATCCTGCGCGACGGCGCCGCGGCGCAGTACGGCTCCGATGCCATCGCGGGCGTGATCAACATCATCCTGAAGGAGAGCGCCCCGGACGCCCTGACCGCGACGCTGGGACAGACCGCCCGGGGTGACGGCAACGTCGTGAACCTGAACGGCACCAGGACCATTTCCTGGGGCGGCAACGGGTTCATCGAGCTGGCCGCCGAGTTTCGCGACCGGGGCTACACCAATCGCTCGCTGCCCGACCGGCGCACCCAATACTTCCCGGGCGATCCCAAGAACTCCGATCCCCGGTTCGTGAACCAGATCGATCATCGCCAGGGCGACGCCGCCACCCGGGACCTCGTGGGCTTCGTGAACGCCGGCAAGCAGCTCGGCTCCAACAGCGAGCTCTACGCCACGGCCGGGTGGAGCCGCCGGGGCGGCAACGCCGCCGGATTCTGGCGCCGCCCCAGCGACGATCGCACCCTTCGGTCCAGCTACCCCAACGGCTTCCTCCCGTTCATCTACTCCACGATCCACGACGGGTCGGGGGTCGCGGGGGTCCGGGGAGAGACCCTGGGCTGGCGGTACGATGTCTCGGGCGGCTACGGGCGGAACTCTTTCCGTTTCGACATCAAGCACACCGCCAACGTCTCGCTCGGGCCGGGCAGCCCGACCGAGCTCTACGCCGGCACGCTGGTCTTCGGGCAGTTCACCGGCAATCTCGACCTGGTGAAGGGGTTCCGGGTCGGCCTGGCCTCCCCGCTCAACGTGGCGGTGGGCGCCGAATTCCGCGGCGACCGGTATCGAATCAAGGAAGGGGAGCCCGACAGCTACCGGAACGGCGGCGTGCCGATCCAGGGCGGGCCGAACAACGGCAAGGCGGCTCCGATCGGGGCGCAGGTGTTCCCGGGCTTCACGCCCGGCGTGGTCCCCGGCAGCGCCCTCCCGGGCGACGCGGTGCGCCGGGGCCGCAGCAACGTGGCGGGTTATGTCGATCTCGAGGCCAACGTCATCCGGCAGCTGGTGCTCGGCGCCGCCGCGCGGGCCGAGCACTACAGCGACTTCGGCGGCACCGGCGACTTCAAGGTGTCGGCCCGGTTCGAGCCGACCCACGGCCTGGCGTTCCGCGCCGCCTACAGCACCGGTTTTCGGGCGCCCTCGCTCGGGCAGTCGTGGTTTTCCTCCACCGCCACGAATTTCGTGGCCGGCGTGCCCACCGACAATCGGACCTTCCCGGTGAGCAATCCGGTGGCCGTGGCGCTCGGCGCGAGACCGCTCAAGCCGGAGACCTCGACGAACAGCAGCGCCGGCCTCGCCTTCTATCCGCTCCGGGGCCTGTCGGTCACCGCGGATTACTACCGGATCCTCATCGACGACCGGATCGTCCTGTCCGGCACCTTCAACCAGCCGGCGGTCGTGGCGTTCCTGCAGCAGCAGGGTTTTACGGGCGTGGGCGGCGCGCGGTTCTTCACCAATGCCATCAGCACCCGTACCACGGGCGTGGACATCGTAGCGGGTTATGGATTCGCGGTCGGGAGCGCGGCCCTGCGGCTCACCGCCGGCTACAACCACAATGTGAATGACGTCACCCGCGTCGCACCGACGCCCGGCGTGCTGGCCGCCTTTTCCGAGACCTTGTTCGACCGGGTGGAGCGGGCGCGCATCGAGAAGGGCCAGCCGAAGGACAATGTCAACGTGGCGGGCATCCTGACCTGGAAGCGCTGGGCGTTCGACTATCGGACCCAGCGATTCGGCGAAGTCACCAGCTTCGGCACCCCGACCGACGGCTCGCTGGATCAGACCTTCCGGGCCAAGTGGATTTCGGATCTGAGCCTGAGCTACACCTGGAGCCGGCGGCTCACGCTCATGCTGGGCGCCGACAACGTCTGGGACGTCTATCCGGATCGCAACAACAACGACGGCCCGATCGCCAGCGACCCGAACACCGGCAACGGCGGCAACTCGAATTTCGGCATCTTCCCCTACAACGGCATCTCGCCCTTCGGGTTCAACGGGCGGTTTGCCTATGTGCGGGCGAGCTGGAGCTATTGAGAGAGGCTACGAGGCGACGCGGCGATGCGGCGATGTGCTGGAGACGCAAGCGACCCGGGCGCGAGCCCGGGTCGCTTGTGTCAGGTACCCCTGCGCTAGAACCCCAGGAACGGCAGCCGGAACCCCGCGGTGAGATGGATGTCGTGCTGCTTCTTCTGTTCCAGCGGCTGGCCGTTCTGGTCGAACTTGGCGCTATAGAGATAGTCCTCGGCCCCGACATTGAAGGCGATGATCTTCCCCAGACGAATGCCCGCCGAGGCGCCGAGCACGCCGCCGACACTGGTATTGGGCTTGACCCCGGCCAGATCGGCATCGCCGCCCTTGGCAAAGGTGTGGCGTACCGCGCCGACGCCGCCACTCACCCCGATCCACACCGGGCTGGTGCGCGGAATGAGGTAGAATGTCAGCCGGCCGCTGCCGGACAGGGTGTGCAGGTCCTGTTTGACCTTGGTGCCTGAATCCGAGATCTCCAGGGACCCAGGGGAGTACCCGACGTCCGCTTCGATCCCGACGCGCGGGCCCACCGCGATCCCGAGGCGTCCTCCAAAGGTGAATCCAATGGGGATCTTGGTGATCTGGGGGGTCGCCGAGCCCGACTTGGCATAGCTGAGCAGATCGGCGGTCGGTACCGTGACCCCGATGTAAGGGGTGATCGATAACCCCGTCTTGCCCTTGGGAGCCCCGACCTGTGCCAGCAACGGTCCGGCGGTGAACGCGGCGACGAGACCCAGGACGGCATGACGAACGGCCACACGCATAGCTGCTCTCCTCAGGGTGAACGATGATGACCGAATCGATCCTGGGGGCAACTTACCGGCAAGGGATCAGGGCTGCTTCAGTCTGGGATCAGTCCAGGATCATCCGCGCTAACCTCTTGCTCCCCCGCAGCTTCGGCCAGCAACGAACTCCCAAGAAGGTGTAGATTTGTCGAGTTTCACTTCGGGACATCTGCGTCACGAGGCCAATGATCGAGTGGAGCGCATATCCTCTGACCGGGACCGGACAGCCCGGCGAGGCCGAACTCAAGGTTTCCCGCGATATCCTGAGCCCGCAGCTCCGGAACTACCGCGACATCCTGGTGGCGCTCCCGCCTGCCTATGAGGAGTCCGGCGCCGGCCACCCGGTGATCTACCTCCAGGATGGCCAGAACCTCTTCGACCCGGTCACCAGCTATGCCGGTGACTGGGGGCTGGTGGACACGCTGAATCGGCTCACTCCAGACCGGCCCCAGCCGATTCTCGTCGGCGTCCCCAACATGGGGCGGCGGCGTCGCTATGAGTACAGTCCTTTTCGCGATATCATACACGGGGGAGGCGGGGGCGATCGGTACCTCGCCTTCCTCGTGGAGACGGTCAAACCGCTGGTGGACGCGTCGTTCCGGACTCGTCCCGAGCGCTCCCATACCGTCATCGCCGGCTCGTCATTGGGTGCCCTGATCAGCCTGTACGGACTGTACCGCTATGCCGAGGTCTTCGGCGCGGGGTCCGTCCAGAGTCCGGCGCTGTGGTTTGCCGACGGCGCCGTGCTCCGATTCGTCGAGGAGATGTCGAGCCTGGCGGTGGGGCGAGTGCACCTGGATGTCGGCACCGAGGAGGGCCCGGAGGCGCTCCTGGACGTGCGCGCGCTCAAACGCCTGCTCATCGCCGCCGGTCACCGCCTCGGCGACGACCTCTCGTATGCAGAGGAGGAGGGGGCGGATCACGACGAAGTGTCGTGGGGACGACGGTTTCGGCTGGCGATGCCCTTTCTCCTCGGGCGGGGACCCGAATGAATCACGAGCATCACAACTGGGTCAGCCCGTCCCTCGGCCGGGAAATGCACATCGAGGTCTTCGGCCATGCCGGAGCCCGGATGCTGGTGTTTCCCACCACCCTGGGAAGCTGTTACGAGTGGCGGGACCGGCACATGCAGGACGTGCTCGCGGACCACCTGGACAACGGCTGGCTCCAGATGTTCTGCGTGGATCACGTGCACGACGAGAGCTGGTACAACAAGCAGCTCCATCCCGGTGCCCGCGCCTGGCGGCACCTGCAATACGACCACTACCTCTACTCGGAGGTGCTGCCCTTCACGGAGGGCATGAACCGGAATCCCTTCGTCATCGCCGCCGGGGCCAGCTTCGGGGCATACCATGCGGCATGCTTCGGCCTCCGGCATCCGGAACGGGTCCACCGGATCATCGGACTGTCGGGGATGTACGACGTGAAATCGATGACGGACGGCTATTCCGATCTCAACGTCTACAGCTGCAATCCGTTCGACTTCATGCAGCACGAGCAGGACCCGGGGCGCCTCACCGCCTTCCGCCGGCAGGACATCATCCTGGCCATCGGCAAGGAAGACCCGTCGTACGGGAACAACCTGGAGTTCTCGGGTATCCTCTGGGCCAAGCAGATCGGCAACGCGCTGCGCGAGTGGGATGGCTGGGCGCACGACTGGCCGTACTGGGAACAGATGATCCGGATGTACGTGGGAGGTCATGACTAGGATTGCGGATTGAGGATTGAGGATTCAGGGTTGATCAGTACCCTCGATCCTCAATCCTCGATCCTCGATCCTCGACAAGGAGATAGGTGCATGTCCAAGATCGGCCTCATCGTCGGGCGCGAGTGGTCCTTCCCGCCCGCGTTCATCGAGGAAGTGAACCGCCGCAACGAGGGAGTCACCGCCGAATTCGCGAAGCTCGGCGCGCCCCGCATGGACGACACGCCGGAATACCGGGTCGTCATCGACCGGATTTCCCACGAGGTGCCGTTCTACCGCACCGTGCTGAAGCACATGGTGCTCCGCGGGGTGACGGTGGTCAACAACCCGTTCATGTGGAGCGCGGACGACAAGTTCTTCGGCGCCACCCTCGCCACTTCCCTGGGCCTGGCCCATCCCAAGACCGTGGTGCTCCCGAACAAGGAGTACATCCCCGGCATCGTCCATACCGAGTCGCTGCGGAACCTGGTCTTCCCGCTGGACTGGCAGGCGGTGGTGGACTACGTCGGGCTTCCCTGCATCCTGAAGGACGCCCACGGCGGCGGCTGGAAGGAGGTCTACGTCTGCAAGACGATGGAAGAGCTGCTCCACCACTACGATCATTCGGGGCTGCTCACCATGGTCGCGCAGGAATTCATCGAGTGGGACGAGTTCGTGCGGTGCCTCTGCCTGGGGCAGGACGTGATCCGCCCGATCAAGTACGATCCCAAGGCCCGGAAGTACCACCCCGAGCTGGACTTTCTTCCGCCCGCGCTGATGCGGCGCGTGGTCGAGGACTCCCAGACCCTGGTGCGGGCGCTGGGGTACGACATGAACTCGATCGAGTGGGCCATCAAGGACGGGGTGCCCTACGCCATCGATTTCATGAATCCCGCGCCGGACATGGACATCCATTCGCTGACGCCGACTCACTTCGAGTGGGTGGTCGGCAAGATGGCGGACCTGGCCATCCGCCTCGCCAAGGAGCCGCCACCCTCACCGAGACCGTCGTGGGAGGGGTTCCTGGGAGGCCGGCGCCGGGCTCAGCCGCGCCCGGGAAAGGGCGTCTGACCGTTCGATGAGCGCTCCGACCCGCGTGGAAGACGCCATCGCCGCGTGGCACGATGGGCTGACCCCGGAGCTGGCGGCCGAATCGTCCGGCTGGCTCACCGAGCAGCTCCGGCGCCGGGGGCTGTTCTTCGGCGACCGCCCGCTGTGCACCGTGCTCCGGCCCAGGTTCCTGACGCTCGAGCAATACGACCTGCTGCGGGCCCGAATCGGGGGCCTGCTCCAGGCGTTCGGAAAGGCGCTGGCCGCCGCGCTGCTGGACCCGGCCCTGCTGGACCAGTTCCGACTGGCGGACTGGGAGCGGACGCTGGCGCTCGAGGAACTCCGGATCCCGGCGTCGCCGGTGTCGCGGCTCGACGCGTTCTTCGATCCGGACGGCGGGCGGCTCCGGTTCACCGAATACAACGCCGAGACGCCGGCCGGCTCGGCCTACAACGACGCGCTGGCCGAGCTGTTCCTCTCGATCCCGGCAGCGGGGCCCTTTCTCTCCCGCTATGCGCTGCGCCCGCTACCGGCGGTGCCGCACGTGCTGCACGCGCTGCTCTCCGCCTTCGCCCACTGGTCGGGGAGCCGGCGCAAGCCCGTCATCGGCATTCTGGACTGGCGGGAGGTCCCGACCCAGAGCGAATTCGTCCTGTACCAGAAGTACTTCGAGGCGATGGGCCTGACCTGCGTCATCGCCGACGTGCGGGACTGCGAGCTGCGCAACGGCCGGCTGGTGGCGGCGGGAACCCCGATCGACCTCATCTACAAGCGGGTGCTGATCCACGAGCTGGTCGAACGCGGCGGACTGGAGCACCCGATCGTTCGCGCGGTCCGAACCGGCGCGGTGTGCATGGTGAATCCGTTCCGCTGCAAGGTACTCCACAAGAAGGCGTCGCTCGCGGTGCTCTCCGACGAGCGCAATGCCCGACTGTTCGACCGGAGGGAGCGCCGCATCATCGCGGAGCACATTCCCTGGACCCGGGTGGTGGAGGAGCGGACGACCCGCTTTCACGGCGAGCGGGTGGATCTGCTCCCGTGGATGGAGGCCAACCGCGAGCGGCTGGTGCTCAAACCCAACGACGATTACGGCGGGGCCGGAATCGTGTTAGGCTGGGAGGTGGATGGGGCGGCCTGGACCGCCGCGATCGCGCGGGCGGTGGAGCAGCCGTTCATCGTGCAGGAGCGGATCGGGCTCCCGTCCGAAGTCTTTCCCAGCTATGCCGACGGCCAGCTCCATTTTGCCGGCCGGATCGTGGATACGGCCCCGTTCGTCTTCGGGGGCAGCTACGCCGACGGCTGCCTGACCCGAGTGTCCACGGCGACGCTCGTGAATGTGACAGCGGGGGGCGGCAGCACCGTCCCCACGTTCGTGGTCGAGAAGCGATGATGGCCTGTCATTGTGACAACGCGATGACAACTACGGGGAGTTCATGAAGCCACCGAGCCTGACCATCGGCATCGAAGAGGAATATCAGATCATCGACCCCGCCACGCGGGAGCTCCGGAGCTACATCACGGAGATCCTCAAGGAGGAGTCGATGGTGATGGGCGAGATCAAGCCGGAGCTGCACCAGTCCATGGTCGAAGTCGGCACCAAGGTCTGCCGCTCTCCCGGGGAGGTGCGCGCCGAGCTGGTGCGACTGCGCCGGCTGGTGATGGACCTCGCGGCCAAGAAGGGGCTCAAGGTGGCCGCGGCGGGGAGCCACCCCTTCTCCTCCTGGATGGACCAGGAAATCACGCCGCTGGAACGGTACATGGGGGTGCGGGAAGATCTGCAGGACCTGGCCCAGGCCCTGCTCATCTTCGGCACCCACGTGCATATCGGCATCGAGGACCGGGACTTCCTGATCGACGCCATGAACGTGTCGCGCTACTTCCTGCCGCACGTGCTGGCGCTCTCCACCAGCTCGCCGTTCTGGATGGGGCGCCGCACCGGGCTCAAGTCGTACCGCAGCGTGGTGTTCCGCTCGTTCCCCCGTACCGGCATTCCCCGCTCGCTCGCGTCCTGGGGTGAGTTCGAGGACGTGGTGACGGTCCTGGTGGACACCAACTCGATCCCCAACGCCTCCAAGATCTGGTGGGATCTCCGGCCCAGCTGGAGCTATCCCACCCTCGAGTTCCGGATCTGCGACGTCTGCACCCGGGTGGACGAGGCGGTCTGCATCGGCGCCATCTTCCAGGCCATCATCGCGAAGCTGTGGAAGCTGCGCTACGACAATCTGTCGTTCCGGCTCTACCCGGTGGCGTTCATCGAGGAGAACAAGTGGCGGGCCCTCCGCTATGGCCTCGACGGCAAGCTCATCGACTTCGGCAAGCAGCGGGAGCAGCCCGCGCGGGAGCTGATCCGCGAGATGCTGGAATGGTTTCTCGACGACGTGCTGGACGAGCTGGGCAGCCGGAAGGAAGTGGAGTACGCCTTCAAGATCCTGGCCGAGGGCACCAGCGCCGACCGGCAGCTCGCCACCTTCGAGCAGACCGGCGACCTCAAGGCGGTGGTGGACCGGCTGATCCGGGAAACCGAGGAGGGGGTGCTGTCGTGAGTCGTCCGCTGATCGGCATCCCGGGCCAGACCCTCCAGGCCATTGACGACATTCCCGAGGGCCTTCCCCATTCCTGGGTGATGAACTCCCGGTATTTCGCGGCCGCGGCGGAGGCCGGCGCGGCGCCGGTCATGGTGCCGCTGTTCGTCGAAGACCACGACCTCCTGCGGGAGGTCTACGACGGGCTCGACGGCATTCTCCTCGCCGGCGGGGTGGACATGCACCCCTTCGCCTACGGCGAGCCGCCCCATCCGCGGCTGGGCCGCACCGACCAGGCGCGCGACGTGGTGGAGCTGGCCCTCGCCAAGTGGGCCATCGCCGACCGGAAGCCGATCCTGGGGCTCTGCCGGGGGGCCCAGGTGCTCAACGTGGCGCTGGGCGGAACCCTGTGGCAGGATATCGAGTCCCAGGTGCCCGGCGCCATCAAGCACGATTTCTTCCCGAACGAGGGGTACCCGCGCGACTACCTGGCCCACGACGTGGCCATCGCGCCCGGCTCCCGCCTTGACGCCGCGTTCGCGCTACCTTCGGTGCCGGTGAACAGCATGCACCACCAGGCGATCAGGATTCTGGCTCCCGGTCTCCATGCCTCGGCCCACGCCCCCGACGGCATGGTGGAAGCCATCGAGTCCGGCACCACGCACTTCCTCGTGGGCGTACAATGGCATCCAGAAATCTTCGATGACCGCGACGAGCGCACCCGCCGACTCTTCAAGAGCTTCGTCGACGCCGCCAACGGAACAGGAGTCTGACCCGCATGCGCATCCGGCCGATGGCCTTCGTCTTCGCCGCCCTGATCTCCGCGCAATCGCTCCAGGCCCAGGCCCAGGAGCCCAGGTTCGATTCCGCCACGGTGGCCCGCGCCAACAAGCCGATCTTCCGCAAATGGGAGGTCATCGGCGTCCTGGGCACGACGGGCATCGCCATGGCCTTCGACAAGACGATCCTGAACACGCTCCACGACCCGCACGACAGCTTCGGCCGGTCCGTGTCCGATTTCGGCAATGCGCTGGGCAACGGCCTGTACGTGTACCCGACGCTCCTCGCCGCCGCGGTCGTCGGCAAGGTGGCCGGGAGCCGAAAGGTCTACGGGGTGAGCTCCCGGGCGCTCAAATCCACCCTGCTGGCCGGCGCCAGCGTGATCATCATCAAGAGCCTCATCGGAAGGGAGCGCCCCTTCGTGAGCGACAACGCGTTCAAGTTCCACCCCGTCAACTTCAAGGACAAAACCAACTCCTTTCCATCCGGCCATACCACGGTGGCGTTTGCGCTGGCCACGTCCTTCGCCCGGGAGATCCGGGGCACCTGGGACGACGTGTTCTTCTACAGCCTGGCCACGACGACCGCCTACGCCCGGATGCACGACAACAAGCACTGGCTGTCGGACGTGGTGTTCGGCGCCGGCCTGGGCATCACCGCGACCCGGTTCATCCACCGCCGCGAGGCTCGGCTGCTGCTCGGCAAGCACACCATCGGGGCGAGCCTGGACTTCTAGCGCCGGAAATCGCTACCGGAGGAACCAGTCGACCGTCGCGAGGGCGACCTCGGGGGTCACCAGGTGGCCGCCCTGGAATTCGAGGAAGGTGACGGTGTAGCCCTCCTGCCGGAGCTCGGGCACGATGCGGCGGCTGGCGAGGTCGATGGGGAGGACGGTATCCTGCACCCCGTGCGAGAAGAAGAACTCGGTATGGCCGGTGGGCGGCGTGTCCGACGGCACAATGCCCCCCGGCGAGTTCGCGATCGTCCGCACGAACAGGTCGCCGTTGGCGAGCCCCAGGCCGAGCGCGTAGGTGGCACCGTCGGAAAATCCCGAGAGCGCCAGCCGGGCCGGATCGACGGTCACCCTCCCGAAGGCCCGTGCCAGCGCGGCATCGATGAACGCCACATCGGGGCCGTAGCGCCCCTGAATGGCATCCCACGTCGGATCCGCCGAGTCCACCGAGAGCAGCAGGAAGCCGCGCGCGTCCGCGTAGGGGCCCCAGAGATCGAGCGGGCCCTGCGCGGAGATGCCGGCGCCGTGCAGCGCCAGGAGAAAGGGTGTGGGCTGTCCGGGAACGTAGCCAGGGGGAACGTAGAGATAGCCGTCCCGGGTTGCGCCCAGTCCGAGCCGGTTGATGCCGGTGGCGACGGTGCCGGTGGGGGTGCCGGGGCGCGCGGTGAGCCGGGCCGATCCGCCCCCGGGCTCGGCGGCGCTCGGCAGCCCGCAGCCGAGGAGCCCGCCGGCACCGACAACGCAGATCTGGAGAAATTCTCGCCGGGAGGGATGCACCCTCTCCCTACGGGGCGCTCAACTCGCGGGATTCGCGGACCATGAGGTAGTAGAGCGTCGGCGTGGCGATCAGGGACAGCAGCACGGAAATGGCCAGCGACCCGATCACCGCGACGGCCAGCGGCCGGAGCATGTCCGCCCCGGAGCCGATCCCGTAGGCCAGCGGCAGCATGCCGAGGGCGGCGGCGAGCGACGTCATGAGGACCGGGCGGAGCCGGCGTCGACCCGATTGCACCAGTGCCTCGGTCAGGCTCACGCCCTCGGCCCGCAAGTGGCGGACATAGTCCAGCATCAGAATGCCGTTCTTGGCCACGATGCCGATGCCGATGATCGCCCCGAGGAAGGAGACCACGTTGAACGACGTCCCGGTCAGCCACAGCGCGAGCACGGTGCCGAACAGCGCCAGCACCGCGCCGAACACAATGGCGATTGGCTCGAAGAACGAACCGAA
>Ga0326726_10005699_pt1 | contig 11258 bp, 12 predicted proteins | sample MHFenrmetagenome_2_FD_207603 | JGI IMG/M metagenome (GOLD analysis project Ga0326726, IMG submission 207603) | Lab enriched peat soil microbial communities from Michigan Hollow, Ithaca, NY, United States - MHF15MN | ecosystem: Environmental > Terrestrial > Soil > Wetlands > Peat | place: USA...
TGCTGCGCGAGGACTACATCCGCACCGCGCGCGCCAAGGGGCTGTGGACCAGGCTGATTCTCACGCGCCATGCGCTGAAGAACGCGATCCTGCCGGTACTCACCGTAATCAGCACGGAATTCGCGTTCCTGCTCGGCGGGCTGGTGGTGACCGAGCAGGTTTTCAACCTCAACGGGCTTGGCATGCTGTTCGTCGAAGGGATCTCGCACCGCGACTACACGCTGATCCAGGCGCTGGTGCTGCTGGTCGCCACCTTCTTCCTGGCCGTCAACTTCGTGGTCGACATCGCCTACGGGTGGATCGATCCGCGCATCCGCTACAGCTAGGATGGCCGCCGCGCCGCAGACCGTAGAAGAACTTACCCGCACGCAGGAGCCGCGCGCGCACTGGCTTTCCGCGGTCACCAATTTCGTGCGCCAGCGCCCGCTGGGCGCGGTCGGCGCCGCGATCATCGTGCTGACCTCGGTGCTGGCCGCCACTGCGGGCTGGATCGCACCGTACGACCCGCTCGCGAACGACTACGCCGCGATGCTAGGCGCGCCGAGCGCCGCGCACTGGCTGGGTACCGACGCTTTCGGCCGCGATGTGCTGACGCGCATTATTTACGGCTCCCGCACCGCGCTGACGGTTGGCCTCGGCGCGGCGACCCTCGGCGCCACGCTCGGCTCGCTGATCGGGGTCACCAGCGCCTACTTCGGCGGCCGTGTGGACATGATCGTGCAACGCGTGATGGACGTGTTCTTCGCTTTCCCGGTGATCATCCTCGCGCTGGCGGTAGTCGCGATCCTCGGCACCGGCGCGAGCAACGTGATTCTCGCCATCGCCACGCCGATGGTGCCGCGTTGCGCGCGCGTGGTGCGCTCGAGTGCGCTTTCGGTGCGCGAGATGCCGTACGTGGACGCTGCGCGTGCCTCCGGCTTCGGCCACGGGCGCATCATCCTGCGCCACATGCTGCCCAACGTGATGGCCCCGATCCTGATCATGGGAACCGCGTTTCTCGGCGAAGCGATCCTGCTCGAGGCCTCGCTCTCGTTCCTCGGCCTCGGCGTGCAGGAGCCGACCGCGGCCTGGGGCCTGATGCTGCGCGGTGCGGCAGTCGAATTCGCCGAAACCGCGCCCTGGATGGCTATTTTTCCGGGGCTCGCCATCAGCCTCGCGGTCTTCGGCTTCAACCTGTTCGGCGACTCCCTGCGCGACGCGCTGGATCCGCGCCTGCGCACCCAGTAAACCCTCGTCTCGAGCGCGCGCGATCGCCGGCTAGCGCTCGAAGAGCGCGATGCTCTCCACGTGCGCGGTGTGCGGGAACATGTTGACCACGCCCGCCGCCGCGAGCCGGAAGCCCTTCACGTTGACCAGCACCCCGGCGTCGCGCGCGAGCGTCGCCGCGTCGCAGGAAACGTAGACGATGCGCCGCGGCCAGGCTTCCGGCAGAGACTTGGCCACTTCGATCGCGCCTTCGCGCGGCGGATCGAGGAGCAGCTTGTCGAAAGGCCCGAGCGGTGCGAGATTCGGCTCGAAAAGATTCGCCACCTCGAACTGTGCAGTCAAGCCATTCGCCAGCGCGTTGAGCCGGGCACGCTCGACGAGCGTCGCACTGCCTTCGATGCCGATCACCTGCGCGCCGCGCGCGGCGAGCGGCAGCGAGAAATTGCCCAGGCCGCAGAACAGGTCGCCGATGCGCTCGCCCGGTTGCGGGTCGAGCATGCGCACAGCGCGCGACACCAGCACGCGGTTCACGGCGTGGTTCACCTGCGTGAAGTCGGTCGGACGGAACGCGAGCTTGATGCCGAATTCCGGGAGCGAGTAGCAGAGCTCCGGGGCGCCTTCTGGATGGAACAGCACCGCGCTATCCGGACCGCGCGCCTGCAGCCAGACCTGGACGCCATTCGTATCCGCGAATGCGCGCAGCAGGCTCCTGTCCTCGTCGTTCAAAGGTAGCAGGTGGCGCAAGACCAGCACCACGGCGTCGTCGCCGACCGCCACCTCGACCTGCGGCATCCGGTCCTTGAATGAGAGCTTGCCGATGAGCGCCCGCAGCTCAGGAATCAGCGCCGACACGCGCGCCGGCAGCACCTCGCAGGAGCTCATGTCCACCACGTAGGTCGAGCGCCGTTCGCGAAAGCCCACCAGCGCGCCGCCCTTCTTCTCGACGTAGCGGACCGAGAGCCGCGCGCGGTGCCGGTAGCCCCATTCCGGGCCGTAGATCGGCGCGAGCATCGACTCGGGCTCTACCTTGCCGATGCGCTCCAGACAATCCTCCAGCCAGCGCTGCTTGGCGGCGACCTGCGTGCGCGCGTCCGCGTGCTGGATGACGCAGCCGCCACAGTTCTCGTACCAGGGACAGGGCGGCACGCGCCGGCCGCTAGCGGCATGCACGATCTCCACCGCCAGCGCCAGGTCGAACTTGGGCTTGGAGCGCAGCAGACGCGCCTCGACGGTTTCGCCGCCGAGCGCGCCCTCGACGAACACGACCTTGCCTTCGGGGTTGCGCGCGATGCCGTGACCGCCGGCATCGAGCGCGTGGACGTTCAGCCGGACCAACGGGACAGGAACTCGCGCCAGTGAGGCGCCTTGAGCTTCTCGAGCGCGGCGCGCAACAGCGTGCACTCTTTCTTGTGCTGCTCGGGCGTGAGCGCGCCACGCAGCAGCTGGAAACGCAGGTACAGGAGGTAGGTGTTTGCGGTGTCCGCCTCGCAGTAGTCGCGGATCTCGCCGATCCGGCCCGCCTGGTAGGCGCTCCACACCTGCGCGCCGCCGACACCGATCTTGCCCGGCAGGCCCGCGAGCTGCGCGACGTCGTCCAGCGGCGCGTAATTGCGCGGCTGGTACATGGCGAGCACGTCCATCAGGTCGAGATGCCGCGCGTGATAGCGGCTGACGTAGCTGTTGAAGCGAAAATCGCGGTCGTCCTCGCCCTGGTCCCAGAACTTCGCCGCTTGCACGCCGTGGATCAGCGCACGGTAATTGAGTACCGGCAGGTCGAAGCCGCCGCCGTTCCAGGACACGAGTTGCGGCACCAGCTTCTCAACGCCGTCGTAGAAGCGCTGGATCGCCGCAGCCTCGGTCGTCTCCGGCTCGCCGAGCGAGAACACCTTGACACCCGCCTCCTCGCGCAGCACGCAGGAGATGACCACGACGCGATGCAATTGCGGCGGCAGGAAGTCGCTTCCGGTCTGCGTGCGCCGCTTCTGGAAGGCGATCTCCGCGACCTCCGCGTCAGGCAGCTCCGCAGGCAGCTCGTACAGCCGCCGGATCCCCTCGCAGTCGGGAACCGTCTCGATGTCGAAGGCGAGGACAGGGGTCATCGTGGATTGTTCGCCATTTAACCAGAGATCGGACGCGCTGCCCGGCGCTGCCGCTTTCCCCAGGGCCGCGAAATCCCCTCGCCTTAGTGCCGCGCTCGTCGGCCGTCTGCGGAACTCGCCGGGTCACCTCCGCTCGCGGCGCGGCTCCGAGCGGCCCGATAGGGCCCCCTCACGGCGGCGGCGGGCAGCGCGCTTGAGATCCCCAGCTAGCTGGCTGCTCTCGAATCAGGCCTTCTTGACTAGGCCAACTACATACAACAGAACAATTGCGCCAACCGTAGCTGTGATTATTGAGCCGATCAGTCCACCTGCGGTGATGCCTAGTAGACCGAACAAGATGCCACCCAATACGGCGCCGACAATTCCCACAACAATGTTGCCCACGACGCCAAATCCTCTTCCCTTCATGACCTTGCCAGCAAGCCAGCCGGCCAGTGCGCCAATTGCCAGGAATATGATCAAGCCGGTGATGTCCATGCTACCTCCTGTCCTATTTCTTGATGAGCAGGTAAAGGCCAACGATCAGGCTGGCAGCACCGCCTATGTAGAAGGTCATGATCTTGTCGGTCGGCGAACCGGTGACAGCTTGGGTTATCTGCGAACCGACACCGCCGGACAATCGATATCCCCAGAATGCCAGGCCGAGGCCGATGACCACGAGGACGATCCCAATGATCTTCATCGTAGGGCTTGAGCTATCTGCCATGTTGAATTCCTATGGTTGCATGAGTTGAAATGCTCTTCCTGCAATTCTGCCAACATCAGCCCTTCTGCCTACATCGCTGGCGCAGAAGCTTGGTCGCCCAGGAATGCAAAGTACTCTCCGCGGAGCAGAGACACAACCGCGCCGCAGCGCCTCTGCGGCTCAGTCGGGAAACACCCCGGTGGATAGGTAGCGGTCGCCGCGGTCGCAGATGACAGTGACGATCACGGCATTCTTCAGCTCGCGCGCAATGCGCAGTGCCACCGCCACCGCGCCGCCGGAGGAAACACCGGCGAAGATTCCCTCCTCGTGCGCGAGGCGCCGCGTCATCTCCTCCGCATCGGCTTGGCTGACGTTCTCCAGGCGATCGACGCGCGCCTTGTCGTAGATCTTAGGCAGGTAGGCGTCCGGCCACTTGCGGATGCCTGGGATCTGCGAGCCTTCCTCGGGCTGGCAGCCGATGACCTGGATCTTCGGATTCTTTTCCTTGAAGAACCGCGAGCAGCCCATGATGGTGCCGGTGGTGCCCATCGAGCTGACGAAATGCGTGATCTTCCCTTCGGTGTCGCGCCAGATCTCAGGCCCGGTTGTCTCGTAGTGCGCGAGCGGGTTGTCCGGATTGGCGAACTGATCGAGCATGATCCCCTTGCCGTCGCGCACCATCTTCTCGGCGAGGTCGCGCGCGGCTTCCATGCCACCCTTTTGCGGCGTGAGAATGATTTCGGCGCCGAAGGCGCGCATGACCTGGCGGCGCTCGACCGAGAGGTGCTCGGGCATGATCAGGATCATGCGGAAACCGCGGATGGCCGCCGCCATGGCGAGCGCGATGCCGGTGTTGCCCGAGGTTGGCTCGATCAGCACGTCGCCGCGCTTGATGGTGCCGCGCTCCTCGGCGCGCCGGATCATGGATATCGCGGGCCGGTCCTTTACCGAGCCCGCCGGGTTGTTGCCCTCGAGCTTCGCCAGGATGACGTTGCCGCTGCGGCGGCTGTCCTCGCCGGGAAGGCGCTGCAGGCGCGCGAGCGGCGTGTTGCCGATGAAGTCCTCGACGGTCCGCTTCACGCCCGCGCCAGCTCCTTCGCGTACGACGCGACGCCCTGCTGCACTGTGAGGAACTCCTGACTGAACCCAGCCTCGCGCAGCGGCACCATGTCGGCCTCGGTGTAGCTCTGGTATTTGGGCGCGAGCTGAGGCGGAAACGGGATGTACTCGATCAGCTTCTGCGCCGCCAGCTCGGCGGGCGTGGAGCGCGAGCCGCGCGCGGCGTTGATCACCGCGGCCGCAACCTCGTTGAAGCTCTGCGCGCGCCCGGTGCCGCAGTTCCAGATGCCCGAGAGCTCGCGGTGCTCGAGAAAATGCAGGTTGACCGCGACCACGTCGTCGACATGGATGAAGTCGCGCCGCTGCTCGCCGTCGCCGTAGCCGCCCGAGCCGACGAACAGCTTCACGCGCCCCTCCGCCCTGAACTGGTGGAAGGCGTGGAACGCCACCGAGGCCATGCGCCCCTTGTGCGCCTCGTTCGGCCCGTAGACATTGAAGTAGCGCAGGCCGACCACCTGCGCCGAGCGGCCTGCCAGGCGCCGGCGCACCAGCTGGTCGAACAGGAACTTGGAGTAGCCGTAGACGTTGAGCGGGCCCTCGCACTCGCGCGCCACGCGAAAGCCCTGCTTGCCCGCCCCGTACACCGCCGCCGAGGAGGCATAGAGGAACGGCACTTCCTCCTCCTGGCACCAGTCGAGCAGCGCGCGCGAGTAGCTATAGTTGTTCTCCATCACGTAGCGCCCGTCGGTCGCCATGGTGTCCGAGCAGGCGCCCTGGTGCAGCACCGCGTCGACGTCGCCGTCGAACTGGCCCGCCTCCAGGCGCGCGAGGAACTCGCGCTTGTCGAGGTAGTCCTCGATCTCGCAACCGGCGAGGTTCCTGAATTTGTCGGCTTTCTCCAGATTGTCGACGGCGAGGACGTCGTCGATACCCTGGCGGTTGAGCGCGGCGACGAGCCGCGAGCCGATGAACCCGGCAGCGCCGGTGACAATGTGCATCTTCAGCCCTTTCCGAACAGCTCCGCGGGCGTGACCACCGCGGTGCCGAACTTGCCCACCTTGATGCCGCCGGCGCGGTTGGCGATGCGCACCGCCGACTCCATGCCCTCCCCCGCGGCCAGCATCACCGCGAGGGTGGCGATCACCGTGTCGCCCGCCCCGGTGACGTCGGATACTTCGCGGGCCTGCGCCTTCACGTGCAGCGCGCGGCCACGACGGTACAACGTCATGCCGTGCTCGCCACGCGTAAGCAGCAGCGCATCGAGTTTAAGCGCCTCGCGCAGGCGTTGCGCCCGCTGCGCCAGGTCCTTCTCATTCGCCCAGCTGCCGACCACCTCGCGCAGCTCCGCCAGGTTCGGCGTCAGCAGCGTCGCGCCCTTGTAGCGCGTGTAGTCATCGCCTTTCGGGTCCACCAGCACGCGGCAGCCCGCCTTGCGCGCCTCGCGGATCATGGTGACGATGTGCGCGAGGCCGCCCTTGCCGTAGTCGGAGAGCAGCACGACGTCGCAGTCCGCGAGCGATTCGCGGAACTCGGCGAGCTTCGAGGCGAGCACCTCCTTGGACGGCGGCGTCTCCATGTCGACGCGCAGCAGCTGGTGCTTGCGGTGCACCACGCGCAACTTCTGCGTGGTGCGGATCGAGCCGTCGCGGTGCAGGCTGGCGGCCACGCCCTCGCGCTTGAGCAGCCGCGCAATGGTGGCGCCCGCCTCGTCGCGCCCGACCACGGAGAGCAGGCGCGTGCGCGCGCCCAGCGCTGCGCAGTTGCGCGCTACGTTGGCCGCGCCGCCCGGCCGCGATTCTTCGCGTTGCCAGAGCACCACCGGCACCGGCGCCTCGGGCGAGATGCGCGTGGCGTCGCCGTACCAGTAGCGGTCGAGCATCACGTCGCCGACCACCAGCACCCGGGCCTTGGACAAATTCATTTGCGGCCTATCGGAAAATACTCGAATCCCTGCGCGCGCACCATCGTGGGATCGTACAGATTGCGGCCGTCGAAGATCAGCGGCTGGGCGAGCGCCGTGCGCATCGCCGCGAAATCGGGGCTTCTGAACTCGCGCCACTCCGTGACGATCGCGAGGGCATCGCAGCCCTGCAGCGCGCCCATTGCCGACTCGGCGATGCGCACGCCGCCGTACTTGGCGAACAGCTTGCGCGCCTCGGCGCCCGCCACCGGATCGTAGGCGCTCACCGTGGCCCCCTCGGCCAGCAGGTCGGCGATCAGCGCGCGGCTCGACGCCTCGCGCATGTCGTCGGTGTTGGCCTTGAAGGCGAGGCCCCAGAGCGCAATGCGCTTGCCCGCGAGGCCCGCGCCGAAGCGCGCCTTGATCTTCGAGCCGAGCACGTGCTTCTGCGCCTCGTTCACCTGCTCGACCGCTGAGAGCAGCGCGAGCGGCCGGCCCGCCTCGTCGCCGGTGCGCAGCAGCGCCTTTACGTCCTTGGGAAAGCACGAGCCGCCGTAGCCGGCGCCCGCATACAGGAAGTCGAAGCCGATGCGCGGGTCCGAGCCGATGCCCTTGCGCACCTCCTCGATGTCCGCGCCAATCCGCTCGGCGAGATTGGCGAGCTCGTTCATGAAGGAAATGCGCGTGGCGAGCATGCCGTTGGCGGCGTACTTGGTGAGCTCGGCCGAGCGCACGCTCATCTGCAGGATGCGCTCGCGATTGCGCTGGAACGGCGCGTACAGGCCGCGCAGCATCTCGCCCGCGCGCGCGTCATCGGCACCGATGACGATGCGGTCCGGACGCATGAAGTCCTCGACCGCGGCGCCCTCCTTCAGGAATTCGGGGTTCGACACCACGCTGAAGCGGTGCTGCACGCCGCGCCGCGCCAGCTCCTCCGCGACCGCCGCGCGCACCTTGTCCGCCGTGCCGACCGGAACCGTGGATTTGTCGACGATCACGCGGTAGCCGTCCATATGGCGCCCGATGGCGCGCGCCGCAGCGAGCACATGCTGCAGGTCGGCGGAGCCGTCCTCGTCGGGCGGCGTGCCCACCGCGATCAGTTGCAATTCGCCGTGCGCCACGCTCGCCGCCGCGTCGGTGGTGAATTCGAGCCGGCCTGCCGCCCGGTTGCGCTGCACGATCGCCTCGAGTCCGGGTTCGTAGATCGGGATGCCGCCCGCGTTGAGCCTCGCGACCTTGGCCGCGTCCACGTCGAGGCACAGCACGTGGTTGCCCACGTCCGCAAAGCATGCGCCTGCGACCAGTCCTACATACCCGGTGCCGATGACCGATACCTTCATGGCGCGAGGTCGAACTCCTCTGTGCGACGCGGCGGATAGCTTTCCCAGCCACCGCAACCCGGGCAATGCCAGTAGAACTGCCGCGCCTTGAAGCCGCAGTTTTCGCAGCGGTAGCGCGCCAGGCGCAGGGTATGGCTGTGCACCAGGTTCTTCACCAATTCCAGGTCGCGCCGCCTCTCGGGATGCACGTCAGCGATGATCTGCGCCTCGAGCAGCCGGTCCAGGCCGAGCAGCGTCGGATTGCGCCGCAGCTCGTCGCGCACCAGCTTGTACGCGGCCTCTGCGCCCTTCGCCTCGAGCGTGTACTGGAACACCGTGTCGAGCAGGTCGAGCGACGGATAACGCTCCAGATACCCGGTCAACAGCGTCAAGCCCTCCTCCAGGCGCCCCGCTTCGCGATGCGCGTCCAGCAGGCGCTGCGCGGCAAGGGCGAGGTAGGCCGGATCCTGCTGCTCGATGCGCTTCCAGTTGTCGATGGCGCGCTCCAGGTTGCCCGCGGCGCGCTCGAGGTCGCCCAGCTGCACGCTGGCGCGCACCGACTTGCGGTTGTTCCCCAGCGCCGACTCAAGAAGCTTCCTCGCGGCGTCGGGCCGCGAATGCGTCGCCTCGGTGGCGGCCAGCTCACACTGGAACTGGGCGATCTCCTTCGCGCGCGATTCGCCCAGATCCGACTCCAGCCGCTGCGCCATGTCGATCGCCTTTTGCCAGCGCTTTTCCTGCTGGAAGATCTCCAGCAGGTAGCGCCGCGCTTCCGCGGCGTGCGGCCCCTGCTCCAGGCGCCCGAACAACTCCTCGGCACGGTCGTGGATGCCGGCCTTCAGGTAGTCCTGCGCCAGCTCGAAGAGCGCCGCGACCTTCTGGTCGGCGCCGAGGTCGGGCCGCTCGACGAGGTTTTGGTGCATGCGGATGGCGCGGTCGTACTCGCCGCGGCGCCGGAACAGGCTCCCCAGCGCGAAGTGCAGCTCGACGGTCTCGGGGTCGACTTTCACGACCTCGATGAACGACTCGATCGCCTTGTCGGGCTGCTCGTTGAGGAGGAAATTCAAACCCTTGAAATAGGAGCGCGGTAGCGCGCGCGACTGGTAGACGAGGTGGCGGATATCAACGCGCGCCGCGAGCCAGCCCAGGCCGAAGAACAGCGGCAGCGCGATCAGCCACCAGTACTCGAATTCCATCAACCCTCCGCTGCTGGCGGCGGCGCCGCTGCGGCCTGCGGCTGCGTTTGCGGCCGGGCGAGCGCCTCGCGGCGCAGGCGTACGATCTCGCGGCGCTGGCGCAGCGCGGTGCCAAGCGTGGCCGCAAGCCCGAGCAGCGCGCCGGCGGCGAAGAAGGCGAGCAGCACCATCACCAGGGGCGCCTGCCAGGCTTGGTCGAACCAGAAGCGCAGCGTGACCGGCTCGGTGTTGCGCACCGCGAACACGAGCAGCACCAGGAACAACGCGAGCCGGATCGTCCAAGTGACCATGCGCATGGCCTGGGCCGGGGCGGCGCCCCGGCCTTACCGCGCGGCCTGCGCCTGCTTGGCGGCCGCCTCGGCTTCGCCGTCGACGCGCTCGCGCAGCTCCTTGCCGGCCTTGAAGTGGGGCACGTACTTCTCCGGCACGTGCACCTTCTCGCCCGACTTGGGATTGCGGCCAACGCGCGGCGGCCGGTAGTTAAGGCCGAAGCTGCCGAAGCCGCGGATCTCGATGCGGTGGCCGGAGAGCAGGCTCTGCGTCATCGCGTCGAGGATCATCTTCACCGCGTACTCGGCATCCTTCGCCACCAGCTGCGGGTAGCGCTGCGCCAGGCGCGCGATCAGTTCGGACTTGGTCATGGCGACCGCTTCCCCACTCGCGTTCTCGATCCTGTGCGGCTACTGCTGCGGGTTGTTGCTCTTGTCGAGCTTCGCCCGCAGCAGCGCGCCCAGGTTGGTCGAGCCCGCGGCGCTCGCCGCGTTCTCCGTGCGCAGCTGCTTCATAGCGTCGGTTTCCTCCGCCATGTCCTTCGCCTTGACCGAGAGGTTGATCGAGCGGTTCTTGCGGTCGACGTTGATGATCATCGCGCTGACCGCGTCGCCTTCCTTGAGAACGGTGCGCAGGTCGTCGATGCGGTCGCGCGAGAACTCGGACGCCCGCAGGTAACCCTCGACCTCCGCCGTGAGCGCGACCACCGCGCCCTTGGCGTCCAGCGACTTCACGGTGCCCTGCACCACGCTGTTCTTGTCGTGGCTGGCGATGAAGTTGGTGTAGGGGTCGCCCTCGAGCTGCTTGACGCCCAGCGAGATGCGCTCGCGCTCGACGTCGATGGACAGCACCACCGCCTCGACCTCCTCGGCCTTCTTGAAGTTCTTGACCGCTTCTTCGCCGGCCTGCGACCAGGAAAGGTCCGACAGGTGCACCAGACCGTCGATGCCGCCGGGCAGGCCCACGAACACGCCGAAATCGGTGATCGACTTGATCTGGCCCTTGACCCGGTCGCCCTTCTTGTATTCGCGCCCGAAATCCTCCCAGGGATTGGGCTTGCATTGCTTCATGCCGAGCGAGATGCGCCGGCGCTCCTCGTCGATCTCGAGGATCATCACCTCCACTTCGTCGCCCACCTGCACCACCTTGGAGGGGTGCACGTTCTTGTTGGTCCAGTCCATCTCCGAGACGTGTACCAGGCCCTCGATGCCCGCCTCGACCTCGACGAACGCGCCGTAGTCGGTGAGGTTGGTGACCTTGCCGAACAGGCGCGTGCCCTGCGGATAGCGGCGCGAGATGCCGACCCAGGGATCCTCGCCCAATTGCTTCAGGCCTAGTGACACGCGGTTCTTCTCGGCGTCGAACTTGAGCACCTTGGCGGTGACCTCGTCGCCGACATTGAGCACTTCGGAGGGGTGCTTCACCCGGCGCCAGGCCAGGTCGGTGATATGCAGCAGACCGTCAATGCCGCCCAGGTCCACGAACGCGCCGTAGTCGGTGATGTTCTTGACGACGCCCTTCACC
>Ga0326726_10005700_pt1 | contig 11258 bp, 10 predicted proteins | sample MHFenrmetagenome_2_FD_207603 | JGI IMG/M metagenome (GOLD analysis project Ga0326726, IMG submission 207603) | Lab enriched peat soil microbial communities from Michigan Hollow, Ithaca, NY, United States - MHF15MN | ecosystem: Environmental > Terrestrial > Soil > Wetlands > Peat | place: USA...
CGCAATTTAGGTCTTGAAGCTGTGAGATGCAGGAATAAATTTCGCATCTTTGCCCTTTATAAATGTTGATTTTAGCCTTTGAATCTGTTCCTCTCGCAAATATTCGACCACCTTTTGAGGAATGGGTCGTTCAGTCTTCTTCATCGTTGACCAAAGGTAACCATAAATTTGAAACATGCTCCCCCAAAAATATGGCTTGTCTATTACCCTGTACAGAGATCTAATCATGTAAAATATTGGATGATAACCTAACGCGTAAAACATTTTCCCTTCGCGGAATCTTGATTTCAAAAGGTTGCCTCCGGCCCTACCCGTATGTCTATGGTGAAAAGCTTCGATTGCAGGAAATGTTTGGACCTCCCACCCATCCATTCTTGCCACGATCTCCAGCAGCGCATCTTCTCCACCAAACTCCATTGGGATAAAACCACCGGTTTGTAAAAAGCACTGGCGACGAAATAACTGAATCGCCCCCGCCACACTATTCAAGCTGATATTTTGACTGATGGGTTTCTTCCCGTCCAATTCAATAATTATTCCGCCTGCAATTCCTAATTTTGAGTTATTACTAAACTTCTCAATAACTCTCTCATAATAATCAGGGCAAAGGGAAACATCCGCATCAAGATTCCCTATGAACTGGTATTCTATGGGTCCGATTTCTTTATATCCTGCATTGATGGCATCCACTTTCGAGCAAAAATTACGCTGCTCATTTCCCTGGACACGAATAAGTTGAATCACATCATGATGAGCTTTATATGAATTCACGATTTCATCGGTTCGATCCTTTGATCCGTCGCTGACAATGATCCACTTGATAGGTGGCAGGGTTTGGGCGAGGATTGACTTGATCGTCCGTTCAATGTGGGCCTCTTCATTTCGCGCAGGAGTTATGAGGATATATTTACTACTGAACATTTGCAAAGCCAAAACTTTTTTCAACACCTGGACAACAATTTGTTATTGAACTGAAATTCGGAGAAGCCAACGAGTACAAGCAATGCTCCTCTTTAGTTTATGTATGATAGTAGTCCTTGCGGAAGGTTTGAATGTATAGACTACGCTATTTCCAGCAATCCTGAGGATTTGGTGAAAAAAAGTAATTAAGAAATAGGCTACTTGTTTGGTTAGTCCATGATGCTTTTTCCAATACTGCAAATTAGCTTTTTGCATTTCTATAAAAAATTTTATCGGTGCATTAGAGGAGCTGCCATCGCCATAATGGATGGCCTGCGCGCCAGGATAGTACACGACATCCCAACCGGCTTGCCGGAACCGTCGGCACCAGTCGATGTCCTCAGCATAAATAAAGAAGTTCTCATCCAGCACACCCACCTGCTCTATCGCGCCCCGGCGGACCATCATGAAACATCCGCTGAGCACATCAACGCTTCGGCTTTTGTCTTCGGAGCCAAAAGCCATCATCTCTCCCCCGGACATTCCTGACTGTGAAAAAAAGGTATCCAGGGCTAAAGCACGACATAAGCTACTCCACAGAGTTGGGAATCTTCTAACCGACGGTTGCAGCGTCAGGTCTGCATTCAGTATCCGGGGGGCGAGCATGCCAATAGAAGGATTTTGATCCATATAGGAACACAACCGATCAATACAGCCGTTAAGAACCCTGACGTCCGAATTGACAAGGCAAACATATCGCCCTCTACCCATTCCAATCCCAATATTGTTCGCCGCGGCAAAACCGCGATTCGTCTCATTTCTGATAAGTTTTACGAATGGATATCTCTCCCGTACAGCGTCCGGGGAATGATCATTGGAGGCGTTGTCGATCACGATAATCTCTGTGCGGGAAATAGAGTTCTTGGAGATCAGCGATTGCAGACAGTCCATCAAATAATCTCTTGCGTTCCAGCTAACTATGATGACTGATACATCGATCATGGTGTCATCTTGTCGAGAGCAGGTGCCAACCTCGCCTTAACAGATAAGTTGGTAGCACTCGATACCATCGCCAATAGTAGATACCAAAATAAAATCATCTGATCAAAATAAAATACGTCAAAAAAAGCAACCACATGGGTAAACAACGAAACGCCCAGTGCCCAAATTAACCTTCCGCTACCTTTTTCATTTGCCATTCCACGAAGCGCCGTGCCAACGCCTTTAAAGCATAGAACGATTATGGCGATAAACATACCCAGTTTCAGGATTCCCCCGCGAACGCCTTCAACGATAAAGTGATTCGTGATGTCCTGGAGACCCCATCCCCAATAAGCTGTTGTTTTGGTACCCAAAAGCCACCATTCACCGAAATTATTGATGGTCTGATCTATCAAGAGGTATCGATGCCAGCCTGTTTGCCCTGCAAAAAATTTAAAGCGGTAGATCAATGCCCAAACAGGCTCTTGCATAACCACTTCCATAACCACGTGGAGTGAGACCAACAAGATGAGTGTCCCCCATAGAATTGCTCTCATGTGTTTCCGTCCTTCCCACATGAAAAGCCCAACCACCGCGGCGAGATACGCGGCAACGGGACCGCTGGAAGCAGAAGTCAGTGTGATCAATGTCGCCGTAACGGTGCCCACTACAGCCAGTCTCTTGCTGCGCCCTCCCAGCCACCAGAGACTCGCAACCAATGGCATCAGCGTGGCCCCAAAGGTCCCCGCAGTAATCGGATGGGCAAACGCTCCCTGACAACGGAGCCTTTCTTCACGTACCAATGTGGTTTCAGGTACTCCTCCGAAAATAGCGAATGCGTTATGCCCGGTCGAATGTTCGATGAGCATTGCAGCCGCAAGTGGAACGGAAAGAATTGCGAGCGCCTTAATAACCCATTTTATGTCATCGAGGTTTCGAATAAGAAATCTAAACAGAAAGTACATGCCGATGGCATCGTAAGCTAAACCGAGGCGATTCTTAAAGGCGTCGGTGGTCTGCATCAGCAGCGTAAAAGTAATAACCGTGATAACGGTCCACCAAATCATTACTTTATCGACTCTATTATATTTAATTGAGTGATGTTCGGACCGTAAAATGATCCGAATCCACCCGAACAATAATAGAATCCGTAACACGGTGAAGTCGAGGGAAAGTATTACGATCCGCTGTTGCATCGGAATGAAAAGGGCGGCGATGATCAGGGGTATAATGGCTGATCGGCGATGCAAAAGCAGGATAAGGATCCCCAGAAAGACCGTGGCTCCCAGAATGAATGGGCTGATCACAGTGCTGGCTTCATGCCAAAAGGTTAGATCCCGAACCATAATCGTTCTTCTTAGCCAATCCTACTCACATACTTTCGTAATCTCCACGACGCCACAGACCGCGGTGGATGAGACGTCTTAATGTGCCGAGGATGCTTCGCAATTTTGCTAATAACGGAAGTTCAGTCCAAGCCTCGAAAAGCGAAAAACCAACAAATCTCGGAGTCGGAGTCAATAAAATGTGCATTGCCATTAGCCTGCCAAATGTCTCCTTTCGTTTTTCCAAAAGCCCTTCCTGCGCTGCAACCACCTCCGATGAGTCTGACGGTGTCAGCTCAAGATAACCTGCAGCCATTGCGCGATGAAGGATTTCGTGCCCCCTCTGCGAGCGAACTAATATAAGGGATCTGCCAACATCTCCATTCCCGGTATACCTGTGCCACGCGTCGCCGCAGGATATATCGGCCATCTGTCCTAAACCATCAGGGCAGAGGTGACAACGAAAGGGACGGAATTTTTCCAGAAAACTCCAGCTTTCTCCGTACGTCACCGACTTTTCTTTAAGTCTATTATTGTAAACAACCCTGAAGCCTCCAGGCCATCCATTTCCCCGATAACGGAGTTCTTCAATCTCTTTCGGGGCAATATCCAGTTTTTTTAGCAACTCCAATGTTCCCTTCGTGCTGGGTGTACCCGCACAGAAAAAAGTGAGTACCAATCCAAGATTGGCGTTTAATATGGGTCTCTGCTTTCTGAGCAAAGAGACTGCAGCGACATCACAAGGTTTTCCTATGAATACACAAGGCGTCTTAGCCTCCTCTATTAATTTCAGACCATCGCAGGGAGATGCCGGCGCATAACGCGAACCGGTTCGGGTAGCTAAATCGTTCTTATTCCGGCTTTTCACCGTAATGTTAGCCAACGGTTTAGATGGGTTCATCCCGGTATGTAGTACGAATTCAGCGTGCTCTTTTTCCAAGCAATACAAGGCCAGGGCTGACATTACGCCTCCCGAAGCAGCGAGAAACCGTAACTCTCGGTCTGCAGCGAAGCCTTCCCAAATTTCAAGTGTCGGGCCGATCAGGAAATTTGATCCAATTTTTTGGGGGACCCGGTCCAGATCCAAGTTAGCATTTACACAATTTCCTGGACATACCGATAGGCAATCCGTACAAGCCAAACAGACGTTCTTGTCAAATTTGGGTCTAATTCCTACAGACTCAATATTTGTCAATGATATTGCACCCTTGTTGCATGCATAATAACAGGCACCACATCCTGTACAGAGCCTCCAATCTACTACATCTCGGATTGTCTTTATGCTAGGAATCATTTTTAAACTTATCCTTAGTATTTTTCTTCCGACGAATCTTTTCCTTTTGGTATTAGATCGCTTCCTTACTAATTAATCATAATTTCCTTAAAGGAATCTTTGATCTTTTGTTTTGCGTTACTTACATTTTCTTGAATTATTCTTGCGATTCTTTCCCGATCCTTGTAATTTTTGAACACGGCCTCGACTGCCTCTTCGATATCGACAAACCGAGCATCGATGACCATCTCTCCTACCCCAATTGTTTCAAACAAGCCCTTGAATTTCTTACTGTAAGCAATACCAACTGTTGGAATTCCCTGGGAAAGGGCAGCTATACACGCATGCATTCTAGAACCGATGAAGAAGTCGCATAATGCAATAATCGCTTTAATCTCATATTGATCGTATTCTCCGATCGTGATGTGCACTCGGTCTCGGTATTCTTTAGCCACGGATTGCAGGACTCCGTCACAAGCGTCATAATCACTTTCCACATTTCCTCTTGGACTAAAATTATGCGGAATCAGCAAGATATCAGCGGGAGTTTCTTCCATCATTCGGAAAATAAGCTGTTGAGCAAAAAGTTTATAATCACACTTTAGTCCAAACATATTATTTCGGGTGTAACCTCCATTGTACATTAGTCCGTTTATGTTAAATCCAATCAAAAAAGTATCGGGGCGTAAATCAGGATAAAGTTGAGTATTTAATTTATTGTGAAAGCTTGATTCTAAAACGAAAGCAATGTCGGGGCATAGCGCAACATCCTTTTTCCCTATATGTCTTACAATGAGCTTCCTTACAACTTCTAAGCTTTCTTTATCTCGGGATAAGATGCATTCAGAATGAACCAAAATGAGCCTCGCGATGGTTTTTGCAACAATAGATTTATACGGCCCATAGGTTTGCGGCAGCAAGACCAGGTTCTTTTCTAAAAGCAATGCAATCATACTTGGTATAGACCCGATGATCAATCTCCAAAGGCCATATATATCACTAAAGCTATCCCCGGCGAAAATATCCCCAATGAAATCCGCTTGAGCCAAGGTTCGTAACCACCGATTAGAGTTTATAAGTTTTTGCTTGATTTTACGAAATGGGAGGACTTTTTGAAGCAAGGCAATCGTCAATATCCAGACAAGATGTTCCTGTATCCTTGCCCTTGGGGAGAGCCTGTAGTTAACTACATTGATTTGACGCATTTGGCCAAGGACCTCTAACTCTTGCGGGCTTGAAGATCGATTACCGATGAGCAAGGATATCTCCGCATCCGGACGTATTTCTAAGATAATTTTGATCAGCGATGCGGTAAGGGCCGAAACGCCCAGGTTCCCAGTATCCAGCGAAACGCCAAAAAGACATACTTTATACCCAGAGCCAATGCTCGACATAATTTAAACCTTATTGTCGCTTAGGAAACACGAAAAGCTGGGACCTAATCCTTGGCACGGCCATAAACCCTAAAGGCCATTCCATAAGCCAAAAGGCAGCTTCTACCGCCCCAAATAAAGTTTTTAAATTAATGGGGTGGTGAGTGTTGAGTTATGAAAGTGATGCGGTCAAAAGCAAGGATAAAGGCAAAGGGCTAAAGGATCAAGGAACAAGGATCAAGGTTAGAGGAGCGTTCCTGTCTGCGCTCAGGCTATGGCAGGCGGGTCACTTGAGGCTGGAGGCAGCCAAAGCTGTTCGAGGTCCGAGGATAAAGGAACTTATACCGTTGGAGGTTAGAGGACCGTTTCATTTGAGGTTAAAGGCAAATTCCTTAATTTTTTTGGCGACGTATTCTATCTGCTCTTCTGACAGATTATGGAACATGGGCAAGGATAGGATTTCAGGTGCAACCTTCTCAGTAACAGGGAAATCACCTTGCTTAAATCCATTGTTCGCATAGGCTTTCTGAAGATGGAGTGGAATAGGGTAATGGAGACCTGTCGATATTCCATTCTCAGAAAGATATTTTTGTAGTTCGTCTCTCTTTTTCGTCCTTATGATATAAAGATGATAAACGGCCTTTGTCCATTCGGGTTCATAGGGAGTGATAATAGGAGAAGCGTTAGGGGCAAGGCGTAAGGCGTCAGGAGGAAAGGAAGGAACATCAGAAGAATCCACCGAAGCTTTGGCAAAATATTCGTTGTAAAGAGAGGCGTTGTTCCGGCGTTTTTCATTCCATTCTGAAAGATGCTTAAGCTTAACTCGCAAGATTCCTGTCTGGATCGCGTCAAGGCGGCCATTGTAGCCTTCGAATTCGTGGTAGTATTTTTTGGCCTGGCCATGGTCACGAAGCATCTTCACCTTTTGGGCAATCGTGTCATCATTCGTCGTAACAGCTCCCCCTTCACCACAAGCACCGAGGTTTTTCCCGGGGTAAAAGCTGAAGCCGGCAGCAAGCCCCATGGATCCTGCCCTTTTCCATTTGTCATTTTTTCTTGAATAATAGAGCGCCCCATGGGCCTGGCAGGCATCCTCGATCACGATTAAGCCATATCGGTTAGCAATCTCAATAATGGAATCCATATCTGCAGGCTGACCGTAAAGGTGGACCGGGAGCACAGCCCTGGGCTGTGCTGGAAGGCGTGAGGCGTGAGGCGTGAGGCGTGGGTTTTGGTTTAACACCTTACGACTTGCGACTTGCGACTTACGGCTAAACTTCTTCTTCAAATAGTCTTCCAGTTTATTAGGGTCCATGTTGTAGGTTCGTTCATCGATATCGACAAATGCAATAGAGGCACCAGTTTGGGATATAGCCTCTGTGGTGGCGATAAAGGTGTTGGGAACCGTAACGACTTCATCTCCAGAACCAATGCCAGCAGCGATTAAAGCAAACCGAAGGGCATCCGTGCCACTGTTGACAGTGATACAATATTTGGTCTCACAGAATTGTGCAAACTCCTCTTCAAACCCCTGCACCTGAGAGCCACCCACAAAAGAAGCACTTCTGAGGCATTCTCGAAAAACTGCAACCAGTTCTTCCTCCAAGTCTCGATGGGGAGTTTTTAGATCTAAGAAGGGGATGTTTATATCCATCTCGTTAGGCGCAAGGCGTTAGGCGCGAGAGCGTTTCTGATGAGAACCTTTCTTTTCTTTATTATTTACGTCTTTCCTCGTAAGACTCCGAATCAGTCCCGAAAGCATCTTATCGATTCTTAACAATTGCCCAGTTATTTCAACTAGATTCTCATTGCTGACAAAACCAAGCAAAACAGCAAGTTCTAATTGAGTATCCAATTCGCTCAGAGAACCCTGTGCCATACTCAGGAAATTCCTGAACTCTCTACCTCCTTGCCTAGCAGCTCCCTCTGCAATATTACTGGGTATACTTACCACTGCGCGGCGCATCTGGGAAACGAGTCCAAACCTCTCCTCTGCTGGAAATGTGCTCGTCAATACGTAAACCATCTGTGCTGTCTTCATCGCTGCCTGCCAAACATCTAACTTTTTATGAGGCTTTTCCATACCCCTTACCCCTTCCGATTTGCGCCTAACGTTGAGAATCATTTCTCAAGAATTCATACAAAACAAATTGCTCTGCTGTGTCTGTTTGAGATAAAGATTCGACGGTGCGGAAGATGCGGGCGGGGTTGCCCGCAACGATGGTGTTAGGCGGAACATCTCTTGTGACCACACTTCCAGCACCTATTATCGCATTCTCACCTATGGTCACATTGCTTAGAATTGTTGAGTTTGACCCGATGGAGGCACCGTACTTAACAAGGATGGGTTTTACCTTCCAATCTTCTTCGCTTTGAAGACCCCCGTTGGAATTGGTTGCCCGTGGGTAAGTATCATTGATGAAGACAACACTGTGGCCGACAAAAACATTGTCTTCAATAGTGACCCCCTCACAGATAAAAGTATGGCTTGAGATTTTACAGTTTTTGCCTACCTTGGCATTCTTCTGGATTTCTACAAAAACGCCGATCTTGGTGCAATCACCGATCTCACAACCATAGAGATTTACGAAGTTATGAATTTTTACATTTTCGCCAAGTTTGACATCCGATGCGATCGATTTGAAATCCATTCAATTCTCCTTAAAAGTAAGATATACTTGTTGGAGGTTAGAGGAGCGCTACGCAAGAGGTTGGAGGCAAAAAGCATGAATATGTTGGAGGATGAAGGTTGGAGGTGGTAGGCGAGATGAAAAAAGTGTTTTTTGCCTCCGACCTTTTACCTCTAACCTTACTCATTCTTAGCGCCAGCCGTTTGTCATTAAAAAGCCGTTCCCATTATTCCTGAATTTTTTGGCCAATATTTTTAGACCCTTAATGGAAACCGCTTTCCCGTTTTGTTTCAAAGACTTGCTTGCCGCTTCCAAAACGGAGACCACCCTTAAGCCGCTATAACCATCACTCAGGGGGCACAGTCCTTTCTGGATACATGTCAGGAAATGTTCGGATTCCCTCTTCAGGGGTTCATAGTCATCAATTCTTGGGCTGTGAATATCACCGTATCGATAAGAAAACTGAAATTCTGCATAGGTATCGTAATATGGGGGGACCTCCACTCCTTTGTCATAGATTTTAATCTTCTCCTGGGGTTCAACATCGTCATAAACCAGCATTCTCTTTGTCCCCACAATCGTGGTCCTTCGAATCTTATTGGGGTCGAGCCAGCTATTATGAACAAAGGCAACGATACCGTTTTTGAAATTGAGTGTGGTGGTAGCGACATCTTCAATGCCAGGCTTGAAGTGGGCCTTCCCTTGACTATTGACCGATACGGGGTATTCCCGAAGAACATACATAATAATTGAAATATCATGGGGAGCAAGATCCCAGACCACATTAATATCAGGTTGAAACAGTCCCAGGTTTACGCGAGTACAACTAACGTACAGGATCTTCCCAAGCTCGCCATTTTCAACAATGTCTTTAATCTTGTTCACCGCTGCTGTATATTCGAAGGTATGTCCGACCATAAGCACCTTTTTCTTTTCTTCAGCCAGTTTTACCAGCTCCAGTGCGGTGTCATAAGAATGGGTCAGGGGTTTCTCAATAAAGACGTGCTTCCCTTGTTCAAGAAACTCTTTTGCAATAGGATGATGAGTCTTTACCGGAGTGGCAATGACTACGGCATCCAGATCCGGCACTTTGAGAAGTTCCTTGTAGTCCGAAAGAACATTGACGGATGGATAAAGGTTCTTCATACGGTCCAATCTCTTTTGATCCAGGTCACAACAGATCAATTCTCGAACCTTGTTAGACTGGACAAAATTCCTAACAAGATTTGGACCCCAATAGCCGCATCCGATGACCGCGATCTTCATAGCTCCTCCTCCTAAAAATTGTTTGAGGCTTAAGGTTTAAGGTTTCAGGCCCAAGCCACAAAATTAAGTTCTTGACCCGGAAAAAATAACCTTAAAGTCAAAGCGAAAAAATCTATGAACATTTTAAGCTGATTGGATAGAAGAATTGATAACTTTCTTTGCCTGCAAAGAATTTATTAGACCATTCAATTTTCGGTCAATTTTCTCATAGGAAACAAATGGTTGTTCAAGTTTTTTGCCTCAGACCTCCCACCTTTAGCCTCTACCCATATATTCTACCAGGCGCCTTTGGAACAAAAGACTGCTTTCACTGTCCTTAATAGTATCTTCAGATCAAGCCAGAGAGACCAGTTCTCGGCATATCTCAAATCAAGACGAACCATATCATCAAAGGAAGTTGTGCTTCTCCCACTCACCTGCCAGAGCCCTGTTATGCCAGGCTTAACCTCTAAAATTCTTCTCAGGTGCCAGGGTTCATATTTCTCGACTTCATAGGGAATAGGAGGCCGAGGTCCCACTAAGCTCATTTCTCCTTTCAATACATTAAAGAATTGAGGAAGCTCGTCAACGCTTGTTTTTCGAATGATCTTCCCAACCCGAGTTATGCGAGCATCATACTTCATCTTGAAAAGAGGGGTTTCCTCGTCTCCCTGATTGATCTTCTCAAGCTCCCCCATGATTAAATTTGAGACATATTCACGGTGGGTTTGGTCGTCAACATTCCAGTACATGGACCGAAACTTGTAAAAAGGGAACCTGGTTCCTTTCATGCCTAAGCGGAACTGTTTAAAAACGGCGGGCCCCGGAGAATTTAATTTCACAGCGACGGCTACGAGCATCATGATGGGTGAAAAAAGAAGTATCCCAACAATAGACCCAATCACATCCATCCCTCTCTTTAATCCCCTCTGGAGCCGGTCACGCTTTCTTACCGACTCGTCAATATTGATTGGATATAATTCCGGCTGGGATTGTTTGTCCTCCAATATCCTTTTAAAAAGAAGGTCAGGATAAGTCCCTGTGATCACCGAGTAATGCATTTTCCCATTTCCATTTTTTATCTTTTTAACAAAACGGTTAACCCCTTCTCCATTCGTATCGGGAAGAATCAGTCCAATCTCATTTTGATCGATCCATCCTTTAATATCTGTCTCCCGCGTATTTTTGTGAAGATGATTGAGTAATTCTTCGATCGGATTCTTGCCGGTTATTCCTTCTTCTTGCAGATGGAAAATGGCAACGGATAACGGTGCCTTAGACCGATCCACCCGACGCTTTTCTTCCCGGAGGCGGTCAAGGAAATGGTCTTTAGGGAGTATATTTTTTCCAGTGGATTGGGGATGCTTCATAAGTTAATTGGGTTGCTTGAGTTGCTTGGGTTCATTGGGTTACTTGAGTTTATTGAGTTGCAATTGTAGATACTTGATGAAGCCTGAATTCATTTTAGACACAATTTCAGCCTGATCATAAAGTTTTTTAAAATCTTCTTGGGCTGTATATTCTTGATCCA
>Ga0326726_10005701_pt1 | contig 11256 bp, 11 predicted proteins | sample MHFenrmetagenome_2_FD_207603 | JGI IMG/M metagenome (GOLD analysis project Ga0326726, IMG submission 207603) | Lab enriched peat soil microbial communities from Michigan Hollow, Ithaca, NY, United States - MHF15MN | ecosystem: Environmental > Terrestrial > Soil > Wetlands > Peat | place: USA...
CTGGCGCGGCTGCCCGGCGTCGATTTCCCAGGGATGGAAATAGAACATGCACGGCGCCCGGTCCTGCACATTGACCCGCCGCAGCATCCAGCGCGACATCGAATACGGCAGCAGGCGGAACCAGCCGCCCCCCGCCGCGGGCAGGTTGCGTCCCATCAGCGGCAGGGTGGTCGGCGGCAGTTCGAGAATGCCGCCCTCGCCATTGGGACGGTGTGCAAAGCGCGGCGCATCGGGCATGCCGTAATGATCGTGACGTACAGGGTAGATGCTGGAGCTGTACACATAGCCGGCATTTTCGAGTTCCTCGACCGCCCACCAGTTTTTGCGATTGATGGAAAAGCTCGGTGCGCGATAGCCCCGGATCACCACGCCGCCGAGATCTTCGAGAAGATGCTTGGCATGGGTGATGTCGTCACGGAACTGCCCGGGCGTGAGGTCCGACGCGCGCTGATGACCATAGCCATGGCTGGCGAGCTCATGGCCGTTGTCGACAATGCGGCGCACCACCTGCGGATAGCGTTCGGCGATCCAGCCGAGGGTGAAAAAAGTGGCCCTGGCGTCGGCCTCATCGAGCAGGCCGAGGATCACATCGACATTGCGCTCGACCCGGCACGGCAGGCTGTCCCAGTCCTCACGGCGAATATGCGGGGCAAAGGCCGAGACCTGGAAATAGTCTTCGACGTCGATCGACATCGCGTTCCTGATCACTGCCATTTACGCTGCCTTTACCCCTTTCTGCATCGGCAACCAGCCTTTCAGCGTGTGCGCGATGCGCATGGCCGCGCGGCCATCCCAGTATTCCGGAATGCGCCCGGCCTTGCCGCCATGGGTCATGACATCGACGAACGCAGCCCGGATCGCAGCGGGGTCGGGACCGACCAGGGTGTTGGTGCCTTCGACCAGCGTGATCGGGCGTTCAGTGTTTTCACGCAGGGTGAGGCAGGGCACGCCCAATGCAGTGGTTTCTTCCTGGATGCCGCCGGAGTCGGTCAGCACCAGCTTGGCATCGCGCATCAGACCGAGCATTTCCAGATAGCCCACCGGCGGCAGAATACGCAGACCGTCGAGCCTTTCAGTCAAACCGAATTTTTCGATGTTGACACGGGTGCGGGGATGCAGCGGCATCACCACCGGCAGAGTACGGTTGATTTCGCCGAAGACGTCGAGCAGCGCGGCCAGCGTCGCGGGGTCGTCGACGTTGGACGGACGATGCAGCGTCAGCACGGCAAATTCCGGCAGCTTGCCACCCAGCGTCTGGCTGCTCGGCACCGCGTGCGCGAGATTGCGGTGCAGAGTGTCGATCATCACGTTGCCGACGAACTCGACGCGGGCAGGATCGATGCCTTCGCGCTGCAGGTTGGCGAGCGCGCTTTTTTCCGTGGTGAACAGCAAATCGGATATCTGATCGGTGAGCACGCGGTTGATTTCCTCCGGCATGCTGCGGTCGTAGCTGCGCAACCCGGCTTCGACGTGAATCACGCGCACCCCGCGCTTGGCCGCCACCAGCGCACAGGCGATGGTCGAGTTGACATCGCCCACCACCAGCACCGCCTGCGGCTGCACGCTTTCGAGCACCGGCTCGAAGCGCTTCATCACCTCGGCCGTTTGCACTGCATGGCTGCCGGAGCCCACCTCAAGATGGTGATCGGGACGCGGAATGCCGAGATCGGCAAAGAAACTGTCGCTCATCGCCGCGTCGTAATGCTGGCCGGTGTGCAGCAGTTGCGCGGCGATCCCGGTTTCGGCCAGTGCCGCCATCACAGGGGCGATTTTCATGAAATTGGGTCGCGCCCCCGCGACACATAAAACCTGGGTCATGGCCAGCCCTAATGCGTGGCGTCGCGGTGTTCCGGCGCCATCCCGTCATCCGCCGCCGCGTGACGCTCGCTCACGGTGTAAAGAATCTTGCGCACGATGGGCAGGATGCGATTGACCGAGCGCTCCACCTGCTCGATACGCTGTGTCAGCAGCGTAGCGTCTTCATTGAGCATGCCGCCAGCAGGCGAATGGTGGTTGATGCCGGTGGCACCATGAAAATCCTGATGCGCCACCTCGGTTTTCAGATCGGTAATCACCTCGTTGACTTCCTTCTCGCTGAAGTGATTTTTCTCTTCGAGAAAACCGAACAGCAGCAGACGGTCGCAGGTGGTGTTGAGGCGCCGCGGAATGCCGCCGGTAAAACGGTGCAGCACCGCGAATGCCTCTTCATCGAAGCCCGGATTACCCTGCCAGCCGACGGTCCGCAGCCGGTGCTCGATGTAACCCCGCGTTTCATCCCTGTCGAGCGGCCCCAGATGATACGAGGCCACCACGCGCTGACGAAGTTGCTGCATGTCGGGGCTTTGCAGGATGCCGCGAAACTCGGGCTGCCCCAGCAGAAAGGTCTGGATCAGCGAACGCTCGTTGTTCTGGAAATTCGACAGCATGCGCAACTCTTCCACCGCGCGCGGCGTCAGATTTTGCGCCTCATCCACCACCAGCAGCGCACGCTTGCCCTGACGCGTGGCGGCAGCCAGAAAATCTTCCAGGTTCTTCAGCAGGGAAGATTTGGTCAGCCCTTCATGCTCGAGCCCGAACGATGCGGCGACGCTGCGCAGCGTATCCTCGGCATCCAGCTGGGTCGATACCAGTTGCGCGGCGACCAGGTTGTGGGCTTCGAGCTGGCGGAACAGATTGCGTACCAGCGTGGTCTTGCCGGCGCCGACCTCGCCGGTGATGACGATGAAGCCCTCACCCAGCGACAGGCCGTAATCCAGGTAGGCCATCGCCCGCTTGTGGCCCTTGGAGCCGAAGAAAAACCGCGGGTCGGGGTTGAGCTGAAACGGTTTGGCACTAAAGCGGTAATAGTCTTCGTACATGCGGTTTCCGTTGAATGGGTGCTGATGCAGGTCAGCTTGCCTATTGATGTAGCAATGCCCATGCCACGCCCGGGAGGCAATCAGAAGGTCAGGTTGGCAGAGGCCGTAATGCTGTTTTCGTCATAGCTGTCGGCGGGGATGTTCGAATCCTGAGTTTGGTGACGAAGCATCAACACACCCGACAGGTCGGCACCGAACTGATGGCTGACGCCCAGACTGGCCGTGTAGTAGTTGGTATCCTGAGCCACAACCGAGTCCAGACCTGCGGGAGACTGGAAATTGGAATATCCCAGATAGGCATTCAAGGTGGTATGCGGTTGCAGGTTGTAGCCATAGGAAAGATTGACGCCCAGGGTTTCGTCCTCGGGCAGCCCAACAATCTGCTGGTATTGCCTGCGCGTATCGAACACGCTTAACCCCAGGCTGGTTCTAGCCTCGGACCAGGCCACGCCGCCCTGAAAACTCTTGCTGAGATAAATTCCGTTTTGCAGGCCAATCGGCACCGAGCCTATCGGTGCAGCCCCCTGCAGGACGCAATTCGTTTGACCCGGAGGCGGCAGCACGCCGTTTCCATAAAACAGACCCCCATCACAGCTCCAGACATAGGTCGGCTGGGTATTGAGCAACTGCTGCGAAATATCGCTCACCCCATCGGTGTAGCTCGCCGTCCAGACCGTATGCTGGGTCCGGTAATTGAAATTGAAGCCGTAAGTCTGGCCGAAATAGCTATAGCCGATAGACGCCTCGATATCGGTGCGTCTGTTGGGTGCCCAGCCAAATCCACCTGTCCAGTAGGTGCCGCTGATTTCGGTGCCCGGGGTGGCCGTGTAATCGTTGTTGTCGTACCCAAAAGTGCCCAATAGCCGGAAATGATTCGTCAGTTCATAGCCCAGATTGGCGCCATAGCTCTCGAAGCGGGCATTTTCGCTGTCCTGGACGATCGCATTGCGCAAATAGTAGGTCAGCCCCCAGGAAAGAGTGTTGAATCGGGTGCCGCTGGTAAGGCTCGCATTGATCTGACTCGAGTTGATGTTATTGAACTCGCTGCTGTCAAAAATCGCGCCTTCCTGGGTAAAGCGCGCCATTCCCTCGGCAAAGTTGCCGAAGCGCTTCTGGATGTAAGGACTGATCGTATAGGTGCTGGTCGTCGTAAGGTTGCTGCTGTTGACTGCGGCATCGGCCCGGGAACCGCTCAGCGAGATCAGTTGCTGCGAAATGCTCGCGGTGGCGTCGATGAACAGGAAATCTTCCATCAGTTCGGCATTGCCGATGGCATTCAGGTTCTGATAGAACTCGTTGTCCAGATCGTCGCCAAAACGGGCTACGCCTGTCAGGCCATAGTTCATGCCGGCCCGGACCCGGCGGGAGCCTTTCGAAATCAGGCTGAAGCCTGGCGTCGCAGTCAGGATCAGGGCATCTTTCGGGTCGTCTGCGGACTGATTCTGATTGTCGGTATAGATGGCGGACGCGCCCACGTAGGGCTGGAAGTCCCAGTCGACGGCGTGCGCAGCCGGAGCGAATGCCATTGCCATGAAAACAGAAAAAGCTCCTGCAAGGGGAGCTTGTCTATGCGGCGCCCGTTTCGCGCTGCGTGGGCGGCGCCTATTTGCCGTAACTGCCATAGTAACCATAGTAATAATCTGCGCCCGGGGTCGGGGTGGCTTTATTCAACAACATGCCCACCACTTCACATGACTGGATGTGACTGAGGGCTTCGCGAATCGCATCCTGCGAAGTTCTTTCGGCCTCCACCACCATGACGATCTGGCCCATGTGGGTCGCCAGCACGCTCGCCTCGCTGGTCGCCAGCAGCGGCGGGGAATCGAACAGGATTATACGGTCTGGATAACGATTCCCGATATCCTCGATCAGGCGGGTCATGGCGGCACTTGCCAACAGTTCCGTTGCTCGCTTGTAGGTGCGGCCAGCGGGCAACACCGTGAGTTTGGCGATATCGGTCCGGATCAGCACGTCGGACAGTTTAAGGTCCTTGTCCTGCAACACGTCCAGCAAACCCTTGTCGGCATGGATGCCGAGGTACTCGGGCACGCGCGGCTTGGCCACGTCGGCATCGATCAGCAGCACGGTGCGATCCATTTCCATCGCCATCGAAATGGCGAGGTTGATGGCACAGAAACTCTTGCCTTCACCCGGCAACGAACTGGTCACCATGATGAGATTGCCGTTCTTGACGCGCGCGGTGCCCTGTCCGAACGCATTGGCAATGAGCGGACGCTTGATGATGCGGAATTCTTCGGCAATCTGGCTTTTTTCGGCATCCGGCGCGACCACACCCATGCGGTGCAGGCGGGCCAGATTGATCGATTGCACTTGGCTGTTGCCCTCCAGTGCCGGTGCATCCGGGACATTGAACATCGGCTCCACCGGGGTGGCGACAAAGGACGCGGACTGGTTGCCGCGCTGCCTGTTGAGCGCATTCTCGATCAAGCTGCCGCCCTCAGGATGATCAGGATTGCCGCCCGCAGGGGCCGGACGCGGCGCGCCTGTGCCGATCCTTCCTGCCGCTTTTTCAATAATGCTCATGGTGTCTCCTAGCCCGCACGCGATACGACCAGTTGCAAGATCATGACCGCACCATAGGCAGCAATCAGACTCCCCAACGCAGCCAGGTAGGTCAGCAGGCCCTTGCGTTTGCGGCGGCGGGATTCATCGGTCTCCACCCGTGCCACCGCTCCCAGCAAGGGCAGCCCGGTCAACTCACGCAGGACCCGGCGATCGGTCACTGTCCGACGCAGCTGGCTGAGCAGGAAGGCCACGGCAACGCCCGCGACCAGCCCGCCCAGCGCCACCAGCGACAACAGCAACGGACGATTCGGCCACGCCGGCTGGCTCGGCACAAAGGGCGGATCGATCACCCGGAAATCGACGGTGTCGGTCTTGCTTTCGACTTCGCCGGACATGGTGACCGACTCGCGACGGTGCAGCAGGGAATCGTAGTTCTGGCGATACACTTCATAGTCGCGCGTCAGTTGGGTGTATTCCTGCTCCACCTGAGGAATCATGTTGGATGCATTGCGCAGTTCGCCAAAACGGCGCTGATACTCGGCCACGCGCGCGCCCAGCGAGGAAACGGTGGCGTCCGCCTCGGCGATGGCAATGGTGAGTTGCTGATACACCGGATTCTGGATTCTGGAGCCCGCAGGATCAGCCTTGCGCTGGGCCAGTTCGATCTTCTTTTGCGCCTCCAGTTTCTCGATCAGGCGCTTGGTCGACTGGATGTCGGGGTGCAGGTCAGTGTACTTCAACCGCAGTTGATCCATCTGCTGTTGCAGCGCCTGGATGCGGCCATCGATTTCGCTGTTGGTCGAGACCACCGCGGCGGCCGCACTGAGTTCAGGCTCTTCATCCGCCAATTGGCTTTTGAGCTGATTGCGGCGGTTGATCGCCTCCTGCTGGTCGAGCTGTGCCTGCCGAAGTTGCCCACTTACTTCAGCCAGTTTGGCGTAGTAATCGCCGCCCTGCCCCGGCATCATGCCGATGTGCTTCTGCTTGAATTCCTTCAGCGCATTTTCGGCGTCAGTCAGCTTCTGCTGATATTGCTGCAACTGCTCTTCGATGAAGCGCGACGAACTGGAAATATCCTGGCGGGTCTTGCCCAGACTGGTTTCCACGAAAATGGTCAGCAGCGACTGCACCACCTTTTTGGCAAGATCGCCACTGGCATCCTGGTAACTGATGGTATAGAGATTTTCCCGTCCGGCATCGGCAATCGAAATCTTGCTTGCCAGCTCATTCAGCATCTTTTCTGTCTGCTCCGGCGTTTTGGCCTTTACGTCCTGATCGGTCATGCGTGCCACCTTTTCCAGCGTCGGCCGGCTGACCAGCTGGCGCGTCATCAGCTTGATCTGCTGCTCCACATTGGGCTCGACCGTCAGACCCGACAACAAGGGCTTCAGCAGGGTTTGGGTGTCCACATAGACGCGCGCAGACGCCTCAAATCGGTCGGGGATCAGCATGACCCAGGTCCAGCCGACAATACACACCAGCCAGGCCACCGCCACGCCCCACCAGCGCCGCTGCCAGGCAGCTTTGGCATAGCCCAGAATTTGTTGCAGCACTTGATCCATGCGGATTCTCTACCCCATCAAACAAACGCACCGCCCGTGGGCGGCGCCGAGAAAATCAAAAAAAGCTTTCTGGAATGACCAGCACATCACCCGGACGAATTTCCGCGTTGGCCGTGCTATCACCGTCCCGCAACAAATCCTCGAGTCGCACCCCCAGTTGGACACGCTCGCCATCTTCCTTGATGATTCGCGAGATGTAAGCCTTGTTGCCATCGGCGTAATCGGTCAGCCCGCCTACATCAATCATCACATCAACCAGGCTCATGCCTTCGCGATAACCCAGCGCCTTCGGCGTGGCGGCCTGGCCCAACACCCTGACCTGTTGGTTATAGGGCCCAATGCCGCCGCTCACGATGACGGTGGCGATGGGTTCCTGGATGTATTTGGAGAGCGCTTTTTCAATGTCGCGCGCAAGCTGGGTCGGGGTCTTGCCGGACGCTTGCATATCTTCGATCAGGTTCATGGTCATCTTGCCATCGGGCCGTATCGGGAAGTTTCCGGAAACCTCGGGGTTGCGCCAGACGAACACGTTCACCGAGTCGCCCGGGCCAAGCAGGTAATTCCAGCCGCTTATCCGCGTTTGCACGGGCACGGGGGGGGGCGCTTGCACGGGCGCGGGGGGGTAGGTCGGCGTGCTGGAGCAGCCTGTCATGGCGGTAGCCGCCAACACCATGCTGGCGCGTGCAATGTGCTTGTTGATCGTAAACATGTCCACCCTCCCTAAATATATGCAGTTGATCCGCTGGCATTATGCCAGAGCAAATCATAAACCTGACTACATCGCCAATGACAGTGAGCAAGCTGCAGGCCAGTTGTTGAAACCCGGCCCAGCAATGATTGCGCAGGGTTGCCACCCCGATTCAGCAACCGGACCGTCGGCTGTTTGACAATGATGTCGTAAGCCCGTCACATGCCGCGGTATCATGCCGCCCATGAACACTCATGAGATCGACAGCCTGGACGCCTTGCGCCAGCGCATCCGCGATTTCGCTCAAGCGCGGGATTGGGAACGCTATCACACGCCCAAGAATCTGGTGATGGCGCTGAGCGTTGAGGCCGCGGAACTGCTCGAACCTTTCCAGTGGTTAACGGCAGAACAAAGCTTGCAGTTGAGCGCGGAACAGCATGAGGCAGTTCGCCAGGAAATCGCCGACGTGCTGATTTACCTGACCCGCCTGGCCGACGTGCTGGGCATTGATCCGATCGAAGCCGCCGCCGACAAGCTGGCCATCAATGCACGCAAATACCCGGTCGACAAGGCGCACGGCAACGCGAATAAATATTCGGACCATTCAGATGACTGACCCCTATTACAAGCACCACGTGTTTTTCTGCACCAACCAGCGCGAAGACGGCGCCAAATGTTGCGGCGCCGCAGGCGGCCAGCGGATGCGCGATCACCTGAAGAGAAAGGTCAAGCACGCCAATCTCAACGGCGAAGGCAAATGCCGCATCAACAGTGCCGGCTGTCTCGACCGCTGCACCGAGGGCCCGCTGCTGGTCGTGTATCCGGAAGGCGTCTGGTACACCTACGTCGACGAAGCCGACATCGACGAAATATTCGAGGTTCACCTCAAACAGGGGCGCACCGTCGAACGCCTGCAACTGAAGTGAAGCCCGCCTGAGTGAAGCGCTACAAACTGCGTATTCCGGTACCGGCCGGCAAGCTGGAAACCGTGATCGACGATCCCGAGACCGACCGGCGCGGACTGTTGCTGGTCGCCCATCCGCACCCATTGCACGGCGGCAGCCTTGATAACAAGGTGGTCACCACCCTTGCCAGGGCCGCCAATGAAGCCGGCTGGGTCAGCGTGCGGCCGAATTTTCGCGGTGTGGGCATGAGCGACGGCGAATTCGACGCCGGCGTGGGCGAAACTGACGATCTGCTGGCTGTCGCCCGCTTTGTCGAAGCCAGCTACCCCGCCCTGCCCTGGGCCTTGGCCGGGTTTTCCTTCGGTGCCTTCGTGCAGCACCGGCTGCGCCAGGAACTTCAAGCACAGCGCCTGATCCTGATCGCGCCGGCGGTCACCCTATACGAGTTCGACCCGGTGCCGCCCGACTCGGTGGTGATTTACGGTGATGCCGATGAACTGATTCCGCCTGCCGCCATACAACTCTGGGCTGAGCAGCAGCACCTCACCCAGAAAATCATTCCGGGGGCCGGGCATTTCTTCCACGGCAAGCTCAAGGAATTGAAACAGGCATTCATGGAGGCCTGCCCGTGCTGAAAGTGCGGAACCTGACCAAGCGCTACGGCAACGCCGAGGTGGTGCGCGGGCTCGACCTGGATGTCCGCCGCGGTGAATGCTTCGGCCTGCTCGGCCCCAACGGCGCGGGCAAGACCACCACGCTGCGATTGATGCTGGGTCTGATCGAGCCCGACAGCGGCAGCATCGAACTGGCTGGCATCGAGGTGCCGAAACATGCGCGCGAGGCGCGGATGAAGGTCGGTGTGGTGCCGCAGATGGACAACCTCGACCCCGATTTCAGCGTGTGCGAAAACCTGCTCACCTATGGCCGTTATTTCGGCATGGAGAAATCTGCCATCGTCGCACGCGTTCCCATGCTGCTGGAATTTGCCGGACTGGCACACAAGGCAGACGCAAAGATTGCACAATTATCGGGCGGAATGAAGCGACGGCTCACCCTCGCCCGCGCGCTGGTGCACGACCCCGATATCCTGTTTCTCGACGAGCCCACCACCGGCCTCGACCCGCAGGCACGCCACCTCATCTGGCAGGGCCTGCGGAGGCTGATTGCGGACGGCAAGACCATCGTGCTGACCACGCATTTCATGGACGAAGCCGAGCGGCTCACCGACCGTCTCGCCATCCTCGACCATGGCCGTCTCGTCGCTGAAGGGGCGCCGCGTGCGCTGATCGAATCGCATATCGAACCCGCCGTGGTCGAAGTCTTCGGTGAAGGACTGGCCGAGTGGACACACAGCCACGCGGCAAGCCTGTGCCAACGCTTCGAAAACGTCGGCGAAACCCTGTTCTGTTACACCAGCAACGCCGACGCCATCATCGGCTCCTTGAAACTCGCGCCGACCCTGCGCTACCTGCACCGCCCGTCCAACCTCGAGGACGTGTTCCTCAAACTCACCGGGCGCGACTTGCGTGATTGAAATGCGGCTGAATTTCTCCACGAAGGACACGAAGAAACCCGAAGGGAAAACCCTCGATCCGCGAATGACGCGAATAAATCCCTTCTTTGTGCCCCTACGTGCCCTTCGTGGATAAAAAAATGTGGCCTCACCTGCGTCTCCCCAGCCTGTCGTGGCGCTTCATCCCGGTGTGGCAGCGCAACTATCTGGTGTGGAAAAAGCTCGCCATTCCGGCCATCCTCGGCAACCTCGCCGACCCGATGCTGTACATGCTGGGACTCGGGTATGGGCTCGGCAGCCTGTTGCCGGACGTGGGGGGCATGCCGTACATCACGTTCCTCGCCGCCGGCACGGTCGCCTACAGCACGATGAATGCCGCCACCTTCGAGGTGCTGTATTCGAGCTTTTCCCGCATGCACGTGCAACGCACCTGGGACGCCATTCTCAACGCCCCGCTCACGCTCGACGACGTCATGCTGGGCGAACTGAGCTGGGCGGTGACCAAGAGCCTGCTCTCCGGAGTAGCCATCCTGGCGGTGATCTGGGGGCTGGGGCTGTTCAGTCATTTCTGGATGACGCTGTGGATCATCCCGGTGGTCGCGCTGGTCGGCTTCTGCTTCGGCGGCATGGGGCTGGTGATGAATGCAGTGTCGCCCAGCTACGATTTTTTCCTTTACTACTTCACCCTGGTGATCACGCCGATGGTGTTGCTGTGCGGGGTGTTTTTCCCGGTGACGCAATTGCCCGCGCTTCTGCAAGGGGTGTCCGCCTGGTTGCCCCTCACGCACGCCATCGATCTGGCTCGCCCACTGGTTGTCGGCAGCGTGCCTGACAACATCGCGCTGCACGTCGTCTCCCTGCTGGTTTACGGCAGCCTGGGCTACGTCATCGCCCTGGCGCTGACACGGCGGCGGCTGCTCAAATAATGATTCCGTTCCCAAATCGACACTGACGCGAAGGCGAGCCGCAGACAGTATGCGCAATACGGCAAGGCGAAGCCGACAAAGTCAGTGTTGATTTGGGGTCGGAATCAAACGCCGGCGGCCTGCTGGTCGGCGTGATAGCTGGAACGCACCATCGGTCCGCAGGCGGCGTGTTTGAAGCCCATCTCCAGCGCCTCCTGCTCGAACTGGGCAAATCGCTCCGGCGTCACAAAACGCAATACCGGCAGATGATGCTGTGAAGGTTGCAGATACTGGCCGAG
>Ga0326726_10005702_pt1 | contig 11256 bp, 7 predicted proteins | sample MHFenrmetagenome_2_FD_207603 | JGI IMG/M metagenome (GOLD analysis project Ga0326726, IMG submission 207603) | Lab enriched peat soil microbial communities from Michigan Hollow, Ithaca, NY, United States - MHF15MN | ecosystem: Environmental > Terrestrial > Soil > Wetlands > Peat | place: USA...
CAATACCCTGATCGTGCGCGGGTCTTCTTCCGCTCGCCGCTTCGATCAGCGTCTTGTTGCTGTATCTAACATCCTATTCAAGGGCGCCGTATGAGCGCGGACTTCCGGAATGGGCCAAGCGGCGGAGCGCCCGCATCGCGACGCTGGATCAAAGGGCTCAGCCACATAGTGTCACGACTCGTTGCGCGCGAGCCCGTCATGCTCGCCACGCTATTTGCGATCGGTGGAGCTCTATGGGCGTTCATAGCGCTCGCGGGCGAGGTGCTGGAGGGTGACTCGCACACATTCGACCGTGTGGTACTGCTGGCCCTGCGCGATCCGCTGGACCCGGCCGTGCCGCTTGGTCCGCGTTGGCTCGAGCAGGTGGCGCGCGATGTCACGAGTCTCGGTAGCGTTACCGTGCTCGTGCTGCTCACGGTGGCGGTCGCTGGCTATCTGTTGTTGATTCACCGCCGCGCGCTCGCGGCTCTCATGCTCGCGTCGATCGGTGGCGGCTCGCTCCTCAGCGCTCTCCTAAAGGGCGCATTTGGAATACCGCGACCGGACGTGGTGCCTCATGCCGTGGAGGCGTATACGACCAGCTTTCCAAGCGGGCACGCGATGCTCTCTGCAGTTACGTATCTAACGCTCGCCGCGCTGTTGGCGGGGGCTCAGGAGCAGGCGCGCGTGAAGGTGTATCTGATAGTCGTGGCCATCGCGCTCGCCGTACTCGTGGGTGTCAGCCGCATTTACCTCGCCGTGCATTGGCCAACGGATGTTCTGGCGGGTTGGTGCGTTGGATCGGCATGGGCAATGCTGTGCTGGCTCGTTGCGCGGAAACTGCGATTCACGCAGTAGCGCGTTACCGCAAAACCGCAGGACCGCAACTCTGCACACACGGGACTGTGATCGCAGTCTCATTGAGGCCCTCCCGTGAGCAGCCGCACGGTTCACGGATCGTGACTTCGGCATCCTGCCCGCAACGTTCTCATCGGAGCGTGCGGACACGTGGCAAGCGCAATCGCGTGCAAAAGATTTCCGTCGCGACTAGCTGACGTCGCCGCGATATTGCTCGCCTTGGCCGGGTGTGCGGCGGCGCCCCAGCGCGCTGTCGAACTGCCACGGCAAAACGATGCGGCGGTCGATATCTATCCCATCGAGCCGAATGCCAGGCTTGAGAATCCGGCGCAGGTATCTGCCACCCCGTCGCTCTCGGCGCGTGCCGCTGCGACGGCCGCTCACCTTGTCGGTGCGCCTTATCGCTATGGCGGCATGGGGCCCGATGAATTCGACTGCAGCGGCCTCGTGTACTACTCGTTTCGCAATGCGGGCGCGCGCGTGCCGCGAACGTCAGTCGAGCAATTCCGAGCGGCACGGCCCGTGCCGTTGATTGACGCGCGCCCCGGTGATCTCGTGTTCTTTCGTCTCGATGACAAGGTTTCCCACGTCGGCATCTATCTCGGCCACCTGCAGTTCGTGCATGCGCCATCGCACGGCGGGTCAGTCGAAGTCGAAAGCCTTGAAAATCGCTACTACGAACGCCATCTCGTGGGCGCGCGACGGCTCGATCTGTAACGACGCGGTCAGCGTTCCAGGGCGTGAGCAGTGGACTCGCAGCCGCAATACCGGTAGAGTCCGCACCGCTGAATAAGCGGCGCGCGGTCAGCGCCGTCCTCGCTCGCGGTCCGTCTCCCCCTCACGACGCACTTCGATTTCTTAACCCCTCTCGCCAGTGACCGCATCGAAGCCCTTGGGCTTCGTTTCGCGAGTCTTCATTGCCTGCACTCGTTTGCCGGCAAATTAAGGATATTTTTAAATGTCATTCTCTGATCTCGGGCTCATGCCCGAATTGCTCCGTGCTGTTGCCGATAAGGGCTACGACGCGCCGACTCCCATTCAATTGAAGGCGATTCCAGCGGTCCTCGCCGGTCGCGACGTGCTCGCAGGTGCGCAAACCGGCACCGGCAAGACGGCGGGTTTCATCCTGCCGATCCTGCAGAAGCTGAGCGTTACACAAGAGCGTGCGCCGCGCGCCCTCATACTCACACCGACCCGCGAGCTCGCCGCGCAGGTTGCCGAAAGCTCGCGGACCTACGGCAAGCACCTGAAGCTGAAGACGCTCGTCGTTTTCGGCGGCGTCAATATCAAGCCGCAGATGGACGGACTGCGTGCGGGCTGCGACATCCTCGTGGCAACGCCCGGCCGGCTCCTCGACCTCGCGGAACAACGGGCGGTGGATCTCAAACACGTCCAGGTGTTCGTGCTCGATGAAGCTGACCGCATGCTCGACATGGGTTTCATCCACGACATCAAGCGGGTGCTCCGGCTCCTGCCCCAGGTGCGCCAGAATCTGATGTTCTCGGCGACCTATAACGATGAGATCCGCGAGCTGTCCGCCAAGTTTCTGCGCCAGCCGGAGTCAATCGAAGTAGCTCCGCGCAATGCCGCGGCCGCCCGCGTCACACACCAGGCGTACCGAGTAGCGCAGGCCGACAAGCGACACTTGCTGGTGCACCTCATCAAGGGTGGAGAGTGGAAGCAGATGCTGGTTTTTACTCGTACCAAGCACGGAGCCAACAGACTCACGGGCCAGTTGCTCGATGCCGGCATCAAGGCCGACGCGATCCACGGCAACAAGAGTCAGGCGGCGCGTACGCGTGCACTCGCGGAGTTCAAGCAGGGCCGCAGTACCGCGCTCGTCGCAACCGAAGTCGCGGCGCGCGGACTCGACATCAAGGAACTGCCTTGCGTCGTGAATTTCGAGCTGCCGAACGTCCCTGAGGACTACGTTCACCGCATTGGCCGCACGGCTCGCGCGGGAGCGGGCGGGGCAGCCATCTCGCTGGTCTCCCCGGATGAAGGCGGACTTGCGCGCAGCATCGAGCGCGTGCTGGGTCATCACATTCCGGTGCTGGAGACGCCGACATTTGAACGGCCCGTCCACGTGCCTGCCGCTACTGCCAACCACTCGCGGCCGTCGTCGGCAGCTCCGCCGCGCGGAGCACGGCCTGACAGCCGGCCACGCCGGTATCAGTCGTCACCGCGGCAGAATCGATCGGCACGTTATCGTTAGTTCGATCGGTTAGTTCGATCGGTTGATGCGCGCGGCACGACCCGGTCGGCAACGGCCGGCGGTCCATGGTCTAATGCGGTCCGCTCATGAGGTTCAGCACTCCTCTCAGTGAACGCCTGCGGCCATGGACCCGCAGATCGGCGCGCGTGTTGCTGGCACTGGCGCCGCTCGCTCTGTTCCTCGCTCACGCGATTGGAATATCGCGCCTCGTCTTCATCGAGCGCCTCGAGGGCATCTTCTACGATCAGCGCGTGCGCTTGAGCGCGCCGGCCACGGTCGATCCACGAATCGTCATCGTCGACATCGACGACCTGAGTCTCGCCGCCGAAGGGCATTGGCCCTGGCGGCGCGACAAGATGGCCGCGCTTGTGAATCGCCTGTTCGACGATTACAGCGTCAAGCTCGTCGGCTTCGACGTGCTGTTTCCGGAGCGCGATGAGTCGAGCGCGCTTACCCTCATCGATGAACTTCAACAGGATCCCGCGATTGCCACGCCCGCGTTGCGCGCGCGGCTCGAGAAGAGGCGCGCGGATTTCCAGTCGAATCGCCTGTTCGCCGAGTCGCTGATCGCACGCGACGCAGTGCTGGGTTTCGTCTTCAAGCAAAGCCTGCAGCTAAGCGAACCCGCCGAACTCAACGTGTTGCCGAAACCTATTGAGCTCGGTGGCATCGATGTATCCGCGGTGCCCTGGATCGCGCCGGTCGGCTATGTCGGCAACCTCAAGGAGCTGCAGGAGAACGCGGGCGTCGGCGGTTTCTTCGACGAACCGCTGACCGACAACGACGGCATCGTGCGGCGCCTGCCGCTCATCCAGCGCTACCACGGCCGCTTCTACCCATCGCTCGGCTTCGCGTGTGCGTGGCTCGCAATGAACTCGCCGCCGATCAAACTCGCGTTTGCCAATCGCGGCGCCAAGGTGCCGCAACTCCGTTATCTGCAGATTGGCGAGCGGCAGATCCCGGTGGACGTCCACGGCGCTGTTCTTGCACCCTTTCTTGGCGGCGTCGGCAGTTTTCCCTACGTCTCGGCGACGAAGGTGCTGCGCGGCACTGCCGATGCCGCCGTGCTCAAGAACGCCATCGTGCTGGTCGGCACGAGTGCACCGGGACTGAACGATCTGCGCGCGTCGCCGGTCGGCAAGGACTACCCCGGTGTCGAGGCGCACGCCAATCTCATCTCCGGCATTCTCGACGGCACGGTCCGTTTCACGCCGGCATTTGCGCGCAACTACGAAATCATCGGACTCGTGCTGATCGCGCTGCTCGCGACCCTTTGGCTGCCGCGCTTCTCACCGCTCGCCGTCGTCGCAGCCATTGGCACTGGCCTCGCCGTCGTCATCGGCGTGAACCTCATCGCGTGGATCTCGTACGGCGCGGTGCTGCCGCTCGCGTCGCTCGTGAGCTTCCTGCTGATCGAGTCGGTGCTACTGCTCATCTACGGCTACTTTATTGAACAGCGGCGCAAGCGCCGTCAGTCGCGCATCTTTGGCCAGTATGTGCCGCCTGAAATCGTACGCGAGCTCGATGAAAACGAAACCGAGGCGTCGCTCGCCGGCGAGAGTCGCGAGATGTCGGTGCTGTTCTCCGATGTGCGCGGCTTCACGACCATCTCCGAGGGACTCGAGCCGCGTGCGCTCACGCAGCTGATGAACGAATTCCTGACGCCGATCACCGGCGTGATCCAGGCTCATCGCGGCACGATCGACAAGTACATGGGCGATGCCGTGATGGCGTTCTGGGGTGCGCCGCTTGCCAACGAGCATCACGCCCGCGACGCCGTGCTCGCAGCGCTCGCCATGGCCGCGAAGATGCGGGAACTCACGCCGGAATTTCGCGCGCGTGGCTGGCCGGAGCTCAAGATTGGAGTCGGCGTCAGCAGCGGTCTGATGAACGTGGGCAACATGGGCTCGAGCTTTCGCATCGCTTACACCGTCCTTGGCGACACTGTGAATCTCGGCTCACGGCTGGAAGGCATCACCAAACAATACGGCGTAGGCATCATCGTCAGCGCAAACACCGCGGCCGCTGCGCCGGAGATCGTGTTTCGTGAACTCGACTGGGTGCGCGTGAAGGGCAAGCACGAACCGATCGCCATCTTTGAGCCCCTTGGACTCAAGAATGAGGTCAGTGCTGCCGTTACCGAGGCGGCAGGCGCATTCGCAGCCGCGCTCGCCGACTATCGAGCGCAGCGCTGGGACGAGGCCGAGCGCCGAATCGTAGCGCTGGTTCATGCCGATCCGCAGTCGCTGTACGAGTTGTATCTCGAGCGTATACGCCACTTCCGCACAGCTGAGCCAGGCGCCGGCTGGGACGGCGTTTGGGTGTTTGAGAGCAAGTGAACGTGCGGAATATGTGAAGTCGGTCGCTGGCGGGCGGCCGGCAATAAAGCAGGCTTGCACGCTGTGAAGGGCCCTGGAAACCAATGAACCGATTGGGCCAGGACTTCAAAGTTACAGAGGCTGCAATGCGCTATCCCATTCGTGCCGCTTTTCTGCTTGCGCTCGTCGCTGGACTCACAGCGATCGCGACGTCACCCACAGTGTTCGCTGCCGGGACGTCGGATGATCCTCTGCAGCAAGCACGGGGTCTCCTCGACGCGCATCAGGGCGATGCCGCCTATCAATTGCTCGTGCCACTCGAGTCGCAACTCGGTGGGAGCGAGGATTACGACTACATGCTGGGGCTCGCTGCGCTCGACAGCGGGCACGCGAGCGAGGCTGTGTTCAGTCTCGAGCGGGTGCTTGCCGTCGACCCGGCGTTTCTCGGCGCGCGCATGGAGCTGGCGCGCGCGCGCTACGAGTCCGGCGATGCGCCGGGCGCGCGCTCACAATTTCAATACCTGCTTACGCAGTCGCCGCCGGAATCGACCCGCAATGTCATCGAGCAGTATCTCGCCGCGCTCGATCAACGCCGCGCGGCGAGCCGTAACCAGTTGCGCGGGTTCTTCGACGCCGGCGCGGGTTACGACAGCAATGCCAATGGCGCCACCAGCAACAACCAGTTCCTCGGATTCACGCTCGACCCACGCAACGTCGAGGCCCACTCGTCGTTCGTGGAGCTTGCGGCTGGATTCAATCAGAGCGTCGGCTTTACAAACGGCGCGGCACTTGTCTCGAGCGGCCGGCTCGGGCACCGCTTCAATCCCGACGCGAATTTCATCGATCTGACGGCCGGCTCGCTTGCCAGTCAATTGCAGTGGTCGTGGGGCGGCACACGCCTCGATTTCGGCGCCGCCGCCGACTTCGATTGGCTGGACGGCGCATCCCATCAGCGCAGTGTCGCGCTCGATCTCGGTCTGAATCGCAGCTTCGCGGCTGTCTGGCAGTTCGGCATCGACGCGCGGGCCGCGACTGTGCGTTTTCAGGAAAGCGCGCTTGCGGTCATGGACGTCGACCGCTGGCTCGCCGCAGTGAGTCTCTCGCGCGTCGGAATCGGCGAGCATCAGGGCCGAGTCGGAATCGCGCTGCTCCTGGGAGGCGATGATGCGCGGCGGAGTGCGTCGCCTTACGGCAACGAACGAGCGGGCGCGCGGCTCTACTCGAGCTGGTCGATGTCCCAGAGCGCGAGTCTTTATGGCGAAGTCGCATATCTCGATACGAACTTCAAGGACACGCCCGGTTTCTTCGGCGTCGATCGCGCCGATCGGCAATGGAGCGCGCTCGTCGCGACCGAGTATCAGAACTGGCCAGGGAAGGGCTGGAGCCTCGCTCCCCGTATTCGCTACGTGAAGAGCAACTCGAACATTTCCCTGTACGAATTCGATCGGGTCGAGGCGGCTGTGTTCCTGCGCCGCGCGTTCCGATGAGGTGCACCATGATCGACGCCCGCCATTCATCCCCGATGCTTGTGTTCGCGGCGCTCGCCGCGCTCGCATTCTCCGACTGCGCCAGTGCCGCCGCTGGCAAGGCGATCTTTGTGGCGCCGCCGGTGACCGTGCAACACGGGTCGCAAGGTGCGGCGACCTTGAAGCAGGGCGACGCCGTCGACCAGGGAGACACCGTGGTTACCGGTGCCAAGGCACGCGCGCAGCTTCTTATGGCGGACGGCGCGCGCATCGCGCTGCGCTCGGGCAGCAGTTTTCGCATCGATGCATTCCAGTTGCCGGCCGCCGTGAACGCGCCGACGACGGCAACGGCCGTCAATGCTGACGGCCGCAGCTTTGCGACCCTAGTCAAAGGAGGTCTGCGTACGACCTCCGGCGCGATCGGCAAGAAGAATCCGGCAGCGTATGAATTGCGCACGCCGGTCGGCACCCTCGGCATCCGTGGCACCGACTACGCAGCCGTGCTGTGCCAGGGCGATTGCGGCGATGTGGCGGATGCACCCAATAACATTCGCAATGGTCTCTATCTGACGGTGTTCGATGGAGCGATCGCATTCAGCGGCAACGGCTTTCAATTGGAGCTCCACAAAGGCGAGTCCACGTTCATTCCACTCGGCGGCAACCGCCCCGAACCGCTGCAGGACGCGCCGGCCTGGGTACTCGGCGATGGTGCCGGCGCATTGACGCCGGGCCGGCCGGGGAAGAATCAGGTCCCCGGACTAGACAAGCTGACGGATTTCAACAATCGGCGCGGTCCCGCCGCCTCAGTTCCCAGTCAGGAAGCTCCACCTGCGAGCGATGCCGCCAGCAGTGTCGCGCAGCCGGTGACAGGCACGAGCGGGCAGGGCCAGAGTTCGGATTTGACCGGCGGCGGCGTGCCGCGCCCGAACAGCATCGACCTGACGTTCTCGATTCCCCAGCTCGGCGCCTCCACCAGCGTCGTTCAGACGCTCACCAATCGCGGGGTGGAGTTCGCGACAAACGGCGCGGGCGCGCTCACAGCGCTCACGGGCACCTTGCCTTCGGCGCAGGGACTGCCGCTCCCTGTGAACCTGGCGCTCGGTTCGGCGGCTGTCACCAATGTTGGCAGCGACTCGGCCACAGGGCTGCGCTGGGGCCGCTGGTCGGGCGGTGCGTTGCAGGTGACGACGGGTGGTCAGTCCGGCACCGAAAGCCTCGCGCAGCAGAATCTGCACTGGCTCTACATGGATAGCGCCAACACGCCAGTGATGCCGCAGACGGGAACGGCCACCTACGCCCTCATCGGCGGTACGCAACCGACCGACAACCAAGGCCACATCGGAACGCTGGGCAGCGCTGCATTCGCCGCCGACTTCACCAACCAGACGGTGACGAGTTCCGTGTCGTTGACTATCAACGGCACCAACTGGACCGCCGACGGCAGCGGCGTCATCGGCGGACAGGCGGGCCTGCCGGCTCACGAGTTTCAGGGCAACTACCAGAACGTGCTGATCGGCGGTCAGAACGCGGGCTTCGGCGGCTTTGCGGGATTCTTTACCGCGAGCGGCGGCACACAAGCGGGCGTGCCTGGAGGCGTCGGTCTGAGCTTCCATCTCGACGACGATGTCGGTCTCGAGGTGAACGGCGTGCTCGCGTTCCATGGTCCATAATGACCACACGTGACGACGCAACGATTCAAGATCGCGGTCATCGGTGCCGGCCCGGGCGGCTTGAGCGCCGCCACCCACGCCGCCGAACTGGGCATTGAGCACATCCTTCTCGAGCAAAGTCCCGCTCACGCCAACACCATCCAGCGCTATCAGAAGGGCAAGCACGTCATGGCCGAGCCCAACGTGCTGCCGCTGCGCAGTCCGCTGGAGTTCGACGCCGGCACGCGCGAAGCCATCCTCGATCGCTGGCGCCAGGGTCTCGAAAGACATCGAGTGAATCTGCGGTGCGGCGCCGAGGTCTCGGGCGTCGAAGGCCAGCGCCCGGAATTTCGTATTCGCTTCAAGGACGGCGCGACGATCGAAGCCGAAAGCGTGATCTTCGCGATCGGCGTGCAGGGCAATCCGCGTCGTCTCGGCGTCGAGGGCGATGACCTGCCGTGCGTGCAGTACACCCTCGACGATCCGGACGAGTATCGCGGCGAGTCGATCGTCGTGGTGGGCGCGGGCGACGCGGCGATCGAGAACGCGCTCGCGCTGACGCGTCACAACCAGGTCTTCATCGTGAATCGCGCCGATGAATTCGTGCGCGTCAAAGACGGAAACTTGAACGCCGTGCTCAAATCCATCGAAGACGCCAAGCTGGAATGTTTCTATCGCAGCCAGGTGGCGCGCGTAGCGGCCACAGCGGCGGGCGAACGGCCGTACCTGCTCTCGCTCAATACGGACAAGGGCGAAGCGCAGGTTCCCTGCAACCGGATCATCGCCCGCATCGGAGCGGTGCCGCCGCGCAAATTCGTGGAAGCCTGCGGCATTCAGTTTCCGAGCGCCGATCCGGCGGCGCTGCCGGAACTCACGAGCCAGTACGAATCGAACGTGCCGGGCCTCTACGTGATTGGCGCGTTGGGCGGCTATCCGCTCATCAAGCAGGCCATGAACCAGGGCTACGAGGTGGTCGAGTACATCCTCGGCCGCGCGATCGAGCCCGCGGATCATCCGCTCCTCGAAAAGAAGTTCGCGAATCTGCCGTACCGGCGTTCGGTCAATGAGACGTTGGCCCTGATGCAGGAACGCATCGCGGTGTTCGCTGGTGTCAATGCACTCACGTTTCGCGAGCTCATCCTCGGCAGCAACGTGCTGACACCCGCGGCCGGCACCGAGATCTTCCACAAGAACGACTACACCAATACGTTCTTCACGATTCTCGATGGCAGCGTGCAGGTGGAAGTGGGTGAGGAAGAAAAGCTGCGCCTCACTTTGGGCGCGGGCCAGTTCTTCGGGGAGATGTCGCTCCTCTCGGGACGGCGGCGTTCCGGTACCGTATACGCGGGGGCGGGCTGCGTGCTGATCGAATCGCCGCGCCGCGAGATCAACAAACTCATCAAGTCGGTCGATGCGGTCAAACGCGTCATCGACGAAAGTTTCGTGGTGCGCGCGATCCAGACGGGCTTTGCGCCGGAAGCGACGGCAGAGGAACTGCGGCCGGTCGCGGCGCGCGCCACCTTGCGCCGCTATAAGGCCGATCAGCCGATCTTCGGCGAAGGCGATGTGGCGGATTGCCTGCACCTCATTCGCAGCGGTTCAGTGTCGGTGTCGCGCAGTATTGGCGGACGCGAAGTCGTTACCTCCTATGTCGCGGCGGGCAACTACGTCGGCGAGATGGGCTTGATGGGAGGTACGCGCCGCACGGCGACTGTGCGCGCAACCGTGCCGACGGAAACGGTTAGCCTCGACACGACTGCGTTCAGTGCGCTCCTCGAGCGCAATCCGAAGCTCAAGGAGCAGGTGCAGGCGACGGTACGCAGGCGCCTCGCGGAAAACACGCGCATGAGCCTGCAACCGCGCGCGGGCGATCTCATTTCATTCCTCATGAGTCAGGGCCTCGGCGAGGCGACGGACGTGCTGTTGATCGATGAGGCTTTATGCGTCGGCTGCGACAATTGCGAGACGGCGTGCGCGGAAACACACGACGGCACCTCGCGACTCGATCGCGAAGCCGGTCCTTCGTTCGCGGGTCTGCACGTGCCGACGTCCTGCCGGCATTGCGAGGATCCGCATTGCATGAAGGACTGTCCGCCCGATGCGATCCGGCGCGCGCCGAACGGCGAGGTCTACATTCGCGACAACTGCATCGGCTGCGGCAACTGCGAGCGCAATTGTCCGTATGACGTCATTCAGATGGGTGCGGCGAGCGCGCCGAAGCCAGGACTCTGGCCGTGGCTGCTGTTCGGCCGCGGACCGGGTCCTGGAGGGCACGCAAGCGCTGTGCACGCACCGAGCGCTGGACCGAAGAAGGCCGTCAAGTGCGACATGTGCAAGGACCTCAGCGGCGGGCCGGCTTGCGTGCGTGCCTGTCCGACGGGCGCGGCCATTCGCTTGAGCCCCGAGCAGTTCGTCGATCTCGCCAGTCGCCGCTAGGGAACGCGCGTGGCCATGCACGAATCCATGCTCGCCTACGCGCGTAAGCGCTACCTCTGGATCGCGCTTGCGCTACTTGCGGTCTGCGTCGCCGCCTATGCATGGCACAAGCCGACCGAGCCGCCAAACGGCGGCACCTGGCTCGGCTACACGCTCGGCACGATTGCGGCGCTGCTGGTCTTGTGGCTGACGGCCTTCGGCATCCGCAAACGCAGCTACCAATCAAGCCTCGGCAAGGTGCAGGGCTGGTTGTCGGCCCACGTGTATCTCGGCGTGGCCGTTGTTGTCGTCGCGACGTTGCATAGCGGGTTTCACTTTGGCTGGAATGTGCACAC
>Ga0326726_10005703_pt1 | contig 11255 bp, 12 predicted proteins | sample MHFenrmetagenome_2_FD_207603 | JGI IMG/M metagenome (GOLD analysis project Ga0326726, IMG submission 207603) | Lab enriched peat soil microbial communities from Michigan Hollow, Ithaca, NY, United States - MHF15MN | ecosystem: Environmental > Terrestrial > Soil > Wetlands > Peat | place: USA...
AGGACTTGATGTCCGCGAGCGCGCGGTTGGCGTCGGCGAGTGCGTAGCGCGTGACCCGCGGCCTGATGGGGATGGCGGCGGCCTCGGCGAGGAGAGCCTCGCCGTCGGCGCGGGTATTGGCGGTCACGCTCTGTAGCGTCTTTTCCCAGAAGAGATGGGGCTCGTAGGCCATGGCGGGCAGGTCCGTCATGTGGATGCCCGCGAGGGCCACGGTGCCGCCCTTGTCGATATCGCGAAGCGCGACGGGCACGAGCGCGCCCACGGGCGCGAAGACGATGGCGGCGTCGAGCCTGTCCGGCAAGGGATCCCCCGGCGTGCCCGCCCACGAGGCGCCGAGGTCGAGCGCGAGACGCTGGCGTGCCCGCTCTCGGGTGGCGACATAGACGGCGCAGCCCCAGTGGCGGGCGACCTGGAGCGTGATATGCGCCGAAGAGCCGAAGCCGTAAAGGCCGAGTCTGCCGCCGCGCGGCACCTGGCTGCGCCGAAGCGCCCGATAGCCGATGATGCCGGCGCAGAGGAGCGGCGTCGCCTCGGCATCATCGAATCCGGGCGGTATCGAATAGGCGAAGGCTTCGGGGACGCAGGCGTACTCGGCGTAGCCGCCGTCGTGCGACCAGCCCGTGTAGGCGGAGTCCGGGCACAGGTTCTCGCGGCCCGAGACGCAGAAGCGACAGCGACGGCATGTCGAGCGGAGCCACGCGATCCCGACGCGGTCGCCGATTCTGAACCTCGCGGCGCCCGGGCCGAGCGCCTCGACCGTCCCCACGATCTGGTGCCCAGGGATCAGGGGCAGGCGCCGTGCGGGCAGGTCGCCCTCGACTACGTGGATATCGGTGCGGCAGGCGCCGCAGGCCCGCACGCGTACCCGTATCTCAGTCGGCCCCGGCTCCGGTGTGGGACGATCGGTTGACCGGAGCGGAGATGTCTCGAGGGCGGCCTGGGCGGCCAGCACCATGGCGCGCATGCGCCGGATTGTCCCACAGAGTGAGCACTTGCGAGTCCGGCGCGGGCCGGGTAGGCTTGGGGCGGCCGGCAGGGGCGCAGCCAGTCATTATAAGGAGAGATCCATGAGCGGACTCGGCGGCAAGGTCGCCATCATCGGCACCGGCACCATCAAGTTCGGCGAGAACTTCCACCAGAGCCTCACCGACATGGTATTCGAGGCCGCCAATCTGGCAATGGCGGACGCGAAGATCGAGTCCCGCCAGCTCCAGGCCGCCTGGTTCGGCTGCTACGAGCCATTTCTCTACGGCTTCGAGGGCAACTCGGGGACATTCGTGTCTGACCCACTGAATCTCTTCCCCATCCCGGTGACGCGCGTCGCCGCCTATTGCGCCACCGGCATCGAGGCGGTGCGGAATGCCGCGCTCGCCGTCGCCTCCGGCGAGTACGATCTGGTCCTCGCCATAGGCGCGGAGAAGATGCGCGAGGTGCCTTCACGCGGCTCGCTGGTGGCGCAGGCCATCAACCGTGGGCATCCCGTGCTCGCCAAGGGACGCACCGCGCCGGGTATGTTCGCGCTGCTCGCCACGCGCTACTTCAAGGAATACGGGGCGAGTGAGGAAGCGCTGGGGGCGGTGGCGACGAAGAATCACTACCACGGCTCGCTGAATCCCAAGGCGCATTTCCAGAAGGAGATCACCGCCGAGATGCACGCGAGGGCGCCCAAGGTGGCCGAGCCCCTCGGTCTCTTCGACTGCTGCCCCACCACCGACGGCGCGGCCGCGGCGATCCTGACACGCGCCGATCTCGCGCCCAAATTCACCGACAAGTACTCGATCATCCGCGGCATCGCCTATGCCGTGACGGCGGGGTATTGGAACACGCAGTTCGACCCCTCGTGGAACTTCACATCGTTCCGGGCGACGCGCGAAGCGGCGAAGGCGGCCTACACGATGGCCGGCATCAGCAATCCGGCCAAGGAGATCAAGGTCGCCGAGTGCCACGACTGCTTCACCATCACCGAGATCGTGAACTACGAGGACCTGGGCTTCTTCGAGCCGGGCACCGGGTGGCGAGCGGTGCAGGCGGGGGAGACGCGGCTCGGCGGCTCGCTCCCGATCAATACATCGGGCGGGCTCAAGTCGTGCGGCCACCCCATCGGATCGTCGGGCGTCCGGATGATCAACAATATTCACGATCAGCTTCTGGGGCGAGCGGGCAAGATGCAGGTCCAGGGAGCCGACATGGGCCTTGCCCACAATCTCGGTGGTCCCGGCTCCGTGTCGGCCGTGGCGGTGCTGTCTCAGCCCTGAGGGGCCCGAATCGCAATCGCTGTTCCGGCCCGGGCTCGACGGGCCGGCCCTTTCTCACGCCGCATGCCGGAGGCCATATGGGAGAGCTGACCCGACGCTACATCGTCATGCAGATGGCAACCGAAGGGCCCTTCGACATCAGAGACGCCGACGCTCCCTTCGTGCTCAAGCCCTGGAAGGACCCGGCCGCACTCCAAGCTCTCAGAGCGTACAGGGACCATTGCTATGAGGAGCTCGCACAGGAGATCGACCAGTGGATCAGGGCCATAGCGTCCGGGCCGCAGCTTCGGGGCGGTGTGGGGACGCGAAATGAGCAAGCGGTGGCCGCTCGGCAGAAGCCGGTGGCCGAGGCACAGGCCAAACCTAAGGCGAAGCGAAAGGCTAAACTGAAAGCCAAGGCGAGGACCGCCAAGCAGCAGAAAAAGAAGGCCAAGCGCCGCTCGTGATCAGCCCTTCCGCTCAGATCGCCGACTGGGTGCTGTCCTCCAGGCGCACCGTGGTGTTCACGGGGGCGGGCATGAGCACCGAGTCGGGCATTCCGGATTTCCGCAGCCCCGGAGGCGTCTGGGATCGCTTCGACCCGAACGAGTTCACCTTCCAGAACTTCATAGGCTCGGAAGCCGGACGCCGGCGCTACTGGGAGCTGGGCCGCATGGTCTACCCCGTCATCCGGCGTGCCGAGCCCAATCCCGGCCACCAGGCCCTCGTCACGCTCTGGCGGCTGGGCAAGCTCGATTGCGTTATCACCCAGAATATCGACAACCTCCACCAGCGGGCGGGCCTGCCGGCGGAGCGGGTGATAGAGCTGCACGGCAATGCCACGCGCGCCCGCTGCCTCAGCTGCGAGCGGCCGTACGATCGCGCGGAGATCCAGGACTGGCTCGAGTCGGGCGTGGACGTGCCGGGATGCGCGCCCCCATGCGGCGGTGTCATCAAGCCACGCACGGTGATGTTCGGCGAAGCGATGCCGCGCGAGGAGACCGAGGAAGCCGAGCGGCGCGCCCGCGCCGCGGATCTCTTCATCGTCGTGGGCTCGTCGCTCGTGGTGTATCCGGCGGCGCAGATGCCGGTGCATGCCAAGCGCGCGGGGGCCCGGCTCGTCATCATCAACCGCACGCCGACGCCGCAGGATGACGAGGCCGATCTCCTCATCGCCGACAGCTCCGCCGCCGTGCTGTCCAACGTGACCGCGCTCGTCGCGGGCCGCCAGACCGTCACCTAGCCCTTCCGGGGAGCCTCGCATGCCGATAGCCGTGAGCGATGCCGTCCAGCGCCTCCTCAAGAACCGCTCGGCCAAGGAAACAGCGCCGCCGCTGTCGGAGAGCGCGCCGGACCTGACACTGGACCAGAGCTATGCCATACAGCGCGCGCTGGAGAAGGCGCTGATCGAGCGTGGGGACCGGGTGGTGGGCTGGAAGGCGGGCTTCACGAACGCGGCGCTCCAGGAGATCTACGGCGTGCACGAGCCCGTGCTGGCATTTCTCCTGGGCTCGGGAGTCTTTGCCAGCGGCGATGGCGTGCCGGTCTCGCGCTTTGTCGGCCTCGGGCTCGAGGTCGAGATGGCCTTCGTGATGAAGGCCGATCTCTCGGGGCCCGGCGTGACCCCCGCCACCGCGCTGCTCGCGGTGGAAGGCGCCATGCCGGCCTTCGAGCTCATCGATTTCCGGCTCTCGGGAAAGCCGCGCGGCACGGACATCGTGGCCGACGGCGTCTATGCCAATGCCATCGTGCTGGGCGGGCCGCTGACACCGGTGCGGGGGATCGACCTCGCCCTCGAGGGCGTGGTGTACGAGGAGAACGGGCAGCAGACGGCCACGGCGGCCGCGGCGGAAGTCATGGGCAATCCGCTCAACTCGCTGGCCTGGCTGGCCAATGCGCTCGGCAGGATGGGTGGAAAGCTGCGAGCAGGCGACGTGGTGATGACCGGCTCCATCTCCAAGGTGTTTCGTCCCAAGGCCGGCGATGCCGTCCGCGCCTCCTTTACCCGTCTCGGCTCCGTGTCCTGCCGCTTCGTCTGAGCGTGAGATTCAAAGACAAGACGGTCGTGGTCACGGGCGGCGGCTCGGGCATTGGGCGCGCCATCGCGCTCGGCTTCGCCCACGAGGGCGCACGCGTGCTCGTGGCCTCCCATGTCGAGCCCGAGGTGAAGGCGGTGGCCGAGGAGATCCGTGCCCTGGGCGGCCGGGCGCTCGCGGTGGCCGCCGACGTTCGACACTCGACCGACATGGAGACCATGGCCGCGCGCGCGGTCGGCGAGTGGGGCAGTCTCGACGTGCTGGTGACCGCCGCGGGCATCGACGGCAGCGGGCTGCTCATGGAGATCGAGGAGGCCGTGTGGACGCACGTCATCGACGTCAACCTGAACGGGACGTACCGCGCCATCCGGGCGTCGCTGCCGCAGATGATGGAGCAGAGAGAAGGGCGCGTCATCACCATCTCGTCCATCTTCGGCAAGGTGGGCGGCTACTCGTTCATCACGGCCTATGCCGCGTCCAAGCACGGCGTCATCGGGCTCACGCGGGCGCTCGCCGCCGAGATCGCCTCGCAGGGCTATCCGGGCATCACGGTCAACGCCATCTGCCCGGGCTACGTGCGGGCCGGCATGGGCGTGGCGCCCCAGAAGATCAGGAGCCGGGAGGGCGGCATCACGGAATTGCCGGGCACGGAGATCTTCGAGCGCTACCTGAAGCGCCGGGTGCCCCAGCGCCGCATGATGGAAGCCGAGGAGATCGCCAACGGCGCGCTCTTCCTCGCTCTGCCGGAATCGCGCGGTGTGACGGGGCAGGGGCTCAATATCGACGGCGGCTTCGTGATGTCATGACGGCACCACCGAGGGTTCACACGGAGGCCAGCCAGATGTCCACCGTTCTCTACGAGCAGACGGGCAGGATCGTCACCATCACCATCAACCGCCCCGACGCGATGAATGCGATCGACCCGGAGACTCAGGAGGCGCTGGTCGCGGCCTGGACGCGCTTCCGCGACGAAGACGACGCCTGGGTCGCCATTCTGACCGGAGCGGGAGAGAAGAGCTTCTGCGCCGGCGCCGATCTCAAGAAGATGATCCCGGCGTCGTTCGGCAAGGGCGCCCGGCGTCGCGAGCACGATGGGTTGGGCCTGGGGGGCATCACGCGGGGGCTCGAGATCTGGAAGCCCATGATCGCGGCCATCAATGGCCATTGCCTCGCCGGAGGCATGGAGCAGGCGCTGGCCTGTGACATCCGGATTTCGGCGCCGCATGCCACGTTCGGGCTGCCGGAAGTCCGCTGGGGCATCTTCCCCGGAGCCGGAGGAACGCAGCGGTTGCCGCGCACGGTTTCGCTGGCCAAGGCGATGGAGATCATCCTCATGGCCAAGAACCTCAGTGCCGAAGAGGCGCTCCAGGCGGGGCTCATCAATGCGGTGGTGCCCGCGGCGGAGCTGATGCCCACGGCACGCAAGTGGGCCGAGAGCATTTGCGAGAAGGGTCCGCTGGCCGTGCGCGCAGCGAAGGAGGCGATACTCCGGGGCCTCTCCATGTCGCTGCCCGATGGGCTGCGTCTCGAGGCCTTCCTGTCGGGCACGCTGCGCGGCACGGAAGACGCCGTCGAAGGGCCCAAGGCATTCGCGGAGAAGCGGAAGCCCAACTTCCAGGCACGGTAGCGTGGAGCTTGCCGAGCTGAAGCGGCGGCTCGACGTCGCGCTGAGCCGGCGGCCCCGGCACGAGGCGAGCCGGAGCGACCTCATCTCGGCCGCCGTGCTTCTGCCCGTGACGTCGGGGCCGGGCGGAACGGGCGGGCCCCATATTCTCTTCAGCAAGAAATCAGCCGAGGTGCCGCATCATAAGGGGCAATTCGCGTTCCCCGGGGGCATCGTCGAGCAGCGCGACGGCTCGCGGGTGGAGACGGCGCTTCGTGAGGCGTGGGAGGAGATCAGATTACCGGCCGACGCGGTCGAAGTATTGGGACTGCTCGACGATACGGAGACGCGGGCGACGCCGTTCGTCATCACGCCGGTTGTCGGCATCGTGACGCGCCCGGTGGTCTTCCAGCCCGATGGGCGCGAAATCGAGCGCGTGATCGAGGTGCCGCTGGACAAGCTGCGCGATCCGGCCATTTTCCGCACAGAGCTCTGGGAGCGGGGCGGCGAGCCGCATCCGGTGCACTTCTACGACGTATCGGTGGAGGATATCATCTGGGGGGCGACGGCGCGCATCCTCAAGCAATTCCTCGACATCGTGGATGGTCGCGAGGACGCCCGGTGACCTACGAGACGCTGCTGGTCGACGTGTCGGACGGCGTCGCCTCGGTCACTTTGAACCGCCCTGATGCGCGCAATGCGCTCAGCGCGACACTGCTCCGGGAGCTCGAGGAGGCCTTGGCCACGCTGGAGGCCGACCCGGCGGCCCGGGTCATCGTGCTGGCCGGAGCCGGGGACAAGGCCTTCTGCGCCGGAGCCGACCTCAAGGGTGTGGGCGATCGCGGGACCACGCTCGCGGCCCGCGAGTCCTTCGGCGGTCTCGCGCGCATCCTGGAGAATATGGCGCGCATGAAGACGCCGGTGATCGCCAAGGTCCACGGCTACGCGCTGGCCGGCGGCTGCGGGCTCGCGGCCGGATGCGATATCGTGGTCGCAGCGGACGACGCGGTCTTCGGCCTGCCCGAAATCAGGATCGGCCTCTTGCCACTCATCGTCATGGCGCCCATTCTCCGCAGTGTCGGGCGGAAGCGCGGCATGCTGATGATCCTGGCCGGGGAGCAGGTGAGCGCGCGCGAAGCCTATGAGATGGGGCTGGTGAGCCGCATCGTGCCGCGGTCGGAGCTGACGGCCGTCGTCGACGCGCTGGCGCGGGCGCTGGCCGGCTTCTCTCCGACGGCGCTCGGCCTCGCCAAGGAGGCCGCCGCCACCGTGACCGGCATGGAATACGGCGCGGCGCTCCGATACCTGCGCGAGCTGATCACGCTGGTGGCGCTGTCGGACGATGCGCGCGAAGGCATCAAGGCCTTTTTCGAGAAGCGCGCGCCGAACTGGACGGGGCGCTAGGTGGCTGGGTCCGGCGGAGGAGGAGTCATGAGCCTGCGGATATGTGGAGCCGCCATGGCCGTCGCGGCGCTCATCGTCTGGGCGGAGCCGGCTCTCGCGCAGCCGAAAGAGCTGCCGGCCACTGTGGTCACGCTCACCGGCAAGGCGGAGATGTACAAGAAGGGCGACACGAAGTGGAATCCGACCGACCTGCGCGATCAGCTCAATGAGGGGGACGGTATCCGCACCGGTCCGGGCGTGAGGGCCACGCTCCGAACCGTGGGAGGGCACGCCATTCGGCTCTCCGCGCTGGGGCAGGTCTTCCTCGTCGCTCCCCGGCCAGGGGCGCCGGAGCCGCAGCCGGTGCGGGCGAGACTCGACCGCGGCTGGCTCTGGGTCGCCGTGACACCGGGCATTCATGCGCAGGCCCCGATCGAGGTCATCGTGGGGCCCGCACGCGTCGCCGTGCGCGGCGGCGGCGCGGGCTTCCGTCCCAATAGTGATGGGTCGGTGCTGGTGCGGACCTATCACGGGCTGGCCGTCGTGCGGAGCTCCGAGCCGAGCGGGACCTGGGAGCGGAGCCTGCCGGAACAGATGGAAGTACTCGTGCCACCCGCGGGCCCCCCGGCGGAGAATCGGCCGATCACCCGCGACCCGGCGGAGAACAGCTGGGCGCTCTGGAACGAAGAGCAGGACTACGTCGCCTATGGCGGCAAGGCCCCGCAGCGGTGAGAAGAGGGAACCTGTCTGTGGCTGCGGGCGTTTGCAGGATTGCCGTGATCCGTATGCTCCTTGGCGTTCTGCTGCTTCTCGGATCGGCCGCCGTCGCGCTGGCGGCGGACCCGGCGCAGCTTGCCCGCGGCAAGTACATCTTCGGCGCCACGGGGGGCTGCGGCTGCCACACGGAGCCCAAAGGCGTCGCCAACGCCGGAGGCAGGAAGTTCGAGGGTCCCTTCGGTACCGTGTACTCGACCAATATCACTCCCGACACGAAGACCGGTATCGGGGGCTGGACCGACGAACAGATCATCACGGCGATTCGCCTCGGCCGCCGGCCCAACGGCGAGCGCATCCTTCCCGTGCATCCGTTCACGTCCTTCAACGGCATGGCCGAGGACGATCTCCACGCGCTGGTCGCCTTCCTCCGGACTGTGCCACCGGTGAACCGGCCCAATACGCCGAAGAAGATCACCATCCCGATGTTCGAGAGCGTCTTCCTGCCGGCGTGGCTCATGACCTTTGCCTCCAAGGAGACGCCGCCGCCCGCGGCGCCCGTCTCGGGTGTGGCGCGGGGCGAGTATCTCGTTCGCGCGGTCGGACACTGCGGCGAGTGCCACACGCCCCGATCGGCGATGACCATGGCGGTGGATAATGGGCGCTTCCTCGCCGGCAATCCGAAGAAGACCGGGCCGGAGGGGCAGGCTTCGCCCAATATCACGCCGGACAAAGAAACGGGCCTCGGCGACTGGACCGAGGAGCAGATCGTGACGTATCTCGGGACGGGCAACCGGCCCGACGGCGACGTGGCCGGCGGCCTCATGGGTGAGTCGATCCAGGGGACCCTGGCGGGCTACAAGGACATGACGAAGGCGGATCTCCAGGCCATCGCGCGCTACCTGAAGAGCGTACCCGCGGTCAAGAACAAGATCGAGTGACGGCAGGACACATCACACCACGAGGAGGCGACATGATCCGACGAGCGACGTGGCACCGCAGCATCATGACGATCGTGCTGGTCGCGGCGACTGCAACGGCCTGCACCACGGGGTCGGCGCCGCGGATGGTCGGTACGAGTGATGTCGTCTTCGATCGCCAGCGCCTGATGAAGATACAGGGCGAGCAGTGGGCGGATATCCAGGCCAAGTTCAAGGCCGGCAATATCCAGGGCATCGCGTCCAACGCCGAGGTGCTCGCCGTCACGTCGATGCAGATCGTGTCGCTCTTCCCCGAGGGCTCGCTCACGGACAAGAGCAAGGCCAAGCCCGAGATCTGGCAGCGGTGGGGCGAGTTCGAGGCCTCGGCCAAGAACCTGACGATCTGGTCCGAGCGGCTCCGGGACGCCTCGCGCGCGAAGGACGAAAAAGCCGTGGCCGACATCATGAAGGACTACGGTCGCGTCGCCTGCGGATCCTGCCACACACCGTTCCGCGTTCCTCCGACCCAGCGGTAGCGGTAGGCGTCGGATCGGCGGCTCAGGGCCACCACAGGTAGAGAAAGCGGGGGCCCGAGCCGCTGACGAGCGCCGTGAGCTGCTGGAGGGAGGATTCCACTCCCGGCGTCGGCGCCGGCGCGGCGGAGTAGAAGTTGGCGCGGTATTCCTTGGGGCGGTGATACATGATGACCCGTGCGTCGGCGACCCCGGCGGCCTTGCGGGCGGCGGCGACCGCGTCCTCCATGTAGCCGATCTCGTCCAGGAGGCCGAGCGCCTTTGCCTGCTCCGCGGTGTAGATGCGGCCGTCGGCGGCGGCGCGAACTCTCTCCTCCGACATCTTCCGCGATCGGACGATCAGGCTCACGAAGCGCCCGTACATCTGGTCGATCACCGACTGAAAGACCGTGCGCTCCTGCTCGGTCAGGGGGCGGAACGGGGAGCCCGCGTCCTTCATGGCGCCCGACTTGATGGCGAGCGGCGCCACGCCGATCTTCTCCATCAATCCCTGGGCGTTGACCGTGAGCATCACCACGCCGATGCTGCCGGTGACGGTGGTGGGAAGCGCCATGATGGTGTCGCCAGCGAGCGCCGCATAGTAGCCGCCCGAGGCCGCGACGTCCATCATGATCGCGACAACGGGAATCTTCTGGCGCGTCTTGAAGACGTCGATCTCACGATAGATGAGGTCGGAGGCCGTGATGGTGCCGCCTGGGCTGTTGATGCGCACGATCAGCGCTTTGACATTCTCGTCCTCCGCCGCCTTCTGCAGCTCTTCGCGCACCCGCGCGACGATCGGCACGCGCGGCGGCGGCGTGCCCAGGACGACGGAGCCGGTCTCGTCCGCGAGCACGCCGGAGACGTCCATCAGGAGGATCTTGGCCTTGCCTTCGCCCTCGACCGTCTCTTCCCGGAGCGGGCGGATGCGGGGCTGCAGCTCGATGTCGACGAGGGTGCAGCCGGGCAGGAGCAGCGTGGCGACGATCAGCGCGGCGAGTGTTCGCATGTGCGAAGTATACCGTGCGCTCAGATCTCTACCCTATAATCGGCTCCATGTCCTCAACGAACGCGATCGGCATCGAGGAGATTCGCGCGGCGGCGGCCCGGCTCAAGGGGCGCATTCACCGGACGCCCGTCGTCACCGGGCGCTCCTTCGACGAGCGCTGCGGGCACCACGTGTTCTTCAAGTGCGAGAACCTGCAGAGGGCGGGCGCGTTCAAGATCCGCGGCGCGCTCAACAAGCTTCTCACCCTCACCGACGAGGAGCGCCGGCGCGGCGTCGTCGGCTTCTCCTCCGGCAATCACGCGCAGGGCGTGGCGCTGGCCGCCAGGCTCACCGGCGCCTCCGCCGTCATCCTGATGCCCACGGACGCCCCGGCCCTGAAGGTGGCGGCCACGCGCGGCTATGGCGCCGAGGTGATCTTCTACGACAGGCAGACGGAGGACCGCGAGGAGCGCGCGAGAGATCTGGTGGCGAGGACGGGCCGCGTGCTGGTCCCTCCCTATGACGACCCCGCCATCATGGCGGGGCAGGGCACGGCGGCGCTCGAGCTGATGGAAGACGTGCCCGATCTGGACGCGCTCTTGACTCCGATGGGCGGCGGCGGGCTCATGGCGGGCTGTAGCACGGTGGCGAGGGCGCTGCGCCCCTCGATGAAGATCTACGGGGTGGAGGCGGACACCGCCAACGACACCTACCTCTCCTTCAAGAAGGGCGAGCGCGTGAGCATCGCGCCTCCGCCCACCATCGCCGACGGCATCCGCAACCTCTCGCCGGGCGCGCTGACCTTTCCGATCAACAAGCGAAACCTGACCGACGTGCTGCTCGTCTCCGACGCGGAGATCGCGGA
>Ga0326726_10005704_pt1 | contig 11255 bp, 11 predicted proteins | sample MHFenrmetagenome_2_FD_207603 | JGI IMG/M metagenome (GOLD analysis project Ga0326726, IMG submission 207603) | Lab enriched peat soil microbial communities from Michigan Hollow, Ithaca, NY, United States - MHF15MN | ecosystem: Environmental > Terrestrial > Soil > Wetlands > Peat | place: USA...
CGGGCAGCACCCTATTGGTATGGATCTCGCTGACGCTCGCCGTCGTGCTGATCGGCGGCTTCCTGCTGATGTATCGCTTCGCCGTGGGCCAGCTGCGACTCGCGCGCCAGCAACAGGACTTCGTCTCGGCCGTGAGCCACGAGCTCAAAACACCGCTGACGTCGATCCGCATGTACGGCGAGATGCTGAAGGCCGGCTGGGCGGACGAAGCGAAGAAGCGCACGTACTACGACTACATTCAGAGCGAGAGCGAGCGCCTGTCGCGGCTGATCGACAACGTGCTGCAGCTCGCGCGCCTGACGCGCAGCTCGCAGCGCATCGATGCGAAGCGCGTGCCGGTGACCGAGCTGCTCGATCTGGTCCGCTCGAAGGTCGCCACGCAAGTGGAGCGGGCGGGCTTCGAGCTGCGAGTGCGCAACGACGCGCCCGCCGACGCCGCGGTCATGGTCGACGCGGACTGTTTCGCGCAGATTTTCATCAACCTCGTGGACAACGCGCTGAAGTTCTCCGCGGGCGCCGCCACCAAAGCCGTGGAGCTTGGCTGTCGCCGCGAGCCGGACGGTTCGCTGCTGTTCACGGTCCGCGATTTCGGGCCTGGGGTGCCGAAGGCCCAGATGAAGAAGATCTTCGAGCTGTTCTATCGGGCCGAGAACGAGCTGACTCGGGAAACGGTCGGCACGGGCATCGGTCTCGCGTTGGTCCGGCAGCTCGCGAATGCCATGGACGCACGCATCGACGTGCGTAACTGCGAGCCCGGCGCCGAGTTTCGGCTGCTGATTCAGGGCCGATAGTTCCTGCCGCCACGCATACCGACTCGCCCGGCGTTATGCTGTGGCGCGTGAGCGGAAGCGCAGACAGTTGGGGTAGGGCGGGCACGGCCGCAACGTTGTTGCTCGCCGCGCTACCCGCGCTTGCGGCCGAGTCGTTCGACGCGGGTCGCAGCTCGAGCGGGGCGCGCATCGACGGCGTGTACGTCGCCGCCGCCAGCCCGTCGGCGCCGACCGTGCTTCTGATCGGCGGTTTGAACGGCGCGGACACGAGCGTCGCGAGCGTGCAGCGCGCGGTCGCGGAGCTCGATGCAGAGCGGCCGGGCAAGCGGCAGATCAACCTCATCGCGATTCCGCTCGCGAACCCCGGCGGAGTGCGGCTCGCGTTTCCGCCGACCGGCCACGCGTATCGCGAGAACGCCGAAGCGAACCTCGTGTGGCGTTTCATCGGCGCGCACGGGCCCGATCTCGTGCTGATCATCGGCGACGACGCGGGGCTCGGCGCCGCGCTGGCCGCGGGCCCGCCGGCCGGCGTCGGCCGCGTGCCGAGCCGACCATGGCCCGCTGCGGACTCGCTGGCCGCGCTGCGGGCGGCCGACACGCCCAAGTCCGATGCGCATCGCGAGATCGAACGCCGGCTCGCGCGCAGCCCGCGCGATCTGCTCGTGGAGCTGGCCGGGAAATACGGGCACGACTTTGCCGACCCCACCTATATCAATGCGATTGCGCTGCTCGGCCGGCTGAAGCTCGGCCAGGTCGACGCGGTGCGCGCGCTCGTCGAGCCGTACGTCGACGGGACGAAAGACAGCCTCGCGCGCCCGAACGCGCTGACGATGGCGGGCCATATCGTGTTCACGGAGCTCGCGCGCCATACCGGCGATGCGCGCTACACGGCGCTCGTGCGCCGCGTCGCGGATCTCGGTTTCGACGATCGCGGTGCGATGCTCGAGGCCATGCCGTACCACAACCAGTTCAGCGATTCGGTGTTCATGGGCACGACGATCGCGGCGCAGGCGGGTGCGCTGACCGGCGATCGCAAGTACTTCGACCTCGCTGCGCGACACCTGAAGTTCATGCAGGGGCTCGATCTGCGCGCCGACGGCCTGTATCGCCATCAGCCCGCGACCGATGCGGCATGGGGCCGCGGCAACGCGTTCGCGGCGCTGGGTGTCGCGATGACGCTCTCCGAGCTGCCGCACGACCACCCCGCCTTCGCCGAAGTGCTGCAGAGCTACCGCGCACACATGGCGAAGCTGTTGCCCTGGCAGAACCGCGACGGGTTGTGGCGCAACGTAATCGATCAGCCCGGCGCGTACGGCGAGTTCTCGGCTACCGCGATGATTGGCTTCGCGATGCAACGCGGCATCGCGAACGGCTGGTTCGCCGACGCGGCGCCCTATCGCGCGGCCGTCGCGCGTGCGTGGCGGGCAGTCAACGCACGCACGGGATCGGACGGCACGGTCATCGATGTGTGCGAGTCGACGGCTCGCATCGAGTCGCTCGAAGGGTATCTCCAACGCGAGGCGATCCTCGGTCCCGACCCGCGCGGCGGAGCCATGGCGATGTTGTTCGCCGCCGAGCTCATGCGCTGATCCGGCTGTGCCTCTCGCGCTCGCGGGCGTAGACTCCCGGCGAACAGTCGCTTGGGAGAGCCAATGGACAAGCTGATCACCGATCTCGTCGAGTGTTTCGATCACGGTACGTTGTCGCGCCGGCACCTGATTCAGGGGCTGACCGCGCTCGCGGCGGCGGGCAGCGCGTTGCCGGCTGCCGCGCAGCAGGCGCCGTTCAAGTCGTCGCGCATCGATCACATCAGCGTGCAGACCACGAACCTCGCGCGCTCCGTGGAGTTCTACACGAAGGTCTTCGGGCTCAAGGTCCTGAACGAGGACAAGGCAAACAAGATCGCGCGCATGGGCGTCACGAAGATCATCGTGTCGCTGCACGAGAAGACGCCCGTCGGCATCGTCGATCATTTCGCGATCGCCATCGACGACTTCGACAAGGACAAGGTCACGGCCGAGCTCGCGAAGCTCGGGCTCAAAGCCGAGGAGAACCTCGACTACGGTTTCTTCGTGCGCGACCCCGAAGGCGTGCCGGTGCAGATCGTCAAGACCTGAACCGCCGCGCGGCGTCGACGTTTTCCCGCCGCTGCCTCTGTAATGGAACTACGCCCCCCGTTTGCTTTTCTCCGCGACTACGCGACCCGTTGGGATGCGGTGGCGCTCGTGATCGTCATCGGCATCGTGGCATTCCTGGGCGCGGCGAGTCGTGGGCTGCTGGCGCCGCTGCCCGACGTTGGCGCCACGCTCTCGCTGGCGCCCGCGCACTTGCCGGAATACGCGGCGCGAACGACGCTGCGGATGTTCGTCGCGATGGTCCTGTCGCTGCTATTCGCGCTGGGTTACGCCACGTGGGCGGCCAAGAGCGAACGCGCAGGGAGGTTGCTGATTCCACTGCTCGACATCGCGCAATCGGTGCCGATCCTGGCGTTCATCTCGGTCACGGTGGTGTTCTTCCTGTCGTTGACGCCGGGTCGCGTATTGGGCGCGGAATTCGTGGCCATCTTCGCGATCTTCACGAGCCAGGCCTGGAACATGGCGTTCAGCGTCTACCAGTCCATGCGGACGGTCCCCACCGAGCTTTCAGAAGCCGCCGACTCGTTCCGCCTGTCGCCGTGGATGAAGTTCTGGCAGCTCGAGGTGCCGTTCGCGGCGCCGGCGTTGATCTGGAACATGATGATGTCGATGTCGGGCGGCTGGTTCTTCGTCGTCGCGGCGGAAGCGATCAGCGTCGGCAACAACACCGTGTCGCTGCCCGGCATCGGCACGTATATCGCCCTGGCGATCCAGCAGCAGAACCTGGAAGCGATCGGTTGGGCCATCGTCACGATGCTCGTCGTGATCCTGGTTTACGACCAACTGCTATTCCGACCGCTCGTCGTCTGGGTCGACCGGTTTCGACTCGATCAGGAACCTGGCGGCCACGTGCCTACGTCGTGGGCGTTGACCATGCTGCGCCGCTCGCGGCTCGTCGGCGTCGCGACCGGCGTGTTCCGCGGGCTCGTGAGTCGAACGAGCCGGTGGCAGCCGCGGCCTGGAGCCACGAACACGACTGCGCCGCGAGCCGCGCCTCGTTCCGAGCTCGTGTGGGTTCTGATCGTGGTCGCGCTGCTCGCGTTCGCAGTCTGGCACACCGCGCAATTCCTGATCGGTGAGACCTCGATCGCGGAAGCGCTGGGCGTCGCAGGCCTCGCGGTACTTACGATGCTGCGTGTGTTCGTCCTGATCGCGATCGCGAGTCTCGTATGGGTGCCAATCGGTGTCTGGGTCGGCATCCGCCCCGCGGTCGCGCAGGTCGTGCAGCCTATAGCGCAGTTTCTCGCGGCATTCCCGGCCAATCTGCTGTTCCCCGTGGCGGTGTTCGGCATTGTGACGTTTTCGCTGCACCCCGACATCTGGCTGAGCCCGCTCATGATTCTCGGCACGCAGTGGTACATCTTGTTCAACGTGATCGCCGGCGCGTCGTTGATGCCCAGCGAGTTGCGCCATGCCGCACAGAACTTCCATGTCGGCGGCTGGCTCTGGTGGCGCAGGGTCGCTCTGCCGGCCGTGTTGCCGTACTACGTGACGGGTGCGATCACGGCGTCGGGTGGCTCGTGGAACGCCGCGATCGTCGCCGAGCTCGCGAACTGGGGCGACATGCGTCTCGAGGCACACGGCATCGGAGCGTACATCGCGGATGCGGCGGCGGCAGGCGATTTTCACCGCATCGTGCTCGGTGTTGCGACGATGAGCGTGTTCGTCGTCGTGATCAACCGCTTGTTTTGGCGCCCCTTGTATTACTATGCCGAACGAAAATTCAAGCTCGGCTGAACGCATGAACGACGTCGCGCTGCTGCAAGTATCCGACATCCGCATGGCGTTCCCGAAGCCGGACGCCGGCGAGCTGCTCGTGCTCGACGGCATCAACCTCGACCTGCGCGAAGGCGAGATCGTCGGCGTGCTGGGCCGCTCCGGGTCCGGCAAATCGACGCTGCTGCGCCTGATCGCAGGTCTCACCGTGCCGACTGCGGGCAAGATCACGTATCGCGGCGAGCCGGTGTCGGGCCCCGCGCGCGGTATCGCAATGGTGTTCCAGAGTTTCGCGATCTTTCCGTGGCTCACGGTGTTCCAGAACGTGGCGCTCGGCCTCGAGGCACAGGGGCTACCCAAGCCCGAAATCCGCAAACGTTCGCTCGCGGCCATCGACATGATCGGCCTCGACGGGTTCGAGTCGGCATACCCGCGCGAGCTCTCTGGCGGCATGCGGCAGCGCGTCGGGTTCGCGCGCGCGCTGGTCGTCCATCCCAACCTCCTGCTGATGGACGAGCCGTTCTCGGCACTCGACGTGTTGACGGCCGAAACACTGCGCACGGACTTTCTCGATCTCTGGTGCGAGGGGCGCATGCCGATCAGATCCGTCGTGCTGGTCACGCACAACATCGAGGAAGCGGTGCTCATGTGCGACAGAATCGTCGTGTTTGGCAGCAACCCGGGCCGGATTCTCGCGGAGATCAAGGTCACGCTGCCGCAGCCGCGCAATCGACTCGAGCCGGGATTCCGCGAGCTCGTGGAGCGCATCTATGTCGAGATGACCGCCCGGCCGGTGGGAACCGCGCCGAGCCGCCCCGAGCTGTTTCCGGGGACCGGTATCGGCACCGTGCTTCCGCGCGTGTCGTCGAACCTGCTTGCCGGCCTGCTCGAGACCGTGGCGGCCGCGCCGTTCAACGGATCCGCCGACCTACCGAAAATCGCTCACGACCTGCAGATGGAGATCGACGAGCTGTTTCCGGTCGCGGAGACGCTGCAGATGATGCGGCTCGCGGAGGTCGGCGGCGGCGACATCCGGCTCACGGAGGCCGGGCTCGCGTTCGCAAACGCGGGGCTCGACGAACGCAAACGGATCTTCGCGCGGCACCTGCTGACCTACGTGCCGCTCGCCGCGCACATCCGACGCGTGCTCGACGAGCGCGCATCGCACGCCGCTCGCAAGAGCCGGTTCATCGACGAGCTCGAGGACTTCATGAGCGAGGAAGCGGCAGAGCAGGCGTTGAGTGCCGTCGTCAGCCTCGGTCGTTACGCCGAGGCCTTCGCCTACGACGACGATCGGGCGATGTTCAGTCTCGAGAATCCGGCCTGAGTCGAGCGGCGCCTCAGAACGTCAATTCCGCTGCGTGCCGTCGGTGTTGAACATGTCGCGCGTCATGCGCCACTGGCCGTTTGGCTGGCGCCGATAGATTCGCAAGAAAGCGCCGCTGACCACGCGTTTGTCGGCACCGGCTTTTGGAGTCGACGACGTCGTGAACGTGCCCCGCTGATACGCGAGATCGCCGTCGATGACGGTCTCCTCGGGTGTCCAGCTTTCGTCGAAGTCGAAGCGCTCGAACGCGCCGCCGTTCGCCGCGTCGTTCGCGGCTTTGCCTACGATCGGCGCCCGGTTCGGAATCAGAATGATGTGGTCGTCGTCCGTAAGCGCGCTCAGCGTCTTGATGTCTCCGGCGTTGATCGAGCCAAGGTACTTTGCGTTGAACGCCGTGATCGCCGCGAGGTCCTCCGCGAACGACGGCTTGGGCGGCGCCGTGCGTTGACAGCCCGCGAGCGTCGCCGCGAGGAACAAAGCGAGCAGGGTCGATTTCGGCATGGACGTGTCTCCGACGCTACCAGGGTGCCGTGGTGCCGTCGTACTGGATGAAACGGCCCGTATCGGCCAGCGTGGCTTTGTCGATCACCGAGATCATGCCGCTCACGCTCGGTTGCATCTCGATCATGCCGGGGAACTTCAGGTTCGCCTGCCGCTCCGTCAGCACGGCGCCGGGATGCAGCATCAACACCGTGACGCCTTCGGCCTTCTCCTTGACCGCCACGAGCTGGAACGAACGGTTCAGCGCCGCTTTGCTCGCGCGATACGCGATCGCGCCCGAGCCGCCGAGCGTGAACGTGATCGAGCCGTTCGTCGAGCTGATCGCGACGATCTTCTTCTGCTTGCCTGCGCGCACGTTATCGATGAACGCTTCCGACACGGCGAGCGGCCCACGCACGTTCACGGTCATGATCTGGTCGAACAGCGCGTAGTCCATGTTGCCGAAGCTCTGCGTGTCGCCGTCGCCGCGGCATGATTCGTCCGTGCAGACGCTGCGGTCGCTGTAGACCCCGGCGTTGTTGATCAGCACGTCGATCGGGACGCCCTTCAACTTCTTGGCCACGGCCTTGATGTCGGCAAGGTCCGCGACGTCGAGGCGCTCGACGCGCACGTTCTTGTGCAGGGCCTGCACGGCCGCGAGCGACTCCGGCAGATCGTTGCGCCGGTGGGTTGCGATCACCGTCCAGCCCTTGGCCGCGTACTGCTTCACGAACTCGAGGCCGAGCCCGGAATTCGCGCCCGTGATCAGCACCGTCTCGCCGCGCGCGAGCGGGGGCACGAGAGCGAGCCAGGTACACACCAAGAGCCACGTCCACGTGCGAGTCACCGTCTTGCTCCCCCGTTCTTTTCGGTTATGGTATTGGTGAGGTCAGCGCGCAGCGTACCGCGCGTGAGGAGAAAACGCATGTCGATGCTCGGGCGCGTAGCAGTGGTCCTCTCGTTCGCACTGCTCGGTTCGGGAATCGCATCGGCGCAGCGATCGAAAGAGCCCGACTGGCCCGCGGCCGAAGCCGAAGCGCTGAAGCATTTTCAAAACCTCGTGCGCATGGACACGAGCGATCCGCCCGGCGGCGAAAAGCCGGCCGCGGACTACCTGCAGCAGGTGCTGCTACACGAAGGCATTCCCGTGCAGTTGTTCGCGGTCGAGCCGAATCGGCCGAATGTCGTCGCACGGCTCAAAGGCAGCGGCACGAAGCGGCCGATCCTGATCATGGGGCACACGGACGTGGTGAACGTCGACCCGAAGAAGTGGTCGCATCCGCCGTTCGGCGCCGAGCGCGCCGACGGCTACATCTACGGTCGCGGCACGACGGACGACAAAGACAACGTCACGGCGGCGCTAATGGCGATCCTGCTGTTGAAGCGCAACGACGTGCCGCTCGACCGCGACGTGATCTTTCTGGCCGAAGCAGGCGAGGAGGGCAACACGCGCTTCGGCATCGAGCACATGGTCAACGAGCACTACCCGGCGATCGACGCGGAGTACTGCATCGCCGAGGTCGGCAACGTGGTGCGCGCGAACGGCGCCGTGCGGTACGCCACCGTCGCAACCGGCGAGAAGCTGTCGAAAGGCATCGACCTGATCGCGCACGGCCCGTCCGGTCATGGATCGATTCCGCTCGAGAACAACGCGATCACGCATCTGGCGCGCGCGATCGCCGCCGTCACGCAGTGGCAGCCGCCCGTGGTGCTGAATGCCACGACGCGCACGTACTTCGAGCGGCTGGCCGCGATCTCGCCCGCAGAGCAGGCGCGGCAGTACCGCGCGCTGCTCGGCAGCGATCCGAAGGCGGTGGAGGAGGCGGACGCGTGGCTGCGCGCGAACGAGCCGCGGCACGCTTCGATGCTGCGCACGTCCGTGTCGCCGAACATCGTCCAAGGCGGCTATCGCAACAACATCATTCCGTCCGAGGCGCACGCGACGCTCGACGTGCGCATGCGGCCGGAGGACGACGCGGAGGCGTTTCGCGCGCAGCTCGGGCGCGTGATCAACGACCCCGCGATCGACGTCGTGTTCAACGGCTTCGGCGGGCGGCCCGCATCCGGCGTCTCGCCGATCGACAGCGAGGGGTTTCGCGTGATCGAGGGAGCCATCACGCGGCACTACAAGACGACGACGTTGCCGATGATGAGCACGGGCGCGACGGACATGGCTTTTCTGCGCGCGCGCGGCGTGAAGTGTTACGGCGTGGGCCCGGCCATCGACGAGGAAGACGGGCCGAAGGGCTTTGGGGCGCACAGCGACCAGGAACGCATCCTCGAATCCGAGCTGTACCGCTTCGTGCGATTCCACTACGACATCGTCGAGCAGCTCGCGCGGAAACGGTGACGCGGTCCGCCAACCATTTGCAACGAAGTGGTAGCATCGGCGCGCTGACTTAGCTTACGGGCGGAGGGTTTTCCGATGCGACGACGTTTCATCCTCTCGATCTTCATGGCGCTGCTCGCGTGCAGCGGTGTGGTCTCCGCCGCCGACCCGGTCGAAGGCAAGGATTACCTCGTCGTACAGCCGCCGCTGCCGGTTGCCGATCCCACCAAGCTCGTAGTCACCGATTTCTTCTCCTATGCCTGCCCACATTGTTTCTCGTTCTCGCCGGATCTGCGAAGCTGGGAGAGCAAGCTGCCGAAGGACGTCGTGCTCGATCGCGTCGCCGTGACGTTCGGCCGCCAACCGTGGGGGCTGCTCGCGCAGCTGTACTACACGCTGCGTTCGTTCGGCAAAGAAAAGCAGCTCGACCGCGCGGTATTCGAGGCTCTGCATCTCGAAGGTGCTCAGCTGACGTCTGCCGAGCGCATCGCGGACTGGGCCGCTGCGCACGGCATCGACCGCGAGAAGTTCCTGAGCACGTTCGGCTCGTTCACGACACGCGCGTTCGCGGCCACCGCGGAGCAGTTGACCGGTCGCGTCAAGCTGCGCGGCGTGCCGACGCTGGTCGTCGACGGCAAGTATCTGGTCCAGATCGCCGACAATGGCGACTTCGCGCCGCAGCTCGCGGTCGTCGACGCGCTGGTCGCGAAGGCGCGCCTCGAGCGTAGTCTCGCCGCACCTCACTAACCCGCTTGCCGCGCTTGCCCGGCGAGCGGGGCGTCGCTACGCTCAGCCAGTCTGTCCGGCCCCGGGGGGAGGTCGCCATGTCGAAGGCTTCGCGCCACCGCGTCAACGCCGTGGTGTGCCTGCTCGCGCTCGTGTATGCGCTCTACTGGTTCGTCACCGGGCAAATGGACGAGGCGCCGGGTTGGCGCGTCGGTATGATGGGCGCGCTCGGGGTGCTCGGCATCGGCGGCGCGGTCTGGTTCCTGTACCGCGCACGCGCCGCGGCGCACTGAAGGGGGCACCATGGGCACGGTCTCTTCCAAGCTCGCGAGTTTGGGTCTCACGCTGCCGGGACCGATCAAACTGCCGCCGGGCGTCGTACTGCCGTTCCGCTTCGTGAACATCCGCGGCGAGCACGCGTTCATCTCGGGGCATGGGCCCGTGCACGCTGACGGCACGCTCGCGCGTCCGTTCGGCAAGCTCGGCCGCGAGCTCACGGTGGAGCAGGGCTACAAGGCCGCGCGGCTCACGGCACTCTCGATTCTCGGTAACCTCGAGCGCGAGCTCGGCGATCTCGATCGGATTCGCGCGTGGACGCGTGTGTTCGGAATGGTCAACTCGGCGCCCGGATTCAACCAGCAGCCGCTGGTCATCAACGGCTTCTCCGATCTGATTCTCGAGCTGTTCGGACCGGACCGCGGCGCGCACGCGCGCAGCGCGGTCGGCATGGCAGAGCTGCCGTTCGACCTGCCGGTCGAAATCGAAGCCGTGGTCGAGATCGATCCGTAGCGCGCCGACGTCAAGATTGATCGGGACCCGTGGTGAGTGCTGCGAACCGCTGGGTATGATCCGGCGCCATAAGCATTCTTTTTTCGGCATTCTTTGGGGGATACCATGCCACGCCAGTTTTCGCCCTCCGTTCTGTCGCGTCGCGTCCTTCTGCTCGTCGCGGCGAGCTACGTCGTCGGCGCCGTGACTCTCGGCAGCGGCACGGTGCAGGCCCAAGAGCCGCTGAAGATCGGCATCATCGGCACCGGCAAGATCGGCGGCGCGCTCGCACGCCATTGGGTCAAGGCGGGGCACGAGGTGTTCGTCTCGTCGCGCCATCCCGAAGAGCTTGCGGGTCTCGTGAAGGAGCTCGGGCCCAAAGCGCATGCTGGCACGCCGCGCGAGGCGGCCGCATTCGGCAGCGTGGTGCTCGTCTCGGTTCCGTACGGCGCCATGCCGCAGATAGGCACCGACTTCGCCACGGAGCTGGCCGGCAAGGTCATCATCGACACCAGCAACCCTTCGCTGTCGCGCGACGGCCCGCAAGCCCCGGAGTGGCAGCGAAAAGGCGCAGGCGTATCGACTGCGGAGCTGCTGAAGAACAACCGAGTCGTGCGCGCTTACAACTGCATCCCGGCCGCGTCCCTCGCGAATCAGGCGAACCGGCAACCGGCCCGTATAGCGATCCCTATCGGCGGCGACGACGCCGCGGCGATTGCCGTCGCCGAGCGGCTCGTTCGCGACTCGGGTTTCGATCCCGTGATGGTGGGCTCGCTCGCGAAGACCCGCGAGTTCGACTTGGGCCAGCCACTGGCTCAGGGCAATCTGAGCGCCGCCGAGCTACGCGCCAAAATCAAATAACCCGCACCCGCGCTCGAAAGTCGCGTCGGCATGAGGCGGTGGCGTGCGCGCCGAGGGCCTCCCGCGGGACCGTCAGCGCACAGGGATGTGCGCTGCCGAGCCGCAGGGATGCGATTTCCGGCGTGTCCCGCGGGAGGCCCTCG
>Ga0326726_10005705_pt1 | contig 11255 bp, 9 predicted proteins | sample MHFenrmetagenome_2_FD_207603 | JGI IMG/M metagenome (GOLD analysis project Ga0326726, IMG submission 207603) | Lab enriched peat soil microbial communities from Michigan Hollow, Ithaca, NY, United States - MHF15MN | ecosystem: Environmental > Terrestrial > Soil > Wetlands > Peat | place: USA...
GTTCTCCCGGCGCGTTTTTTGCGCCGGGTTTGGTGCTCATGACTCAACTGACGCATTCTCGCGGCGCGACGCGCCGGGTGAAAGTTTGGCATCAGCGGCGCGGGCGGTAGCCCGCGTCCGCCTGGATGCCATAGTTAGCTATTTCTTTTTCAAAGAAACAGAACTGATGAAACATTATTTATAATTTGTTGTAATTGAGCACATATCCCGGGTTCTTATGCTGATCAGCAGAAAAACCCATCCTATCATCTTTATGGTCTCTTTTTTGTCTCACTTGGGCGGTGCCACTTGCGCGGCCACACTCCTTTTTGAGAACAGATCCTAGCGTTCCGATTTCAGGTCAACGAGCAGCCTCTGGAAGGCGGGCGCCTCGCGCAGGAGCCGGCCGGCAACCTCGCGCAGCCGGTCCACCTGCTCCTTGGGCAGCGTCAAGGTGGTCTTCACCCGCTTGAAATAGAGCCGTTCGGCCGGGTCCTTCAGGGCGTCGAAGGTGACCTGCGCCACGTACCCGCGCCGCTCCGGGCCGCCGGCCGGAGCGTCAGCCTGCCAGGCGGCCAGTTTCTCGCGCACCTGCTCCACCGCGTCGAAGGAGATCCGGTCGACCGGGATCGACCACATCTGGTCCGTCAGCGTGCCGGTATCCGGCGGCGCGGGGGAGCGGTCCCAGTCCACCTCGGGGAAGCGCAGCGCGTTCACGATGATGACTACAACCTTGTGGGCTTGGCGGAGCGCCGGCAGCACCGTCTCGTCCGGGTCGACCTTCAGGAGCTCGAAGCCCCTGAGCACTTCGGCCAGGCCAAGATTTTCGGAGAGACCGCCATCGAAGAGGTGAATGTAAGGACGGGCCGGGTCCTGGTAGGACTGGAGCGCGCGGGCGCGGAGCAGGGCGCGGCCTGGCGTCTCGGACTTGCCGATAGCGGCCTCGGCAGCGGTCTGCCAGGCCGGCGTCTTCCTGCCGCAGGTCCCGCCGCGGTTCTCCAGGGTGATGGGCGTGAGCAGCGGCGGCAGCGCCGTCGAGGTGGCAACGGCCCGTCCCAGCGTCACCTGCGAGAGATCGCCGCAGATGGCGTCGAACTGGTCCTGCGTAAAGCTGAACCGGGCGCCGGTGGTGACATCGGTGCCGTTTATGATCACGAAGGGCCCGTTGGCCTGCTTCAGGTCGCCGAAGGTGGCATGGTCGAACACCGTCTCGTCGTAGAGCTCTGCGAAGAGATCCGACTTTCCAAAGGTCCCGGAGGGAAGCCGGAACCAGTTGATCGGGTTCAGGATGATGCGCTTTGCCAGTTCGCTCTCGAGATTGCGCGACAGAACCTTCGCCTCAAACTCGTCGAACGTCTTCTCGCCGCGCAGTGCGTAATAGGCGGCGGGCAGCGTTCCTCCCGACACCGCCGAGATCACGTCCACCTCGTCGAGGAGTCGTCGTTTCACGCCGTTCACCATCACCTCGGTGCGGCGCAGCTCTTCCAGGACGCCGTAGCCCAGCGCCGCTGCACGCGTGCCGCCGCCGGAAATGGCGAGGACCACCAGCAGGTCGTCGGACTGGCCGGGGCGGGTCACCTCGGCGAGGCGGTAGCCGGGCGCGCCGGCCTGCTCCAGCCGCGGTGTGGCGGGCCAGTGGGCGCAGCCGCCGGCAAATACGCAGAGTGCCGCCAACAGGGTGACAAAGATTGAGTTGAGTTTCATAGTCTTCCCCCTTGTTTTGTTGTTTGCTCCGTTCGAACTCATCCCGGGGGCTGGCCCCTTCGGAAAGCGGCGCGCGTGAGATTTACGGTCAGCGGCACAACAGAACCAAAGAGTTAGGTCTCCTGCCCCTTCCTCTCAATTCCGTTCAAAATGAGCAAGCTCCTCACGTGCCGGAACTACTTTTTCGGGGGATATGCACCAGCATTTCCCCGATCACCTTAACGGGAACTCCCATGATGATCAAAGCTCTCTCGCAACGTTGCTCCCGGCCTTCCCGGAAATACGGTCCTTGCCCGGCGGCCTCCGTCAGGATCAGGGCAGGCCGAGAAAGAAGTAAACAGTCCTGTTGCCGTTCTGCGCGATGCCGTAGGCGAGATACATCGGGCCGAGCGGAGTGTCGGCCGCCAGGAACAACGATCCCGCCTCGAGCATCCCGGTCGCGTTGCCGGGGACCAACTGGCCGCCGATCCGGCCGGCCTCCAGGGAAGCGCCGGCATACACGCCTTCCGTCAGTACCGCTTTGGTCACTTTCCGGTAATACATTAGCCGCCCGAAGGTAAGAGACTCACCATAGAACTGCCCGGTCTGGTAACCTGACAATCGCAGGAACCCGCCGAAGGAGAACTGATCGTAGTCAGGCAGCGGAGAGGAGCCGATCGCCCCGCCCCCCTTGAGCGCGACCTGCACGGTGTTATCGCCGAAGGAAACGGCGGAAAGAAGATCGCCCTCCCAGCGCGTATAGTTGTCGCGCGCACCCAACTCGGTGCGGGAGTCGAGGAACACAGCCGTAGCGGCATAGCCGCTGCGCGGGAATTTGATGCTGTCCATCTGGTCGATGCGCAGGCGGGCGCGCACCGCGCCTATGTCCGCCTGGCTGTTCGTCGGTATGAGGTCAGGAGGGCCCGTATTCAGCGTGAACGTGCGTGGGCCGCGCACCAGACCGACGCGCAATTCGCCGTACTTGGTGACCTGACTGCCCAGGTCCAGCCCCGCAGTGGTGCTGCGGTTGTTGAACTTGGCGAGCACCGTGCCCCCCTGGAATATCTGCAAATAATTTTGGTCGTACTCCACCATTGGTGCCACGAAAAGGTACCGGTTGACGGACAAGGGTTGGTAGAACTCCGACTTCAATTGGGTCGCTTGTCCGAACTGGACATCGTTGCGCCATTCGGCTCCCAGGGAGTTGATCCACGTCATCCGATGGCTGGCAAGCACATTGAAGTACGAGTCGCCACCGGATTCACCGGACAGCCCGAGGCCGAAACGCAGATAATCGGGACCCCAGGATTTCTCAACGGCATCGACCACCAGTATCCGTTTCCCTGGCTCCTCGATGAGCCGGTATCCGACGTGCTCGAAATCCCCCCGCCCGTAGATGCGTCGCATATCAGCGTCCAAGACCTTGGTATCCAGGGGTTTGCCTGTCTGCGTCTCCATGCTCTCCGCAATGACCTTGGGATTGACGCGCTTCAGGCCTTCCACACGGATCTCGTCGATCACCTTCGGGGCGGCGGCCGCGACACCCATCTGCCGGCGGCGGTGCTCCGCATACTGCTCAGGCGTCAGACTGTAGCGCTTAAGCTGGCCTTCGACCTTTCTCGCGGCGGCCTCGCCGATGGGCACCGTGTCCGGCATGTGGTCGAAATCCGTGGCGGAGTAATCCCCCAGCTCGGGCAGAATGAGGATGTCGTCGGGTTTGAGCGAAGCAAGCGAGGCCTGCACGTTCTGTTCGGTCAGGATGTTGATCATCTGGCCCGTGACGCCGAGCAGCGAATCGACCTGTTCGGGCCTCATGAGCGGTGTGCCGAGATTCACCGCGATAACCACGTCGGCCCCCATATCGCGCGCCACGTCCACGGGCAGGTTGCGCGTCAGGCCGCCGTCCACCAGTGCCTTACCGTCCACCTCGGCCGGCGCAATTGCGCCCGGCACCGACATGCTGGCGCGCATGACTGCAGCCAGGTCGCCCGAGCGGAAGACCACCATCTTTCCGGTCCCGATGTCGGTTGCCACTGCGCGGAACGGGATCGGCAGGCTGTCGAAGTCAACGGAGCCCTTGACCTTGGCCAGACCGCGCAGAACGGCCTCCAGTCCGATGCCGGTCACGACGCCCTTCGGCAGGAGCAGCTTGCCGCGGCGGAATCCCAGTTCGGGTCCTATGTAGTTCTGCAGATCATCCTGCTTTCGCCGAAACGAGACATCCTGCCGCGGCGGCACGTCCGATGCCAGGTCCGCCGACTTGATGGTGCTGATGTCGAGCTGCATCTGGTCGATGGTATTGCCTGAGGCGTAGGAACCGCCGACGATCGAGCCCATGCTGGTGCCGGCAATGTAATCGACAGGCACGCGCAGCTCCTCCAGCACCTTGAGCACGCCGATGTGCGCTGCTCCGCGGGCGCCGCCGCCGGAGAGGACAAGGCCGATGCGAGGCCGCGGTTTGGCATCACCGGCATTCCCGCTTTCCCCGGCCAAGGCGGCAGGAACCATCGCGCCCAGCACGATGGCCAGGGCCAGGAGGCCCCTTCCCTTCCACCTACCAGCGCCCCCGCTGATACGCTGCGCTTTCTTCATCATCATGCACCTCTCAATGTCCTCGTTTGACCCGTCCCAAGCCGAGGAACGGTCCTATGGTCTCCTGTCCATATAAAAAAAACGGATTGAAACGTATGAGCTTCTTGATGATGCCCATTCAACCCCGTCAGACTGAATTCGGTTTAAAGATATCGACGATCTTTTATCAATGTTACAGGCGCAAGCGCCTAAGGTATTTCTCCTTTCGCCGGGCTTACATGCGGAAAATGAAGTCCAGCCTCCACATGTCGAAGTTGGGTATGCCCGACGCCTTGCTGAAATCGATCCACATCCTGTTGAAGCTGCCTTGCATGGAGAACTTTCTGTCTATGTCCCACCGCACGCCAAGGCCGGCGTTGTAGCTAAAGTCATTCTCGGTCTTGGTCGGAACAAAGGTGTCGCACACGTAACCCCACCATGGATCATACCAGCACGTACCGCTGGCAGGACCGTTCTGGATGTTGGTGTCGATATATGTGATGCCAACCCCGCCAGACACGAAGGGAGTGACGTCCCCGGGCAGGAAATAATAGACCCCGTTCAGCGCTATGGTGGAGCTCTCCATATAGTTACTGTACCTCTGGGTCGTACCGTCTGTTTTCACGACCGTCGCATTATAGCTCCGGGAGCTCCAGGAGAAGAGACCGTTCAACTGGAAGTGATCGTTGATATTGTAGCCAAAGCCAAAGCCTAAGCCCCAGTCGGCGTCCAGGTTTACACTGGACCCGTTCTGGCCTTTGACCGTTGCAGATTCCGAATAGATGAGCGGCAGGATGAACTCCCAGTTCCCGCCCCGGCTGCCCGGCCGGGCCATCGTTAAGTCCTGCGCCTCGACAACAGGGACATACATCGCGGCCCCTGCTATCGCCGCGATAACCAGCACCAAACGTACGATCGTTGTTCTCTTCATATTCCACCTCCTGAAAATTCGGCCATATCGCGTATGACCCGAGTTCTACTTCTTCAGCTCCGTCTCCTTCAGCGCCTGCTTGCACCGGCTGCTGACCTTTGTCCTGTTCTTATCGATGCATTGGAGTAAGCGACCTTGTCCGGGATTGATACCCGAGCAATAGGCCTTCAGGTCGTCCCGGCACTCGCTTGCCACATAGGCCAGAGCGGTAAGGGACCGCCCGAGTTGGGCTACCGTCTCATAGAGCGCGTACCCGCACCTTATTGTCAGCTTGTCGTCGTACGCGTAAAGGCACGCCAGGATACGCCCCTCGCCGGGCGTCACGTCCTTGCAATAGGTGGTCAGCTCCTTCTCACAGCTCTTTGCGACACTTCCGGGCAACTGCTCCGCGGCAAAGGCCTTGCCTCCGGCAAAAAACAATAAACCCAGCACTAATATACTTCCGATCATCTGGCGCATGTCATCCTCCTGCATTGGAATAAACATTCGATATCCCCCTTGATTCATGCGGGGGCATGCCCCGAAGTTTGCCCTCGAATGACCTCATCGAAGGGCATCAATCTCCGTATCACCGCCCGATTGTGCCGTTTGCTTTCATCCTGAACCGCGCGAGCACCCCGCTGTTGTCAAGCAGGACCAGTATGCCCTTCTCGATTTTCCAGGAGCGTGTTTCCCCGAGCACCTTCAGAAAAACCGATTCAGTATCTCCCGCCGCACCTTCACAGGACCTGCGCGTCATGCCCACGGGGCCGAAGGTGAGCGTGTCGCCCTTCAGCTCATAGTTCCCGAAGAACTCGTTGCACCCCGAATACCCGCTCACCCTTTTCTCCGTTCCCTGGAAAAGGATGAATGGCTGTCGCGCATCAGCCGGAACCTTGACCGCCATGCCCTTTGCCTCCAGCAGGAGCCAGGTCGGACCGATCAGCGCCAATGTGCTTTCCGCGAGAATACATACCGGAAACAACACTGATGCAAGAACGACCAGGACGGCCGCGTAAGCAGACCCTCTCATTGCAGCCGATCCCTGATCTCCCGCAGCTTGTCGCGGCAGTTGCTCTTCAAAGCGACGTAATTATCCTCCAGGCATCGGTAGATGCGGACGCTGTCGGGCTTATCGAAGCTGCACAAACGGGCGATCTCCTCGGTACACGCAGTGTTCAGCTCCTTCAGGCTTTTGTTCTGATCCTCCAGCCAGTCCTTGCAGGCGATGCTCTGGTCGTCCCGGTGGTCGTTGAGGCATTTTATGATGCGTCCGCCCCCCGGCGTCACGTCCTTGCAATATTTGGTGACCGTCTCAGCGCAGGGCCCGGCGAACTGTGCGTCCGACGGAATGGAAACAAAGACGCAGGCAAGCGTGAACACCGCCGCCAGCAGCCATCTGCCCGATCGGATATCGTTTCCCATGTATATACCCTCCTCATGTAAAGTGACAACAACGATCAATAATGTTTGCTCTCGGCGAACACCAGCACGCCTTGATGCGGTCACAGTAAATCCTGCCGCGTGCTTTCGACGTGTCGTCGAAGCTGAGCGACTAACCGGTGACGGCATCATTGAACTCCCCTCCCCAAGTGTACCCGGCAAAAGGGCGTGATCTCAACGTCCGCGGAGATCGCGGAAACCGGGATGAACCGGGATGAACGCTGCTATGAGCGCCATGGCGAAAACGGAGCACCCCTATGAGGATCGGTTCCTTAATCATCGTTTGTTTATCCTCCTTATGCGCTATGTGCGTAACGGGGGCACCGCATTGCCCCTATTCGCTCAAGATATGCGCCGCGACGGTCTCTTCGGAATACGATCTCTGGTCCGTCATCGTGCGTTGTAATAATACCGGTTCAGGTCGAACAGTCCGCCTCGCACCGGCTCGTCCTCAAGAAAACGCTTCTGGAACCAGTCATAGGCGTCCCAGAACCGCTCATCGGCCCTGTTGATGCCGTACCGGGCAAGCCGCGCTATGTCCTTTGAGCTCTTGTCAAAGTGGGCCAGCAGATCGAGAAAGTCCGGCAGGTCCTCTTCGCGGATATCGAAAAAGAAGTTCGGGTACGAGCCGATGAGCTCCGGGAGGAAGTCAGCGTCGTCCTTGGACTGGTCGAGCCTCTTGTCCTCGCCGATCAGATAGGCCACACTGTCGTGCCAGCGGTTGATCACGATGGAACCAGCCACATCCTTCCCGTCCGGCCTGCGGATCCGCAGGTAGGCAAGATTCGCATTGTGGTCATTGACCAGGGAGAAGAACGGCGTGCCGGGCCTGGCAACGGCACGGAACCCCTGCAGGTAATCCTCCCGGCTCCGGTAGACAGCCGGCAGCGGCGGGTAGTCAGCGCCTGCCGGCAGATAATTCAGCTGGTCGAAGGCGATGTTCGTCGCGGGCAGAATGTGCCGGTTCACGACCTGCTCGATGAACTCACGCTTGGGGTCGTCGGCGGCAAAGGCGATCTTCGCCGGCAGAGCGGACGGATAATAGTGGATGTCCTTGAGGTCCACCCCTTTGTACCAGGACTGCATGATCTCCTGACGCATTGCCTGGGGCAGGAAATCCAGGAAGTAGCTCTCTCCCTCGACGCGAAGCCCGTCCATGTAGAGCCGGACGGCCAGCTGATGGCCGGCATTGCCGTACACATCGAAGCCGGCAACGAGCGCGTAATAGATACGTTCGAGCAAGGGGTAGTCGATCACCCACATTGTTTTCGGGAGATTTCCCAGCACCCCTTTATGCACGGATGCGCTGTCAAAATGGCGATATATGGTAAGCACCGGGGCGTCGGATGCACGGTTGCCCTTCCAGATGGAATCATACCCGAGGCCGGAATAGTTGTGAGACATGTAATAGTCCTGCCGGACCTTATAGAACTCAATCTCCGTTTTTCTATGTTCATCGGTCAGCGCCGAAAAGAGGCGCGTGTCGCTGCCCTTCTCGATGGGCATGCGCAGTTTGTCGCTGTACAGTTTCAGAAAGGCCGGATACTCTACGCTCAGATCATGATCGGGATCCAGGAACAGGACCCAGAAATGGTCATCGATCACATTGAGGGCGATCTGACCCTTGCAGACCGGGCCGTGAATGAAGGTCATGATCATGTAGTGCGAGTTATCCAGCAGAAACTTATAGCGCGAGCGCGGCGGGATCTGTTCGAATGCCACAAAGGGATTGGCGCTCAGCTTCGTGTCATACCCTACCGGATGGGGCGGCTGCAGCCACTCGGGCTCAATGAAGAGCTCGTTCAGACGCCGCAGCTGGGCTTCATCGAAGATGAACACCATGTGTGTCTTGCTGACGATGGTGGAGTGGATCTTCCGGAAACGATAGTAGACCCGTTCGACACCGGGGTCGTCATAGGGCCGCACGGTCGCTACAATGTCGACGGGCTGACCCGGCGGGGTCTTCGAACGGACTAACTCGTAATATTCATTGGTCGGCGTGCCGAACTTGATATGGGCCAGGAAGAGATGCTCGTAGAGATAGCGCGCCGTCATGCCATGCTTGGCATCGTCCTTGTTCAGGAATGCTTCCCATTGCTTGATGGCCGCTGCATCGATCGCTTTGGGGGCCGTGAGCTCTGCCTGCCGGCCGGCGTCAGGCCCTTTCGCGCCCTGGACCAGCCAGCCGGCAATGATCTCGAATTCCTCCTGCTTGAGCGGAGGGAAGCCGTAGGGCATGCCGCGGTTCGGATGCTTATTCAGATACCCGCCAAGCTCCTTCTGGTCCTTGGAGCAGGTCAGTTCGTCCGTTTCCGGCTGGTACTCTCCAACGCTCTTCGGGTTCTTCATCTTGTGGGAGAGCAGCTGGACCATGATCGAGTCGTTCAGCCCGTTCGAAACCGAGCTGTCGGTGACGCTGAAAAAATCCTTCTTGCGCCATTCTTTGGTCGTTTGGGCGTCGATAAAGAGGCGGGTGGGGTCCATGGCGCTCAGACGCGAGGCATTATAGATTGCCTTTTTCGTTGCTCCGCGGTCCGCCCCCTCGAATTCGCTCAGCTTGAGCTGACAGGGGGAATTGTAACAGGAATGGCAGACCACGCAGCGCTTGTCGAGAAGCGGCTTTACCTCCGCGAGGTAATCTATCGTCCGTGTCGGGACCTTGATGACCACCGGCGGAAGCGCTTTCGCAGCGCATCCGGCAACAAGGAGCGCAAGGAGCAGTACGCAGTCTGTAACGACGATCATCTTCTTCAACACGGACGTCCTTTCAAATTCCCCACCCCTGTGGTTAAGAGAGGGCGCAACGGAAGAAATTTCGTATTGCTTGGCCAGAACCCGGCTCTGCTGCCGGTGCAGGCGCAGCCGTCGTCAGAACCAGAGCAACTGCCAGACAACTCCGAACGTGTCGAAGTTCGAGCCGACACGGACCGACACTCCCCGAGACCAGGTCAGCTTCAAGGACTGGTCCTGTTTGACCGGGAACGAGAGCGTCATGCCTCCACGGGTATTGCCCTGCCGGTCGTTCTGGGGCTGGCCGTTGAGCGAGGTTTCCCCGCCTGCGTAGTAAGTGAAATCGGCGGCTGCCCACAGACGCGGACGCATTTCGTATACGATGTGCGCCTGGTACGATGCGAGCGGGTCCTGTCTTCGGACCTGGCCGCCGAAGAATTTATCGTTGGCCTCGAACAGCCAGACCCCCGCGTAGAATTCAAAGGTCCAGTCGCCAGCCGGATGGGAGAGCCCCAGCTCCGGCTTGCATGCCCAGCGGTTGGTGCCGAGGTTGATCAGCTTTGCGGAGTCGTATTGGCCGTACGGTGCGATAACAGTGACGCTCGCGCCCAGGGTGGTCTCCAGCTTGTGCTGGCGGAATTCCCGTGGCGTCAACGCCGGCCCGCCGAACAGGTTCACCGCGAACCGTACCTGCGGGTCGAGTAGTCCGGAACGATCGATGCTTCGACCAACAGTCTGAACATCGCCATGGGCATTCGCCTCTGCAAAGGGCGTCGTCACGGTCACATTCGCCAGCCGGCCGAAGAGGCCGAACGTACGCCCGTAGTAGGGAGCGGCGGTGTAAACCCTGGCCTGAACATTCTGGATCGGCGAGGCGGGGTCGGTGACCACCCCGCCAGTCGTGTACAAGGCGCCGAGACCGAGGAAGTTCAGGCCTATGGGCGCCGGCGAGTAGGCCCGGGGTTCGAGCTGTTGCGCCTGCGCTGTCCCTGCAATTGCGAATATCATCGTAAGCGTAAGGCAGAATGATATGAGCACAGCCACTTGCTTCATGCAGAATCTCCTTGGATCTGTCATCCATGCATCCATCAGTTGCCTCTTTGTCCGGCCCACATCAATCTGCGTTCGGCGTCCGCTCCCATCTCATGAGCCGCTCGCGGACCACTGTGATGTGCATACGCAACGTATACAGCTGGTTCGCGAAGAACAGAGGCACTCGAAGACGGTTTGCCTTCTCTTCAAGCCGCTCGAGCCACTCGCTCAGATCGCCAATACCCTGTCCCTCATTGCGGGTATCCAGATCTTTCTCAAGGGTTCTCAATTCGCGGTACAGTCGGAAGATCCGCAACCGCATTTCCCAGTTGTACAAGGCCGGCATGAGCCGCAGCAGCGGATAGATCACACCGAACAACGGAATGAGCAGGATAAGCAGCCGGTCGATCAACACTGCCAGCCAGAACGGGAGGTGTCGCTGGAGGAAAGGACGTCCCGACTTGTAGAACTGACGAGCCTCGTCGCTCAGAGGAAGGTCGATCGATTCTGCGGCCGGAAACTGTCCTGATTTCTGAAAGATCCCCGGCCCGGAATGGATCTGCGCTGCAGCATCGAGCAGCAAGTACTGGATCGCCCGATGCAGGTCCCTGCGCACCACCAGACTGGCCTTTGGCGCAAACAGGATCACATCTCTGGGCGGCAGATTCTTCGCCATGTCACCGACTCCGGCGGGCACCGTCAGTTTGTTCAGGAAGGGATACAGCGCAACGTAGGCGTCCGTGCGCGGGAAGCTCGCAAGCCCGATGTTCTTGTCTGAAAGCAGCCTCCGCACTACGGGAGAGTCCCAGGAGGCCACCATGAGCGCGGCATCGATCTCGCCCCGGAGCAGCCTTTCTCCGGCCTCCCGGGGCGTGAACGCAAGCAGCTGTGCAAACTTCTGGTCGAT
>Ga0326726_10005706_pt1 | contig 11255 bp, 10 predicted proteins | sample MHFenrmetagenome_2_FD_207603 | JGI IMG/M metagenome (GOLD analysis project Ga0326726, IMG submission 207603) | Lab enriched peat soil microbial communities from Michigan Hollow, Ithaca, NY, United States - MHF15MN | ecosystem: Environmental > Terrestrial > Soil > Wetlands > Peat | place: USA...
ATCAACCGCCGAGGATGAGGCCCGCGGCCTCGAGGCCGGCGCGTGGGGCTACCTCTGCAAACCCTTCGCCCCAGAGCAGCTGCTCGCGCTGGTGGGGAGGGCATCGAGCCGGCTGTCGCAGCGCGTCACCCACCCATGACCAAGCCGGAACACCCATTCGGGGCCCTGCTCGCGGAATTCGTCGCCGAGTGCCTGCCGCTGGCGGAGGACCTGGTGGAGCGGGCAGTAGCGCTGGAGCGGGCCTGGCACGCGGGTGACGACGCGGACGACCTGTTCCGACCGCTCAAGGGGACGCTGCACACCATCAAAGGCAATTCGGCGATGATGGGCCTGACGGGCCTCCAGACCCTGGCCCATCGCCTGGAAGACTTGTGGAGCGTCCTGGCAGACGAGACTGCGAGTCGTGCCGCAGGGGCGCCGCTCTTTGTCCGTGGCACCGGGCTTCTCGCTGACCTGGTCCGGGCAACCGCATCGGGACCGCCGCCGGAAGGGGCCGCAAAAGACTACCTGGAGGAGGTGGGAGCGTTCCTCTCTTCCGATCCGGGTGCGCGCGAGGTGGCACGGGAGGAGCGACGCTCGCCGGACCGGCGCACCGCTGACCGCCGGCACCTCAAGGGCACCGGGGAGACGGGCGCCGAGGGCGCAATCACCACGATTCGGGTGGATTCCCACCGGCTGGACGCCCTGCTGGAGAGCTTCGGCGAGGCGATGATCGCTCACGCCGGCATGGGCGAGGCCATGCGCCAGCTGAACACCCGGCGCCGGCCGACGGCAGAAATGGCTCAGCTCGAGCGGGCGATGCTGGGACTGGACCGGACCCTGAAGCGGCTCGAGGGTGCGCTGATGGAAACCCGGTTGCTCCCGATCTCCACGGTCTTCAGCCGGTTCACCCGACTAGTGCGCGATGTAGCGCACGCTGAGGGCAAGCGGGTGCGCCTCGAGGTCGCCGGCGGCGAGACCCGGCTTGACAAGACCGTGATCGACCGGCTGGGCGAACCGCTGGTGCATCTCGTCACCAATGCGATCATCCACGGCATCGAGCGCCCGGAACAGCGCGAGGCTCGCGGCAAGCCCGCCGAAGCGGTGATCACCCTACGCGCGGTGCAGCGATCCGACCGGGTGATCCTGACCGTGACCGATGACGGACGCGGGCTCGATCCGGAAGGCATTCTCCGCAAGGCCCGGGCACTCGGCCAGGCGCCCATCGTGGAGACGCCTTCCCTCGCGGAGATCTACGCCCTGGCGTTCCTGCCGGGACTGTCCACCTCGGAGGGGGTGTCCCATCTCTCCGGCCGCGGGGTCGGCCTGGATGTGGTGGCCAACTCCATCCGGGCGCTCTCCGGCAACGTGTCCGTGGGCAGCGAGCCCGGCCGCGGGACGACCTTCTCGCTCCGGCTGCCGCTCACAGTGGCGGTGCTGCGCTCTCTCCTGGTGGAAGTGAGTCGCGAGCGGTACGCGCTGCCGCTGGCGGATGTGGCGGACACGGTCCGGGTGCGCTCCGAGACCCTGCATCAGGTGGCCCGGCAGGGCATGATGACCTGGCGGGGGGAGGTGATCCCGGTCCTGGATGGCGGCCTGCTGCTGGGCGGTGGTGCCGCGGAGTCCAGGCGCTATTGCGTGGTGCTCCGCTCAGCGGCCCGGCACCGTGGTCTGATGGTGGATTCGCTGCTGGGGCATCACGAAGTCGTGGTCAAGGCGCTCGACCCGTCCCTCGGCCGGCCGCCCGCGGTGGCGGCGGCCACGATCCTGGGAGATGGCCGGGTGGCGTGCATTCTCGATACTGGGCGCCTCGCCGACGGGTGGGTGGAACCCGTCGCGGCCGCCGCTCCATGAGGAATTCCCAATGACCTCCAACAGCATTCTCGACTTCGCGGCCCAGCTCGACCAGGCGCCGGCCGCCCGGCCGATCGAGGAGCGCGAGCTGCACCTCGTGGTCTTCCGGCTGGACCGGGAGGAATACGCGGTGCCGATCGAGCTCGTCCGCGAAGTGGTGCGGGTCGCGGATATCACCCGGGTGCCCCACGCTCCACCGCACATCCGCGGCGTGATGAACCTGCGAGGGCGCATCCTGCCGGTGGTGGAGACCCGCAGCCGGTTGGGCCTGAGCCCCGCGCAACTGACGTCCGCCTCTCGCGTGGTGGTCGTGGAGCTCAACAAGCGCACGCTGGGCATGCTGGTGGACAGCGTGGGCCAGGTGACCCGATTGCGGGAGGGCAACATCACCGCCGCCCCCGAAGAGGTACGGAACGCGGCCGCGGAGAGCGTGAGCCGTGTCGGCCGGGTGGGTGACCGGCTGCTGGTCCTGCTGGATCTCGATCGATTGCTCCGGAACGAAGCCCTGGACTCTTCATCCCCGACTACCCCATGACCTTGTCGCCATTGCAATTCATCCGAGACATGCCCATCCGGCGGAAGATCCTCCTCGGGTTCGGCCTGGTGGTGATCCTGACGGCGGTTCTGGGCTGGTCTGCTCTCGCGACCATCGACGAGATGTACCGCACCTCGAGCAGCGACGTTGCGACGGAGCTGTTCTATAACAGCGCGAGGTCGAGGCTGATGATGCTCTTCGGGGCCACGGTCGTGGTGGCGCTGGTCATGGCCCTGGGTCTCGCCCGCCTGATCGCAGACCCGCTGACCCGCCTCGGTCTCGCGGCCGAGGAGGTCTCCAAGGGCAACCTCACCATCGAGCTCCGCAGTACCTCGCGCGATGAGGTCGGCTGGGTCGAGCACCTGATGCGGGAGATGGTGAAGAACCTCCGCGGCATGGTTGGACAGATCACCACCTCTTCCCGCACGGTGGCCACCTCGGCTGACGAGATCTCCGCCTCCACGTCTCAGATGGCGAAAGGCGCCGAGGCCCAGTCCAGCTCTACCGAGGAGACCTCCAGCACCATGGTGGAGATGGCCGCCCAGATGCAGGCCCTCACCAAGAACGCCGAGGCCCTCGCCGCAAACGTCGACCAGACCTCATCCGCCATTCAGCAGATGAGCACGGTGCTGGCCCAGACCGCCTCGAACGGCGAGCAGCTGCTGACATCGGTGGAAGGGGTCACCGCCACGCTGACCGAGATGATCGAGACGGTTGGCTCCATCGCCAGCCGGGTGCACCAGGTGGACGAGGTGTCCCGCCGCTCGGTGAGCGAGGCCAAGAACGGGGGCGAGCGGCTGCACGGCTCCATCGCCGCTATCGATGAGCGATCCCAGGAGATCGGGAAGATCGTGCGGGTAATCGAGGACATCGCCGACCAGACCAATCTGCTCGCCCTCAACGCTACGATCGAGGCGGCGCGTGCCGGAGATGCGGGAAAAGGGTTTGCCGTGGTGGCTGACGAGGTGCGTCGCCTGGCAGAGCGCTCGGTCCAGGCCACGCAGGAGATCGCCGAGGTGATCGACACGGTGCAGCGGGAGACCCGGGGGGCAGTGAGCCTCATGGAGCAGGTACTCTCGGGGATCGTCGGCTCGGTGGACCAGACCTCGCGGCTGGTGACGGAAGCTGCGCACGCCACGGAGGAGCAGGCGGCGGGCGCCCGGCAGGTGCTGCAGATGGCGGCCAGCATGTCGAACCTTACCCGCCAGATCGCCAATTCCGTGCGGGAGAATGCCCTCGGGGCGCGTGAGATCACCCAGGCGGCCGAGAAGATGAACCGGCTTACCCACCAGATGTCGGATGCGGTCAGCGAGCAGAAGCGTGGCGGGGACATGATTGTCAAGGCGATCGAGTCGATCGCCCTGGTCTCCCGGCAGAACCTGGTGGCGGTGGAGCAGATGAGCGGCGCGGCTCGGGGCCTGGCCGGGGAGTCGGAGTCCCTGCGCGAGCGGGTCGAGATCTTCCGGACCTGACCGTGACGCCTGTGCCGACGCCACTGGCCTCCCGCCTCGCCGCGCTGGACCTCCCCGAGGACCACCCGGAGCGGGAGCGGCTCATTCTCGAGGCGCTGGGCGACGCGTCACCCCCGGTGCGCGAAGTGGCCATTGCCTGGGCGGCCCGGGTGCTCGAGCCCGGAGTTCTCGTTCCCCTGGTGGCCGAGGGCAGTAACGCGCTTCTGAGGAACGCCGCGCTCGCCGCGCTGGAGCGGCAGGGTCCCTACGCCGTGGAGGCGGTGGAACGCGCGGTCGCCACCGACGACACCGACCTCGCCATGTTCGCCTGCCAGGTCCTGGGCAGTATCGGCGGTGCCTCCAGCGTCGCCCCGCTGCTCTCCGCTCTCGGTCGGAGCGAGGTCAACGTGATTCAGGCCGCGGCGGAGGCCCTTGGCCGCCTCGGGCGGCGCGAGGCCGTGATGCCACTGGTGGACCTGCTCCAGCGGGAGCCGTGGTTGCAGCTGGCGGCCGCCGACGCGCTGGGGACCATCGGAGACCCTCGAGCGGCAGAGGCTCTCCTGGCGCTGGTTCCCGACACGATGGTTGCGGAGCCGGCGCTCGACGCCCTGGCCCGAATCGCCTCGCCGGCCGCCCTGCCGCAGCTCGTCACCCTGCTTACGGACCAGCGGAACCGCCGGCTCCGCGGACCGCTGCTCCGCGCAGTCGGTGCGATCCTGGGGGCGGAAAAGGCGGAAGTGGCGGGAGACAGCAAGCACACTTCTACCCCTTCCGCCCAAGATGCGACCCCCTCGACCCACGACCTGACCGCGACCGGGCGCACTATCGAGGCGGATCACGGCGTAGACAGCCTGTGGCAGTTCCTCGCCGAGCGGCTCGGTGGCGGGGAGGAGGCTCCCGCGCTGCCTTCGACCCAGCACCCGGGCGACGACCGCAGCCGATCGCGATCCGGCAACGTCACCCTGCGGGCGGCGGCCGCACTGGTGCTCGCCGGCGGGATTACCAGTCTGTTTCCCCTGTTTCTTCGATGGGCCGACGAGCGCGATGGGCGGGCGTGGGTCCAACCACTGGCATGGCGCTACCATGACCGCCTCGCCTCGGTGGCAGGGTCGCTGCTGGCCCACCCCGATCCCGCAGTGCGGGCGGGTGCATTGTGGACCCTGCCGCCGGCCACGGTTGGGGCGGATCAACTCCGCGCCGCGTTGGAGGACTCCGCTCCGGCGGTGCGGGTGGCCGCCTGCTACAGCATCGGGGTCATCGGTGACGCGGCCGCGGCCAAGCGGCTGGCGACCATGCTCGACAGCGGGAGTGCCGCGGAGTGCAGCGCGGCGGCTGAGGCACTGACCCGCCTGCCCCAGGAAGCACAGCTGGCTTTCCTGGCCCCGCGGCTGGAACCGTCCACCGACGAGGCGATCCTTGTCGCGGTCCTCGGCGCCCTCGCGCTGTCGCCGTGCCCGGCGCTGGACGAACGGGTGCTGCGTCTGGCGGGAGCCGTGACCGGGCAATTGCGCCGAAGCGCAATCCGGGCAGTGGCCGCGATCGCGGGACCTCGCGCCGAGGTGCTGCTGCTCCGGGCGCTGGCGGATCGGGACCCCGGACTGCAGGTGGAGGCGCTGGATCTGCTGGTGGGACGCGGCGGAGACCGGGTGCGGACGACGCTGCTCGCGATGCTGGGGATCGGGGACTCACTCCGCTATCACGTGATCCGGGCGCTGGGCCGGCTCGGCCGGCCCGAAGCCGTTGCGCCACTCGAGCGCCTGTTCGCCACCGCCCCGCTGCATGAGCGGATCGAGATTCTCACCGCCCTCGCCCATCTGGGGGGAGACGCGGCCCGCGAGTTCCTGCGGCAGTGCCTGGATCAGCCGCTGCCGGAGATCCGGCGCGTCGCCGCCCAGGGACTCGCGGCGCTCGCCGAACCGGAGGACCTCGACCTCCTCGGCCGGCTCGCCCGGGACCGGGATTGGGTCTTACGCAGTGAAGCGGCCCGGGCCCTGGGCCGGCTCGGGCCCGGCCCCGCCCGCCCGGTGCTGCTGGATCTCGTTCGCGACCTCGAGCCGGCGGTGGCCCGGACGGCACGAGCCGCGCTCGCCCAGCGATGAACGAGGCGACCGAAGCCGACTGGAAACTGCTCACCGACCTGCTGGAAGAGCGCTTCGGGCTGAACTTTTCGGGAGCACGGCAGGAGATCCTGGGAGCTCGGCTCCGGCCTAGGCTGGAGGCGCTCCACCTCGACGGCCTCCGCGAGTACTATCATTACCTCTGCTTCCATCCCGGCCGGGAAGAGGAGCTCGCAGAGCTCACCCGCCGAATCACCAACAACGAGACCTATTTCTTCCGCGAAGCGGCGCAGTTCGACGCGATTGTGCGGCACGTCCTGCCGGAGAGCGCACACATCATGCGCGAACGTCCGCTGCGGATACTCTCGGCCGCCTGCTCGTCCGGCGAGGAGCCGTACTCGCTCTCGGTCCGTCTGGTGGACAGCGGTAGCGAGTTCATGGGAGCGAGGTGGGAGATCGATGCCTGCGACCTGAACCCGGACCGGCTCGAATGCGCCCGCCGGGCGGTGTACGAAGGATTCGCCTTCCGGAACTGCGATGAAGAGACCCGGCGCCGCTGCTTTCAGGAAGTAGAGCCGGGTCGGTTCCTGCTGCGGGAGCGGTACCGCCGCGCGGTCCGTTTCTTCCATGCCAACCTCGCGGCGCCCTTCGTGGGAACTGGCTGGGGCAGTTACGACGTCATTCTCTGCCGCAATGTGCTCATCTACTTCGCCGCCGATGGGTTCGACCGGTTGATATCGCGCTTTGCGCAACTGCTCCGGCCCGGCGGCTATCTCTTCCTCGGTCACTCCGAATCGCTGTTCGATCGCGGCGCCGACTTCGAACCGGCGTATTTCCCTGACAGCATGGCCTACCGCCGGATCAGATGTCCCGCATGATTCGCGTCTTCGTAGTGGATGACTCGCCGTTCGTCCGGAAGGCGCTTCGCCGGGCGCTCGCCGCCGACCGGGAGATTCTGGTCGTGGGAGAGGCGGCCACCGGGGAGGAGGCGCTGGCGCTCATTCCGGACGCCGATCCGCATGTCGTCACGCTCGACGTGCAACTGCACGGCCTCAACGGGCTCGACGTCCTGCGTCAGCTGCTGCTGTGGCGGCCGGGCCTCCGCATCCTCATGCTCTCGGCTTACACCCGCCAGGGCGCGAGCGCCACGCTGGAAGCGCTGGCTGCGGGTGCCGCGGATTTCATCGACAAACAGAACCTCAATCTGATGGACCTCGACCGGCTGGGGCGGGAGCTGGGGGAGCGGCTGCGCGCGCTGGGCGGCGGCCGCGACACGCATCAGCCCAGGGTCCGGCCGGACGGCGGTCCCCGCCGGACCGCGGCACTCTCTGTGCCGAGCGCCGCGGAGCTGGCCAGGACGGGGTTGTGCGTGATCGGCGCCTCCACCGGAGGGCCGGCCGCATTGCAGACTCTGCTCGAAGCGCTGCCTGCCGAATTCCCGGTCCCGGTCGTCATGGTGCAGCACATGCCCCCCGGCTTCACTAAACCATTCGCCAACCGGCTCGACGGCCTCTGCCGGCTGCGGGTGACCGAGGCCGAAGACGGCCAGCGGCTCGCACCAGGTGTCGCCGTGGTCGCGCCGGCCGGTATTCACCTCCGGGTAAGCGGCTCGCTGGTGGTGACGCTCACCCCGGAGCCCGCCGGGGCCCGGCATATGCCGAGCGTCGACGTCCTCTTCCGCTCAGCCGTGAAGGCCCGGCCGGGGGCGGTACTGGGAGTATTGCTTACCGGAATGGGAGACGACGGGGCGGAGGGCTTGAGCCTGATCCGGGCGCAGGGCGGGATTACCATCGCCGAAAGCGAGGAGAGCTGCGCCGTTTACGGGATGCCGCGCGCGGCGGTGGAGCGGGGCGCGGCGCAGTACGTCCTGCCACTGCTGGAGATCCGACGAGTGCTGGCGGGAATGTAGGGCGGACGGGCGAGATGGCGGAAACGATTCCCGCCTTCCCGCCCGCCGCCACCTACAGCAACGTGCCGCGCAGGACGATGAAGGCCACCGAGAAGTAGATCACCAGCCCCGTCACATCGACCAGCGTGGCCACGAACGGTGCCGAGGCACTGGCCGGGTCGAACCCGATGCGCCGGAGCAGGAACGGCAACATCGATCCGGCCAGTGAGCCGAAGAGCACCACGCCAACCAGCGCGGTCCCGACGGTCATCCCGACCAGCGCATAGTGCTCCCCGTAGTCGTACCAGCCCAGATGCTGCCAGAGCAGGATCCGTCCGAACCCGATCACCCCCAGGATCGAGCCGAGGGCGAGACCGGCCGGGATCTCGCGCACGGCCACCCGCCACCAGTCCACCAGGGTGACCTCGCTCAACGCCATGGCCCGGATGATCAGGGAAGTGGCCTGGCTGCCCGAGTTGCCACCGGAACTGATGATGAGGGGGATGAACAGGGCCAGGACTACCGCTCTGCTGATCTCATGCTCGAAGTGGCCCATCGCTGTGGCAGTGAGCATCTCGCCCAGGAAGAGGGCGCAGAGCCAGCCCGCGCGCTTCTTGATCATCCGGACCAGGCCGATCTCCATGTACGGCTCGTCGAGAGCTTCCATGCCGCCCATCTTCTGGACGTCTTCGGTCTGCTCGCTGATGAGTGCGTCGATCACATCGTCCACCGTCACGATGCCAAGCACATGGCCCCCGTCATCCAGCACTGGAATAGCTAGGAGGTTGTACTTCGAGATCAGGCGGGCCACCTCTTCCCGGTCGGTCAGCGGGCGGGTGGTGACTGGCTTACGGCCTTCCCCGATCTCCATGACGGGGGTATCCGACTCCGCCATGATCACTTCCCGCAGGGAGATGACCCGGGCCAGCTTCTGGGTCTTTTCTTCCAGCACGTAGATGGCGTAGACCGTTTCCTTTGCCTCGCCGACTTTCGTGATGTGGCGACGGATATCCAGCGCGGTCCAGTTTGCCGGTACGCCGACGAACTCCGTGGTCATGAGGCCGCCCGCGCTCTGTGGCGGATAGCTCATGAGCAGCCGCAGCTGGTCCCGGGTAGGCGCATCCAGCACGTGGAGCAGGCGGGCCCGGTCGGTCTCCTTGAGATCGCGGAAGAGCCGCACCTGCTGGTCGGCGGACATCGCCTGGATGAGCGGAATGGCTACCGAGTCCGGCAGCAGTTCCACCAGCTCGTCGCGGCCCTCGAGCGAAGGCTCGTCGAACACCTCCACCGAGAGGTGGAAGGGAAGCGCCGCGACCACCTTGGCGGCGGCCTCGCGGGGCAGGTCGTTCAGCGCGTCGGCAATGTCAGCCGGCAGCAGATTGGCGCAGGTGTCGACGAAATCCTGGTCGTCACCGGCCAGCAGGTACAGCAGCTCGCCCGGGGGCGGGGTGGGACGGGAAGGCATAGGACGTAAGACGTGAGAGGTGAGACGTCAAACGTGCAGTGAGAAGTGAGAAGTGAGAAGCGAGAAGGAAGGGCCTCCGCCGATCGGCCTGCGCACTCCTCCCTTCTTACTCCTTGCTTCTTACTTCTCAACCCAGGGGCTGTACCATCTCCTCGACCCACCGCAGGTACGGCTGATGTCCATGGACGATCGGCATGGCGAGGATCTCCGGTACATCGTACGGATGCAGGACATGAAGCCGCGTCATCAGCTGGGGCAGCCGGAACGACGTGGTCTTACAGTGCACGTACCACTCGGTGGCCTGGTCCACCCTTCCCTGCCAGCGGAAAGTACTTCGGATCGGACCCTGGACCTGGGCGCAGGCAGCGAGTCGTTCGGTTACAACCGTCTCGGCGATCCGGGTGGCGTCTGCTTCGGAGGGGACAGTGGTGGTGACGACGAGGACGAGCGGGGGTGCTGCAGCGGGGGCTGAACCGGCTGGAGACTGCCGGGGATCGGGCGCGCCGGTCACCGTCTCCGATCCCCGCCTACCGAACCAGGTTCATGACGGGATCTTGGTGTCGTCCCCGGCCTTCCCGTCCCTGATCGGCACGACGGCGGTACGCCACCCGCTCTTGAAGGTGACCACGATCCGGTTGCTCTGCGGATCGGCCGAGATCACCTCGATGTCTTTGGCGAACTTGTTGCGGGCGTAGTTGATGGCCACCTCGGCCTGGGCGTCCGGGCCGGAGTTGTACGGCCGCCCGAACTCCCGCCCGATCGCCACCACGATGGCCTGCTCCCGGCCATAGCGGGCGAACTGGTCAGGGGGGACCAGGCCATCCTGGTTCGCCACGTGCCGGGTCAACTGATAGTCCCGGCAGCCGCCCAGCGCGGCGATGGACAGGACGAGAACGATGGATAGACGGGATGCACGCATGACGGGTCGCCTCCGGACCGCCCGAAGCTACTAGATTCACGGGGCCATGCGCAACCGACCTGTTCTTACCCTCGGTACCATGCTGTTCATGGTGCCGGTTCTGTTATCGCCGTCCCCCCTGACCGGACAGTCGGCCCGCCGGGACCTGGCCTCCACCGCCTGGGTTGAGCCCGGCCCGGCTCCCGCTGCCGCCCCCGTCTTCACGATGCCGGCTGGGCTGGGTGCCCCCGCGGCCCATCAGTCCTCCATCCGCTGGTACCATGGCCTGGTATTCCTCGGTGCGATCGCGGCCCTGTCACCCCTCGATGAGCCGATCCGGGACGAGGTCCAGCGCCGCCGCTCCAGCGGAAGTGATGACTTTGCGGCCGCGATCCGGCATGTGGGCCAGCCTGAGGTGTATGCCACGGTCGCCCTGGGGACACTCGCCACCGGCCTGGTGGCCGGGAACTCCAAGATCGCCCGGGCCGGCGGAAGGATCACGGCGGGGCTGGTACTCGGTGGGGCCCTCGTAGGCGGCATCAAGCTCGCTGTCGGCCGGCAGCGACCCCTCGCAGGGGAGGATCAGTACGTATTCCATCCGTTCACCAAGACCGATTCGTGGCCCAGTGGGCATACCATGACTGCCTTTGCCTTGGCCACCGGGGTGAGCGACGAAGTCCACTCCACCCCGGTGACTATCGGGATGTATACCCTGGCGACCGCCGTGGGATGGTCGCGGATGAACGACAACAAGCACTGGCTGACCGATGTTCTTACCGGCGCCGCGATCGGAATCACCAGCGCCAAACTCATGAACGGGCACTGGCGTGTGCTTGGCCTTTCCGCGCCGCACTTCCTGCTCGAGCCGTCGGGTGGTGCAGGAATGGCGTGGCGGGTGGAGTTCTAGCCGCCTCCTGGCGGGCCATCGGCCACCAGGCATCAGCCGTCAGCCATCAAACGAAACGACCCTCGGAAATACCGAGGGTCGTTTCGCATGAACCACCCGCCGACGGCTGACGGCTGACGGCTGAAAGCAGAGGGCCCTCAGGCCGCCAGCGGCTCCTCGATCCAGATGTACTCCGGGTCGATCACCCCGGTCTCCTCGTCCCGGATGTGCCAGGGCATGCC
>Ga0326726_10005707_pt1 | contig 11254 bp, 8 predicted proteins | sample MHFenrmetagenome_2_FD_207603 | JGI IMG/M metagenome (GOLD analysis project Ga0326726, IMG submission 207603) | Lab enriched peat soil microbial communities from Michigan Hollow, Ithaca, NY, United States - MHF15MN | ecosystem: Environmental > Terrestrial > Soil > Wetlands > Peat | place: USA...
GTTGAAAATGTTTGGGGAACTAGCCAGGTAGAGGCACTGCTCTTTTTCCACAATATTCCGATTCACCAGGTCCTTTAACATCTGATCGAGGTTGACCATTCCGAATTTCTGACCGGTCTGAATGGCCGAGGGAAGTTGGGCCACCTTGCTCTCTCGGATCAGGTTGCGGACTGCCGGGGTCCCGATCATGATCTCCAGGGCGGGCACCAGGCCACGGCCGTCCCGCCTTTTCAACAGGACCTGGGAGACGATGGCGTTGATGGACTCAGCGAACTGGGCACGAATCTGGGCCTGCTGTTCCCCGGGAAAGACATCGATAACTCGGTCCACAGTTTTGGGGGCTCCGCTGGTGTGCAGAGTTGAGAAGACCAGATGTCCGGTTTCCGCCGCAGTCAAAGCCAGGGAAATCGTTTCCAAATCCCGCATTTCACCCACCAGGATGATGTCCGGGTCCTCCCGCAGGGCGCTGCGCAGGGCGTTGCCAAAACTGTGGGTGTGCGCTCCCAGTTCGCGCTGGTTAATCAGGGAATTCTTGGACTCGTGGACGAACTCGATGGGGTCTTCAATGGTGATAATGTGGCCTTTCAGGGAGTTGTTGATCACATCGATCATGGAGGCCAGAGTCGTGGATTTTCCACTTCCCGTAGGGCCGGTGACCAGGACCAGCCCCCGTTCCTGCTTGCAGATCTCCCGGAGGATTTTGGGCAGGCCCAGCTCTTCCAGAGACAAAATCTTGGAAGGAATGACCCGGAAGACGATCGATTCTCCCCGGGCCTGGCGGAAGGCATTGACACGGAATCGGGCGATGCCTTTCATCTCGATGGAAAAATCCAGCTCGTTCTGTTCCTCGAACTTTTTCCTCTGCTGATCGTTCAGGACGTCATAGAGCATGACATGAACGTCTTCCTTGCTGAGGGAGGGTACCTCGATGCGGCGCATCTCCCCGTGGATGCGGGCCATGGGTTGCTCTCCTGCGCTGATATGGAGGTCGGAGGCCCCTTCCTTATGCACAAAGAGTAAGAGTTCTGAAATGTCCATTGTTTAACTCCTTATCGGCTGGGAACCCATAAATATTTAATTAAAAAAAGCCAACTCTGTCAAGCTCTTTGCTCAATTTGGAAGGAAGAACCATCCCCAATTTTTACCATCGGAAGAAGCCGCGGAAACCTGAAAAATTGGACCCCTGGGATTGCGAAATGATAGAAATTCCTATTGCTCCCAACCCTATGCGCCCATTCGCCTTCCCATTTACAGGACGGGGGAGAAAGAAATTGAAAAAAGAAACCAATGTGTTAGAATGGGAACCGAATTGGGAGCCGATACCGCATGAATGATGACATGGACCGCTGGATTGATCGTTTTTTGCACCATCTGGCCGTGGAAAAAGGTCTTAGCCCCAATACCCTGGAGGCCTATTCCCGGGACCTTCAGGGATATTCATGCTTGCTTCGGGATAAGGGAATTCGGGAGATGAGAAAAATCTCCTCTGAAGAACCATTAACCTACATGAAGAGACTGCGCTCCCGCGGGGTGTCGGCTCGTTCCCAGGCCCGGGTTCTCTCTTCGCTGAAAGGGTTTCATAAATTTCTTCTGAGGGAGCGGGCGGTGGAGGAGGACCCCCTGCGGAGGCTCCGATCCCCGCGGGTTGTCCCCCGCCTTCCCTCGGTCATGTCCATGAAGGAGGTGGAGGAACTGCTGCGGCAACCCGACGCCCATCAGCCCCTCGGAATCCGCGACCGGGCCATGCTGGAACTCCTGTATGCGACAGGCCTTCGGGTTTCGGAGCTGGTCCACCTTTCGGTCAATGATCTGAACCTGGAGGTGGGTTACCTGCGTACCCGGGGAAAGGGGTCCAAGGAGAGAATCGTTCCTTTGGGAAAAGCCGCCGTTCATGCCTTAAAGGACTATCTGACCGGGCCCCGCCGCCTCTACTCCTTCCGGACGGCCAATCCGACCTTGTTCATCAGGAGGGGAGGGAAAGGGATGACCCGTCAGGGATTCTGGAAAATCATCAAGAATTACGCCCGGGCAGCAGGGATTCAAAAACGGATCACCCCCCATACGCTTCGCCACTCCTTCGCTACCCACCTCCTGGAGAGGGGGGCGGACCTGAGGTCGGTCCAGTCCATGCTCGGGCATGAGGACATTGCCACCACCCAGGTCTATACCCACGTTTCCCGGGAACACCTGAAACGGCTGCACCAGAAGTTGCATCCCCGGGGTTGATCCATGGAAGTCATTACTACCCACATCAATGCCGATTTCGATTCCCTGGCATCCATGCTGGCGGCCAAGAAGCTCTACCCGGAGGCAGTCCTGGTCTTTCCCGGGTCCACGGAGAAGAACCTGCGCGACTTTTTCGTCCAGTCTTCGTTCTACGTTTTTCAGGCGGAACGGATAAAGAACATCGACCTGAAGGCGATCAGACGATTGATCCTGGTGGACACCCGCCAGGCCGGGCGGATCGGCAAATTCGCCGAAGTGGTGAAGCGCCCGGGGGTGGAACTGCATATCTTTGACCATCACCCCTCGTCCCCCGGAGACCTCCAGGGTACCGTGGAGGAGGTGCGGGAAGTGGGGGCCACGGTGACCATCCTGGCCCAGATCCTGCAGGAAAAAAACATACCCTTGACCCCGGAAGAGGCCACCATCCTGGCGGTGGGCGTCTATGAGGACACCGGCTCTTTCACTTTTTCCTCCACCACCCCCGAAGACCTCCGGGCGGCGGCCTTCCTGTTGTCCCGGGGGGCCAATTTGAACACTGTCTCCAGCCTGATCACCCGGGAGCTGACCTCGGATCAGATTTCTCTCCTGAACGAACTGGTCCAAAGCGCCGCCCGCCACCTGGTGAATGGGATCGAAATCGTGGTGGCCAAAGCCTCGTCGGACAAGTACGTGGGAGATTTCGCCCTTCTGGTCCACAAGCTGAAGGACATGGAGAATATCAACGTCCTCTTCGCCCTGGCCCAGATGGAGGACCGGGTTTATCTTGTCGCCCGCAGCCGCATCGAGGAGATCAATGTGGGCGAGATCGCTGCGGCCTTCGGCGGCGGAGGACACGCCACGGCCGCGGCCGCCACCCTTCGCGACATGGACCTCGCCCAGGCGGAAGGGAAGCTCCTCGAATATCTTGGAAAGCGCATTCATCCCATCCGGCTGGCCCGGGAACTCATGTCCTTTCCGGTTAAAACGGTCAACACTGACGAGACCATCGATCATGCGGGGGCACTCCTCACCCGGTACAACATCAACGTCCTGCCGGTAATGGAAGACGGGCATGTGGCCGGGCTGATCACCCGGCAGGTGATCGAAAAGGCAGCCTTTCACGGTTTTAAGGATTCTCCGGTGAAGGACTACATGACCACGGAATTCGCTGTGGTCAACCCCCAAACTCCGCTAACCAAAATTCAAGACCTGGTGGTGGGAAACAACCAGCGATTCCTGCCCGTTTTAGAAAAAGGCAAGCTAGTGGGCGCCATTACCCGGACCGACCTCCTGCGCTGGGTCTACAGCCGGAGCAACCAGATGTCTCCTTCCATGGCGGAACCGGACTTTTTTGCCGCTGAACCTCGGAAGCGGGCCATCTGGAAGATCATGGAAGAGAGGCTCCCTCCGGGGGTGATGGACCTTTTGAAGAACATCGGGCTCAAGGCCTATGAATTGGGCCTGCAGGCCTACGCCGTGGGAGGGTTCGTCCGGGACCTTCTCCTGCGGAACGAAAATTTCGACATCGACGTAGTTGTGGAAGGGGACGGAATCCGGCTGGCCCGGGCCCTGGCCGAGGAAGGGATGGGGGAATTGAGGGTCCACCGAAGGTTCGGTACCGCCACGCTCCGCTTGTCCGACCGTTACCGGCTGGATTTGGCCACCGCCCGCCTGGAATATTACGAACACCCCGCCGCTTTGCCCCGGGTGGAGCATAGCTCCATCAAGCTGGACCTTTACCGAAGGGATTTTACGGTCAACGCACTGGCCGTTCACCTGCATCCCGACCACTTCGGCGAGCTCATCGATTTTTTCGGGGGGCAGAAGGACCTGAAAGAGCGGGTGATCCGGGTTCTGCACAACCTGAGTTTCGTGGAAGACCCCACCCGGCTCTTCCGGGCATTGCGCTTCGAACAGCGTATCGGATTCCAGATCGCCAAGCAGACTCACATGCTCATGGAGAATGCGGTGCGCATGAAGCTCTTCGGCCGGCTTTCGGCAAAGCGGCTCTTCCGGGAGCTGGTACTCTGCCTGTCGGAAGAGAAACCCTTACCGGTTCTCAAGCGCCTGAGGGACTTCGGTCTATTGGACTTCTTCTACCCCGGGTTGAAGATCGACCGTCCCTTCGAAACCCGCTTCCAGCGCCTGGAAGGGGTCATATCGTGGTACCGGCTGCTCTTCACCGGTGAAAAGTTCGAGCCCTGGGTCACGGCCTTCCTGGGGCTCGTGGACGGCATGAACGAAAAGGAACTGGAGGACCTCCTGGTCCGTTTTTCCCTGCCGGGAAAATACCGGAACTCTTTTCTCCAGCGGAGGCGTTTGGCAATTCAGGCAGCCCACCGTCTCTTTTCCTCGCCTTCGCCGGGGCGGAGCGAAGTTTTCTTTCTCCTCAATCCTCTGCCCGCGGATTTTCTCCTCTACGTCATGGGAAGTACTGAGGAAGAAGGGGTCAAGAAAGCTATCTCCATGTATTTTACCGAGCTGAAGAGGGTCAGGGTCTCGCTCAGCGGCAAGGACTTGAAGAAGATGGGCTTTGTTCCCGGCCCGATATATACGGAAATCCTTCAGGCCGTGCTGCGGGCACGACTGGAGGGAAAAATTTCCAACCGGCAGGAGGAGATTGACTGGGTTCTGAAGAAATACGATCCTCGCCCTCCGTCTCCCACCGAAAAAAGGACTCCCCGCCTTCCCCGCCGGAAGGGGAAGGAGGGACCGAGGGAAAAGACCTCCCCGAGGTAGGCCGGCATTGGCTTCCGCCGAATAGGTCCGGGAGGGTGGGGAGAGCGGACGGGAAAAGGAAGTTCTTAAATTCATCAAAAGGGAGAAGGTTATTTTTCATGTCCAAGCAGAGAGTATTGAGTGGAATGCGGCCCACCGGCAAACTTCATCTGGGACATCTGGTGGGGGCACTGGATAACTGGAAGCAGATGCAGGAAGAGTTTGATTGTTTTTTCTTTGCCGCCGACTGGCACGCCTTGACCACCGAGTATGCCGAGACAGACATCATCCGGGATTCCATCCGGGAGATGATGATCGACTGGCTGAGCGTGGGAATTTCCCCGGAGAAGAGCGTTCTTTTCATCCAGTCGCGAATCAAGGAACATGCCGAGCTCCATCTTCTCCTGTCCATGATCACTCCCGTCCCCTGGCTGGAACGAGTCCCCACTTACAAGGAACAGCAGCAGGAGCTGACCAACCGGGACCTTTCCACCTACGGATTTTTGGGATATCCACTTCTGCAGACCGCGGACATCATTATCTATAAGGCCCACAAGGTCCCGGTGGGGATCGATCAGGTGCCCCACGTGGAACTTTCTCGCGAAGTGGCCCGGCGGTTCAATTTTTTCTACGGACCGGTGTTCCCGGTACCCGACCCGCTCCTGACCGAGGTCCCCAAGCTGCTGGGGATCGACGGGCGGAAGATGAGCAAGAGCTACGACAATGCCATCTTCATCTCTGACCCGCCGGAGGAGGTCCGGCGGAAGACCAGCGCCATGTTTACCGACCCGAACCGGATCAGGAAGAGCGATCCCGGCAATCCGGACATCTGCAATGTCTTTTCGTTCCACAAGGTCTACAGCGACCCGGAAACCGTAATCCGGGTCAACCACGAATGCCGTCAGGCGACCCTGGGATGCGTGGAAGACAAAAGGAACCTGGCCGAGACCCTGGTCTGCTATCTGGCCCCCCTCCAAGAGGTTCGGGAGCGTTTTCTCAGAAACCCCAGCCTGGTGGAAGAGATCCTGGAAGATGGCTGCCAGCGGGCCCGAAGTGTAGCCGCCCGGACCATGGAAGAAGTGCGGGCTGCGATGAAAATTTGAACTCGTTGCTGGTTGCTGGTTACGGGTCGCTGGGTTAAGAAAAGAGTTCTTAGCCAGCAACGAGAAACCAGAAACCAGTGCCCAGGGAACAGAAGCAATTCATTTTTCTTGAATACCGATCAAAAAGGAAAGGGATGGAATCTTCTATTTTTCATACCGAGCCGGAACAGCTGGAGTTGCCCCTTAAGGTCAGGCTGACGGCCTTCGAGGGGCCTCTGGACCTCCTCTTGTACCTGATCAAAAAGAATGAGATCGACATTTACGATATCCCCATCTTGGTCATCACCCAGCAGTATCTGGAATACCTGGAGATGATGAAGAACTTGAATCTGGACGTGGCCGGGGATTTTCTTTTAATGGCCGCTACCCTCCTTCACATAAAATCCAAAATGCTCCTACCCCCTTCCGAGGAGGAGGAAGGGGAGGGAGAGAAGGAAGAAGAGGACCCCCGAGCAGAGCTGGTCCGGCGACTCCTGGAGTACCAGCGCTTCAAAGATGCGGCCCGGGAATTGAGCAAAGGCCCTCTGCTGGACCGAGAGGTCTTTCTCCGCAGCTTTTTCGGGGAGGACCCCGCGGAAGGCTCGGGGGAAGGAGAACCGGGGGCCGAGGCAAGCCTCTTCGACCTGCTGGAGGCCATGAAGAAAGTCCTGGAGGGACTTCCCCCGGAGGATTTCCAGGAGATCTCGGTGGAATCCCTTAACATCAAAGATAAAATTCTCCAGATCATGGAACGGCTTTGGGAGACCGAGAGCGTTGCTTTCAACGAGCTCTACACCCCCTCGACCCCACGTAGAGAGATCATCATCACCTTCTTGGCCCTTCTGGAGCTTCTGCGGCTGCGGATGATCAGAGCCTTCCAGGGGGAGACCTTCGGCACGATTCGGGTCTTTTCTCCTGTGGCCCGGGAGGAAGGACGGAAGACCATCGAAGAAAGGATCCTGTGAAGTGGAAGACGCACAATTGAAAGCCATCCTGGAAGCGCTGATATTCGTCTCCGGGAGCCCCTTGTCCCTGGAACGGATGAAAGAAGTCGTGGGAGCCGTAAATAAGAGGGACCTGCAACGACTGCTCGATGAAATGGTGGAGGAATACCGCAAGGGCGAGCGGGGTTTTTCCCTTGTGGAAGTGGCTGAAGGGTTTCAGTTCCGCACTCGCATCGAGCACGCCGAATGGGTCCGCAAGTTGATGAAGATCAAAACCTCCACTCTCAGCCAACCTGCCCTGGAGACCCTGGCCATCATCGCCTACCGGCAGCCTGTGGTACGCGGGGACATTGAAAAGGTCCGCGGGGTGGATTCCGGAGGAGTGCTGCGGACCCTTCTGGAGAAGAAGCTGGTCAAGATCATCGGCAAGAAGGACGTTCCGGGAAAGCCGCTGGTTTACGGCACCTCCAAGAGGTTTCTGGAGGTCTTCGGTTTAAAAGACCTTTCCGATCTTCCCACCCTGAAGGACCTGGATTCGCTGGGGCCCGCCTCGATGGAAGGAGTCCTGCCTTTGGAAGAAGAGGAGAAGCAAGAAGCCCCGGAGGCGATAGAGCCCCAAGCGCAGGAGAGTCAGGAGGCGAAAATCGATGAGTCCGCTCCCGAGGCTGCAGAAGGTCCTCGCTGAGATGGGGTTGGCTTCGAGGAGGCAGGCCGAAGATATGATCCGGGAAGGCCGGGTCACGGTAAACGGGCGGGCTGCCCGGATCGGCGACAAGGTCGATCCTTCCCGCGATCATATCAAAGTGGACGGTCGGAGAGTCGCCCTTTCTTCATCGAAGGTGTACCTTCTTCTCCACAAGCCCAAAAACACGGTCACTACGGCAGAGGACCCTGAGGGGCGGCCGACCGTCCTGGGTCTGGTGAAGGAAAGAGGCCTCCGTCTTTTTCCCGTCGGCCGTTTGGACTACGATGCCGAAGGTTTCCTCCTTCTGACTAACGACGGAGACCTGGCCCATCGGCTATCCCATCCTTCCTTCCGGATTCCCCGGACCTATTGGGTCAAAGTGAAGGGAAAGCCTTCAGCGGAAGAAATCCGCAAGCTGAGCCGGGGGATTTCTCTGGAAGATGGGCCCACCGCTCCCTGCCGGATCACAGCTCTCAGGGAAACCCGGGAGAACGCTTGGATGGAAATGACTCTCCGCGAGGGACGAAATCGGCAGGTGAAGAGGATGTGGGAAAAGATGGGATATCGGGTCCTGAAATTAAAGAGAATTTCCTTCGCGGGTCTTACCCTGGGAGACCTCCAACCGGGCGAATACCGCGACCTGCGGCCCAAAGAGGTAGAAAAGGTCAAAAGGATGATCAGAGACCCTTCGGCCTAGGATGGGGTTGGAGAGGCGACAGTCGGTTTTGGGGGAGCCATGGCCATCAAATTTTCTAAGAAAGGCGATCGAGGCTTCACCAGCCTCATGGGCGGGCAGAGGGTTTCCAAATCCGGTCCGCGGCCCGAAGCCTATGGGACTCTGGACGAAGCCAGTTCGGTTTTGGGAATGGCCCGCGCCTGGGCCAAGAAACCCAAGACGAGAGAGATCATCTTAAGCATACAGAAGGACCTGGTGATTCTGGGGGCTGAATTGGCCACTGAGTCCATGGATTCCCTTAAATTCAATTATCAGGTCCGCTCCCAAAATGTAGACCGCCTGGAACAACTGATGGAAGAATTGCAGAACCAAGTGACTCTGAAGAAGGAATTCGTCTATCCCGGAGATTCGCCGGCCGGCGCGGTTATCGATCTGGCACGGACCATCATCCGGCGCGGGGAAAGAAGAGCCGTGGGCTTGCTCCGTCAAAAAAAGGTCCACAACCCCGAGGTCCTGCGATACTTGAATCGCCTCGCGGACCTCCTCTTTGTCCTGGCCCGCTACGAGGATGATTCGAGTCTGCCATGCACCCCTTGATCCTGGCCATCCGCAAGACTCTTCAGAAATACGAGATGGTCGAACCCGGAGACCGGGTGGTTGTGGCTGTCTCCGGCGGAGCGGACTCGGTGGCCCTGCTCCATGCCCTTTGGGCGATCCGGTTAGATTCCCATTTTTCTCTGGTCGTTGCCCACCTCGACCATGGCCTGCGTCCGGAGGGGGAGAAAGAAGCCCTTTGGGTGGGCAAGATGGCCGGGAAGCTTGGAATTCCATTCCATCGAGGAAAAGTGGATGTCCGTTCCTTCCAGAAGGAGAAGGCCCTGACCCTCCAGGAGGCAGCGCGGGAATTGCGCTATTCCTTCCTTGGAGAGGTCGCCGGGAAATGCCGGGCCGCCAAGATCGCTTTGGGTCATACGGCTGATGATCAGGCCGAATCACTTATGATCCGGCTGCTGAGAGGGTCGGGGACCCGCGGCCTGTCCGGCATTCCTCCGATGCGGGATGGAATTTACATTCGACCTCTGATTGAAACCTGGAGGAAGGAGATCGAGGATTACCTCAAGGACCAAAAGATCGCTTACCTGACCGACCCATCCAACCAATGTCTTCAGTACCTTCGGAACCGGGTCAGGCATGAACTCCTTCCTCTTCTCCAACAGTACAACCCGCGAATCCGTCAAATTCTGGTCCAAATGGCCGATCTTTTCCGGGCCGAAGAAGAATTCTGGAAGAAACACCTGGAGGAAAGATTCCCCGCTGTCGTGCGAAGTCGGAAAAAAGATGCCTTAAGCCTGGACATCCCCTGCCTGGTTTCTCAACCACTTCCGGTGAGGTTCCGCTGCCTTCGTCGTGCCGTGGAAACGGTGCAAGGCCATCTGCGGAGAGTCAGCCTATCCCATATTTGGGCTATTCAGGACCTTCTGGAGGGGACCGAACCCAATAAGATTCTGAGACTCCCGCAAGGCCTTACAGTGACCCGGGCATACAATGTCCTGAATCTGACCCGCTCTCAAGAAGAAGCAGCCCCCTTTGAGTACTCCGTTCCCGGGCCGGGGTACGTGGAAATTCCCGAGATCGGCCGGTCCATGCGTTTCGAGGTTCAAGGCCGGAAGCGCAAGGTCCTCTTCGAAGATTCCCCCAACGTGGCTCTACTGGATTTTGACGCCCTCGACTTTCCCCTCACTATCCGTACCTTCCGACCCGGAGACCGTTTCCAGCCCCTTGGAATGGAAGGGGAAAAGAAGGTGAAGGACCTCTTCATGGACCGCAAGATCCCCACCCTTTACAGGAAGCGGGTTCCCATTCTTTTCCAGGGTGAACGGATTCTCTGGGTCACAGGAATCCGGATCGACCATCGGGCCCGATTGAAACCGGAGACCCAGAAGATTCTGAGGGCTGAACTGATTTGAGAAGGAGAATATTTCGGAGTTCGGGATCGATGGGTCCTTTGGCTTTGCAGCGTAGACTCCATGCTTTCACCCGAAATTCAATCTATCTTTTTTCTTCGATTTATGCTATAAAAGCATTATTTACATGACACCTAAGGTTTCAAAATTCAATTAAAATCTAACTGCCGAGCATGACTATGGGAGGGGGGAAATTGAGCCCCTTTTACAAGAATTTGGCCTTGTGGCTGGTCATCAGCCTGATGATGATCCTTCTCTTCAACCTTTTTAACCAGCCCCGTCCATCCCAGGATAAGGTTATTTTTAGCGACTTCCTGACCGCTCTGGAAAGAGGCGAAGTCCGGGAAGTCACCATCCAGGGCCACAATATCTACGGCCGCTATAACAACCTCAAGGAGTTTAGGACCTTTGCTCCCTCTTACCCGGACTTGATTAAGGCTCTAAAGGATAAGAATGTAAAGATCTCGGCTAGGCCCGAGGATGATTCCCCTTGGTACATGACCATGCTCATCTCCTGGTTTCCCATGCTCCTCTTGATCGCTTTCTGGATTTTTTTCATGCGTCAAATGCAAGCGGGGGGAACCAAAGCCATGTCTTTCGGAAAGGCCAAGGTGAAACTCCTTTCCGACAAGCAGCAGAAGGTCACCTTCCAGGATGTGGCCGGGATCGAAGAGTCCAAGGAAGAGCTGGAGGAGATTATCGAGTTTCTCCGGGACCCCAAGAAGTTCACCCGTTTGGGTGGGCGGATTCCCAAAGGGGTGCTCCTGGTCGGTCCTCCGGGAACGGGTAAAACCCTTCTGGCCCGAGCCATCGCCGGGGAAGCCAATGTTCCTTTCTTCTCCATTAGTGGGTCGGATTTTGTGGAGATGTTCGTGGGGGTGGGGGCCTCCCGGGTCCGGGACCTTTTCATCCAGGGCAAAAAGCATGCTCCCTGCATCATTTTTATCGACGAGATCGATGCCGTGGGGCGTCACCGGGGA
>Ga0326726_10005708_pt1 | contig 11254 bp, 8 predicted proteins | sample MHFenrmetagenome_2_FD_207603 | JGI IMG/M metagenome (GOLD analysis project Ga0326726, IMG submission 207603) | Lab enriched peat soil microbial communities from Michigan Hollow, Ithaca, NY, United States - MHF15MN | ecosystem: Environmental > Terrestrial > Soil > Wetlands > Peat | place: USA...
TGGGAATGATCTTCACCGCGGCGTTGTTTGCCCCCCGACGCTGCGACGGAACCGGCCCGCTCGCCTGCGCCTCGCGCCGCTGGCGCGCGCGAACGCTTGCGCGCGACCGCGAACGACCCACGCCGGAACTCAGGAGGTATCGATGAAGCGACATCCCGTTCGTCTTGCGCTTGTGGTCGCCGGCGCGCTCGCCGCGGGTCAGGCCATGGCGTCCGACACGATCGTGCAGTTCAACCGCGGCATCGGGGTCGACCCCGTCGCGGGGATCACCAACGGGGCACCGGTCCTGAACACCGTGCTCGGCGTCTCGCCCGGCGGGCGCCCTTGGGTCATCCGCAAGCTGCGCGCGACCATCTTTGCCGACGGCTCGATCAACGCCCGCGGCGCCGGCCTGCTTCTCGCGGGTGGGGATGGGATCGGCACGCGCGCGACGATCGGGCAGGTCGTTGCCACGCTGTTCTGCGGCGGCGTCGCCTTCACGTCAGCCGCGGCGGACCTCGACACGGCCGGCAACTTCTCGATCCGCGGCTCCCTCGGCGCGGTCCCGAATCCCTGCGCGACGCCCGTGCTGCTGATCCGCAATGCGGCGGGCACGCAGACCTGGTTCGCGGCGGGGATCGTCGGCGGCGACGACGACTGAAAAAGCGGTCAGCAGCGCCCGTTCAGAAGATCGGCGAGCGCTGCAGCGACCCGGACCCTTGGCCGAGGCCCGAGATCAGAGATACCTCAGATCGAACTTGGACGCGAAGAACTCGCCCATTGTGCGGTAGTGCGGGTTCTCGTGGAAGTTGCGGACGTAGTCGTGCCGCACGTGCCGCTTGCCGTTCTGCACCTCCACGTAGTCGCGCGGGTAGGTCTTGTTGTTTGCGTCGTGATAGATCGGGTCGTCCTTGTGCTGGACCGGGCCCTGGTCCTGCATGTCGACCTTCCAGAACTTGTCGCCGAACGCCTTCTCCACCACGGCACCGCGCCAGCCTTCGTTCGTACCGTGGAAGTAGACGACGCTCTTGAGCGCCTTGGGGTCCACGGTCTTCCCCCACGCCACGAACGAGTCCTGCCATTGCCCATACAGGCAGTCGTACAGCTCGAGGCGGTCTGCCTTCAGCCCTTTGCCGCTCGGGTCGACCTTCATGAGCGCCTCGACCACCTTGCCGCCACCCGAGTGGAATGAAACGACCTGCTCTCCGATCCTGCTGACGCCCGCGGCGGCCAGCGCGTCGCCGGTGGTCTGCGCCTGGCTGGTGACGTTGCGCCAGTTCACGTTGCCATAGTCGTTGCGGTCCTGGTTCTCGGGCGAATCGACGCCATGCGGTGCGTTGCTCGCCTCGGGCAACACGAACACGGCCTGCGGATCTTCCTTGTCCAGGACCGCCATGATCCGCGAGGTGGTTCCGGCCTTCGACCCGACCGGGTCGGCGACCGTTGCGTTGTCGCCGTGATAGTGCGTGTGAATCGTCGCCGGCAGGTCACACCGGAAACGCGGGCCGGTCAGCGTTAGGACCGGCTGGCCGGCGTTTGCTTCGCTGGTCGTTGCGATGACGGTTCCGCCCTGCTTGATGAGATCGCGATACGCGACCTGCGCATTCTCGATCGTGAACCCGAGTCGCACGCGCCCTTCGATGTCCAGCGCCTTGCGGCGATCCTGCTCGATGGTTTGCGCCTGCTCTCGCTTCGCAGGGTTCGAACTCTTCTTCAGCCGCTCGAGATCGACGGCGGAGATGTCCATGTGCTTCAGCTTGGCGAGTTCCTTCTGCGAGATCGGCATCGTCTTGAGCGCGTCGATCTGCTCCTGGGTTGTCGTCGCAACGTTGAACGCGCCGGCATGCGGCGCGATACACGCATTCGGGCTTCCGCCCTTCGCGTGGGCGACCGGCGTTTGTGCGGTGTTCGGCACGCCGTTGCCGATGTGTTGCGTTCCGGCGAACTCGCGCACGTCGGCGTGCAAGCCGTTCGTCGCGCTGAAACGCGCCAGCGGATCAGCCGCTGCCATCGATTGCCCGGCCGGCACTTGCTCGCCCGGCGCTGCGGTCGAATTCGGGTTGGCCTCTTCGGCAGGCTCCGCGCCGTCAATGGGAGCGATGCCCGTGAAAGGCTGCGGGTTCTGGGGGATCTGGATCATGTCTTTCTCCTGCAGCGCAAGACAAGCGGCCGCTGCGTGGATGCTGGGCTCATGTCGGAATAATCGGATTGGCCGACGGAGGTACGACGTGGCGGTGCGCGCAGAGGTCCGTGAATAGTCACGCGCGCTGCGCTTCCGCAGTTCCGTCGGTTGGGCACGTCGATTGCTGCTGCGTCCTTCCGCCAACACCGCTCTCAACGGGAACCCGTCGAGAAGGCAATGGCCGCGTTGCGCGAGGGAAACGCTACGTGCGCAAGGACGGCACGACCGTCTGGGTGAGCCTCTTCGGCAACTTCATGCTCGAAGGCAACGGTCGGCCGGTCCAGGGTGTGGCGGTCGCCATCGATATCCCGAGCGCAAGCGCTAGGCCGACGCGACCGAAGAACGGATCCCGCCGGACGTCGCATCGCCCGGCTTGCTGCCGCCGAAAACGGAGAAGTTCAGGCGGCGAAAATGACAGGCGATCTCGACGAAAGCCGCGTCGTGCAGCCACGTCAGGTGGTCCTCGACCGAAGCGGGCTGATCTTCGTCCAGGTATTGCTGAAACCATCCCCGATCGCTCTCACCCGAAAGGGCGACCTGCTCGCGCCAGAGTTGCTCGTAACGCCTCGTCCAGGCAGGTGTCGCGCCGAGTACGAGTTCGCGGTTCACGAACATCCCGCCCGGGCGAAGCGCGCGGTGGATGCGCTGGTAAAGCGCGCGTGTGCCTGCGCCGTCGAGGTGATGGATGGCGAGGCCGGAGACCACGAGGTCGAATTTATCGGCGCCAAGGTCGCACGAACCGAAGTCGGCCTGCCGAAACGTCGCGCGCGGCGCGAAGCGGGCCAACCGGCGGCCGCACATTGCGAGCATGTTCTCCGACAGGTCACACGCGACGAGCGTCGCCGCCGGGAACGCGGCGAGTACGAGGTACGAAAGCGCTCCGGTGCCGCAACCGAGATCGAGCACGCGGATCGGCCGGTCCGCGTCAAAGGGCAGCACGCCGAGTATCAGCTCGCCTTGCTCGCGATACTGCGGAACGATACGCAGGATCCGCGCGTCGTATTCGGAAGCTTCTTCGTCGAAGTGCGTTCGTATGCCTTGCAGGTCCATGGTCGCCCTCCGGCGCAAGCTTGGTATCACGCGGCCATACGCGTGGAGACATCAGGCATCGATCAATCGTCAGCATGGCGGCTGCCCGCCGGTTGGGCCTTGACCACAGCCGACGCCGCAGCCCGAATCGTCGCGAGTCTTACGCAAGCTCGGTATGCCGTCCAGAAACATTCCCGCGGACGGCTCATTCGATCAGCCATCTGGCTGGCTAGAGAAGGAAACGCGGCTCGCGGCGTTCGACGATGAGCGGGCGCTCGCCGCATTGCGGACGATGCGATCAGTCGAGCGTTGCTGATCGTCGAAAGAACCGCAACGGCAACGAGAGTCGAATCGGCCGATAAGGGCGCCAATGCCCGCCCGGCTGCGCCAAACGGTTGGCGACGATGTAGAGCACAACGGGGTTGGCGATGAGTCCGAGGTGGCTCGCCACGGATACCGCGATGTTCTCGGAAGTCTCCGTGGTCGATTGCACCGACGACGGCCACGCCACGACCCCATCCGTCTTGGAAAAGATTGAAGTCACCGGCACCGGCGGGCGCACGCGCACCCGTTCGATGATGGCTTGATTGGTTGCGCGCTGGCCGCTCAACCACTCGTAAAGAACACTTGCGTGCGTCGCAGTCGGATGTCCGGCAAACGGACTGCCGAGTGTCACGACCTGGCGCACCCTGTCGGGCACGCGCTTGGCGAGCTCGCGCGCAAACACGCCGCCCAAGCTCCAGCCCACCAGCGACACCTTCTGATGACGGCCGTGCGTCTGCTCGATGGCCTCATCGACGAGGACTTCCAGCTTTTCCAACAGTGCGTCGAGGCCCTCGCGCGGACCCAGGTTGATGCCCTGCTTCCAGGGCAACGCTCGATAACCGAGCCGGGTGAGAAAGCGGCGCATCGGAAGCGTGTGGACGTCATGCGCGCCCAGGCCCGGCAAGATGAGCACGGGGTGCCCGTCACCGCGCGGACAGATGCGCGACAACGGCCGGTGCAGCAAAGTGCCCAAGCCCAACTCGGCCACGGCACGCACCGGTTCGAGCGCGAGCCAAGCAAGGTGGGGCGGCGTTTTGCGTGCAGGCATGTACCCTCGCGGGAAACGAGACGATTATGCAGTTCGGGGCCCACGCGGCGAGTTCAAGAGCGGATTTCAGAGTGCAACGCCCAATCACCCGCCAACCGGCTGTGTCGGCACAGCGAGACGAGAATGCTTAGCGTTCGCGTCCTGCGGGTGTGCAACCGGTAGTCATCGGCACGTCGCGCCGAGCAGAAAGGCGACGGCGTCGCGCCACCATGTTTCGTCGACGCGGGTTGGCCAGTCGTTGTGTTCGGCGGCCTTGATCACCGTGAATCGTTTGGGTTGCGCCAGTGCCTCGTAAAGCGCCCTGCCGAAGCGGGCGGGGACGATGCTGTCGCGCTCGGCGACTGCCACGACGACGGGACGGTCGAAAGACGCCAGGTGGGCGGCACTGTCGTAGCGATCCCGCAGGAACCACGACACCGGCAACCATGGATAGTGATGGGCGGCGACGTTCTCGAGCCGATCCCACGGCGTGATCAGCAGCAGCCCGGCTATCTTGTCGCGCTGGCGTGCGGCCGCCGCTGCCACCACACCCGCACCGAGGGACTCACCGATGAGCAGCAATGGTGCCCCGTAGCGGCGATGGGCGAGCGAGAGGGTCTGTTCGGCGTCCGCAACCAGAGAACGTTCGCCGAGCGCGCCGGCGCGCGGGCCGTAGCCCGGATACTCGGCGAGAATCACACGCAACCCCAGGCGGGTGAGGATCATCGCGTAGAACTCGCGATGAGCCGCATGGCCGGCGTTGCCGTGAAACACGATGACGGTACCGCATACCCCACCAGCCGGCTCTGCAACGAGACCACGGAAGTCCTGCGCTGTCGGCCAGGCGTGTCTTCCGCCCGCCACCATCTCCTCGACGGTGGCCTTGTCAGGGAAGTAGAGCAGACGGTTCTGCACGTTGTCGATTCGTATGGACGCGACGGCACCCGCTCTGCGTCGGCCTCACTTCATGAGCTCATCAGGATGCGGAAATCCGCGGCGGGCAAGACGAACGAAAGGCCGTCCGGCGTCTTTTCGAAGGGGTGGCCGGACGCCTCGCGCCAGCGCTCGACGTCCAGCGGCAACGTCCGCAACGGGACCTGCACGACACTGTCCGGGCCCCGATTGACGGCGATGATCGAAGCCTCTCGATCCGTATAACGCGCGAACGCGAGCCAGTCGTCGCCGACGGCGAGCGTCTGATAAGCGCCGTGCCGCCACTCTGCGCGCGTGCGGCGCAGCGTCGCCAAGGCGCGAAAGTGCTCGAACAACGGGTGGTTCCAGCGACTGCGCTCCCAGTCGAAGCAGCGGCGGCAGTCCGGGTCGCGCCCGCCCTCCAGCCCGATCTCGTCACCGTAGTAGACGCACGGCACGCCGGGATAGGCAAACAGCAACGTGACGGCCACCTGCATGCGGCGCGTGTCCACGCCGAGCAGGGAAAAAAAGCGCGCGGTGTCGTGGCTGTCGAGCAGGTTGAGCTGTGCAAGCTGGTTGTCGTAGGGAATCGTCGCGCGCGCACGCGCGAGCCAGCGCTCGAACTCGCGGGTGTCGATCCGGATCGGCTGGTAGCCGAGGTCTTGCTGCGCCAACCACGCGCGTACCGGGTGCGCGAAACCGTGGTAGTTCATCGCGCCGTCTTCCTGCTCGCCCTGCAGCCAGCGTGTCGCTTCCGAGAAATGTTCGCCGAGCACGTAGGCATCCGATCTTTCCGCCCGGATCGCGCGCCGGAATTCGCGCACGTGGTACGCATTGTTGTGCGCGCCGGGTCCTTCGCCCAGCATGTGGATCACGTCGAGTCGCCAGCCGTCGATCGAATACGGCGGTCGCAGCCAGTGGCGCAGGATCGCATCGGACCCTTCGTACACCACGGCGCGCACCGAAGGTGAGGCGAAATCCAGCACGGGCAGCGACGCGTGGCCCTTCCAGCCAAGCGGCTGGTTGTTCTGATCGAACGCGTAAAAGGTTCGAAACGGCGATGCGGGCGACTGGGCGGCACCGAGCGTTTCGTGCCGGCCCCAGCGGTTGAACCACGGATGATTGGTGCCGGTGTGATTGACCACCGCATCGAGCACCAGCTTCATGCCACGTTCGTGCAGCGCGCCGCTCAGTGCCACCAGCGCAAGGTTGCCGCCCAGGTGTGGATCGACGTTGTAGTAATCCTCCGTGTCGTACCTGTGGTTGCTGCCCGCGGTGAACACCGGGTTCAGATACAAAGCCGTGACGCCGAGTTCGTCCTGCAGGTAGTCGAGCCGCTGGCGAATGCCGTCGAGGTCGCCGCCATAGAAGCTGTTGTTCGGGTTCTCCGGGTCGATCGGGTCGCCCCAGTTCTTCTGCACGACCGCATAGGGCCGGCTGCCGTAGATCGTCTCGTGGCTGCGGTCGACCGGCGCGCGGCCGCGCGCGAATCGATCGGGGAAGACCTGGTAGAAGACCTGTTCGCGCACCCACGCCGGCGGAACGTCGCTCGGGTTGACGCGGAAGTGCAATTCCTCCGGAGGCAGATGCGGATGCTGCCCGTCGGCGGCCAGCCACACCTGCGTATCCCCGACCAGCACCTTGAACGCATAGCGGGTAACCGGATTGCCGCTGTCCCTCGGCAGGAAGGTTTTCCAACAATACAGCGCGCCGCTGGGCTGCGCGCTGTGCATCTTCACCAGCGCCTCCTCGTTGTCCGGCAGGGTGCGCAGGTAGACGGCGGTCGTGTCCTCGCGGTCGGTCAAGAGCGCGACATGCCAACCCCGCTCGGTGCGAACAAGCCACGGTGCAACAGTGGGATGAAGCAGGAACATGCGAGGCTCCAAGTCTTGCTGAACTGATGCGGATTGTGCGGGAGATCCTGCAATAGGACGGTGAAGGCGAATCCCCTCGCAAGAGCAGGCACGCGGGCGGGTCTTGCGCCACGCTCTGCTCAAGACCATCGAGGAGCGTTTGCCCGTCAGGCCTGCTCGTGCTGCTCGTGCTTCCTTGCGATCTCGGCGCGGATGTTCGCGACTTCGGTATTGCCGGGCTCGAGCTTGAGCGCCTCGTCGAGATCGGCCAGCGCGCCCTTTTCATCGCCCAGCGCATCTTTCACCACGCCGCGATTGGCCAAGGCGCGCAGACTATTCGGCTTGAGCATGAGCATGAAATCGTAGTCGGCGACGGCGCCGGTGAGGTCGCCGATCCGCATGCGGACCACGCCGCGATAGAAGTGCGCGGCGGGATGGCACGGGAACATGTTCAGCGCCAGCTCGAACTCGGGCAGCGCCGCCGCGGGATCGCGCTCGATGATCCGCGCGCCGCGCACGCACGCCGCGTCCGCATCGACGAACGACCGCGTCGCGCGCTGCAGCCACAGTTCCAGTGACGCGCCCTGGCCGTTGCGCTCGATCGCCTGCTTGAACATGTCGCGCGCCTCGCCGACGAGGTAGTACCAGCGGTCGCGTTCCGACAACACCGCCGAGAGCACGCCCAGCGAGTGATATAGATGCTGCCGGGCGTCGTCCCAGTCGCCGCGCGCGAATGCCACCTTGGCGATCGCCTTGTGCGCTTCGCCGACATGCACGTTCGGATTGGGTTGCACCGACCATCCCCAGGCGAGAAAACCCCAGCCGAGGCGGCGCGCCGTCTCTACATCGCTGTTCTTCAAGGCCGCCGCGATGCTGCTGCCGTAGCGGGCGACCATCTCCTTCTCGGGCAGCGCGAAGTCGTTGTTCGCGAGCAGCGTATCGACCATCGCCACGTGTTCACCCAGCATCCGATGCAGGCGCGGATAACGACGTGCATCGACCACCGCTGCTCCTTCGCGGTAGAACTCGCGGCCTTTCGACAGCCAGTGCGAGCGATCGCCGGCGACACTCATGCAGCAGTTGCCGAGGTGGTGCAGCAGCGCCGCCAGTTCGAACGCGTGCGTGCCGGCGCGGCGGAACGTGGCGACCGCCTCTTCGCCGCGCGCGATCGCGTCCATCAGCTTCTCGTCACGTTCGCCGTCGAAACGCTGGCTCATCACGAGGCAGGCCTCGGCGCACACGCGCGCGTCCAGCACGTCCTCACCGAGTTCTTTCGCAAGGTACGCCGCGCCATCGAGCAGCGACGAAGTACTAGCCAGACGCGCTTCGCGGAGCTCCGGCACCAGTTCGGCAACGTAACGTCCCGCTCCGGCCAGCGCGAGCATGCCGCGCAGCGCCGGCGCCGGTTCCCGCAGGCAATCCAGCCGCTCAACCGCGGTGCGCGCGGATTGCTCCGCCTGCGTGAGTCGCGTGCGCGCATCGGGACCCGGGCCAATCGTCTTCAACAGCACTTCGGCCAGGCCAACCCTGGCCTGCGCTTCGAGCGTCGCTTCTCCGCTCGCCGCAAATCCGTCCGCGGCCTGAGTGAAGTGATCGAGCGCCTGCGCAACCAGCGCAGGATCGAGCGGGTGATCTTCGGGAACGACCGCCGGATCGTCGAACGCGCGCAACGCCGCGTCGAAGGCTTCTTGCGCCTGCCGCAGGTGATCGCGCGCTTGGGTTGGGTTGTCCATCATCGGGCTTGCCCCGCAGACGGCGCATCCAGCGATGCGAGCACCTGGTCGAGCTGCGCGCGCCTTCCGGGCACGGTTTCCTTCTCGCGTGCCATGGTGAGATGCCGGCGCGCTTCTTCGTTCTGGCCGGCCTGCATCGCCAGCCCGCCGAGCATCCGGTGGCCGCTCGCGCGATCCGGCTCGAGTGCGACCACCTCCTCGGCGGTGGCGCGCGCCCGCGCAAGGTCGCCGAGGTTCACGTACGCGTTGAATAGCAGCTCGAGCTCTTCGCAGCGCCGGCCGCGCAATCCGCCGAGCCGCGCCTTGTCGTCATCCAGTCCGTGGCGATCGCGCGGATCGCGCGCGTCGCGCTCCGCTGCGCGCGTCCGCGAGCGCTCGGCGTTGGTGGCGAGCGCGACGACCAGGTCCTCGGCGACGCCAGACCAGTTGCCGGTCGCCGACCTCGCCATCGCACGCAAATGCCGCGCTCCGTCGTGCGCCGGATCGCGCCCGACCGCACGATCGAGAAAATGCAGTGCCGCGGCGAAATCCTGTGCATGCCCCGCCGCGTTGCCGATACGCGCGAGTTCTTCCACCTGTAATCGATCGACCAGCGACTGCTCGGGAACTTCCCCGAGCAGAGCATCCAGCTCGTCGGCGAACGGCTTGGCTGCCAGCGGTTCACCCGAGAACGACTGGGCGAACTTCGCGATCGCGAGCGCCTGATAGAAAAGCGCGGCCACCCGTTCGGCGTCGACGTTTGCCGGCTTCGAGCCCGCAAGGCGCCACGCCGCCTTGAAATGCGGTACCGCGAACTTCGCGAGCGGATCCATTTCCACGTCCATCAGCGCGGCGCCGAACGCATACCGGATCGCGAAGTTCCGTTTCGCCTCGGGCCGGTACGCGAGGTAACGATCCAGCAGCGCGGGCGTGTCGAGCGTGACCAGCCCGACGATCACGCGCAGGAACTCGTCGCGCGTGATGCTGACGTGTTTCTTGTCCTTCAGCGCGGGCGCTGCGTCGTCGAGCACGCCGGCGAGATACGGATCGACCTGTGCCGCGACATCGGCCGCGTTGAGTCCGGCCCTGAGAAAGATGCGGTCGGGCCACTCGTCGAGGAAGAAGATGCGATCGGCCTCGCGCGCGACGTAGTCGACCGTCGTGTAGTGATGCGTGACGCGATCCGAAAGCAGCACCAGGTCATCGGGCGCGGCGAGCCACCAGAGGTCCTCGCGCGGAATCGGAATCACCTGTTCGAGCGGCATTTTCACCCGGTCGCTGCAAAACGCCAGCTTGAGCGCGTCCCAGGCCCAAGGCTGCTTGTCGCCGGAATCGCTGCGCGCACGGGCGATGATGTTCGCTTGCAGGTAGTCGGACATCTTCTTCTTGATCGTGTACAGCGTCCGGTTGGGAATCGGGCGCGGATTGGGATCGTCGCCCGCATAACCGAACACGCTCATCGTCAGGAGCGACCAGAACTTGCTGCTGTTCGCCAATGTCTCGATGCGGAAGTCGCGCCGCGGCCGTCCCGCGAGCGTCGCCGGGTCTTTTGCGGCGGGATGCGGGGTCGCGTCACTCATGGTCTCGTCACTCATCGACGTACACCAAAAGTGGACTCGTGGCCTGTTGCCGGTCGTCGCCGCCGACGCTGTAGTCGAATACGAAACGGAACTCGTAGAGGCCGGTTTGCGTGGCGAGCACCGTGCCCTGCAGCTCCTCGATGTCGCTGCGTCCCGCGGGGAACGTCAGCAGTTGCGGCTCGTCGGTGTCGAAGAAGTTCGCACTTTTCGCGACCGCGATGCGGCCCGCACGCGCGTCGGTCACCCAGGTCGCCGGGCCGACCTTGTCTCCGCGCAACGAAATCGAGAACACGTGCGGGCGCGCGACGCCTGCGCCCTGGATTGCTTCGCCCTCGACGGCATAGTCCAGCGCGGCAAACCGGCCGGGCGCGAAGCGCAGCAGTTCGAGGCTCAGTCCGAAGAGGTTGATCGATTGCGCGCCGTTGCCGTTGTGCGCGAGAGTGAAGGAGACCTGCGCGCCACCGGCATAGACCGGCGCCGCGGTCTCCGGATCGGCGAGCAACGGGTGCCCGGCCAGCGGTCGCACGCGTTGCGCGCCGTTCAGTTTGCTGATGATGAGGTCGGACCCCGGGCTGGTTGGCCCACTCGCGACGGCGCCCTCGAGGCGCTGACGCAGGAAATTTTCGAGATGCCTTTCGAACAGCGGCGCGAAATCGGCCGCGCGTCCATACGTGCTGCAGCCGCCTTTCAACGAGCGGTCGGGATTGGTGAACCGCTGGAAGAACCGGTCGACGGTGGCGTAGTCCGCGCGCTTCCGTTCGAAATCGGGATCGGTCAGCGCAATGCTCGGCACTTCGGTGCGCCGATAGACCCAGACGTCCTTGTTCGCGGCGAGCGCGTCTTCGTATTCCCACACCGTGCCGGATTCGAAACGTGTGCCGTCCGCGCGCCGCACTTCGGGCGGGATCGGCGTACCCAACCGGCTCCACAGGATC
>Ga0326726_10005709_pt1 | contig 11253 bp, 7 predicted proteins | sample MHFenrmetagenome_2_FD_207603 | JGI IMG/M metagenome (GOLD analysis project Ga0326726, IMG submission 207603) | Lab enriched peat soil microbial communities from Michigan Hollow, Ithaca, NY, United States - MHF15MN | ecosystem: Environmental > Terrestrial > Soil > Wetlands > Peat | place: USA...
AAAAATAGAAAGGCCTAGTTAATGGAAAGGTTGGAACGAAAAGAGCGTGAGTTCCATACGCGGCGGGCGGATATTCTGGAACAGGCGGAAAAAATATTTTCCACCAAAGGTTATCATAATGTCACAGTAGCTGAAATTGCCAACGCTTCCGGTTTTGCCATCGGTTCCCTCTATCAGTTCTTTGACGGCAAAGAGCGTCTTTATACGACAATGATCAGCGAAAAACTCGACTTAATGTACGCCGAAATCAGGCAGGAGGTAAACACGGCAAAGGATGTCACCGATAAAATTGTAACACTGATTATTGCGCATTTAAAGTTTGTGGAAAATAACACGGATTTCTGCCGTATCTTCCTCCGCGGGGAAAACGATGCCTTATCGGAAATTATGACTGCACTGCACCAAAAGCTTATCGATGATTATTTTAAGCACATAACTTTTATCGAAAATTTCTTAAAAACGGGTATCAAGAGCGGCTTATTGCGCTCGCTCCCGCCGCACGAGATGGCTTTGGCACTGATTCATTTGATCAGGTCGGCAGCAATCGAGTGGTTGTTAATACCAACGAAGGAGTCCCTAATTTCCAAAAGGGATTTTATTCTGGACATTTTTTTAAATGGAGTGAAAAAAGTATGATTAGTAAAACTTATAGCTCACCCTTTCTGATTGTTTTGGCAATTATTCTTTTTCCGAACTTTGTTTTTGGCGAAGAGCCATTAACTTTGGAAGCAAGCATTGAAATTGCTTTAAAAAACAGCATAGTTATAAATATTGCTAAAGAAGGGTCCAAGGGCGCTACTGCTCAGAAAAGAGAAGCTGTTACCGGATTTTTGCCCAAGTTCAGCACTTCCTATAGCTATAAGCGATTGAACGAGGAACCAAGCATTATACTTCCGGCAATTCCACCCTTAATATTATCTCCCATGGAAATTGTTTCAGGCACAAAAAATAATTATTACTGGGTAGTTGAAGCAAAGCAGCCGTTATTTGCCGGAGGCGGAATTTTGGCCAATTATCAGGCAAATCGAATTGGTGAAGACACGGCTTTTTTGGAGGAAAAAGCCAAGTATCAAGATGTAGTGCAGGAAGTAAAAATCGCTTATTTTGATATTTTGCGCGCACAAAGGATTCTGACTGCGGCTAGTCAATCTGTCGAGATGCTCAGCGCGCATCGGGATGTTGCCGAAAATTATTTTCAGGTGGGTATGATCCCCAAAAATGATTTACTGCATGCCGAAGTGGAGCTGGCCAATGGCAAACAAGTTCTGGTCAAAGCTCAAAATGCTGTGGATTTAACCAAAGCCCGTTTCAATACTGTTTTGAAACGCAAGATATTTGCGCCGGTAGAAATAGTCGATATTTTAAACTATCAACCACTGGACCAATCGTTCGAAGAATGTCTGAATATCGCCCAGCAGTCAAGACTGGAGCTTAAGATTTCATTGCTCAGAGCAGCGCAAGCGGCAAAATTGGTACGGGTAGCGCAAAGTGATTATTTGCCCTCTTTGAGTTTGGTAGGTAATTACACGAGGTATGGTGATAATCCTTCGGTTTCCGGCAGCGACTATCAAGATATGGAAAGCTGGTATGTGATGGCGGTGGCCAGTTGGAATTTCTGGGAATGGGGCAAAACAAAATTTCGGGTTGATGCAAGCAAAACCAAAGAAAATCAAGCTACAGATGCCGCCAAAGAATTAAATGACCAAATCACCATGGAAATTAAAAACGCTTATCTGCTTTTACAGGAAGCCGAAAATCAAATTGCCGTCTCTAAGCAAGTCATTGAACAGGCCGAGGAAAATTTCCGTATTTCCGAAGAAAGGTATAAAGAAAGAGTGGCAACGTCCACGGAAGTTCTCGATGCTCAGACACTTTTAACAAGGGCAAAATCCGACTACGCAAACGCTTTGGGTGATTACAATATTAATTATGCCAGGCTGCAAAGAGCTATGGGAACAATTTGGCCGTAGTTTTGTTGTACATTGTTTGTATTTGATAGGATTTTGCGGCTGAAGGAAATATTGTTATAAGGGATGCTCGTTACGAGCATCAATTGATATTTATATTAAAATAACAGAAGAGGTGTCGAATGAAAAACAATAACAGGGCTGGGCTGATGACCGCCGCGAGCGTTCTCGCTGTGGGCTTGATTCTGGGCGGTTGCGGGCAGAAGAGCACCGGACCTCCGCTGGTTCCCGAAGTTGCCGTGGTGACAATAAAACTGAAGCAAGTGGTTACCACAACCGAATTATCAGGAAGGACATCCGCCAATTTAATGGCCGAAGTGCGGCCTCAGGTGAACGGCATCATCCAGAAGTGCCTGTTTACAGAGGGTTCCATTGTTCAGGCTGGTCAGGAGCTGTTTCAGATAGATCCCTCTTTGTATCAGGCGGCACTGGCCAGAGTTGAGGCCAATTTTGCTGCTCTCCAGTTAAAGGTCAACCGTATGCGGGAATTGCTGGCTGATAAGGCGGTCAGCCAGCAGGAGTACGACGATGCAACGGCGGCATTGAAACAAACTCAGGCAGAGATACAGACGGCACGCATTAATCTTGGGTATACGACAATTACCGCGCCGATTTCCGGCCGTATTGGAAAATCAAGCGTTACTGCGGGTGCATTGGTAACGGCTCAACAGCCTGTTGCCCTGGCAACGATTCAAAAACTGGATCCCATGTATGTGGATGTGCCACAATCAACGATAGAATTACTGCAGTTGCAGCACCGGTTACAGGAGGGCCGTTTGGCTCAAAATGTAAAAAATCAGAAAAAGGTCCGGCTGTTTCTGGAAGATGGCACAGCGTATCCGTTGACGGGAACTCTTCAATTTCGTGATGTGACAGTCGATCCTTCAACCGGTTCGGTTATTCTGCGAATTGTCTTTCCCAATCCCAAAGGTATTTTACTGCCGGGCATGTTCGTTCGTACAATAGTGCAGGAGGGAATAAACAAACGGGCTCTCCTCGTTCCTCAACAGGCTATATCGCGCGATCCGAAGGGAAATCCTCTGGTCTGGATAGTTGATGAGAAAGGAAAAGTACAACTGCGTACACTTACACTTGATCGTACCATTGGCGATGCCTGGCTTGTCTCCGCTGGTCTTGAGCCCGGTGAGCAAGTTATCGTTGAAGGATTGCAAAAAGTAAAACCAGGTGTCTCTGTGAAGGTCGTCCCTTTTGAAGGCGATGAAGAAAAAAAGAGCGAAGGTCTTAAAGGTAAAAACCGGCCTTCCGCGAAAGTTAATTAACGGGGGCGGGAAATGTTATCAAAGTTTTTTCTGGAACGTCCGGTTTTTGCCTGGGTCATCGCCATCGCCATTATGGTATTGGGGGGATTGGCGATTTATAGCCTGCCTATTGCTCAGTATCCGCCCATTGCTCCACCTTCTATTGCTATTCAATGTTTGTATCCCGGAGCTTCCGCTGAGACCGTGGAAAACAGCGTAACCCAGATCATCGAACAGCAGATGGTTGGTTTGGACAAAATGCTTTACCTTTCCGCCAGCAGTGATGCGGCCGGTCTCTCCCGTATAGAACTGACTTTCGCCCCAGGAACCGATCCGGATCTCGACTGGGCCAAGGTGCAAAACAAACTACAGCTGGCAATGGCCGGTCTGCCGCAAGTTGTGCAGCAGCGCGGTGTCTATGTCAGCAAATCCACCCGCAACTACCTGATGATCGTCGGGCTTGTTTCGGAGGATGGCCGCCTGGACGCGTTCGATTTGAGAGATTACCTGATTTCTACGATTGAGAAAGTTCTGGCGCGCGTACCGGGAGTTGGTGAGGTGGTGGAATTCGGCGGTCCTTATGCCATGCGTGTTTGGCTCAATCCTGATAAATTGGTGGCATACAATCTGACAGTTGATGATGTTACCGCAGCGCTACAGAGCTATAATGTGAATATTTCCGGCGGACAGTTCGGCGGGGCGCCGGCTGTGGCGGGACAGCGTCTGAATGCCAGTATTATTGTCCAAAGTCTCCTGAAAACTCCGGAGGAGTTTGGCGCTATTCCATTGCGAACAAATCCAGACGGTTCAGTAGTAAGGATCAAAGACGTAGCGCGTACGGAATTAGGCGTCGATCTTTATGATAGTCTGTCCTTTTTCAATGGCAAACCGTCGACAGCTCTGGCTATTCGCCAGGAACCCGGCGCCAATGCTCTGGAAACCGCTGATCGAGTCAAGGCTAAGATGCAGGAGTTGAGCCGTTACTTTCCTCCCGGCGTCAGGGTCATATATCCTTTTGAAACAACACCCTTTGTAAAAGTGGCAATCACTGAGGTGGTCAAAACTCTATTTGAAGCTATTGTTTTAGTATTTCTGGTCATGTATCTGTTTATGGGTAACATCCGTGCGACGCTGATTCCAACCATCGCCGTGCCCGTTGTGCTTTTGGGAACTTTTGCGATCCTTGGTCTTTTCGGGTTTTCCATTAATATGCTGACTATGTTCGCCATGGTGCTGGCCATCGGCCTTTTGGTGGACGATGCCATTGTCGTTGTGGAAAATGTCGAACGACTCATGACCGAGGAAGGACTTTCTCCCCGGGAGGCCACAGCCAAATCCATGGAACAGATTACTCCTGCCCTGATCGGTATCGGGCTGGTGCTTTCGGCGGTATTCGGTCCTATGGCCTTTTTCGGCGGTTCCACAGGCGTCATCTACCGTCAGTTTTCAGTGACAATTATCGCTTCTATGCTACTCTCGGTTGTTGTGGCCTTGATATTGACACCGGTACTTTGTGCCTCCCTGCTTAAGCCGGTGGTTAAGGGCCATGAACCGGCAGAGGGCAGCTTCCGGTTATTCCGCCCGTTTTTTGTCTGGTTTGATCGAACCTTTTTCCGTTTGCGGGATAAGTATGTATCTTTTATGGGCAAAGTACTGGGAACTAAAGCTCGTTACATCATCATCTATCTGGTGATTGTGGCAGTAATGGGACTAATCTTCTGGCGCTTACCCACCAGCTATCTTCCGGATGAAGACCAGGGCACTATGCTCGTTCAGATTACACTTCCTTCCGGTTCTACTATGGAACAGACTCAGAAGGTCACGGAAAAGGTCGAACGCTACTTCAGCGAAAACGAAAAAGAAGCAGTGGAGGGCGTGATGACCATTGTCGGTCAGAACTTTGCCGGCCGCGGACAGAATATCGGTATGGCCTGGGTTAAGCTCAGAGACTGGGATCTGCGCAGTCGCAAAGATTTGAAGGTAAATGCCGTTGTGGATAGGGCTATGCGGACGTTTTCAAAATACCGTGAGGCCATGGTCTTCGCCTTCGCGCCGCCGGCTGTTGTTGAGCTGGGAAACGCCAAAGGAATTGATTTTGAATTGCAGGACAGAGGCGGATTGGGCCATGAGGGTCTGATGGCGGCCCGCAACCAGCTTCTGGCTATGGCGGCCAAAGATCCCCGGGTGTACCGGGTGCGCCCCAATGGCCTGGATGATGTTCCGGAATATAAAATAGATGTAGATTGGAGAAAGGCCGGTAGTCTCGGTGTTCCCATAAACTCCATCCACAACACTATCTCAACATCTTTCGGCAGTGCTTATGTCAACAACTTCATCCAGGGCGGACGGGTTAAGCGGGTGGATATTCAGGCAGACGCCCCCTACCGCATGGTACCCAAGGATCTGGAAAAACTCTATGTACGAAATACCTCGGGCAAGATGGTTCCCTTTTCTTCTTTTGCCTCGGGGAAATGGACATTTGGTTCTCCACGGGTGGAGCGTTTCAACGCTTTTCCGGCGGTGGAAATCTGGGGTGAAGCTGCGCCGGGAAAAAGTTCTGGCGAGGCAATGCAGGCCATGGAGGAGTTTGCTTCCAAGCTACCCAAAGGGTTCGGCTTTGACTGGACAGGTCTTTCCTATCAGGAACGGATGGCTTCATCCCAGGCTAGTCTGCTTTACGCTTTTTCCATTTTGGTCATCTTCCTTTGTCTGGCAGCACTTTACGAGAGCTGGCCCATACCTATCTCGATTCTATTGGCTCTCCCCTTAGGTGTTGTCGGCTGCGCTATCGCTTCGATGCTGCGCGGCCTGCCCAATGATGTCTATTTCCAGATCGGGCTTTTAACTACTCTCGGTCTCACCACTAAAAACGCAATTTTGATCGTCCAGTTTGCTAAAGCCAGGGTGGAAGAGGGGAAGGGATTAATTGAGGCGACGCTGGAAGGGGCCAAACTTAGACTGCGTCCCATAATTATGACTTCGTTGGCCTTCGGCTTCGGTGTTTTACCGCTTGCCCTGGCCAACGGAGCCGGTGCGGGTGCGCAAAAAGCCATCGGTACCGGTGTTGTGGGAGGAATGATCACCGGAACTCTGTTGGTAATTTTATTTGCTCCTCTTTTTTATGTATTAATCGAGAAAACTTTCGGTAAACAAAGGAAAGCTGAATCAGCTGAAAGAGGCGGAAAAAATCCGTCGAGGGATTGATTCCATGAATAGAAACTTATTTTATCTGAGTTTAATAGTTTTACTTTTGACTGGTTGCACTATGGCGCCGAATTACACGCGCCCAGAGGCGCCGGTTCCTGCTGAGTGGCCCACAGGTACTGCCTACAATCAAACGAAGTCCGCGGCATCTGCTCCGGCAGCAGTGGAGTTGCCGTGGCGGGAATTCTTCACTGATGAACGTCTGCAAAAGATCATCGGGATCGCTTTGGACAACAATCGCGATCTGCGGGTGGCGGCCTTGAATGTCGAACAGGCGCGCGCTTTGTATGGCATTCAGCGAGCCTCGCTGCTGCCTTCGGTCAATGCGGTTGGCCTGATGAGTAAACAACTTGTTCCGGCTGATCTTTCGACCACCGGGTACGCGATGGTTGCCGAACAATACAGCGTTAATCTCGGCATTATTTCCTGGGAAATTGACTTCTTTGGCCGCATCCGTAGCCTGAAAGACCAAGCGTTGGAGGAGTACTTAGCTACAGAGGATGCCCGCAGTAGTGCACAAATCTCGCTGGTGTCAGCGGTAGCACAGGCATATCTGACCCTGGCTGCAGACCGGGAAAACCTCAAGCTGGTGGCCTCCACCCTGGAGACTCAGGGGGTCTCCTACAAATTGATTCAGAAACGCTATGACATAGGGCTCTCGTCCGAATTGGACTTACTGCGAGCGCAAAGCCAGGTGGATACGGCCAGGGGAGACGTCGCTCGCTATACGCAACTGGTTGCGCTAGATGAAAATGCCTTGAATCTTCTGGTCGGTTCTTCCCTGCCGGCAGCGCTCTTACCGGCGGAGTTGGGTAGTGTCAGCCCACCCAAAGAGATTTCTCCCGGCCTGCCCTCCGAACTGCTCTTGCGCCGACCGGATGTACTGTCGGCAGAACATCAGCTTAAGGCGGCCAACGCCAATATCGGTGCTGCCCGTGCGGCTTTCTTTCCCCGCATCTCGCTGACGACCGCCATCGGAACCGCCAGCGCAGAGCTATCCGGGCTCTTCAAAGCCGGCCAGGGTACGTGGCTTTTCGCACCGCAGATCGTTATGCCAATTTTTGATGCCCGCACTTGGTCGGCATACGATGTAACAAAAGTAGAAAAAGAAATATCCGTGGCCCAATACGAAAAAGTGATCCAGACGGCTTTTCGGGAAGTGGCTGATGCCCTTGCCGTGCGGGGCACGGTGAACCAACAGATAGCGGCGCAGCAATCGCTGGTCGATGCTGTTGCAGAAACCTATCGCCTCTCCAATGCTCGCTATACCAAGGGAATTGACAGCTACCTGAGCGTCCTCGATGCACAACGTTCCCTCTATGGCGCCGAGCAGGTATTGATCGTTCTTCGCCTCGCCCGGATCGTTAATACGGTTACGCTCTATAAGGTGCTGGGTGGGGGTGAGTGAAGAAGGTTTACACCTAAGGTTACGCTTTTATGGCTAATCAGAAAAGTACTCGCAGACAAAAAGACATTTCCCGACTTATACGCGAAAAAAAATATATTCCGCCTCAGCGGTCGAAAAAGGATAATGCCTTTCCCTCAAAAAAGCGCGGCAGATAAAGGGAGCGCTTTTGATGGTGAATTATATTGTTTCGCAGAAAGTGCCGCTCAATTGGCCGCAGGCGGCGAGAATATCGCTACCTTTGCTTGCGCGTATCATGGTTGTATAGTGTTTTTTTATCAGCATCTGCTGGAAAGCTTCCACTTCCTTTTGCGGCGGCGATTTAAAAGCCGATCCGGGGATTTCGTTAAAAACAATCAAGTTTAATTTACAGCGCTGGCCCTGGAGTAAATTGGCTAATTTTTCGGCATCGCGCACGGAAGAATTAACGCCTGCAATTAAAATATATTCAAAAGTAAGCAACCTCCTGCCGGGCATGGGATATTGCCTGCAAGCGTCCAGCAAAACTTTCAGAGGATATTTTTTATTGGCCGGCATGAGCTTATTTCTGGTTGCATCGTCCGGCGCGTTGAGTGATACGGCGAGATTAATGCAAATATCTTTTCCCATCTGAATTATTTGCGGGGCAAGCCCGCAGGTAGAAACCGTAATTTTCCGGTTGGAAATACCCAGGCCGAAATCGCAAGTAAGAATATTTATCGCCTTGAGCGTATTTTTATAATTGGCGAGAGGCTCACCCATTCCCATCATGACAATGTTTTTGATGTTGGGTCCTTCGGGCGTCTCCTGCCGCAGGGAAATGATTTGTCCGGTAATTTCCGAAGGATTTAAATTTCTTTTCAATCCCTGGCGAGCGGTCAGGCAAAATTCACAACCCATGGCGCAGCCGACCTGAGTGGACATGCAAATCGTCCAATGGTTTTTACCGGGAATTAAGACACTTTCGATAAGAAGCCCGTCTTCCAGACGCAAAAGCGCTTTCTTCGTTCCATCTTTGGATTTTTGAATTTTAACGATTTGCGGGCGTTGGATACGGGCTATTTCGGCAAGCTTATCGCGGAAATCGCGGGAAAGAGTGGTCATATCGGCAAAAGAAGTGCTGCCTTTTTGATGCAGCCATTTCATTATTTGCCGTGCGCGGAATTTTTCCTTGCCCAGAGAGGAAATGAATGTCTCCATTTCCTCCAGAGTGAAATCCAGTAAATTGGGCAGTTGATTTTCAGCACTTTTAACCATTGAGCTTTTTCTGAAGGGTAGCGGCTATAGCGTCAATAAAACCTTCCGTGTTCACTTTTTTATTCGAAGGCTTCTTCTCGGCAAGTGCGAGCAAGTCACCAGTCATCGTGCCGCTCTCGACCGTAGCGATAGCCGCTTCTTCGAGTTCTTCGGCAAACTTTATCACCTCCGGTGTACCATCCAATTCTCCGCGTTTGCGCAGGCCGCCCGTCCAGGCAAAAATCAGTGCCATGGAATTACTCGAAGTTTCCTCGCCCTTTAAGTGCTTGTAGTAGTGCTTTTGTACGGTACCGTGAGCGGCCTCAAATTCAAACCAGCCGTTAGGTGAAACCAATACGGATGTCATCATAGCCAGGGATCCACAGGCGGAAGCGATCATATCCGACATGATATCACCGTCGTAATTTTTCAGCGCCCAGAGCATACCGCCTTCACTTTTCATAATGCGCGCCACCGCATCGTCAATCAGGGTAAAGAAGTATTCAATGCCCGCTTTTTTAAATTTTTCCTTCCAGTTTCGCTCAAATTCACGATTGAAGATTTCGCGAAAGCTGGCATCGTATATTTTGGAAATAGTATCTTTGGTTGAAAACCACAAATCAATTTTTTCACTCAAAGCGTAAGTAAAACAGGCTTGGGCAAAACTCAAAATAGATTGGTTAAGGTTATGGTTGACTTGGATAATGCCTGCTGAGGGGAAATCGTTAACCATAGTGCTTTTAGGTTTGCCGCTGTCCTTGGGAGTAAAAACAATTTCGAGTTTTCCCGCCGCCGGAATCGGCATTTCAAAATTATTATAAACATCGCCGTAAGCATGGCGGCCTATAGTTATTGGTTTTTTCCATGAAGAAACCGCAGGTTTGATATTATTGACTAAAATCGGTTTTCTGAAAACCGTGCCGTCGAGCATAGCGCGAATAGTACCGTTGGGGCTTTTCCACGCTGTTTTCAAACTGTATTCTTTTACCCGGTCTTCGTTTGGAGTGATGGTTGCGCATTTAACGCCCACGCCGTATTTCATAATCGCACGGGCGGCATCAACAGTAACCCGGTCATCGGTATCATCACGATGCTTGATATGTAAATCGTAATAATCAATATTCATATCCAGATAGGGGAAGAGAAGCTTGTTTTTAACCATTTTCCACATGACCCGGGTCATTTCATCGCCGTCCATTTCGACGACAACAGTTTTAACTTTGATTTTTTTTGCCATAAATAGAAGTTGCTCCGGTAAATTTATTTGTCCTTTGATTTTGTGTCGCGGATGTTTAGCGCGCCGCCGGCCAGGATTATTTGTCTTTGTCTTACGGATAATACGCAAGAAACATAGAAAGAAGTGCCCTTGGTTTTGTTTTGTACCAAAAGATCTCCGCCGCTGGCAATTATTTTTCTGGGCTCAGTAATTTCCAAATCATCTCCCTGATCGATTTTGTCATAGTCGCCCTCGACTCGAAAAGTAAGCGGCAATATGCCGAAATTAACTAAATTGGCAGCATGAATTCTTTCCAGAGATTTGGCAATTACCGCGCGCACACCTAGATACATAGGGCATAAAGCAGCATGCTCACGCGAAGAGCCCTGCCCGTAAGATAAACCGGCTACGATGATGTTTTGTTTTCCCATTTCCTTTATTTTATAAGCGCGTTTCGCAAAGCCGGCATCGACATTTTCAAAGACAAACTTGGAGTACTTAGGAATGTTCGAGCGGTATTTCATCCGTGCACCGGCGGGGATAATGTGATCGGTCGTAATTTTATCGCCTACTTTTATCGTAACTTGAGCTTGAATAATTTCCGGAAGCGCTGAATTTTTTGGCGGTACGCCGATGTTCGGACCGCGATAAATATTTATGTCACTTTTTTTGCCTTTAGGCAAAATTATCATAGAATCGTCAATCAAAAACTTTTCCGATATTTTAACTTTAGGGTAAGGAATTTTTAAGTCACGCGGATCGATAAATTTTCCCGTAATTAGCGCTGCCGCTGCTGTTTCCGGACTTACCAGATAAACATCGGCATCCATAGTTCCCGAGCGCCCCAGGAAATTGCGGTTGGATGTGCGCAGTGATACGGCGCCGGATTGGGGGCTTTGGCTGTTGCCGATGCAAAAGCCGCAGGCGTTTTCCATAATTCGCGCTCCTGAGGCGATCAAGTCGGCAAGGTAACCATTATGGGCGAGA
>Ga0326726_10005710_pt1 | contig 11253 bp, 7 predicted proteins | sample MHFenrmetagenome_2_FD_207603 | JGI IMG/M metagenome (GOLD analysis project Ga0326726, IMG submission 207603) | Lab enriched peat soil microbial communities from Michigan Hollow, Ithaca, NY, United States - MHF15MN | ecosystem: Environmental > Terrestrial > Soil > Wetlands > Peat | place: USA...
CATTCATCATCGGTTTGGTAATAAAAAAAAGGGAAGGATGCTGGTCTCACTAGGAGGGATGGGATGCACTCTACAACTACCAGCTAAATTCCTTCCAAGCCGAAGAAAGAGGCAGTGTTTTAAGTACCTTTTTCGTAGACGAATATGCAACTCAGTGTGCAGGTGCCAAGGCACTGGCATCGGCGTCTCCTGTTGGATTGGGTTCGGTAAGAAGAAAACGGTAGCATTGGTAAACCGTCATTCGGAAGATCGTTTATCCACGGCCGTAATCAAAAATATGGCGAAGAATCGGAAACGCATTTGGGAACAATTGAAAGAGCCAATCAATGAAACGATGATGTGGTGTATCAAAAGAATACGGCATAGTGATGCTGAGGGTGCCCCAGTCGCTCTCCATGCCGTGCTCGTCACGGGCTTTGACTTTCACCGTGTATGAGCCTTGTTTCTGCCAGGTGTGGGATAGTGAGACTGCTTGGCCTGAATGTGTTAGGGTTGTCCAGTCGGTGGACTTGCCGTCACCCCAGTCGATATAGTAGGAGACATTGTCGTTGTCAGGGTCGGTTGAGACGATTGTGTAGTCATATGTTCTGCGGACATGGCCGTTTTCATCCCCGGTGATGGAAGGTGTCGCTGGTTTGGTATCATTCATTGATCCTATTGCATGGAATTTCGATCCTTCTTTGTTTTCCCCGGCGAGATAGATAGTGCCGTCTTTATCAATGATTGGTGAAGATTCGATAAAGCTGTTGCCAACAGCGCATCTCCATAAGATCATGCCCTCGCTATTCAGGGCGTAGAGACAATCAGAGGCGAAATAGATAGTGCCTCGTGCATCAATGGCTGGCGAAGACGTAATAGCATTGAAGCTTGGTTGGAGGCGCCATCGTAAAGTTCCATTAGCGTTAATGCAATAGAGATCTCCTGCGTCATTCCCTATGATAATGGCTTCATCTATGGTAATTGCCGGAGAAGAATCTATGGCATCAAGCGTGTTGTATTTCCACCGTAAGGTGCCGTTTGGTGCGAGGCTGTAGAGGAATGAGTCCCAAGAGCCAAAATACACGTTGCCTTGGGAATCGATAGCCGGTGCTTCCTGAACGCAACCTTGGGCTGCATATTTCCATTTCAAGGTCCCATCGGGGTTGATAGCGTAAAGATGCCGATCATTTGAACCAATGTATACGGTCCCGTCATCAGCAAGGGCTGGCGAGGAATAGATCCAATCACCGGTATGAAATTGCCATTTTATGGTCCCATTAGGATTAATGGCATAGACTGTGGAACTCTGAACCGAGGCGGTATAGATTGTTCCATTTTGATTAATGACTGGTGACGATATTGTCCAACTATGTGTTCCTAGATTGATTTGCCATCGTTGAGTCCCGTTTGGATAGATAGCATGAAGGTTGCCGTAGACTGTTCCAACATAGATAGTTCCGTCGGCGCCAATGGCGGGAGATTCAAGAATGTTTCCTGTATTCGCTCTCCATTTCTCAGTCCCATCAGGATTCAGCGCGAAAAGGCAGTCTTCTCCATCGGCACCAATATAGATAGTGCCATTCTGATCAAGAACCGGGGAGGAAAGGACTCCTCCTTCCATAGAGAAATTCCATTTTTCTTTCGGGCAGTTGCCTAAGGGAGCATATGGGCTTCTCCCACTATGTTTACGTTCGTGATGAAACATCGGCCATGAAGAGTTCATCAGGCCACTTGAGGGAAGTGAGTTCAAATCATATTCAGCTGAAGCCTTCACATCGGAAAAATCAGTCATTTGAAACAAAGACGGGATAAGTAACAGACTGACGATCGTAACAATACAAATGATTCTTCGATAATTCTTTGTTATACGTTTACGCCCCTTATACGAATAACTATCGCTCCTTCTGGTTTTAAACTTTCGTATGAAAGGTTTCAACGAAGATATAAACAAGAGGAGTTTCCTCTCTGTTATGGGTAGCTTTATATGCCCTTCTTTTTTTACGATTCCCAGGGAATTTTGCTTTTAGCGATTGGAGTTCATCATGTCAGAGGTAACACAAGACAAACCAGGCAAAAAGATTCTCTTACTGGGAAACGAAGCGATTACCCGTGGTGCCATCGAGGCTGGGGTCGCGGTCGCGACCACGTACCCTGGCACGCCCGCTAGTGAAATTTCAGATACGTTCTCAGCGGTCGCCCGTGAGGCTACCCCGCAGAACAAGGACCCAGGGTTTTACTTCGAGTATTCCATTAATGAAAAGGTCGCGCTTGAGGTCGCTGCTGCGGCGTCGTTCTGCGGGCTGCGCGCCATCACGTGCATGAAACACGTCGGTCTCAACGTCGCAAGCGACACCTTCATGACCTATATGTACGTCGGGTGTCGCGGCGGGCATCTCATCGTCTCTGCTGACGACCCGTCCTGCCATTCGTCACAGAACGAGCAGGACAACCGGTACTACGCGTTGTTCGGCAGCGCTCCAATGCTCGAACCTACGACACCTGAGGAGGCTAAAGAGATGACCAGGGTCGGGTTCGATATCTCCGAGAAACTCAAACTCCCGCTGCTGTTTCGGACGACGACACGAATGAGTCATTCGCGTGGGGCTGTCACGCTCGGTGCCATCACAAAAGCAAAAAGAAAAGGATATTTCACCAAGGACCCGATGCTGGTCACGGTTCCTTCAACCGCACGTGCCATGCACCCGGTCCTATTACAGAAACTCGCTGAAGCAGAGAAAATCTCAGAGAAATCACCCTTCAACGAGATCATCACGATAGGCAAACCAAAAAAAGATATCGGCATCGTCACCTCAGGCGTCTCATACACCTACGCCAAGGAGATGGCAGAGGTGCTTGGCCTCAACGTCCAGATCCTGAAGCTTGGGATGACGCATCCGATCCCACGCAAGATGTGTGCGGATTTTATCAACTCATGTTCAACATTGGTCATGGTCGAGGAACTGGAGCCGATCCTCGAGGATCAATTCAAGAAGCTTGCGTACGACATTAATTCGAACGTGAAGATTCTTGGGAAATCAACCGGGCATTTCTCCCGTTTGTACGAGTACACCCCAGATATAGTCGCGGAAGCATTTTCGAAAATATTCAAAGTGAAAAACCCATTCCCGAAACCAGTGTTCTCCAGCATCAAGGTACCTCGAAGGCCGCCGTCGCTCTGCCCTGGCTGCCCGCACCGGGCCACGTACTACGCGGTGAAGAAGGCAGCACCAAAAGATGCTGTGTTCCCGACGGACATCGGCTGCTACACCCTGGGAAAGGAGCCGCCGCTTGAGATCGCGGACGTTCTCTTGTGCATGGGGTCGAACGCGGGTATGGCATGCGGATTTGCGGTCGCGACCGACCAGAAGATCGTCTCCTTCATGGGCGACTCCACGTTTTTCCATGCGGGGATCCCGCCGATCATCGACGCGGTGCACCATAACCATGACGTGGTGATCACGATCCTCGACAACCGGACGACCGCGATGACTGGGCATCAGCCACACCCGGGTACGCCTATGGACGGCATGGGGAGATCCGCTCGTCTCATCAAGGTCGAGGATGTCGTGAAAGGATGCGGCGTGCAGCATATCGAGATCGTCGATCCGAACAACATCAAGGACACCACCGCGGCGTTCAAACGAGCACTTGACTATAAGGGAACCTCGGTGGTCGTGAGCAAGTCCCCCTGCATCCTGCTTGAAGTGCAGCGGAAGCGCAAGGCAGGGGAGACCGTTGCACTATATCAGATCGATCAAGGAATTTGTAAACGATGTAAAACATGTATCACGCGGTTCGGCTGCCCTGCGTCATATTTCGCGGAGGACGGAAGTGTCCACATCGACCCAGCCCAATGCAACGGGTGCGGAAACTGCGTCCAGGTGTGCCCGTTCGGCGCAATCTCACAGGAGGTGAGCTGAATGGGTAACAAGATCAGCATCGTTCTCACCGGTGTCGGCGGACAAGGTGTGATCACTGCGGCGAACATCCTTGGGAAGGCAGCACTGAAGGCGAACGTGCAGGTGTACGTCTCTGAGATCCATGGGATGGCGCAGCGTGGCGGCGCAGTCGTCTGCACCGTGCGCATGGGCGATGTGTCAAGTCCGCTCCTTCCGAGCGGCACCGCAGATGTGCTCGTGAGCACCGAGCCGGTTGAGGCCCTCCGGAATATCTGTTACGTGAATAAGAACACGAAGGTCATCACGGATATCACGCCTGTGATTCCATTCACGGTCGCGGTAGGCGGGGAGCAGTACCCGAAGCTTGAAGACATCTACAAGGAGATCAAAGCACATGCGAAGCTGTTCACGGTTGATGCGACCAGCATAGCGAAGAAAGCCGGTGCGATTATCACGAAGAACAGCGTGATGCTTGGTGCGCTTCCCGCAAGTAACGTCCTCCCATTTAACCCACAAGTGCTCCTGGAAACGATTCTTGAGGACATCCCTGAGAAATACAAGGAGATCAACAAGAAAGCATTCCAGGGCGGAATCGATGCGATCAAGAAACAATGAGTCCTGCTCTTAAAAAAAGAAAAAGAATTGACCACGCACTGCTCGTTCTTTATCCCATGAACTTCCACAGTGGCTTTGACCAGCATTCACGAAGAACATGCATGGGTAGGTCAACAACAATTTTTTTCGAATCTTGGATAACCAGATTTTTTCCTTTCGCTGTACCTAAGAGATTGAACATGATGTGTTCTTTCTTCAAGAGTTTCTCGACTTCGTCCTGCATGTCTTTTTTCACCTCGACCACCCAGCGTGTGTTCGATTCGGAGAAGACCGCAAGGTCAGCTCGAAGATCACCGGTGAGAGACGAAACATCCACGACCGCACCAACATCACCACCGATCGCCATCTCAGCAAGGCAGACCCCGATGCCGCCTTCACTGACGTCATGACAGGCAGCAACATATCCTTTTTTCATGCACGAGAGCAGACCCTGCATCGCCTTCTGAAGCACCGAGGGATCAGTCCTCGGAACCGTGCCACCCTCCACTTTCATCAGGTGATAATACTCAGAACCACCGAGTTCTTTCTCAGTGTGTTTCCCTATCAGGTACACGGGATTGCCAGCGGTTTTGAAATCACTCGTCACACAAGTTCTGATATCGTCGACCAGACCCACGCCGAAGATCTGCGGCGTTGGCGGCACCGCGGTCTTCGCCGACTCATTATAGAAACTCACGTTCCCAGACACGTACGGAAGGTTCAGCGCCCTGCCTATGTCACCAAGGCCGCGGCATGATTCGTAGAACTCGCCCATGCGCTCTGGTTTCTCAGGGTTGCCGAAATTCAGACAATCCAAGAGCGAGTCAGGTGTCGCACCCACGGACACTAAGTTTCGGCAGGCCTCGTCGACCGCTGACATCGCACCCCAGTACGGGTCGCAGGCCATGAACAGCGGGTTCACATCCGCGGTCACCGCGATCCCCTTCCAGGAGTTGTCGAGCGGTTTCATCACGGTCGCGTCCCCATGGGTCTCCAGTCCGACCTTTCCCTGCAACGGCTTGATGACCGTTCCGCCGCGGACCTCATGGTCGTACTGCCGGATCACCCATTCCTTGGACGCGATGTTTAGCGAAGACAGCAATTTTTGCAGCACCTCATTCAAATCGGGTAGCGGAAAACTCTTCTCCGCCTTGGTTTTTTTTGGAATAATAAACGGCCGTGCGCACGAGTCGTATACCGGACCGCCGGTCATGAACTCCAGGTTCATCTCCAGGAGTTTCTGTCCTTTGTAGAACACACGGATTATTTGGTCCTTGATCACTTTACCAACGACTGCCGCGGTGACATCCCATTGTTTGCAGATGTGAAGCACGGTGTCGACGTTCTCGGGTTTGACGAGCATCATCATGCGCTCCTGGCTTTCCGACACCCAGATCTCCCACGGTTTGAGTCCCTCTTCCTTCAAGGGAACGTTATCGAGATGGATTTCTGCGCCCATGTTCGCGGAGTATGCAAGCTCCCCGGATACACACGACAGCCCCCCGCCGCCGAAATCCTTGAACCCTTCAAGGAGTCCTTTCCGGTTGCACTCGAGACATGCGTGGATCACAGGCTCCTTTGTGATCGGGTCGCCGACCTGCACCGCGGACCTGCTGCTCTCCTCGCTTTCATCGGTGAGCTCGGCACTAGCGAAATTCACCCCGTGGATACCGTCCCGGCCGGTCTTCCCGCCCACGTAGATGTATATGTTGCCGGGCGCCTTCGCCCAGCTGTGCACAAGCTCGCTTTTCTTCATGATGCCGACACAGCCGACGTTCACCAGGCAGTTCCCGGTGTACCCCTCATGGAAGCACACCTGGCCAGCAAGCGTGGGGATGCCGATTCGGTTCCCGTAGTCGCGGATTCCGTCCACCACACCTTTGAACAGGTACACGGGGTGCTTCACCCCTTTCGGTAGCTTCTCGAATGGGGTGTCCAACGGACCGAAGAACAACGGGTCGATGTATGCGATTGGTTGAGCGCCCATACAATTATGAGTTATAATTCCAGAAGAAGTCACGAATAAATGTGTTGAATCAACAGTCATATCGTAAACATAATGGCTCCCTTCAATGTTTTTTATTTCTTTTATTAAAAGAGAATTTATTGGTTTATGATCTTTAAGGAATCCTTGTTTTATCTTACCGAAATACTTTTCTATATTTCTTTTATCTTTTTTAGAAAAGAGATTTCCTAATCTTTTTGCATCATCAATCTTACAAATCTCAAATACTGTCAGAAAATTTTTCGATTTTTTAGTGAACTGTTCATAGCTTAAAGGAATGTATCCAAAGGATTGTAACAAAATACATACTTGTTGTGCAAGAATAAGGCTAACGGTGCCGTATCTAATTTTAATTCTATAGGAATTTTTCCGATCCATTCTCTTCGAAATTTTTATGTCACCATCACCACGCATGATACCTTTTAATAACTCAACTTGTAAGTTCTTAGGTAGCTTGAAAAAAATAGAAGGAATTCTTTGTTCGTAACTATTGGATCCACATCCCAATACTGTACTAAACAAAAAGCCCAACATCCTGGAATTTACCGTTATTGATAAGGATGCAAACTCCGGAGATACCCAAATTGAATACTTCAAACCAAATTTGTCTAATATTTTACAAACATCATCAATATATTCTTTCTCATGCTGATTGAACGACCATTGAACCCATGTATTTCCCCGTGCATCCTTCCGCATATAACCTTCTGCGATATAATAACCAACGAGTCTGGAAAAATCTTCATCTACTTTAATCACAGCTGGAAAATATCCTCTGCCTTTGTACGCATGTATCCGAAGATCCTCACGATTTAAAGGGATATTACAATGTTTTTCAAGGTCTAAATATAGCTTAAGTGGTATGTAGTTACCTGAAAAATAATTACATCGAGTGATAGTTGAAATTCCTATTTTTTTCAAAAATTCATCAAATTGTCTTCTATACTGAAGAAATATTTTTTGTTCAGGGTTGACGGTCACATCCAGGTACCCTCTTTTCTCCAACTCATCCAATAAATCAATTCTCAACTCCTGTGATTCTTGATGGGGTAAAGAGGTCAATAAAGGGATTTTATTTCCTGGTTGTAATTCGGATGCACTTTTTGTTACAAAGTTATCATTCGAAATTACTGTCATAGAATGATCGGGGGTTACTATTAATGATCGTCCTTTGTTGAATTTAATTTCTAAAACTCTGGAAGCCTTCCTTTTATAGAGTTTCCTTACTTTTGAATAACAAGGTTCATTTGTGCGATTATCGAAAGAAAGTATTTCAAGAGGAGTTGAGGTCGACAGTTCGATTATATCAGAATTTAAGTGATTTTTATTTTTGGATAACTTCTCGATGTATTCTCCAATCATTATTGTTTTTTCTTGGCCTGAGTTTTTAATAAATAAATATTCCATCCCATCTATACAAAGAACATCCCTCACGATCCCACCGACCCCTGTCGCAGCGCCTCCGTACGGCTCGATCGCGGACGGATGGTTATGGGACTCGAGCGCGACGCAGTAGTAATGGTCCTTGTCGAACTCCATGACACCCGCATCCTCACGGGCGACGATCCGTTTTTCATCAACATTAAAAACAAATTTTTTCAAAGGTACCTTGGATGATTTGTAGCAGCAATGCTCGGACCATGCCTGCCCGAGTGCCTGAAGCTCTATATCGGTCGGGTTGCGCCCCTGCTTCCCGAAGTACTCCTTGATGCGTTTCATCTCTGGCAGAGCCAGCGCAAGTCCCATACGGTTACTGACGTCAAGCAGCTCCTTGTCTGAGGCAGCCTGCAGGTTCACCTCGTAGGTCTCGATATCAGGTCTGAGTTTTTTGAATAAATCCTCTACTTGCACACAAACTCCCCAAGTTAATGTTCTTCAATCACGATTTCATAGTTATGGATTACCGGGTTGGTGAGCAACCGCTGGCAGATCTGCTCCACGTCCTTCTTCACCTGGTTCTTGTCCTTGCCGTCGACCAGCAGGTCAAACGTCCTGATGGTCTTTGCGTTCTTCACGTTCGTGAAACCAAGCAGATGGATCGCTTTGAGCGTGTTGACCCCCTCAGGGTCGGAGACGCCTTTCTTCAGCTGGATCGTTACCTTTGCCTCGTACATGGGTATCGCTGCCGCCTAATCTGAAAATGCCTAGATTAAGGTATCGTTTCCGAGACCTTCTGCATCACTGTTGCGACCCGTTTGCGGAATGCATCGAGGGCACCGTTGTTCTGAATCACAATGTCAGCGTCCGCGATCACCTTCTGCAGACCCCAGCGGATCTCCCGTTTGTCTCGCTCCTCAAGGTCTTTGAGGTCTTTGCTGTCGTCGGTCCTGCCCCGCGAAATCGCTCGTTTCCTTCGAACCTCGTCTGGTGCGTCGATCGCGACCACCAGAAAATCAGGGCCGAGGTTTTGTTTAAAATAATCGATCTCCTCCATGTTACGCACTCCGTCGATAACCATCATAGAGGATTTTTTTAATGCTTGGATTCTTTCGACGGTGCGTCGCGCCCAGATGTCCATACCATGCCTCTTGCGCATATCGTTTGCGACCGCTCCCACGTGTTTATCGTCAAGAGGCTTTCCTTGCCGTTTCGTCTCCTCCCAGACCAGGTCGCCCATACGTACAACAGGGATTCCTTTGTCCTTTGCGAGCTGTACTGCCTCTGATTTCCCTGAGGCGGGCATACCGGTGAACGCGATGACCTTCATTTGGCTCTTCCATCCGTTAAAAAATAGTGAAGAAACAGAATATCGACGTAGTATTAAAAATTAAGGATGTATCGGAGGAATGGGAATGCGTGTGGATACCGTTCGAAAAATCGCTCGAGGAGTTGGAGCCATGGGGTACTTTCCATGTCGTTGTTGAGCGGCATTGTTACGGAAAGTGTTCCACAACCGCTTTCAGCGCTATAATTATCCATCGCTTTTGCTTGGATAGTGTAGGTCCCTCGTTTGGTCCAAGTGTGATTCACAGTAAGTTCGTAACCTGAGTTGAAGGGTCCAATCCATCCTGTATTTGTGTCGTCGCCCCAGTCAACGTTGTACGAGATATTATTTCCCTCGGGGTCGGTCGAAACTAAAGTATAATTATAGTTTTGGTTTGCTTTTCCAGAGGTGGGGCCAGTAATGGTTGGTGCGGATGGAGGTTGATTGTTCATTATCTGGAGCGCATATAGATAAGTATTTTGTCCCGCAATATAGATTGTTCCATCTACTCCAATAGCAACCGATGACTCTATACTATCTCCGGCATGAAATTTCCATCGGAGGGTCCCATTGAGATTAAGTGCGTAGAGATTTCCATCTAATGAGCCACAATAAATCGTCCCATATTTATCAATTACAGGAGAAGAAAGAATTTCATTACCAGTCTGGAAATACCAATTTTCATTACCATCAGATGCGATACTAAAAATCCTTCCATTTCTTGATCCAATATAAATTGTTCCTTCCTGTGCAATCGCTGGGCATGTTTCTGCTGCATCACCAGTGCCAAATTTCCACTTCAACGTTCCATTCGGATTGATTGCATAGAGATAATTGTCCCAAGAGCAAACATAGATCGTGCCATCATCTCCAATAGAAGGCGAACCTTTTATACTATCACCGGTCTTGTATCGCCACTCCATGGTCCCATTTGGAAATAACGCATACAAATACGTGTCATGTGAACCGAAATAAATAATGCCATTATCATCGATTGCAGCGGAAGAAGCAACAACATCTCCGGTCCCAAATCGCCATTTTTCTGTTCCATTAGGATTCATTGCATAAAAATAATGATTGTAAGAACCAATGTAAATTGTACCGTCATTTCCAATGGTTGGTGAAGAAAATACCCAGCCAATACCAAATGACCATTTTATTGTTCCATTCGGATTGAGAGCATAGAAATAACCGTTTTCTGAACCGAAATAAATAGTTCCATCAGAGGAAATCGCGGGGGAAGAATCCACCCATTCATCCAAAGAGAAATACCATTTTTCTGTTCCATTTGGATTTATAGCGAAAAAGAATTTATCATGAAATCCTTCAGCACCAATGTAAATTGTACCATTTTCATCGATAGCCGGAGAGGAAACGGTCAATCCTTCCATTTGAAACTTCCATTTAACCTTATACCCGTTCCCATTTGCTCCATATGGACTTCTTCCCGTATGACGAATGTCATGATGAAACATAGGCCACGAAGAATTTTGAAGACCACCATCAGTTGGTGTTTGTGATTTGTTGGTACCAACAGATACTTGTGTCTTTTGATTGGAGACACCCACAAAAGAAGTCAACAACAACATGACTAGAACCAGTATCGGGATAAGGTGTTTTTTCATCTATTTCTTCCTATATTGAAATAAAGTATCCCTGGTTATTTAAATCTTTGTCAGGATAAAGTAGTGCATTGGAAGAGACATGAATTTATTAGTAAACAGGAGTTCAAATCATTTTTTAGTTCCATGGTTAAGTTTCTCCTGTAAAATATGAAAATAGTGCAGGGGGAGCGATTTGAACGCTCGTGTGCCTACGCAACAGGGTCTCTCAGTGCTAAAGCATTACAGTAGGTCCAAATTTCTGCTGTTCTCTGGTTTTTATGTATTGCCTTCTTATCGCAGCCACTTACGATTACTTTCTTGTTCTTTCGGAGAGTTCTAAGATGTTTTCTCACGGAGGATGCTGAGAGATCAAGATCATAAGCTATTTGGCGAACCGTTGTTGGTTTCTTTCTCAGCACGTCCAATACCATTCTCTCCGATTCTCCTCTTCCGTTTTTATGAGGACCG
>Ga0326726_10005711_pt1 | contig 11252 bp, 9 predicted proteins | sample MHFenrmetagenome_2_FD_207603 | JGI IMG/M metagenome (GOLD analysis project Ga0326726, IMG submission 207603) | Lab enriched peat soil microbial communities from Michigan Hollow, Ithaca, NY, United States - MHF15MN | ecosystem: Environmental > Terrestrial > Soil > Wetlands > Peat | place: USA...
AGAACTTCACGAATACCACGCGCACGTACACGATTGCGCGAGGCTTCCGCTTCGCGGATGACCAGGCGTCCCACGCGGTCTCGGTGTTGGCCCCTGGATCCGTTACGGTCGGCCCGCGCGGGCGTACGGACATTGCGGTCACGCTCGTGATCGACGGCAGAAAGTTGCCCTCGTGGACCCTCGATGGCGGCGGGGGCGGTGGCGACGGCAGTGCTCTGAACCTTCCGGAATACGACGGCTACCTGACGCTGACTTCAGGCAATGAGAAGCTGTCCGTACCCTGGCAGGTGCTGCCGCGCAAGGCTTCAGCGACCTTTGCCGGGCCGGTAGTCAAGCTGAAGAAGAGCGATGGCATCAACCTCTTCAACCTGGGTGTTGAGGATGGTGACTTCGATATCTTCTCGCTCACAGGCGCCAGCCCGCGCGTGCCGAGCAATGAGCTCCCGCAACCGGGAGACAACTTCGAGGTCATCGATCTTCGGTCGGTGGGAGTGCGCTTCCTTCCCGAGTCGCTGGTCGGACTCGACGTGCTCGAGTTCGCGATGAGCACGTACGGGCGCAGGTCTCATCCGAACTACCCGGCCGAGTTCGACATCTATATCGATACTACCGGTGACGGCATACCTGACTTCGTTGCCTTCAACGCCGAAAATGCAGGGTTCGGCGCTTCGGGGCAGAACCTGGTCTATCTTGCCGATCTGACTGCGGGGACGGCCACGGCATACTTCTACACCGACGCTGACCTGGACTCCGGTAACGTCATCTTCTCGGTGCCGATGTTTGCCATGGGGCTGTCCCCGGGGACGACGATCAACTTCTCGGTGTACGCGTTCGACAACTACTTCACCGGAAACCTGACGGATCAGGTCGAGAACATGTTCTTCACACCGGGCAATGCGCGCTTCGCGCCAGCCGATGGCGTGCCGTTCGGCACCGTGCCCACGCACGGCCACCTGACGGTTCCTGTCACGGCCACGTCAGTGCCCGCATCGATGAGCAGCGAGTCAGGCCTGCTGTTGATGTATCGGAGGAACACGCCCATCGAATCGGAGGTCGTGAAGATCCGGTAAGCAAGTGCCCCAAGGACGAGGAGTCTCGAAATGAAACGGGCCGCTTACGCGGCCCGTTTTTTTCCCGCTGGCCAATTCCAGCGCCGCCGGCCCTGACTGTCTACTTGTAGAAATAAGGGTCGAGGACGCGAACCTCGGTGATGTGCTCGACCGGCAGGTTGCTCCGGCGCGCCGTACGGCGGATCGCTTCGGGCGATGGGCCGTCGTACACGCAGAAGCTCTTCTTCTTGTCCGCGCTCACGTAGGAGTGCACCCACGTGACCTGCTCGGTCATGTTGCTGTCGACCACGGCCAGACAGGCCCTGGCACCGGCCTCATCGACGGGGATACTCAGTCCATCCGGAAACTCTCGCTCGACCATGTAGCGGGGCATGTCTCATCTCCAAGCATTCGGCCGACGGCCTCTGATGCTGCACGGTAAGGTTGAGCGTGCGGCCGCAAATCGGGCGACCTCCCTAAATTGCGCGCCCTTTACCCCCAAATTGCGCCACCCGTACCCAAGCGCTGCGCCATGCCGGATACTCTCGCCCGCGGTCGCTATGGAACTCCTCGAACGCCAATCCCAGCTCGAAGTGCTGGCGCGACTCCTGCGCGAGGCAGGGGCGAGCGCCGGCAAGGTTGCGCTCGTCAGCGGCGAGGCGGGCGCGGGCAAGAGTGCGCTGGTTGAGCACTTCGCCCAGCAATCTTCACGCAGCGCGCGCGTCTTGTGGGGTCACTCCGATCCCCTGCAGACCTCGCGCGTGCTCGGGCCGGTGCACGAACTGCGCGCCGGCATCTCGGCATTGCGGGGTCAGGCGCTCGAGCCCGACCTCTCCCGTGAGGAGCTCTTTTCGAGCCTCTTCGGACAGCTCGCAGCGCCCCACCCTCTCAGCATCGTCGTGCTCGAGGACCTGCACTGGGCGGATGAGGCGACGCTCGATTTCGTGCGCTTTCTGGGGCGGCGCATTCAGCGCACGCGGTGTCTCCTGATCGCAACCTATCGCGACGATGAGCTCCCCTCGACGCATCTCCTGCGCGCCGTGCTCGGCGAGGTAAGCGGGCAACATAGTGTGCGCATCCATGTGCCTTCCCTCTCGCTGAACGCCGTCGAGCAACTCGCCCGTGGCACGCAGCGCAACGCCCGCCGGGTCTACGAGGTGACGGGTGGCAATCCGTTCTTTGTGCGCGAGCTGCTGGCCGCGCCGACTAACCAGGTGCCGGAAACGGTGCGCGACGCGGTGCTGGCACGCCTCTTCCAATGTTCGCCCGCGGCCCACGAAGTGGCGCAGCTCGTTTCGCTCTTGCCGGGCAGAACTCCCCTCTGGCTCACACAAGCGCTCCTCGGCGACATCGGAGCAGCTGCGGACGAGGCGGTCACGCGTGGACTTCTGCGCTATCAAGACGAGGCGCTCGCCTTTCGCCACGAGCTGGGGCGTCTCGCAGTCGAGAGCGTGGTGCCACGCGCGCGCGCCCAGGCGCTGCATCAAGATATTCTGCGCGTCCTCGCCGACCACCATGCCGACCTCTCGCAACTCGTGCACCACGCCTCGTACGCGCAGGACGTAAAGGCACTGCTCGAGTACGCGCCGCGGGCTGCCGAGCAAGCCGCACGCGCGGGTGCACATCGCGAGGCGGCTGCGCACTTGGCGACAGCGCTGCGCCACGCGGACTCGCTCACAGTGCGTGAGCGCGCACGCCTTTATGAATTGCATGCAACCGAGCGCGACACGATCAATCAGGTACCCGCATCGCTCGACTCTGCGACTGAGGCGCTGACACTGTGGCGCCAAGCGGGTGATGTCGTAGCGCAGGCACGTGTGCTGCTGTTGATCGAGCGGGGGCACTGGAAGTCCGGGCGCAAGGACGAGCGGCACGTGGCCGAAGCCATTGCCCTCCTGGAAACGCTCCCGCCCAGCCCTGACCTCGCCATGGCCTACAGCGCCCGCTCACAGCGGGCCGCGACCAGCAGTCAAATGGAGGAGGCGCTGGAGTTCGGTCAGCGTGCGCTCGAGCTCGCGGAAAAGTTCGGCGACCACCGCGTGCGGGCACACGCGCTCAACAACGTCGGTTCGGCGCTCCTGTTCTCAGGCAGAGACGGCGGCGTTGAAGCCCTGGAACAGAGTCTCGCGGTCGCCCTGGAGCACAATCTGCAGGAGCACGCCGGCCGCGCATACGCCAACCTGGCGAGCATCGCAATCGAAGAGCGCATGAACGAGGTCGCTACGCGTTATTTGCCCGAGGGAATAGCGTACTGCGAAGAGCACGAAGTCCAGGACTGCCTCGACTACATTCGCGCCTACGGCACGCACCTTGACCTCAATACCGGTCATTGGGACAAGGCAGCACGGGTGGCGATGGAGTTGCTGGAGCACCCACCCCCCCCAATCCCTCAGCGCCTCCCGGCCCTTGCCGTACTGGCCCTCGTGCGCGCGCGACGCGGTGATCCGGGTGTGGACCCGCTGCTCGACGAAGCGGAGCGACTCGCGCTGCCGACGGGCGAATTTCAAAGCATTGGTCGCGCCGCGGCCATCCGTGCCGAGGTCGCCTGGTACCGCGGTGACTTGGCAAGGGTGGCAGCAACAGCCGCACTGGGGCTGCAAGCGGGCGATGGTCTGCGCGATCCATACCTTCAGGGCGAACTCGCCTACTGGGGGCGTTGGGCTGATGCCGCGCTGGAAATACCTGCAGAGCTGGCCGAACCCTACGCGCTCATGATTGCAGGGGACTGGAAGCGTGCCGCTGATGCCTGGCAACTTCTCGGCGCTCCCTATGAGCGCGCACTCGCGCTCGCCGCCGGACCGGAACCCGCGCTACGAGAGTCGCTGGAGATTCTGGAAGAACTGGGCGCAGGCCCGCTGGCCGCGATCGTGCGTCAGCGCCTGCGGGACCTGGGAGTGCGCGGCATTCCACGCGGGCCACGCTCCTCTACGCGTGAGAATCCGGCAGGCCTGACTTCGCGCGAGGTGGAAGTCCTCAGGCTCCTCGTGTACGGACATACCAATACCGAGCTCGCCCGCCGATTGCACCTGTCGGCGAAGACCGTCGATCATCACGTATCATCGATCCTGGAGAAGCTCAAAGTTCATTCGCGCACCGAAGCCGTCGCCGCTGCCTTCGGCCTCGGAATCGTAAAGCCAGCGACCTAGAGTCACGCGAGAATGGATCGCGAGTGGGAGTCAGGTCTTGCAGCCAGGTGGACGGCAAGACCTGTCCACTAACACGAACTAGTTGCTCGCGACTCTTGACATGTTTGCGCGGTAGATCGCAGACAGCTGGGAGCTGTTGACCTGGGCCACCGCATTCGCCACTGCATTCTTGTAGCACGGACTCGTCTTGATGTGCCTTTCCGGAAACGGGCCCACATATCCATCGCAGACATCGTAGGCTGCCCGCTGAATTCGCCGATACAGGACCTGTGCGCCTACGGGCCGCGACACGTCGAGCTCCGCATAACTCACTATGACGCTCCGGGTATCGTCCGCAGGCGGACTTGCCCATAATGCAGTCGAAGCGAGGCCCAGAATCAGCGCCGTCATTCCGCCGATGAGGAATTTTCGCGCGCTGCAGGTTGATTGAAGGACTGTGTACATGATCGTTCTCCTAAAGGTTGGTTGGCCATTCATCCGACACGTGCACAGAGTAAGGACACGCGCGCAATGACAAATCGGGAACCCTACCCAACTTGCACGGCCAGTCACCCTAATTTGCGAACCCGGTGTTGAGGCGATGCCTCCTCTATTGATCTGCAAGACGTCATGGAGCTCCTAGAACGTCAACCGCAGCTCGATGAGCTCGCCCGGCAATTGCAGGAGGCAGAAGCGGGCCGCGGCAAGGTCGTATTCGTTGCGGGCGAGGCCGGTGCCGGCAAGAGCGCGCTCGTCGAAGCGTTCGCGAGCAGGCCCCGACGGGGCGTGCGCGTTGTCTGGGGCGCCTGTGATGCGCTGCAGACGCCTCGCGCCCTCGGACCCGTCCATGAAATCGCAACCGCACTCGCGGTGGCGAGTGCTGACGCCGAGCACGCCGAGCACTCGCGCACGCATTTGTTTGCGCGGCTGGTGGATGAATTGTCCAGGCCGAGACAAGTCACGATCATGGTGCTGGAGGATCTGCACTGGGCCGACGAGGCTACCCTCGATTTCGTGCGTTACGTGGGTCGGCGCATTCAGCGCGCGCGCAGCCTCCTGATCGCCACCTATCGCGACGACGCGCTGGCCGCAGAGCACCCGCTGCGACGCATGCTGGGCGAAGTCACGGGCCGGCATGCGACGCGCATGCGCATTCCAGCCCTGTCCCTCGCAGCCGTGACCGAGCTGGCACGGGATGCCCATCGCGATCCGGAGCGGATCTATACGCTGACGGCGGGCAACGCCTTCTTTGTCCGCGAGCTCTTGAACGCGCCGCGCGATGTCCTTCCGGAAACGGTGCGTGATGCGGTCATTGCACGACTCATGCAGTGCTTGCCGGCTGCTCGGGAATTGGCGGAGCTCGTGTCGCTGTCGCCGGGCCGGACCGAGCTGTGGCTTGCCCAGTCACTGCTCGGTGACGTGAATGCGAGCCTCGAGGAGGCAGTGGCGCGCGGCGTGCTCCGTCTCGGCGATGAGAGTATCTCGTTTCCACACGAGCTGGCGCGGCTCGCCGTCGAGTCGGTCATGTCACCGGCCCGGTCTCAGGAGTGGCACCAACGCATCCTCGCCGCTCTCAGCGAGCGCGGCGCCGATCTCTCACATCTCGTGCATCACGCGCAGCTGGCACGGGACCTCGACGCCATCCGCGAGCTCGCACCGCGTGCGGCTCAGCAGGCGGCGCTGCTCGGCGCCCATCTCGAGGCCATGGCCCACTACGCCACTGCGTTGCGCCACGCGGATACGCTCCCGGCACTGGATCGCGCGAAGCTGTTCGAAGCGCACGCGTGGGAGTGCAATCTGGCGAATCAGGCGCCGCGCGCGATCGAGTCAGGCGAACGCGCCCGGGCGCTGTACCGGGAAGTAGGTGACATCAGGGCGCAGGCGCGTGTGTTGCGGGTCCTGGCGCGCGTCTACTGGCAATCCGGTAACAAGCCGCAGGCCGATCGGAGCGCGGCGGAGGCCATCGCGGTGCTCGGGAACTCGCCCCCTGGACCTGATCTGGCGATGGCCTTCGGCACACGCGCCATGCTGGCGATGCTGGGTGGGCGTGTGGAGGAATCGCTCGAGTTCGGTCAGCGTGCACTCGATCTGGGTCGGCAGTTCGACGATATTGAGTCGCAGGTGCACTCGCTCAATATCATGGGCTCGGCGCTGCTCGGATCAGGCGACGAAACGGGCTGGGGCCCGCTCGAGCAGGCCTTATCGCTGGCGTTGGAGCGCGGGTTACACGAGCCCGCAGGTCGCGCCTACTCGAATGTCACCACCTGCTCAGTGCTGAGCTACGATTTGCCACGCGCTGAAGGATATCTGCGTAGCGGGTTGTCGTTTTGCGAAGAGAACGAGATCTACACGCACTGGTACTACCTTCGTGCCTATCAAACCCGGCTCGAGCTGTTGCGCGGTCGCTGGAACGATGCCGCGAACCTCGCGACGCAGCTGCTCGAAGGCAGCGCCCTCACGACCAATCAGCGGATTCCCACATTGCTCACCCTGGGCCTGGTTCGCGCCCGCCGCGGCGATCCCGGCTCCGGGCCACTGCTCGATGAAGCGCTGCGAATTGCACTGCCGACCGCGGAACTGCAGCGCATTGGCCGCGTGGCCGCGGCGCGCGCGGAGGTCGCCTGGTACCGCGGTGACCTTGATCGGGTCGCGAGCGAGGTGGCGGTGGGGCTCGAGGTGGCGCAGGGCCATCGCGACCCGTGGATCCGCGGTGAGCTTGCGTTCTGGCAGTCCCGTGCACGCCCCGATACGCAAGCACCCAACGATATTTTTGTACCGTATCGACTCATGATCGAGGGCGAATGGCACGAGGCGGCCAGCTCCTGGGAAAAATTGGGAATGCCGTACGAGCGTGCGCTTGCGCTCGTCGACGGTCCGGAGACGGCGTTACGCGAGGCACTCGAAATAGTTGAAGAACTGGGCGCCGGACCGCTGGCGGCGATCGTGCGTCAGCGGCTGCGCGACCTCGGGGTGCGCGGGATTCCACGCGGGCCGCGCGCCTCGACGCGCAGAAATCCGGCAGGACTCACCGCGCGCGAGGTTGAGGTGCTCCGCCTTCTCGTGCACGGGCATACCAACACCGAGCTCGCTCAGCGGCTGCACCTGTCTGCCAAGACAATCGATCATCACGTGTCCTCCATCCTGGAAAAGCTCGACGTCAGCACGCGCACCGAAGCCGTCGCGGCGGCTTTCGGTCTCGGGATCGTGAAGGCAGCCGAGTAACGAGGGCTCATGAGCGGCGTGGACTGGTACGTGGAAGGGCCGAGCTTTGGCAGCTGCAATTGCTCGTACGGCTGCCCCTGTCAATTCGAGGCACTGCCGACGCATGGGCATTGTCGCGGCTTCGAAGTGCTGCGAATCGACGAGGGCCATTTCGACGCTGTGAGACTCGACGGGCTCAAGACCGCGATGCTATACGCCTGGCCCGGACCGGTGTTCGAGGGCAAGGGCGAGATGCAGGCCATCATCGACGAGCGTGCCAACGCTGAACAGCGCGAAGCACTCACGAGGATCCTGCACGGCGAGGAAACCGCGGAAGGCGCCACGCATTGGTGGGTGTTTCGCACGATGTCGGACAAGGTGCACACGCCCCTCTTCAAGCCGATCGACTACGAGGTCGACATCGAGGCGCGCACGGCACGCGTCGTCATTCCCGGCGTGCTCGAGTCCGCCGGCACGCCGATCAAGAGCCCGGCGACCGGCCAGCCGCACCGGGTGCGCATCAACATCCCGAGCGGCATCGAGTTCGAGCTGGCCGAGATCGGGAGCGCGACGACACGCACCTTGGGCGTCATCGAGCTCGATCTCACGGACACCTACGGCCAGTTCAGCCTGCTGCGCCATACCGGCCGGGGTGTGGTACACGGCTAGGCGAACGTGCGCTCAGTGCACGGATAAGTGGGCAGGCTGACCCGCCCACTTGCCGTCTTCGACTAATTGCTGGCGAGCCGCGAGAGCTGCGCACGATGCAGCCTGTCCAGCAGGGGGCTGCTGACCTGCGCCACAGCATTCTCCACGGCAGTCTTGTAGCAAGGGCTCGTCTTGGTGCGCAGTTCGGCGAACGGGCCGACAAATCCATCGCAGACTTCATACGCTGCCTGCTGAATTCGCTTGTACAGGACTTGCGCGCCCGTAGACCGTGACAGGTCGAGATCCGCAACGCTTACAGTGACACTTGAAGAGCTGTCCGACGCCGAACGCGCGAGCACGCCCGTCGACGTGACGCCCAGAGTGAGCGCCATCAATCCGACGGCAAGGGACTTAAACGCTGCACGATTCGACTGAGTGGGTGTAGACATTATCGATTTCCTTCGTAGACGTGTGGGTGATGCCTCAGCTGGGACGCATCATGCCCAGCGGCGGTCGGGCGTTCTGTCAAGCAGTTGACACAAGCGCACAGGCTCCAGTGAGTTTCGGGAAATGCGCTGCTGGAGGACGGTTCCAGGGGGCTTCGGCATGGGTGCGTGCTAGCACAAACGCCGCGAGGCACGAATTTGTTGCGCGCGGTAATACCGCGGCTATGATCATGCGGAAAATACCTAGCGAGTTCGGGTCGCTCGTTCCGTAGCCTAACGGGGTTTGACCTGACAACGAATGCTCGACGGGGAGCGCTCCATGGCGAGTTCGCAGACCTATAACGATGGCGTCGTGCGCCAGTTCGCGATCATGACCGTGGTCTGGGGCGTGGTCGGCATGCTGGTGGGCGTGCTGCTCGCCGCACAGCTCCTCTGGCCCGCGCTCAATTTCGACATTCCCTGGCTCACTTACAGTCGCCTGCGGCCGCTGCACACCAACGCGGTGATCTTCGCCTTCGGCGGCTCGGCGCTCTTTGCCACCTCCTACTACGCCGTGCAGCGCACCTGCCATGTGCGCCTGTTCAGCGATCGGCTCGCCGCCTTCACGTTCTGGGGCTGGCAGCTCATCATCGTGCTCGCGGCGATCACGCTGCCGCTCGGTATCACCTCGAGCAAGGAATACGCCGAGCTCGAGTGGCCGATCGACATCCTGATCGCGATCGTATGGGTCGCCTACGCCGTGGTCTTCTTCGGCACGCTCGCCAAGCGTCGCGTCGCGCACATCTACGTCGCCAACTGGTTCTTCGCCGCCTACATCATCACCATCGCGGTGCTGCACATCGTGAACAACGCCGAGCTGCCGGTGACGCTCACCAAGTCCTATTCCGTTTATGCCGGCACGGTCGATGCGATGGTGCAGTGGTGGTACGGGCACAACGCCGTGGGGTTCTTCCTCACCGCGGGCTTCCTTGGAATGATGTATTACTTTGTGCCGAAGCAGGCAGGGCGGCCGATCTATTCCTACCGTCTCTCGGTTGTGCACTTCTGGGCGCTCATCTCTATTTACATGTGGGCCGGCCCGCATCACCTGCTGTATTCCACGCTCCCGGACTGGGTACAGTCGCTCGGCATGGTGTTCTCGCTGATGCTCCTTGCGCCCTCGTGGGGCGGCATGATCAACGGCATCATGACGCTCTCGGGCGCCTGGCATAAGCTGCGCACCGACCCGATCCTCAAGTTCCTGATCGTCTCGCTCTCTTTCTACGGCATGTCGACCTTCGAAGGGCCGATGATGTCGATCAAGACCGTCAATTCGCTTTCGCATTTCACCGACTGGACCATCGGCCACGTGCATTCGGGCGCGCTCGGTTGGGTGGCGATGATCTCGATCGGTTCGATCTATTCGCTCCTGCCGCGCATCTACGGTCGCAAGGAGATGTACAGCACGCGTCTCATCGACCTGCACTTCTGGATCATGACGGTGGGCGTGGTGTTGTACGTGGCGTCGATGTGGATCGCGGGCGTCATGCAGGGGCTCATGTGGCGCGCCACGAACCCGGACGGGACGCTCACTTACACCTTCGTCGAGGCGCTCGCGGCGACGTATCCGTACTACGCCGTGCGCCTGCTCGGCGGCCTGCTCGTGCTCGCCGGCATGGGCATCATGGTCTACAACGTCAAGCGCACCGTCGCGCAGCGCGCCACTGAACTTGAGGTGGCGATTCCGCAGCCAACCTGAGCGGGGCACTGCATGCAACACGACAAGATCGAAAGAAGCGCGGTGCTGCTCGGCGTGTTCACGGCAATCGCGATCAGCCTGGGCGGTCTGGCGCAGATCGTGCCGCTGTATTTTTCGAGCAATGCCACGACGCCAGCGCCGGGCATAGTGCCGTACCCACCGCTGCAGCTCGAGGGGCGCGATATCTACATACGCGAGGGCTGCTACAACTGCCACTCGCAGATGGTGCGCCCGCTCCGTGCGGAGACCGAGCGCTACGGCCATTACTCGCTCGCGGGCGAGAGCATCTATGACCATCCGTTCCAGTTCGGCTCCAAACGCACCGGCCCCGATCTCGCCCGCGTCGGCGGGCGTTACTCGGACGACTGGCACCGCATTCACCTGAAGCACCCGCGCGATGTGGTGCCGGAATCGAACATGCCGGGTTTCCCCTGGCTCGAACAGAACAAGGTCGATGCCAGCCTGACGCCAAGAAAGATGCGCACGCTGCGCACGCTCGGCGTGCCGTACACGAATGCCCAGATCGAAGGCGCTTCAGCCGAAGTCGCGGGCAAGACAGAACTGGACGCGCTGATCGCGTACCTGCAGGGCCTCGGTGTCGCCTCACGCAGCTGGAAGTGATGTCATGAATGCTGGAATCGTTTTCGGAGTAATCACGCTCGTGCTGATGCTGCTCTTCGTCGGCGTCGTGGTGTGGGCCTGGGATGCACGGCGCAAGCGCGGATTCGAGCGGGCCGCGCGCCTGGCGCTCGAAGAGGACGCGAACACGGATCCGCGCGGGACGAAGCCATCATGAGCCTCGGCTGGAACATCTGGATCATCGGCCTCGTCGCACTCAACGTCGGCGGCGCGCTGTGGCTGCTATGGTGGACCGCGAAGCGACGCAGCGGTGAAGCGGCTCCGGAAGCGAAGACAACCGGGCACACCTGGGACGGCGATCTCACCGAGTACAACAATCCCCTGCCGCGCTGGTGGCTGTGGCTCTTCTACCTGACGGTGATCTTCAGCTTCGTATACCTCGCGATCTATCCCGGCCTCGGCAGCT
>Ga0326726_10005712_pt1 | contig 11252 bp, 10 predicted proteins | sample MHFenrmetagenome_2_FD_207603 | JGI IMG/M metagenome (GOLD analysis project Ga0326726, IMG submission 207603) | Lab enriched peat soil microbial communities from Michigan Hollow, Ithaca, NY, United States - MHF15MN | ecosystem: Environmental > Terrestrial > Soil > Wetlands > Peat | place: USA...
TGGTGGCCGCGATCGCGCACGCGAAGCTCGACGCGCACAAGGCGGAGGTGAAGGCCTTGTTCGACAGCGCCGCCCCCGCAAAATAACCGTCTTTCTTTCGAGCCGGTCCTTTCGCTTCGTGGCCCCTCCAGGCGCCGCTTCGCGGCTTCCTTCGGGCGCCCGAAGCTTCTCCGGACCGGCTCCGATCTCGGCGGCGATTTGTCGATCCGATCCCCGGAGTGATCGAGTAATCTGCGCGCGACATGGGTGACCTCGCGCTCCGTGGCCTCGCCGCCATCCCGGCAGTGCGGCGCCTGATCGAGCTCGCGCTCGACGAGGATCTCGGCCGCGGCGACGTGACGTCACAGGTCACGCTCGGCACCGAGGGGCCCGCGATCATCGCCGACATGAACGTGCGCGAGCCGATCGTGGCGTTCGGCATCGACGTCGCGGCGGCGGTGTTCTCGATGGTCGATTCGCGGATCGCCGTCGAGGTGCTGGCGCCGGATGGCGCGCGGGTCGATCGTGGCGGGCTGCTCATGACGGTCCGTGGCCCGGCCCATGGCCTGCTCGCCGCCGAGCGGACCGCGCTCAACTTCGTGCAGCGCCTGTCGGGCACGGCCACGCTCGCGAAGCGGTATGCCGAAGCGGTCGTCGGCACCAAGGCGCGCGTGGTCGACACGCGCAAGACCACGCCGGGATTTCGCGTGCTCGAGAAGGCGGCGGTGCTCGCGGGAGGCTGCGGCAATCACCGCTTCGACCTCGGCTCGGGCATCCTCATCAAGGACAACCACATCGCCGCGTGTGGCTCGGTGCGCGCCGCGGTCGAGGCCGCGAAGGCGAAGGCCCCGCACCCGCTGCGCATCGAGGTCGAGGTCACGAACCTCGGCGAGCTCGACGAGGCGCTCGCGGCCGGTGCCGAGATCGTGCTCCTCGACAACATGACGCCGTCGCAGGTCGAGGTTGCCGCGGCGCGCGCGCACGGTAAGCACGTGCTCGTCGAGGTCTCCGGCGGCATCACGCTCGCCACGATCGCCGACTACGCGCGCGCAGGCGCGGATCTCATTTCGGTCGGCGCGCTGACCCACTCGGCGCCCGCGGTCGATATCGGACTGGATGTACGGCAATGACGTTTCTGTTCACTAACTGGCTCGGCTGTCAGCGCATCGATCTGGAATCGTGCGCGTCCACGAACGACGAGGCCGCGCGCCTCGCCCGCGCCGGCGCGAAGCACGGCACGGTGATCATCGCCGAGCGCCAGCAAGCCGGGCGCGGTCGCGACGGCCGCGCGTGGGCGTCGCCGACCGGTGGCTTGTACCTGTCGGCCGTCCTCCGGCCGACGTTGCCGCTCGCGGACGTGCCGCCGATGACGCTCGCGATCGGCATCGGGCTGTGCGACGCGGTGCGCGCGCTCGGCGCCCCGGCGGTGCTGAAGTGGCCGAACGATCTGCTCGTCGACGATCGCAAGCTCGCGGGCGTGCTGGTCGAGGCGCAGAGCCAGGGCGGCAAGCTCGACGCCGTGATCGTCGGCATCGGCGTCAACCTCGACGCGACGCCCGACGCGGTCGCCGCGACCGGCATCTCGCTCGCCGAGGCCGCGGGCAAGACGATCGATCGCGAGCGCTTCATCGTCGAGATGCTCGCGAACGTCGAGCGCTGGATCGATCGGTACATCGCCATCGGGCTCGAGACCATCATCCCCGCGTGGCAGGAGCGCATGGCGTCCGGGCTCGCGGCGCGCGCGACCATCGACGGCGAGCCGCTGACCGGCGAGGTCGCCGGGCTCGATGACGACGGCGCGCTGCTTTTGCGCGACGCGGCAGGCCGGCTCCATCGGGTCCGCTCGGGGGATGTCGAGGTGATCCGGGCGACTCCGTCCGTCGTGGGCTATCCTACGTAGAGGCCTCTGGCATGAACAACCGAATGCTCGCTGTGCTCGGCGCGCTCGCGGCCGTGGGCGTCATCGTGCTCTACGTGTTCGTGAAGAACGCCGGCAGCGCGCCGGCCGCGGATCCCGATCCGGAGCCCGTCGCGCGACCGACCGCGGTCAGTCACGATCCGAGCACCGCGAACGGCGGCACCTCCGTCGGGCCGGCGCAGCCAGCAGTCCCCGCAGCCGGCAGCAACGGCGAGGTCGGCAGCGATGGCAGCGGCCAGTACCCGAAGGACTACATGATCGGCGACATCCGCGTGCGCGATCACCGCACCGGGAACAACAAGCCGCTCGATCTGCCGCCGAACATTCACCCGGCCGAGCACCGCGAGCTGCCGTCGACCTTGACCCACGACATCAGCCAGCAGGTGAAGAAGCTCGTCTGGCAGTGTGGGGCGGACGTCCCGAAGGATGCGCGCGGGACCAAGCCGCGGGTCGACGGCCAGCTCACGGTCTCGATCAAGAACCACACGTTGACGCTGACGAACATCGTGACCCAGCCGCGCGACGTCGAGGGCCCGAGCGCCGATGCGCTCAAGCAATGCGTCGAGCAGAAGTCGGCCGGCTTGACGGCGGTCGCGAGCGATCAAGAGGACATCACCGACTACGGCATCGGGATCACGTTCGCGATCCCGTGACCCGTCAGATGCAACTGCGTCGCGATTGCGGTCTTGTCGCACCACCACGTCAGGCGGTGTCACGCACGCGCACGCCGCGCCGAGAGAAATGCGTAGTAGACCCGATGAGTCTCGCGAAGGCTTCGTCAGTGTTGATGCCCCCCACCCAGGTATGTATAGTCGCGCGCCTCATGCGGATTGCCGACCGCGCGATCGTGTTCGCCGCCCTGCTGCTCGTCGCAGCGACCGGATGCGATCAGCTCGATGGCCGCAGCCAGAACCGCAAGGGCAACGCCGCGTTCCGCGAGACGCGGTTCGTCGATGCGGTGGCCCACTACCAGCGCGCGATCAAGGAAGTCGACGACCCGACGATCCACTACAACCTCGCGCTCGCCTACTCGAAGGTGTTCAAGCCGGGCGGCGAGGGCGACGTGCTCATCGATGTCGCCGACGACGAGAACCAGGCCTGCAAGGTCATCCCGGGCGTGAAGACGGTGACGAAGCAGATCTGCTTCAAGCAGGGTGACAAGCACTTCCTCGACTGCGACGACAAGAACGTCTGCGCGTCGAGCTTCAAGTGCGAGAAGAAGGAAATCTGCGCCCTCGACGACATGAAGCTTGCCGATCTGGTCGCCGAGCACTACACCGCGTGGTTGAAGTCGCACCCCGCCGACGCCGAGACACGCGCGCTCATGACCCAGGTCTGGATCGACTCGTCGCAGTACAAGAAGGCGATCGACTTCTGGGAGGACCTCCTGAAGGCCAAGCCGAACGATCCCGAGATCATGGGCAACCTCGCCGGCATCAACCTCAAGGCGAACGACTGGCGCAAGTCGATCGAGTGGTACATCAAGGTCGCCACCGCCTCGACCGAGGCCTCGGCGAAGGTCGCCGCCTACCAGTTCATCGGTAACGTGGCGTGGTCCAAGCTGAACTCGAAGACCCTGACCCGGGACGAGAGCGTCGAGCTCGCCGATCGCGGCATCGGGGCGCTTCAGAAAGCTTCGGAGCTGCAACCCGATAACCCCAAGCCGTTCGGGCTGATGGCCTCGATCTTCAACTTCCGCGCCCAGCAAGACGGCGTGTCGTGGGCAGCGGCCATCGATCGTGCAACTGCCTTGGATCTCCAGCACACTTCGCGCGTTCTTAACGAGAAGGCGAAGAAGGCTGCGGGTGCATCCACCCCCGCTCCACCGGTTCCCGGCGCAGCGACCAACCCGAACCCGGCCGAGAAAAAGGTCGGCGGCTGATTCGCCCAGAAGGAGAGAACCAGCCGATGTCGACCACGACTCCCTATCGCGATCCCGCTTCGCCAACGCCGCTGACCGGTCACATGTTCGACAACTTCAACGCCGCGAAGCATCGCAAGGCGCCGCCGTGGGCCGGCCCCGTGCTCGGCGCCGCGGTCATCTTCCACATCGTGCTGTTCGTGTCGATGTGGGTGAAGACGATCTGGGACATCGAGCAGCTCGACAAGCCGAAGACGTCGATCGACCTCGCGGTCGCGCCGCCGCCTCCTCCGCCGCCTCCGCCGCCTCCGGGTGGCGCGAAGCCGCACGAGGTCCAGATCACGCCCAAGAAGATCAAGGTCAAGGACATCGTCCAGCCGGTCAAGATGGAGAAGCAGGAGGTCACCCAGGTCCAGGAGGCCGGTGATCCGAATGGCGAGGTCGGTGGTGAAGAAGGTGGCGTGGCCGGCGGTGTCGTCGGTGGCGTCGTCGGTGCACCGCCGCCGCCGCCGCCTCCGCCGCCTCCGCCGCAGCCGCCCCAGAACGTCCCGCCGACCATGCTCGAAGGCTCGCGCATCGCCGGTGAGAAGATGATCTCGCCGGACGACGTGACGAAGACCGAGATCCAGCGGTCCGGAAAGGATCGCGTGATCGGCTCGTTCAAGCTATGCCTCACCGTCGACGGTGGGATCAGCAACGTCAACATGCTGAAGTCGACGGGCTTCCCCGCGTACGACAGCAAGATCACGACGAAGATGCGCGGAGAGTGGCGCTACAAACCGTACATGGTGAACGGCAAGGCAGTGCCCGTGTGCACCGCTGTCACGTTCATCTACTCGCAGAAGTAGAGTAGGAATCCCCGAACCAGGAAAGTGCTATGGGCCTCGACCTCGTACAGATCTTCAAGGACGCAAGCATCATCGTCCAGGTCATCACCGTCCTGATGGTGTTGATGTCGGTGTTCATGTTCTACGTGATCGCGGAACGCCTCCTCACGTTCCGCGCCGCGAGCGATCAGAGCATCCGCTACGTCCAGGCGCTCGGCGAGTTCCTGCGCCAGCACAAGGTCAACGACGCGCTCCAGGCCGCGCGTCACTCGGGCAAGAGCCCGGTCGCGAAGGTGATGGAGTCGGGCCTGCAGGCACTGCTCCAGGGGCGCGAGGCGCTCAAGACCGAAGGTCCCGACGACGTCGGTGACTTCGATCTCGTCGACTCGGTGAACCGCGCGCTCGAGCGCGTGAAGGAGCGCGAGACGTCGAACCTTCGCAAGGGCCTCGCGTACCTCGGCACCGTCGCATCGGCGACGCCGTTCATCGGCCTCCTCGGCACCGTCGTCGGCATCCTCGGGACCTTCCAGCTCCTCAAGGGCAACAACGTCTCGATCACAGAGATCGGCCCGAAGATCTCCGAAGCGCTCGTGTCGACCGCCCTCGGTCTCGGCGTCGCCATCATCGGCGCCATGTCGTTCAACTTCTTCACGTCGCGCGTGGAGCAGTTCGTCATCGACATGAACGACGTGTCGAGCGAGTTCATCGACTACGTCCTCCGCGAGGGTCGGGGCTAACCTCGTGGCCAAGGCTCGAGCCGGACACAGTCATCGACGCTGGCGCATCTCCAACAAGAAAGCGCACATCGATCACGTCCGGAACGACATCAACGTCACGCCGCTCGTCGACGTGATGCTCGTGCTCCTCATCATCTTCATGCTCATGACGATGGTGATGGGGCGCGGCAAGGACCTCCCGCTCCCGAAGGCTCACAACTACTCGGCGGAGAAGGACAAGCTGCAGCCGGTGGTGTCGATCGATATCGACGGCAACCTGTGGGTCGAGAAGTCCAAGCTCGGTCCGGTGAGCGAGGCGACGCTCAAGGAGATGGGCATCCAGGTCCAGGCGATGTGGAACGCGCCGAAGAACCCCGAGGGCGCCGGACGCATCTACATCAAGGCCGACTCGATGGTCGAGTACAGCAAGGTCAAGCCGGTGCTGGTCTACCTGAACAAGGAGATGGCCCGCCAGGAGATCGATCTCGCGATCTCGAAAGACTCCGAGGAGAAGTAGCCATGGGAATGAACGTTGGAGGCAAGTCCGGAGGTGTCCATTCGGACATCAACGTCACGCCCCTCATCGACGTCTTGCTGGTGCTGCTGATCATCTTCCTCGTGATCATGCCGGTCATGATGAAGATGGAGACCCTCGAGGTCCCCCGCAAGATCGACGACAAGAACGAGATGCCGGATCCGAACGCGTCGCTCCTCACCGTCACGGTGAAGGCCGACCTGTCCGTCACGTTCAACGACGGCGACAAGGACTTTCCGATCCAGGCGATCGACCTCGCCAAGACACTTCGCCCCAAGCTCGAGGCGATGCACGCCGGTACCGAGAAGGTCGTGTTCGTCGACTTCGAGCCGGCGGTCCCGTGGAAGTCGGTGGTCGAGACCATGGACACCATCCGCAGTCTCGCGTCCGATACCAACCACGATGAGATCAAAGTCGCGCTGAAGGTCGAAGAGACCCAGCCGAAGCCGTAACCAGGCGCGCCATCAGGCCGCCCGGCGAGCACGCCCCCGTCGGGGGTGGTTGGTACGCATCTAACTTCGAGGGTGCGACACCCCACGCGACCATCGCTGATGCACTGTCACGTGCAGTGATCAGAACTGCGGTTCAGCGTCCGATCCGACGGTGATACAAGGCGTGGAAGACCTTGACACATTCAACCTTCGTTCAGTACAAGCGGGCGAAATTCTGCTGCGCACCCACGTCGAGGGGAGCCTTGTTCTTATGATTACTCGCTTCGGGATCATCATCGCGCTCGTTGTCGCTACCGTCGGTGCTTGCACCAGCACGGACAGCTTCACCAACCTCAACCCCGACGGTCCGCCCGAGATCGCACAGGTACGACTCAAGGAGTCGTTCACGGACTCCGCCGGCAACGTCGCGCCGCGGACCGTGTTCGCGTTCGGCTCGCACCCGATGGCGACCGCAGACGACGAGCACCCGGTGATGACTGCCGCGGCGACCAACCAGGCGATGCGCATCGTCATGGACGAGCTCCTCGTCGGCAACTCGCTCGAAGAGATCCAGTGCCGCGCGCCGGTGGACGACGACGCGTTCGACTCGGTCCCGCTCGGCGCGACGCCCGACGACATCGCGAAGTGCTCGGTCTCGAGCGACGCGCTCAAGGCGTCGTGCGGCGGTCCCAAGGCGGTGTGTCTGTGCCACCTCGATGGTGGCTGCGGCTTGATCGCCAAGGGCGATCCGGTCGGCGTCCTCGACGTCAACCAGGACGGCGCGGCCGATAACACCAGCTTCAAGGCGGGCTCGGTCGGCATCAAGTGCGGCTCGATCGACGTCCCGATCGATCTCGACATGAGCTACTGGAACCCGTCGGGTGACCAGCAGGTCCCCGCGATGGGTGGCTTCGACGCCCTCGGCCCGGCCATCGTGCTCGTGCCGAAAGACAACTCGCTGCCGACCAACATCAGCTGCGGGCTGACGTTTGCGGCCGACGTGCTCGACAAGCAGGGCAACCAGGTCTGCGCGCCGCCGAATGGCCGCCCGGCTGACTGCAGCACGACACTCCAGGACTGCGCGTCCGAGTTCCAGTGCAGCCCCGGCGACGTGTCGGCGTTCACGTTCAAGGTCGAGCCGCTGAAGATCACCGTCCAGGGTGTCACCGAGGGCGCCATGGGAATCGACACGGCGTCGCCGATCTTCGCCCTCGCGACCGCCCGCCTGAGCCTCGCGTCGCTGTCGAACATCACGATCGCGACCACGGTCGGCGGTGTCTCCGCGGCCTTCATGGTCGTGTTGCCCTCGCCGACGCAGATCCGCATCAACTTCACCACGCCGCTCACCGCGGCGACGGCCTACACGCTGACGATCCCCGTGACCGTGACCGACACCTTCGGTCAGGGCCTGCCGGCTCCGATCGTCATCCACTTCACCACGGCGTAACGGAGCAAACCGATGAAGACCAAGAACCTCCTCGTCGCGGCCGCTCTCGGAGCCACCGGCTTCGCCGCCCACATCCTCGCCCCCAACGTCGCTCGCGCTCAGGGCGCGACGACCGGTGCGATCCAGGGCCAGGTCAAGGACAAGAAGACCAAGGAGCCGATGCCGGGCGTCACCGTCATCGCGACCTCGCCGTCCCTCGCGCAGACCCAGACCGCGATCACCGACGACAAGGGCTACTACAAGATCGCCGATCTGCCGCCGGGTGATTACCTGGTGACGTTCTACTACGCCGACATCACGCTCGAGCGCAGCGGCATCCACGTCGGTATCGAGAAGTCGGTCCCGGTGTTCCAGGACATCGACCAGTCGCAAGCCGGCGGCGAAGTCGTGCACATCACGGCGACCGCGCCGACGATCGATCCGACGTCGACCACGCAGGGCATCACGATCGACAAGAACTACATCAAGAACATCCCGGTTCCGGGCCGCACGTTCGAGGCCGCGCTCGGCGCCGCCGCCGGCTCGCAGAACGACGGCCTCGGCACGTCCTTCTCGGGTAGCTCGTCGCTCGAGAACCAGTACTACGTCGACGGCGTCAACACGACCGGCCTCACGTTCGGTACGGTCGGCTCGCCGGTCATCAACGACTTCATCGAAGAGATCGAGGTCATCACCGGTGGCTACAACGCCGAGTTCGGTCGCGCGACCGGCGGCGTCGTGAACGTCGTCACGAAGTCCGGCTCGAACGAGTTCAAGGGCTCGATCTTCGGCTACTACCAGCCCGGTCAGCTGACCGCCGCGGCGCAGACCACGCCGGTCAACGCCGCGTCGATCGACGCCGTCGGCAACACGGTCTACAACGCCGACTTCGGCTTCGAGCTCGGCGGTCCGATCATCAAGGACAAGCTGTGGTTCTTCGTCGGCTTCGCGCCGCAGTTCGCCGCCACCGACATCACGCGCACGATCAAGCGCCAGACCGACTGCCGCACGATCGCCGATCCGATGAACGGCATCCCCGAGGGGAACGTCCCGGGCCTGTCGGCGTGTGACAAGAAGTACGGCGACGCGACGGCCGACGTCGATCCGCGCACCGGCTTCTACATCACCGACACGATCGACGACGCCACCGAGATCCGCACGGCGTCGTCGCACGCCTACAACATCCTCGCCAAGATCAACTACGCCGCGACCCCCGAGCACCAGGGCCAGTTGACCGTCCAGGCGCTGCCGGGTGGCAGCCGCAGCCCCGGCATCTACGGGCCGGCGATCACCGGCTACACGACCGATTCGCTCACGACCGATGTCTCGGGTAAGTGGACGTCGAAGTTCAACGACAACAAGACCGAGGTCGAGGCCGTCGTCGGCTGGCACCGCGACGTCTTCAACACCGACGCGCTCGAGCCGACGGATGCGATGTACGGCGACGGCCAGCCGCGCCAGATCCTGGTCGACGGCGACCTGAACCGCTGGGGCCCGGGCTTCGGCGAGTCCGACGTCACGAACAGCTTCAACGGCTGCAAGGACGGCTCGCTGACGACGGCCGACCCGTACCCGCTCATCACGAACTGCCCGATGCAGACGCGTCCGTACGTGATCGGCGGTCCGGGCAGCATCAACCGCGACACCGAGCAGCGTCGCAGCGCGAAGATCGCGGTCACGCACCGCCTCAAGGCCGGTGGTAGCCACGAGTTCAAGGCCGGCATCGACGCCGAGAGCAACCTCTCCGACAAGGCGCGCTTGTTCTCCGGGAGCGACGCCACCAACGGCGGCGTGTTCATTCAGAACGACGTCAACGGCGGCGTCGTCTACCTCGACCGCTGGGTGCAGCTCACCAACATGAGCAACACCGACCCGCGCTTCGATCAGACCTGCCGCACGCCGGACCCGAACCCGGGCAGCGTCATGAACCCGCCGCCGCTCAATTTCAAGTGCGACTACCTCGGCGGCTCGCTCGGCTCTCCGGGCACGCAGGTCGTCGGCAACACGTTCAACTGGTCGGCGTACATCCGCGATTCGTGGCAGATCCAGCCGAACCTGACGCTCAACGCCGGTCTCCGCTACGAGGAGCAACGGCTGCGGTACGCCGACTTCCTGCAGAACACGGTCGACCCGCTGACGCAGGAGCCGCTCGGTACGGACGCGATGGTGCTCAAGGGCAACTTCGCGCCGCGCATCGGCCTCCTGTACGACTGGACGAAGGAAGGTCGCTCGAAGATCTACGCTCACTGGGGTCGGTTCTACGAGTCTGTCCCGATGGACATCAACGACCGCTCGTTCGGCGGCGAGGTCACGTACCGTCAGGTCGCGAGCGCGAACAGCTGTGGCACGACGGACATGGCGATCGGCGGCCCGAACGGCAATGGCTGTGCCGCGAAAGCCAACCTCGTCGGCAACCTCCAGGAGCAGCTGATCGGCGCCTCGGGCGTGCTCATCGCCCCCGGCATCCAGTCGCAGTACATGGACGAGATCATCGGCGGCTTCGAGTACGAGATCCTCGACGATCTCAAGATCGGCGTCTCGTTCCAGAACCGCAAGCTCGGTCGCGTGATCGAGGACGTGTCGACCGACGGCGCGAACACGTACATCATCGCGAACCCGGGCGAGTGGTCCGCGGCCGAGGAGTCGAAGCTCCAGGACCGCATCAATCGCACCGACAACGCGACGGACAAGGCGCGGCTCCAGAACGAGCTCAAGCTGTTCCAGGGCATCCGGATCTTCGATCGTCCGACGCGCGACTACAACGCGCTGCAGTTCACGCTGACGCGCCGGTTCTCGAAGAAGCTCTACGTGCAGGGCAGCTACACCTACTCGCGCACCGAGGGTAACTACCCGGGCCTCGTCTCGTACGACAACGGCCAGGTCGATCCGAACATCTCGTCGCAGTTCGACCTCGTCGAGCTGCTCGCGAACCACGTCGGCCCGCTGCCGCAGGATCGCCCGCACTACATCAAGCTCGACGGCTACTACACGTTCGACCTCAAGAAGGCCGGCGACCTCACGGTCGGTATCCGCTACCGCGCGCTCTCGGGTATCCCGGAGAACGCGCTCGCGGGTCACTACCTCTACGGTCAGGACGAGTCGTTCCTCCTGCCGCGCGGTCAGCTCGGCCGTACCGACTTCGATCACGGCATCGACGTCCACGTCGGCTACGGTCGCAACCTGAACAAGAACATGAAGCTCGAGCTGTTCTTCGACATCTTCAACGCCTACAACCGCCAGGGCACGTTCGGCGTCGATAACACCTACGCCCCGTACTACAAGCTGTCCGCCGCCGGCATGTCGGGCGAGCAGCAGAACGCCAACCCGGTCTCGGGCGGCACGTACGAGGATCTGATCTGGGTCAAGGAGATCGACTCGAGCGGCAACGAGAGCGCGAAGCCGATCGGTCGCAACCCGAACTTCCACAACACCGACTCGCGCTATGGGCCGATGTCGGCCCGGCTCGGCGTTCGCCTCACGTTCTAAGAGCGAACGACTGTGAAATGACGGCGATCGGGGAGATCCGGTCGCCGTTTCGTCGTTTCGGGGCTCACGGACG
>Ga0326726_10005713_pt1 | contig 11251 bp, 8 predicted proteins | sample MHFenrmetagenome_2_FD_207603 | JGI IMG/M metagenome (GOLD analysis project Ga0326726, IMG submission 207603) | Lab enriched peat soil microbial communities from Michigan Hollow, Ithaca, NY, United States - MHF15MN | ecosystem: Environmental > Terrestrial > Soil > Wetlands > Peat | place: USA...
CGGAAGGTTAGAAGACGAACGTCGAGCTCGGAATCGGCAGCTCGCCAGCCTTCTTCGGCAATTCCAGGATGTTGCGCGAAGACCTGCGCTCGACCATCTGGATGATTGGCTGTGACTTCCTCGAAGGCACAGCCACGGTCTTCTTCGTGCGACTTCCGTTTCCCTTTCGCGCCGCAGGGCGCGCCGTCATCACCTTATTTCGCATTCAAAATCCCCCAGGATTCTGTCCGTTCAAGACTCTACGGATCCACCTCTTCAACTGTCAATGTAGGCAATCGATTCCTTTACTTCGCGTGATGTATCCCATATAAACATCGCGCGCTTTTCCTGGAGTTACCTGCATTTATGGACGCCAAGGTTGGATTCGAGATCACCCTTCTCACAGGCCCTGCATGGCAGGCACGTGCCGACGTTGTGGCATTCACGACATTCGGTGATCCCACCAAGGACCCCGTTTTCAAATCAGCAGACCAGGCGCTCGGTGGCGCGCTCGCAGACGTCGCGAGCTCGGAATCGTTCGAAGGCAAGATCGGCCAGTCGCTCACGCTCTACACCGCGGGAAAGATCCCGGCGAAGCGCGTGGTCGTGATCGGCGGCGGTCCGCGCGGCGACTTCTCGAACGCCCACCTCCGAGATGTCACCGCGGCGATCGCACAGATCGCGAACAAGACCCAGGCCGCCTCCGTCGCGTTCCTCCTGCCGGCGCTCGGCGCCAACCGCGAGGCCGCGCTCGTTCAGATGGCAGCCGAGGGCCTGTGGCTCGGCACCTATCGATTCGTGCGCTACCTGACCGGGGACGACGCCAAGCGCCCATCCACGCTCAAGAGCTTCGGCATCCTGCGCGACCTCAAGGGTGGCAAGGCCAGCGCCGGCCAGGCCAAGGCATTCGAGGCCGCCGCCAACCGTGGCTCCACGATCGCAGCCGCGGTCAACCACGCGCGCGATCTCATCAACGAGCCCGCCGCGGTGGCCACTCCGTCCGCGCTCGCCGCGGACGCGCAGGCGATCGCGAAGAAGCACAAGTCGGTGACCGTCACCGTGCTCGATGCGAAGAAGTGCGCTGACCTCGGCATGGGCATGTTCCTCGCCGTCGGTCAGGGCTCCGATCAGGAGCCGCGCTTCATCCACATGAAGTACACACCGTCGAAGAAAGCCAAGAAGAAGCTGTGCTTCATCGGCAAGGGCGTCACGTTCGACTCGGGCGGCTACTCGCTCAAGCCGTCGAACGCGATGGAGGACATGAAGATCGACATGTCGGGCGCGGCCGCGGTGATCTCGGCGATGGACGCGATCGCGACCCTCGGCTCGCCGTGCGAGGTCCACGTCGTCACCGCATGCTGCGAGAACCTCGTGTCGGGCCGGGCGTACAAGCTCGGTGACGTGTTGAAGTCGATGGACGGCACCACGGTCGAGATCAACAACACCGATGCGGAAGGTCGGCTGACGCTCGGCGACGCGATCACGTACGCACGTATCAAGATCGAGCCCGACGAGATGTTCGACTTCGCCACGCTCACCGGCGCGTGCATGATCGCGCTCGGTCCGTACACGGCCGGCGTGATGTCCGATAACGAAGGCCTCATCCGCAACTGGCTCGCGGTGGCGGACCGCACGGGTGAAGACATGTGGCGGTTGCCGCTGACGTCGCGCCTGCGCGAGCAGCTGAAGAGCCCGATCGCGGACATGCGCAACACGGGCGACCGCTACGGCGGCGCGATCACCGCCGGCTTGTTCTTGAAGACGTTCGCCAAGGACACGCCGTGGGTCCACGTCGACATCGCGGGCCCGGCCTCGACCTCGAGCACGCGCCCGTCGCAGCCCAAAGGCGGCACCGGCTTTGCGGTCGCGACGATCGTCGAATACGCCACGCGGCCGTGATCCGCAGGGATCCCGAGCTGAATCATATTCCGACTTTCCTTGGAATCTCGCGCACTTGACTAGGTGCTCGATTTGACAGAGGCACCTCTGGCTGTTAGGCTTTTAGAGGCAGAGGTCCGTATTTGTTGAAACAGCAATTTTCTGTTGGGGATAAGGCCGTTTATCCGGTTCACGGGGTCGCAGAAGTGATGGCGCTCGAGCAGCGCGATATCGGGGGCACCACGACCCCGGTCTACATCCTCAAGATCATCGAGACCGGGATGAAGATCATGATCCCGACGATCAACGCGGGCTCGGTGGGCCTGCGCGATCTCATCACGTCCAAGCAGGTCAAAGAGGTCATCACGATCCTCAAGTCCCGCGACATCCCGCGCGATACCCAGACGTGGAATCGCCGCTATCGCGAGTACATGGAGAAGATCAAGACCGGGTCGGTCTTCGAGATCGCCGAGGTCCTGCGCGACCTCAGCGTGCTCCGCCGCACCAAGGAGCTGTCGTTCGGCGAGCGCAAGATGCTCGACACCGCACGCGGCCTGCTGATCAAGGAGCTCGCGCTCGCCAAGGGCGTGGGTGAAGACAAGATCGCTGCCGAAGTCGACGCGATCTTCGCGCAAGCCGCGGCGTAGCTACGTCTGGCGCGCGCTCGCCCGACAGCTCGTGTGCCGACGCTCGTGTGCCGACTGCTCGTGTGCCGGCTGCTCGTGTGCCGACTGCTCGTGTGCCCCTGATTCAACACAGAGAGCACACGGAGCCTCGCTCGAGGGCGCGCTAGTAGCGCAGGAACACCGAACCCCACGTGAGCCCGGCGCCGAACGCGACCAGGCACACGAGGTCGCCGGACTTGATCTTGCCGAGCTCGAGCGCCTCGTGCATGCAGATCGGGATCGTCGCGGCCGTCGTGTTGCCGTACTTCTGAATGTTGTTGTGAATCTTCTCGGGCGGCAGGCCCATCATCTGCGCGACCATCTGATTGATCCGCAGATTGGCCTGGTGCGGGATCACCATGTCGATCTCGGCGATGCTCTTGATACCGTTCGCCATCATGCCCTCCATGATGACCTGCGGCATGCGCGTGACCGCGTGCTTGAAGACGTTCTTGCCCTTCATGTGCGGGTAGTGCTTCCGCTCGGCCATCGCCTCCACGCTGATGCGCGGATGCTGGCGACTCGACGGATACTCGGTCCACAGGATCTCGGCCTCGGTGCCGTCGGCGTGGAGGTGCGTCGACAAGATGATGTGCTTGTCATCGGTGGCGCGGCCCACGACCATGGCGCCGGCGCCGTCGCCGAAGATCACCGTGACATCGCGCCCGGCGGTCGAGACGTCGAGACCGGTGGAGTGGATCTCCGCGCCGATCACGAGCACGTGCTTCGCGGTGCCCATGCGGATGTACGCGTCGGCGATCGACAGCCCGTGGATGAACCCGGTGCACTGCTGGCGGATGTCGAGACACGGGATGCCCTTGTGCGCGATGCCGAGCTGGCGCTGCACGAACACGGCAGTGCCCGGAAAGTTCACGTCGGGCGACAGCGTGCCGAGGACGATCATGTCGATGTCGTCGACCGTGAGTCCGGACTTCTCGATCGCTTCCTTGCTCGCCTTCGTCGCGAGATCCGCGCCGCTCTCGCCGGGCTCGACCCAGCGTCGCTCTTCGATCCCGGTGCGTTCCACGATCCATTCGTGGGAGGTCTCCATCTTCGCCGCGAGATCGTGATTCGTCACGATGCGTGAGGGGACGGCCATCCCTACACCCATGACCCGACTTCGGTGACTCATGTTCGGGGAGTTACCACGCCGGCTCGCGGTTGGGCGAGCACAAACAGGTTACGCCGTGCGTCAGATATCGAGGTTGCGAACGTTGAGCGCGTTCTCTTCGATGAACTCGCGGCGCGGCTCGACGAGATCGCCCATCAGCTTCGTGAAGATACCGTCCGCCTCTTCCATCTGCTCGACCTTCACGCGCAGCAGGTGGCGATGTTCCGGGTCCATGGTGGTCTCCCACAACTGGTCCGCGTTCATCTCGCCGAGACCCTTGTAGCGCTGGATCTGCAGCCCCTTGCGGCCGAGCTCCTCGATCATCGACGAGATCTCGTCCCAGCCCTTCACCTCCTGGGACTCGTCGCCGTGCGCGAGCCTGAGGGGCTCCACGAGCTTCGACTTGAGCTCGAGGCTGATCTTCTTCAGCTCGGTGAACTCGGACGACCGCACGAGCTCCGCGCTGATGGTGGTGTGCCGGCGAACGCCGTGCTGCCCGGCCTGGAAGAAGATCTCCCACGTGCCGTGCTCGCTGTCCTGCTTGTACTCGGGCACCGCCTGGCCGAGCTCGCCGTGGCGACGCGCGACCTCGGCCATCACCTTCGCCTCGATGCGCTCGAGCTTGTCGCGGTCGCGCAGATCGCTCTCGGACAGCTGCGCGTCGGCGAATTGCGCGACGATCCGGCGATCGACGCGCTTGTCGAGCTGCTTGCGCAGGCCACGCGCGGTCGTGATGCGCTTGACGATCTCGGCGAACGGCTTGCCGGTGATCTTCTCGCCGTTGCCGAGCACGAGCGTGGTCTCTTTCGTCACGCTCTCGAGCAAGTATTCCTCGAGCGCGCCCTCGTTCTTGAGATAGAGCTCGGTCTTGCCCTTCTTGATCTTGTACAGCGGCGGCTGCGCGATGAACACGTTGCCGTTCTCGAACAGCTCGTTGTAGTGGCGGAAGAAGAACGTCAGCAGCAGGGTGCGAATGTGCGCGCCGTCGACATCGGCGTCCGTCATGATCACGATCTTGTGATAGCGGAGCTTGTCGACGTTCTTGTCCTCGCCGACGCTGGTACCGAGCGCCGTGATCAGCGTGGTCAGCTCCTGCGACGACAGCATGCGATCGAAGCGCACCTTTTCGACGTTCAGGATCTTGCCCTTGAGCGGCAGGATCGCCTGGAACTCGCGGTTGCGGCCCTGCTTCGCGGAGCCTCCTGCGGACTCGCCCTCGACGATGAACAGCTCGCACGCCGCCGGATCCTTCGACGAGCAATCCGCGAGCTTGCCGGGCAGGTTCGTGAGCTCGAGCGCGCCCTTGCGCTGCACCATCTCTCGCGCCTTGCGTGCGGCTTCACGTGCACGTGACGCGAGCTGCGCCTTCGCGACGATGATGCGCGCCTCCTTCGGGTGCTGCTCGAGATACTGGCCGAGCTTTTCGGTGACGACCGCGCTGACCGCCGTCGCGACCTCCGACGACACCAGCTTGTCCTTCGCCTGGTTCGAGTACTTCGGATCGCCGACCTTCACCGAGATGATCGCCGTGAGCCCCTCGCGAAGATCCTCGCCCGACAGGCCGCCCTTGGTGTCCTTGAGCAGCTTGTTCTCGTCGGCGTACTTGTTGACCGTGCGGGTCAACGCCTGACGGTAGCCGGTCAGGTGGGTGCCACCATCGCGGTTCTTGATCGTGTTCGTGAAGCAGGTGACGAGCTCGGAGTAGCCGTCGTTCCACTGCATCGCGATCTCGACCTGACAGCCCTCGTGCTCGCCGACGAGGCTGACGACCTCGCCCACCGGGGTCTTGTTCGCGTTCATGTCCGCGACGTACGTGGCGATGCCGCCCTCGAACTTGAAGCTCTGCGTCTTGTCGTTGCGCTCGTCGTGGATGACGATCTCGAGACCGCTGTTGAGGTACGCGAGCTCGCGGAGCTTCTGCGCCAGTGTGTCGAACGAGAACTCGAGGATGTTCTTGAAGATGTCCGGATCGGGGTGAAACGTGATCTTCGTGCCGCGCCGATCGGTGACGCCGGTCTGCTTGAACTCCGACACCGGGATGCCGCGCGCGTACTCCTGGTAGTAGACCTTGCCGTCGCGACGGATCTCGAGCTTGAGCCAGCTCGACAGCGCGTTCACGGCCGACACACCGACGCCGTGGAGCCCGCCGGAGACCTTGTAGCCGGCGCCGCCGAACTTGCCACCGGCGTGCAGCACGGTCATCACGAGCTCGGCCGTGGGACGATTCTCGATCGGGTGGATGCCGACCGGGATGCCGCGCCCGTTGTCCTCGACGGTGACCGAGTTGTCGTAGTGGATGATGACGTCGATGCGGTTGCAGTGACCGGCGAGATGCTCGTCGACCGAGTTGTCCACGACCTCGTGCACGAGGTGATGCAGCCCGGTACCGTCATCGGTATCGCCGATGTACATGCCGGGGCGCTTGCGGACGCCTTCCAGCCCCTTCAAGACGCCGATCGAGCTGTCATCGTACGGCGTGTCGGAAGCCGGCGCAGTTGTTGTGGGATCGGCCATGTCCGAGGGTCTCTTCGAGAGCTATTGTGGATAGCACATTCGACCCCGTGACAGAAGGGATCATGTGCCGGATTTCACGAGGAAATCTGGCCATTTTCGATGCGGTAATCAGCCCGGTCCCGGGACAGCAAAACATGGCGCTCGGACGTGGTCGTGATGAAGCACTGACCGGCCTGATTGGCGAGGTGCTCGAAGAGGTACTCGTTGCGTGATGGATCGAGCTCGCTCGACACGTCATCGAGCAAGAGGATCGGAAGATCGTCGTGCGTGCGCGACAGCAGCGCGAGCTCGGCGGTCTTCCACGCCAGCATGATCGCGCGCAGCTGCCCCTGCGAGGCAAAGCCGCCGGCATCGTGCGCATCGAGCTCGAATGCGAGGTCGTCGCGATGCGGCCCGCTCTGGGTCGATTCGGTCGCGAGATCACGTGCGTGCGTCTCGCGGAGATGCGCCTCGAGCTCGTCGACGGAATGCCCGGCGGTCTTGGACACGTAGTGCACCTGGGCGTGGCGGTCGCTGCGCGCGATCGCCGAGAACGCGTCGACGAGCCCCGGCCGGATCGTGGCGACGTAGCTCTCGCGCGCGCTGGCCACCACGAGCCCGAGCTCGGCGAGCTGGCGATCGTAGACCGACAGCATGTCGGTGACGCGCGTGGCCGACATCCCCAGCGCCGCTTGCTTCAAGACCGCGTTGCGCTGCTTCAGCACCTTCTCGTAGTCCTGGAGCGCCCCGAGGTATTCCGGATTCTGGTTGAACACCGCGCGGTCCAGGAACCGCCGGCGATCGCTCGGCGAGCCGCGGGGCAGCGCCAGGTCCTCCGGCGTGAACACGACGACGTTGAAGCCGCCGAAGTAACGTGAGATGGGCCGGACCGCCTTGCCGTCGAGCTGGACGCGTCTGCCACTCGACTGGAGGTCGACCTCGTAGATGCGGGTCAGATCATCCTTGAGAACGCGCGCGCCCAGCTTCGCCTCGGCCTGACCGAACGCGATGAGGTCGGCTAGCCGCGCCGTGCGAAACGAGCGCAGCGTGGAGACGACGTAGATCGCCTCGAGCAGGTTCGTCTTGCCCTGACCGTTCTGGCCAACGAAGACGTTGAACCGTTCGCGCGGCTCGAGCTGCACCGGCGCGAGATTGCGAATCCCCGTGGCCGTGAGCAGCTGGATCTTCACGAACGCTAGATACGCATCGGCATGACGACGCCGAGGTAATCGTCGCCGCTGAGTGGCTTGACGAGCCCCGGATCGAGCTCACCACCGAGCGAGATGGTGATCTGGTCGCTCGTCATCTGGCCGAGCAGCTCGACGACGTACTTCGGGTTGAATCCGATCGCGATCGGCTCCCCGCCGTTGTACTCGGCGTCGAGCTCCTCGCGAACCTCGCCGAGGTCCGGGTTATCGCTCGTGATGGTCAGGCCTTCCTTGGTCGCCGCGAGCTTCACGCCGCGCGTCTCCGACGACATCAGCTGCGCGCGACGGAGCGCGTCGATGAAGCGGCCGCGGTCGACGGTGATGACCTTCTTGTGGTCCTTGGGAATGACCTGCTCGTACGGCGGAAACTGCGCGTCGATGAGCTTGACCGCGATGGCGATGTCTTCCTGGACGAGGAACAGGTGCGGCGTCTTGATGGCGAGCTTGCAGCTCGGCCCCGACTCCAGGACCTTCTTCATCTCGAGCAAGCCCTTCTTCGGAATGATGATTCCCGACGAGAGCTTGGGGCCATTGGCGATGGTCCGTTCCACCTTCGATAGCCGGTGGCCGTCCGTGGAGACCATGCGCGCCTTCGAGCCATCGGACTCGAAGTAGACGCCGTTGAGGTGGAATCGCGTCTCGTCGTTGCAGACCGAGAACAGCGTGCGATCGATCATCTCGCGAAGGACTGCGCTCTCGATGGTCGTGTACGTGGCTTCGCGATGGTCGGGGACGCGTGGAAAGTCGCGATCCGGCATGCCGACGATGCGATACGTGACCTTGCCCGAGCGGATCTCTGCCCAGTTGTTGTCCGCGCGCTTGAGCGTGATGTCGTCGCCTGGAGCGTTCGCGATGAGCTCGTAGAGATTCTTGGCGCCGAGGGTGATTCCTCCCTCGTGCGCGTTCTGACTCTTGAGCTCCGCGGTCAGCGAGACGTTGAGGTCGGTCGCCGCGACGAGGATTTGGTTCTTGCCCTGCGTGCGTAGCAGGACGTTCGCGAGCATCGGCATCGTGCTCTTGCGATCGGCAATGCCTTGCGCGAGACGCAATCCGCGCAGGAACTCGTTCTTCGCGATTCTAAATTCCATGGTCCACCTCGACGCTCACGTCTTGCTCTCGTTCTCTTTGATCTCTTAAGAAGATTAGATCTTAGTTAGTAGTAGGAAGTAGAAGGTGCTGTGGACGGTGTGGATAGGTCCGCAACCGACGTGCACGCTTGATCAATTGCGATCACACCATGACGGTCTGACGTCGACGGTGTTTGGTGGATGCCATGAAGCAAAGGTGTGGACAACCTCGAAGCCGAAGTTGTCCGGAATTGCTCCACAGTCTGATCGACAGGGTAGGACACAGACTTGTTCACTTGAGGATCATCGACTCGATCGCGTGGATCTCGCTGCGAAGTGACGCGTCTTCTTTGAGCCGCTCGGCGATCTTCTGGACGGCCGAGATCACCGTGGTGTGATGCTTGCCGCCGAACGCCCGCGCGAGGTCCGGATACGAATCCTTGGTATGGTGGCGCGACAGGTACATCGCCACGGCCCGTGGATTGGCGAGGGACTTGTGGCGGCGGTCGCTCTTGATGTCAGACGTCTTGAGCCCGTAGTAGTTCGCGACGCACTTGATGATGGACTCGCACGTGATGATGTCGCGGGGCCGCGTCAGCGCGGCGCCTAGCGTCTCCTGCGCGAACTCCAGGTCGATGCGGCGCTTCGACAGCGACGCGTACGCGGCGAGCCGGATGAGCGCGCCCTCGAGCTCGCGGACGTTCGACTTGATCGCCGACGCGATGTAGAGCGCGACGTCATCCGGCAGCGTCACGGCCTCGACGGCGGCCTTCTTGCGCAAGATCGCGATGCGCACCTCGAGCTCGGGTGGCTCGATATCGGCGAGCAGGCCCCACGCGAAGCGAGAGCGCAGGCGATCGGCGATGTCCGAGATCTCGTGCGGCTTGCGGTCGCTCGTCAGCACGATCTGCTTGTGGTTCTCGTGGAGCGCGTTGAACGTGTGGAAGAACTCGTCCTGCGTGCTCTCCTTGCCGGCGAGAAACTGGACGTCGTCGACGAGCAGCACGTCGATGCCCTCGCGATAGTTGCGGCGAAAGTCGTGCATCTTGCCGGTGCGAATGGCCTGCACGTACTCGTTCATGAAGCGCTCGGACGAGATGTAGACGATGCGCGAGCCGGGGCGATTCGTGAGCTGCGTGTGACCGATCGCGTGCAGGAGGTGGGTCTTGCCGAGCCCGGCACCGCCGCAGATGAAGACCGGGTTGTACTTCGGCGGATAGCTCGACGCGGCGGCCTGCGACGCAGCGAACGCGAGCTGGTTGGACGGGCCGGCGACGAAGGTGTCGAACGAGTAGCGCGGGTTCAGCGTGGCGTTATCGGGGACACGAATGCCGGGCTCGTCGTCGGTCATCGCCGCGATGGGCGTGGGCGTCTGCGTGGTGATGATCGGCTCGACGTCGGTGCGCGTGCGCGAGCTGGGCTCGACGATCAGCGCGACGGTCGGCGACGACCCCATCGGCATCTCGAGCGGGACGTCGTGCGGGACGCGGTCCTCACCATCGGGATCGAACTCGACTCGGACGTCATGACCCAGATCGCGGAGCTCCTTGACCAGGGTGGAAAGAAAATTGGACTCGAACCAGACCCTCACGTAGCTGTTCGGTGCCCGCAGACGAAGGGTCTCGCCATCCCACGACTTCAGCTCGATGGGACGGAGCCACATGTCGTAATTCTGCGGTGATACGCGCGATCGAAGCCTGCCGACCGCTTCATCCCAGAGTAGCTGTTGAGTCATTCCCGATCCCCAGGGTCGTAAGCCCTGTAATAACGAGCAGTTGTTAGGCTTGAGCACACAAGTAAAGAACACCCCATCCAGAAGTTATCCACATGCTCTTCTGGAGCACTCCCGCGGTCACGTCGACCGACTTGTCCACAGGAGAAATCGTTGCGTTGGTAACAGATGGCGATTTCACTCTGCAAGCCTAAAGCGACAGCAATTGAACTCCCGACACGCGCCGAAAACGGGAGCGCAACTGTCTCGACGATCTGCGGCTTGACACCCCTGACCCGGTTGAGTATCGATCCCCCTCCGATAACGCCGCCTTTTCCGGAGACAATGCAGTGAGCAAGCGCACCTATCAGCCCCACAACAAGAGCCGCAAGCGCACGCATGGTTTCCGTGCACGCAAGAAGACCCGTGGTGGTCGTGAAGTTCTACGTCGTCGTCGCGCGAAGGGCCGCAAGCGGATCTCGGTGACGATCGCGAAGAAGTAGTGTGACTCGCCGCATCACCAAGGAGATGCGGCTCCGACGGCGAGCCGACTACCTGGTCGTGCAGTCGGAAGGTCTGAAGCTACACGGACGCCACGTCCTGGCGCTCGCACGAAAACGAAGTGATCCCGCGCTGTCTGGGCGCCTCGGGATCACGGTCACCAAGAAAGTGGGAAACGCGGTCGTTCGAAATCGGATCAAGCGGATGTTGCGTGAGTGGATGCGCCTACATGGCTGGGTTCCGACCGGCTGGGACATCGTGATCGTTGCCAAAGACTCTGCGGCACGGCAGCTTCACCCCGAACACTTCGCACCCGACTTGACGCGGATCCTGACCCAGCTTCCATGACACGCATGCTCTCTCTCATCGTCCGTCGCGTTCATGCGGCGCTCGTCTGGAGCGTGCTGTTACCGGTGGCGATCTATCGCGTCGTGTTGTCACCGCTCAAGCGCACGCCGACGTGTCGGTTCTTGCCGACGTGCTCCGAGTACGCGCAAGAGGCCGTGCGCAAGCGTGGAATCGTCGTCGGAGGCTCGCTCGCGGTGTGGCGCATCTTGCGCTGCAATCCGCTGTTCCGTGGTGGCTACGATCCAGTGCCGTGTGCGCACTGCGAGGAAGTGAATGCAGGACCAAGGTAA
>Ga0326726_10005714_pt1 | contig 11250 bp, 13 predicted proteins | sample MHFenrmetagenome_2_FD_207603 | JGI IMG/M metagenome (GOLD analysis project Ga0326726, IMG submission 207603) | Lab enriched peat soil microbial communities from Michigan Hollow, Ithaca, NY, United States - MHF15MN | ecosystem: Environmental > Terrestrial > Soil > Wetlands > Peat | place: USA...
GGCACGGGGATCAGCCGCTCGAAGGGATTCGAGGTGGTCAGCATGAACAGCAGGAAACCGATGCTGATCAGCCCGAGTATGCCGATCACGCGGCTGCGGAACGACTCCTGCAGGCTGCTGCTGAGTGCCGTGACGGCGAGCGTCCAGCCCGAAAGAACCAATGCCCAGAGCAGCAGCGAACCTTCGTGCGCGCCCCAGATTGCGGCAATCCGGTAGAAGAGCGGCAGTTGCGAATTCGAATTGGTCGCGACGTAGAGGACCGAGAAATCCTTGTTGATGAACGCCCATGCGAGCGTGCCGAAAGCGGTCGCGATGAAGACCGCCTGCCCGGCGACCGCGGATCGGGCCGCCTGCATCCAGGCGACTTTCCCCAGTGCGGGGCCGACCAGGCCGAAGAACGCCTGCGCGATCGCGAGCAGCAGCGCGAGTATCAGTGCAAAGTGGCCGATCTCGGGAATCATGGGACGGTCCTTGCTGGCGTCGGCACTTTCAGGGACGCGGCAACCTCGGGCGGCATGTAATTCTCGTCATGCTTCGCCAGCACCTCGTCGGCCACGAACTCTCCTGATCCGGTCATGTGGCCATGCGCGATCACGCCCTTCCCCTCGTGGAACAGGTCGGGCAGCAAGCCGGTGTAGCGCACCGGGACCGACTTGCTGTTGTCGGTGACGACGAAGCGGACCTCGAGCGAACCGCTGGCGCGCTGCACGCTGCCCGTGGTGACCAGGCCGCCGATGCGGAATGTCCTGCCGCCGGGCGCTTCGCCGGCGAGGATCTGCGACGGGCTGTAGAAATACAGCAGGTTGTCCTCGAACGCGAGCGATGCCAGCACCGCCGCGGCTCCGACGCCGACGATGATCGCGAGGACCGCCAACAGGCGCTTGCGTCGCGGGGTCATGGTTGCTTCCTCGATGCAGCGAGACGGCGCATGGCTTGTTCCCGGGCGGCGGCGTGATAGCGTCGGGCTGCACGCACATTATGGATCAGAACGATCAGGGTCAGGCCGAACGAGGGCCAGACGTAGACCGCATAGCCGCCCATCGCGAGAAATTCCGGGAGATTCATCGGGCCAGCTCCTCACGGAGCCAGGAAGCGTCGCGCTCGCGCCGGATGACCTCGCCGCGCAGCCGCGTCATCAGCACGGCGCCGAAGTACAGCGTGAATCCGGCGAACATAACGAGCAGCGGCCACAGCATGTCGAAGGTCATCGACGGCTTCCCGAACTTCGTGATGGTCGAACCCTGGTGCAAGGTGTTCCACCAGTAGACGGAGTAATGAATGATCGGGAGGTTCACGATGCCGACCAGCGCCAGCAGCGCCCCTGCCCGGTCGGCGCGTTCCCGGTCGTCGATGGACGCGCGCAGCGCGATGAACCCCAGGTACAGGAACAGCAGGATCAGTTCAGAGGTCAGCCTCGCGTCCCATTCCCACCAGGTGCCCCACATCGGCTTGCCCCACAGCGAACCGGTCGCGAGGGCGCAGAACGTGAACCAGGCGCCGATCGGCGCGGCTGCGGCAGATACGGCATGGGCAAGCTTGATGCGCCAGACCAGGCCGATGGCCGCTGCAATCGCCATCGTCGCGTAGGCGAACATGGACATCCAGGCTGATGGCGCGTGCACATAGACGATCCGGAAGCCGTCGCCCTGCTGGTAGTCCGGAGGAGCGAGCACGAGGCCGCCATAGAGGCCGGCGACGATCAGCAGGAACGCGGGCCAGGCGAACCACGGCGTGAGGCGGCCTGCCAGCCGGTAAAAGTGCGGTGGCGATGCCAGCTTGTGGAACCAGGTCCAGCGCATCGTCCTTACTCCTGGCTGATGCGGAGCGCCGCAGCCACGGCGATCGGCGACAGCGTCAGCGACAGCACCAGCATCGCGGCCAGCAGCAGCAGCGGCCCACGCGCGACCTCGCCGTGGATCGCCATGTCCACGGCCCGCGCCCCGAATATCAGCGCCGGCATCGTGAGCGGCAGCACCAGCAGGGACAGCAACACGCTGCCGCGTCGCAGTCCGAGCGTCAGGGCGGCACCGACGGCGCCGAGCGCGCTCAGTATGCCGGTGCCGAGCGCGATCGAGATCATCAATGTGCCGAGTGCCTCCGCCGGCACGCCCAGGCTGGTGGCGAGGACCGGCGACGCCAGGACGAGCGGCAAGCCGCTCGCCGTCCAGTGCGCGGCGGTCTTGGCGAGCGCCAGCAAGGCAAGTGGCTGCCCCGACAGCAGCATCTGCTCCAGCGAACCGTCGGCATGATCGGCGCGGTAGAGGAACTCGAGACCGAGCAGGGCGGCGAGCAAGGCGGCGATCCACAGCACGCCGCCCGCAATTTCCCGCAGCTCTTCGAGCTGGGGACTGAGCGCGAGCGGCACCAGGGTCGTGACCATCGCGAAGAAGACCACGGGTTGGGCGATCTGTTCCCAGCGCCGGAACGCGAGCACGAGGTCGCCGCGAAACACGAGCGCCATCGCCTGCGCGCTGGAAGTCCGGGTCACGTGAGGTCCACGCAGCGAGCCGCGTGGCGCGGTATCGCCGGCGGCTGGTGACTGGCAATAAGCGCCGCTCCGCCCGCGGCGACGTGCTCGCCGATGACGCCCGACAGCAATTGCACGCCCGCGTGGTCGAGGTTCGTGAAGGGCTCGTCGAGGATCCAGAGCGGCGCGGCGCTCAGCATCACGCGCGCCATTGCCAGGCGCCGGCGCTGGCCGGCCGACAGGACGCGAGCCGGCAGTTCGCTGCAGCCAGCAAGGCCCACACGGGCCAGCGCCTGGTCCAGCTCGGCCGTCGTGACCGGGCGGCGCAGGCCGACGGCCTGCGCGAGATTCTCCCGCGCCGAGAAATCCGCTTTGAGTGCGTCGCTGTGGCCGAGATAGGCGAGCGTCGCTGCGTAGGCATCGAAATTGGCCGTGACCGGCATGCCTTGCCAGGTGACGTTGCCCTCCTCCGGCATCAGCAATCCGGCGAACACCCGCAAGAGCGTTGTCTTGCCGACGCCGTTTGAACCGGCGACATGAACGACCTCGCCGGCCGATGCTTCGGCGGACAAGCCGCGAAGCACATGGCGATCGCCACGCCAAACGTGGATGTCGCGAGCAGAAACTCCTGAAAAATTAGCTGCTTGCACTCGAAATATTCGCCTGCCCCTGAGGTGGCGCGAACTATACCAGACTGGGCCGGTTTGCCGCCCTTGGGCCAGTCGCAATCGGGAGTCAGGCCGTCGGGCTCTCGGCGACGACCAATTGGTACAGGCCGCCAAACCGGGTTTGCTTGCGCCAGCGGAAGTCCTGCCGGCGCTCGGCGAATTCCTCGATCGAGCGCGAGACGAGGCCCGCAGCAAAGGGTTCGAGCCAGCGGAAGATTGCGGCCATCACAGGGCGCAGGGGATGCCAGCGGACCGGCCGGTGGTAGTCGACGAACAGGATCTTTCCGCCAGGCCGCACTGCGGCCAGCAAGGCGTTGACGATCTGCCGCTTCTGCGCGTCGGGCACTTCGTGGAGCAGGAAGAAGCAACAGGCCCCGTCGTATCCGGACCTGCCTGGGATCGCTGCATCGGCGACTCGCACCCGCACGTTCTCGCGTCCGGCGAGTTTCCGGCGGAGGTGCGCGACCTGCACCGGTGCGATGTCGATCACGTCGAGGAATCCCTGCTCGCCGATCCGGTCGGCGAGGCGGCTGGACAGATCGCCGTAGACGCTGGCTGCCTGCAGGATGCAATCGCCTGCAACGAATTCCGCGCAGGCCGCGCGTACGAGGCTCCGGTAATTGCCCCAGAGGATGCCGTTGACGACGAGATACCGGTCGAGGAGCCTGAGGCTGCGCGGGCGCAAATAGGCCCAGGAATAGGTATCGACGAGGTAGTCGGGCAATTCGGCAGGCACGTTCACGTCAGCAGGCTGGACCTCGGCGCGAACCACTGCGGATGCCGGCGACATGTGTGGCCGGGCCGCGATGTTGGTTGCCGGTCTTGCCAGTGGCACTAATGCACGACCAGCACGGGCGTCTTGGTGCGCGTCAGGACCTTTTGCGTCTCGCTGCCGAGAAGCATTTTTCCAAGCCCCTTGCGGCCATGCGACGCCATCACGATCAGGCCGGCTCGCGCTTTGCCCGCCGCGGCGACGATTGCGAGCGCCGTGTCATCCCCATAGGACTGCCTGGTCGTCGCCGCCACACCCTGTTTCGCGGCCAGTCGGCGTGCCCTGGCGAGGAGCCTCTCGGCCGCACGGCCGGTGCCTTGCACGTACTGCGCCTCGGAAGGCCAGGCAAAGCTCATGCCTTCCACGTAGTAGGGCGTCCGGTAGGCCTGGATCGCATGAAAGATCGTCAACGAGGCGCCGCAGGTCCGGGCGAGCTTGGCGGCCGACTTGACGGCACGGTTGGAGCGCGTCGAGCCATCGGTACATACCAGTATTCGGCGGTACATGGTGAACCTCCATCGGGCCGGGTTCGGGTCCGGCCTGCCTGAATGCTAACGGGCTCGCGCAGGACTTGTGTTGACCGGGGTCAATTGTGCCTCAATCGATCGACATGCAGCGCCCGAGCAGGGCGAGCCTCGCATGATCGCGCAAGGTGACTTCACGGCGATCCACGGACAGGAGTTTTTCCTTCTCGAAGCGGGAAAAGACCCGGCTCACGGTCTCGGTGGCGAGCCGCAGGTAATTCGCGAGGTCGCGTCGCGACATCGCAAGCGTCAGGTGGGTTTCCGAATAACCGCGCACCTTCATGCGCGACGACAGCGAAAGCAGGAAGCCCGCGATGCGTTCCTCCGCGGTGAAGTCGCCGGCAAGGGAATGGCTGAGCGCCAGTTCCTTGGACAGCAGGCGCAGCATCGAATTCTGCAATCCCGGCAACTGGCGGCTGAGTTCGGTGATCTGCGCATATGGCAGTTCGCATACGGAAGCCGTATTGAGTGCGATGGCATTGCATTGGTGTCTCTGCGGCCAGATGGCGTCGAGGCCGATCAGTTCACCCGGAAGGTGGAAGCCGAGCACCTGCTCGCGCCCGCTTGGTTCCACGACGTAGGTCTTGAAGAATCCACCGCGCACCGCGTAGAGGACCCGCAGCGGGTCGCCGATGCGAAACAGGTGCTCGCCCTCTTCCACCGGACCGCGGGGCGAGATGAGCTGCTCCAGGCGCTGCATGTCGCCGCGCGGCAGGCCCATTGGCAGGCATAGCTCTGACAGGGAACAGGTGCCGCAGGTGCGGCGCAGCTGGTAAAGGTTGAGCTGGGATATTGCCGCAGGATCACCCAAGGAGAGCCCTCTCGCGCCCGGCGCTCATTGTAGCGTGCGGCTGCCTTGCGGACCGCCTTATCAGATGATGCGGGAGAAACGGCCTGGTTTTCCGGCGGCCTGGCCGCCCGGATAGGCGTCGAATTGCATCGCGATCGCGCGCACCAGCAAGCGGCCCAGCGGCGTGACGCGAAGCCTCGAGGGTCCGATCTCGATCAATCCGTCCCTGGCGAGCGGGGCGAGGCCGCGGATTTCGCGGTCGAAGTGGTCCGCGAAGTCGACCCCGAACTGGTCGCCGACCTCGCGCATGTCCAGTTCGCCGCGGCACATCAGCGCGCGAATGACGGCACCGCGGATCTGGTCCTCGCGGCTCAGCCAGTGGCCGCGCCAGATCGGCAGGCGGCCCGCATCCAGGGCTGCGCTCCAGTCTTCCATCAGGCGATGATTCTGGTAATAGAGGTCGCCGACCTGGCCGATGGCGCTCATGCCGAGGCCGATGAGGTCCAGTCCGGCACGCGTCGAGTAGCCCTGGAAATTGCGCTGCAGGCTGCCATCCTCGAGCGCCATCGCGAGTTCGTCGTCCGGCAGCGCAAAGTGATCCATCCCGATGTAGATGTATCCGGCGGCAGTCAGCTTGTCGATCGTAATTCCGAGCAGCGAGAGTTTGACTTCGGGCGGGCACAGGTCTTCCGTCTTGATCTGTTTCTGTGCCTTGAATGCATGCGGGAGGTGCGCGTAGCTGTAGGCCGCGATGCGGTCCGGCCGGGCTTCGATCACCTGTTCGAGCGTCCGCGCGAAGCCGGCTTCCGATTGCCGGGGCAGCCCGTAGATGAGGTCGATCGCCACCGAGCGGAAGCCCTGGTGCCTGGCGGCCGCGATCACCTTGAGCACATCCTCGCGCGGCTGGATGCGGTTGACCGCCTTCTGGACTGCCGGATCGAAGTCCTGCACACCCAGGCTGATCCGGTTGAAGCCCTGGGCGGCGATGGCGGCCAGCCTCGATTCATCGACGGTTCGCGGATCAACCTCGATCGAGTATTCGCGCTCCCCGTCGTCGCGCAGCGTGAAGCCATGACGGATGGAGGCCATCAATTCGGCGATTTCGGCATCGGTCAGGAATGTGGGAGTGCCGCCCCCGAAGTGCAGCTGGTCCACGACCCGGTCGTTGTCGAACAGGCGCGACTGCAACTCGATCTCGCGCTGCAGGCGGATCAGGTAGCGGGCGCCGGCCGTGCGGTCGCGGGTGATGACCCTGGTGCAGCCGCAGTAGAAGCAAGGGCTTTCACAGAAAGGCACATGCACGTAGATGGACAACGGCCGCGGAATCGGGTCGCCGTTCGATTCCTGCGCGGCCCGCAGGTAGTCGGCCTCGGTGATGCTTTCGTTGAACTGGAGCGCCGTCGGGTAGGAGGTATAGCGCGGCCCCGGAACGTCGTAGCGGCGCACCACGGCGGCATCGAAGCGGACCCCGGCTTCCATAAGACGATACTTATCGGCGCGCCGGGCAGGCCCCGCAATGACCTGAGTCAAGAGGCCGGCGGGTTTCATGACGTCGCCCTCCCCTCTAGCCGACGCCGTGCCGGTCGGCTTGCCGCTGGGTCACCCTGGCGGGCGTCGGGGACACCCACAGCTGATACATCGACACGACCCACATGAATGCGAAGCACAGGCCCATCGTCGCGCCGGCGGACATCACGACCCAGGCGAACGGGTGGTACAGCTTCGTGAAGTACCAGGAACTGACGTCGGTCGCGACTGCGAGGAACGGCAGGGTGATCACGAGGCACTTGAACCAGACCGGGCGCACATAGGCGTGACTGAAGATCAGCCCCAGGATGAAGAAGATGAAGCTGATGCCGAACAGGTGAATGTGCGAAACGCGGACCAGCGTGAATATGTCGGCGCCCGTGTCCTGCTCGGTGACCTTCATCAGGTTGTCATAGCCGTTCAGGTTCACGAGGTGCGGATTGCTGCCGTCGTGGCAGGCCATGCAACGCTCGTCCAGCACGGGCCTGATCACAGCCTCGTAGCCGGCGCGGTCCGCGCCTTTCTGCTGCCAGTCGATGATCGTCCCGAGCTCGTCCGCCGGCAGCATGGTGGACATCGGCCCGCGCAGGGCCGATTCGAGCCGCGAGGCCTTTCCGCTGCCCGTGTAGGCGATCACGAGATCCTGGTATGAGAGCGATCCCGGGTTTCCGTCCCGCGCCGCATAGGTGTGAAACAGGTAGATCAGGGCGAACAGGTAACCAAGGCTCAGGATGATCAGCACCGCCGTGTACAGCGCGCGCAGGCTGTACGGCAGTTCCGAAAAATGGTGGTAGAGCCGATGCAGCGGGACGTCACTCATCGTTGGTTCCCTTCGATCTTGCCGGGCGTATCAATGAAGTGGCCGGGACCTATTTCGGTGCGGGCAGGATCACGTACACGACAGCCCGCGCCTTCTGGCGTGCATAGTAGTCCGCGAGCATCCCGACGTCCGCATCGGTCAGCACCTTCGACATGGCTGTCATCGCCGCGCTCTTCCGCGTGCCGCTGCGAAAGGCATTCAGGATCCATTCCAGGTAGTCCGCGCGCTGCGACGCAAGCGCCGGAAAGCGCGGATCGGTGCTGTTGCCGTTCACGCCGTGGCAGCGATCGCAGCGCTGCGTCCAGTCGGACGTGCTGAAAGTCCTGGCGAGCTTCGGCGGCTGCGGCTCCCGGCTCGCGTACCAGGCGGCGATGTCCGACGCGGCCGCATCCCCGATCGCCGACGCCTGGCCTTTCATGAGCGGATTGGCGCGCGAACCGTCTTTGTAGGCGCCCATCGCGGCGACAAAGTAGGTCGAATCCTGGCCGGCAAGGCTCGGCGTCGTGCCGCTGCCGGCCCCGCCGTGGCAGCCGTCGCAGGCGGCTGCAGCAGCCTTCCCGGCGTCCTTGTTGCCGGCGGCCGGGGTCTGCGCCCTCCCCGGCTTCTGCGTGGCATAGAACATGGCGATCTTGTTGATGTCGGCATCGCCGAGCGCCGCAACCAGCGCCGTCATCATGTCGTTCTTGCGCTGGCCGCCCTTGTAGGCGTTGATCGCGGCGACCAGGTATTGCGGGTCGAGCCCGACCAGGCTCGGCATCCCGGGAATCTGGCTGATGCCGCTGTCGCCGTGGCAGCCTGCGCAGCCCGCTGCGGCCGCTTTTCCTGCGCTCGCCGCATCCGGTGCCGCGGGCGCGCTCTTGTTCGTTGCGGCTGGCGCAGGCTGGGCTGGATCGAGGCTGGCGTACCATGCGGCGACCTTGATCAGCGCATCCTCACTCAGGAACCTGGCGGCGTCCGGCATCATCCCCTTGCCCCGGGCGCCCGACTTGTAGGCCTGCAGCTCGAGGTGCAGATAAACCGCGCGCTGGCCGGCGAGATGCGGCACGCCCTTTGCGCTGCTGATGCCGTTCGCGCCGTGGCAACGGGCACAGGAGGCGTCAGCGACGCGCTTGCCTTCGGCAATGTCCTGCGGCGTCGCGTAGGCCGCCCGGAAATCATCGGCCGCGGCCGGGCGCACGGCTTGGGCGCCGGCCAGGCCCGACGCCAACATCAGGCACCCCAGGAAAGGAGCCCGCAGGCCTTGAGACATTCGCCCTAGCTCGAACGATCCGCGGTGCGGCATTGACGTGGTTTCCAGATTCGTGGCGCAATAACGGCCAAGCCAGCGAAGGTTACGCTGCTTTAGGCCGGCTAACTTGATACAGGTCAATTCGGCACCATCTGGAAATGGTACCTTGTGCATGCTGGATTGTGAGGAGATCGAAATGAAGCGCGTAATGCTGGTAGTCCTCGGTGCGGTCGCCACCGGCCTGATGAGTTCGGCCGCCCTTGCCGACGGTGAGGCGGTGTGGAAGAAGTCCTGCGCCGGCTGTCATGCGGTCATGGCGCCGAAAGCCACCGACAAGGCGGCCTGGGCTCCGCTGATCAAGAAGGGAGCCGCGGAACTGACAGCGGTTGTGATGAAAGGCAAGGCGCCGATGCCGCCGAAGGGCGGGGCCGCGTCGGAGGCCGACGTCAAGGCTGCCGTCGAGTACATCATCAGCCAGATGCAGTAGCTGCGCGGCTGGCAGGCCGGGCGGAGGGTCGCCGATGATTAGGCACCTGGGGGTCGGTGCAGCGATGCTTGCTGTCGTGGTCATGACGTCCGCGTGTGCGCCGAGGAATGTCGGTTTCAGCGCGGATGTGCAGCCGATCCTCAAGAAGTACTGCGTGGAATGCCACCTTCCGGGCGGAACCGGATATGCCGCCAGCGGCTTCGACATGAGCAGCTACGAGACCTTCATGAAGGGCGGCAAGTACGGGCCCTTCGTGATACCCGGCGACCCGGTCACGAGCACCCTGAACATGCTGGTCGAAGGCCGCGCGGACCAGTCGATCCGCATGCCGCACGGACGCGAGAAGCTCGGCGATCGCGAAGTCGAGACGTTGAGGGTCTGGGTCCAGGAAGGCGCGAAGAACAACTGAGTCCAGGTGAATCCGAGCCGCAACCCGAATTCACCCTGCTCGACACTGGCCGCGGACCCGGTGCGCCCAGGAAGGAAATCGATGGTCACCCGGAGTGCAGGACTTGCTGCGCGGATCGCGGCGGGCTTCATCTGGCTTGCGGTATCGCAGATTCTTGCGTTGCCCGCCGCCGCCGCCGAGGGCCCGGACAATTCCGTTTGCCTCGCCTGTCACGGCACCGAGGGATTTGCGATGCCGGGCGCCGACGGGCAGATTCGCGATCTGCATGTGATCCCGGATAAATTCGAATCGAGCGTGCACGGCAAGCAGCTCTGCGTCGGCTGCCACCGGGACATCACCGAGATCCCGCACAAGAAGAACGGCAACATCAAGATCAGTTGCGTGCAGTGCCACGAGAGCCTTTGGGCGCTCGCGAAGAAGGAGAACAGGGCCCGGGACATCGAAAAACTGGGCATGGTGAAGCAGCAGATCGACCGCTACATGAAGTCCATTCATGCACGGCCGAACATCGAAGACCAGTCGCGAACCAATGCGACCTGCTACAACTGCCATGACGCCCACTACATCTATCCGCAGGGCAGCACCATCCGCGCCGAATGGCGCCTGAACATCCCGAATGTCTGCGGCAAGTGCCATGTCGCGGAGCTGCAGGCGTATGCGACATCGGTGCACGGGCGGGAGGTCCTGCAGAAAGGCAATGCGAAAGCGGCGATCTGCTCGGATTGCCACACGACCCACGACGTCGAAAACCCGGCATTGGATTCGACCCGCCTTGTCATCACGAGGAATTGCGGGGACTGCCATGCCGAGAGCCTGAAATCCTACATGCAGACCTATCACGGCCAGGTCAATACGCTGGGTTACGCCTACACGGCCAAGTGCTTCGACTGCCACGGGAGCCATGCGATCCAGCGCGTCAGCGACCCGGCGTCGACCGTGCATCCCGGCAACCGGCTGCAGACCTGCCGCAAGTGCCACCAGAACGCGAGCGCCGGCTTCGTCACCTTCCAGCCGCATGCCACGACCCACGACTACGCGCGCTATCCCTACATGTGGATCGCGTCGAAATTCATGCTCGCGCTGATCGCGGGCGTGTTCCTGTTCTTCTGGACCCACACGGCGCTGTGGTTCTACCGCGAGTACCAGGACCGCAAGGCACGCAAGACCATCCCGCACGTCCGGACCGCCGAATTGCCGCAGTACCGGGGCAGGTATTACCGGCGATTCGGGCTCGGCTGGCGGCTCGTGCACCTGTTCTTCGCGGTCGCATTGATGATCCTCTCCCTGACCGGGATGGCCGCTTTCTACGCGGACACCGGCTGGGCGGTGGCCGTCATGAACGCGCTGGGCGGCCCGAAATCGGCCGCGATCATCCACCGCGTGGCTGCAGTCGTCATACTCGGGCTGTTCCTCGGCCATCTGCTCTATTTCGTCGTCCGGTTCATTCCGCGGTGGAGGACATTCAACTGGTTCGGGCACACCTCGCTGGTGCCGGGACCGCAGGACCTCCGTGACATCGTCGCCATGTTCAGGTGGTTCTTCGGCAAGGCGCCGCGAC
>Ga0326726_10005715_pt1 | contig 11249 bp, 15 predicted proteins | sample MHFenrmetagenome_2_FD_207603 | JGI IMG/M metagenome (GOLD analysis project Ga0326726, IMG submission 207603) | Lab enriched peat soil microbial communities from Michigan Hollow, Ithaca, NY, United States - MHF15MN | ecosystem: Environmental > Terrestrial > Soil > Wetlands > Peat | place: USA...
ATCTCGGACTGCCCGGGCCACGCGGCGCGGCTGTGCACGAACGGCAGCTGCGCCGGCGTGAGGTTCGGCATCCCGTCGACGAGGAGCCCGTGACGATCGACCAGGAAGAACCGGCGGCGGGCCTCGGCCGCGTCGACCCCGGCGTCGATCATCGCCTGGACCAGCAGCGACGCGATCCCGCAGCCGGCCGAGCCGGCGCCGACGATCACGATGCGCTGATCTCGCAACGCCACGCCGGTCACGTTGATCGCGGCGAGCAGCGTCCCGGCGGCGACCGCGGCCGTGCCCTGGATGTCGTCGTTGAACGTGCACAGCCGGTCGCGATACCGCGCCAGGAGCCGGCTCGCGTTGGCGCCCGCGAAGTCCTCCCACTGGAGGAGCACGCCTGGAAAGCGCTCGATGATCGCCTCGACGAACGTCTCGATGAACGCGTCGTAGTCGGCACCGGTCACGCGCTCGTGCTTCCACCCGACGTAGATCGGATCGGCCAGGCGGTCGCGGTTGTTCGTCCCCACGTCGAGGAAGATCGGCAACGTCAGCTCGGGGTGAATGCCGGCGCACGCCGTGTAGAGCGACAGCTTGCCGATCGGGATCCCCATCCCACCGGCACCTTGATCGCCGAGCCCGAGGATGCGCTCGCCGTCACTCACGACGATCACCCGCACGTGATCGAAGCGCGGGCTCGCGAGCATCTCGCGGATGCGATGCATGTTCGGATAGCTGAGGAACAAGCCGCGCGGCTTGCGCCAGATCTCGCTGAACCGCTGGCAGCCTTCTCCGACGGTCGGCGTGTAGACCAGCGGCATCAGCTCGACGAGGTTGCGCACGAGCAGCGCGTAGAACAGCGTCTCGTTGGTGTCCTGGAGATCGCGCAGGAACGCGTAGCGCTCGAAGTCGGTCTTGAAGGCGCGCAGCACCTTCAACCGCCGCGCCACCTGCTCGTCGAGCGTGCCGACATGCGGCGGCAGCAGGCCGTGCAACCCGAACAGGTCGCGTTCGGTCTCGGTGAACGCGGTGCCCTTGTTCAGCATCGGCCGGCTGATCAGATCGAAGCCCGTCAGCTCGGTCTCGACCATCGGTTCGACATGCGGCATCCCTTTTCGTAGCGCTATGGCGCCCGGCCGTCGACCCGATCGGGCAGCGAGCGACTATGCTGCGCGCCATGACCGACAAGACCTACAAGGGCAGTTGTTTCTGTGGCGCCGTGCAGCTCGAGGTGACCGGCGAGCCGGCCGGGATGGGCTACTGCCACTGTGGCGACTGCCGGAGCTGGGCCGCGGCGCCCGTCAACGCGTTCAGTCTCTGGAAGCCAGAGTCGGTGCGCATCGTGAAGGGCGCCGAGAACATCGGCGTCTATCACAAGACCGAGCGCAGCTATCGCAAGTTCTGCAAGACCTGCGGCGGTCACCTCTTGACCGAGCATCCGCACTGGAAGCTCGTGGACGTGTACGCCTCGGTGATCCCCGACTTCCGGCACATGCCCGGCGTGCACGTCCACTACCAGGAGTCCGTGCTCCCGATGCACGACGGTGTTGTCAAGATGAAGGATCTGCCGAGCGAGATGGGCGGCTCGGGCGCGACGCTCGCCGAGTAACGATCGCTAGCGCTCTGCCTGCGCGGCGGCGCGCAGCACCTCGCGCGCGATCACGAGTCGCTGGACCTCGCTCGTGCCCTCGTAGATCCGCGTGACCCGGGCGTCGCGGTACAGGCGCTCGACCGAGTAGTCGCGCGAGTAGCCATACCCGCCGTGAAGCTGGACCATGCGATCGACGATCCGGCCGCAGGCCTCCGACGCGTAGAGCTTGGCCATGCTGGTCTCGGCGGCGGCCTTGTCGTCGGTGTCGAGCAGCCGTGCCGCGCGCAGCGCGAGCAGCCACGCGGCGTCGAGCTCGGTGCGGCTGTCCGCGATCACGAACTGCGTGTTCTGGAACTCGACGAGCGTGTGGCCGAACGCGCGCCGTTCCTGTGCGTACGCGATGCCGCTGGCGAGCGCGGCCTCGGCAAGGCCGATCGACAGCCCGGCGATCCCGACGCGGCCGGCCCCGAGCGCCGACAGTGCGATCGCGTAGCCCGCACCGCGCGCGCCGATCAGGTAGTCCTCGGGGATGCGGCACTCGTCGAAGTGGAGCGCGACCGTGCCGGAGGCGCGCTGGCCCATCTTGTCCTCCTCCTTGCCGATGACGAGCCCGGGCGTGCCTCGCGGCACGACGAAGCAGCTGATGCCGCCCGGCCCGGGGCCATCGGTGCGCGCGAACACGAGGTGCATGCCGGCGTGGGCGCCGCTCGTGATCCACATCTTTGATCCCGACAGCACCCAGCCGTCGCTGAAGCGCGCGGTCGTGGTGAGCGCGGCGGCGTCCGAGCCACAGCCGGGCTCGCTGAGCGCGAAGCTGGCCGGACCGAGCTTGCCCTCGACGTAGGGTCGCAGCCATCGCTCCTTCTGGGCCGTCGACGCGTGGGTCGCGAGGATCTTCGCGGTGAGGTTGCTCGACGCGAGCACCACCGCGGTGGAGGCGCACGCCTCGGCGATCGCCTCCATGACGAGCAGGTAGCCGACGTTGTCGGTGCCGGCGCCACCCTCCTCGACGGGCACCTTCATCGCCAGCAAGCCGAGATCGCCGAGGGCGTGGAAGTCCTCGATCGGGAACCGGCCTTCACGGTCGCGCTCGGCCGCCTTCGGCGCGAGTCGCGCGGCCGCGAAGGTGCGCGCGGTGGCCGCGACCATGAGCTGTTCTTCCGTCATCGGCATGCCGATCCGTTGCAGCCGTTGTTCGAGCGTCGCCATCGTGACCTCCAGGTCCAAGGGTATCTGCCCCAGGTACGCGTGGTCTGGGAAGAGGTCGGGCCACAATCATGACAGGGAACCTGTCATCATCGCGACATGGCCCAACCTCGACCTCGGCCGCCTCGCCGGCTGCGCAAGCGCCACGTCCGGGGCGAGCTCCGTGCCGTCGTGGACGAGACGATCGCGCTGTTCCACTGCGTGCGCTGGGTCGCGGAGCAGATCTACGGCGAGGACGGGCGCTCCACGACGCGGCGCGGGATCCTGCGCGGGCTCGCGCGCTACGGTCCACGCACCGTGCCGCAGCTCGCGCGCTCGCGCTCGGTCACGCGGCAGCACATCCAGGAGGTCGTGGGCCGCCTCGTCGCGGACGGTCTCGTCGAGCTCGTCGTGAATCCGTCGCACGCGCGGTCGCGGCTCGTGCGAATCACGCCGCGCGGGACCGCGTTCGTCGCGCGTACCGACGACGTCGACGCGCGCGTGCTGGTCGCGATCGGCGGCGAGCTCAAGACGCCGACGCTCGCCCTGACCGCGCGTACGCTCCGCGCCGTGCGCGAGGCCTTCGAGGACGAGCCGCGCTGGCGCCACGTCATCGAGTGATGCAACCTGTCGACGATCGCGGTCGCGTGATCCCGCCTTTCAAGGGCAGGTCTCGACGCCGATGCCACCGTCGTCGCGATTCCGCCTTTCAAGGGCAGGTCTCGACGCCGATGCCACCGTCGAAGTCCGGCAGGAACAGCTGCTCGTCCCACGACCGCGCGAGCTGGGTGCTGTCGACGACGACATTGACCTCGCGCGAGTTGTTCCACGACTGGGTGTCCATGTTGGCGGTGCCGACGATCACGAGCGCGTCGTCGATCGAGGTGTACTTGGCGTGGCTCGCGTAGATCCCGTTGCCCTCGACGGCGGTCAACCCGCCGTCTTGCGAGTACCAGTGGATCTTCAGGAGCTCGCAGGCGTTCGCGACGTGATCGGCGGCGAGCGTGGCGTACAGCTTCGCGACGTTGTCATCGTTGGTGCCGCCCTGACCGGGGGCGACCTCGCTGTCGTCGTTGAAGCTCTTCGACAGCACGATCTCGACGTGCACGCCACGCTCGATCGCGGCGACGAGCGCGGCCTTCGCTGCATCGTCGTTGAGGTTGGGCGTCTGCATGCGGATGTGATCGGTGGCAGAGGCGAACGCGGCGATGAACGCCTGGTCCTGCGTGTTGTCGATGCGATTCGAGAGTGGGTTCGCGTCGGCCTGGCGCGTCACGACGAGCATCGGCGCGCATGCCCCCGCGGGGAGCGAGGCCGGCACGAGCGCCGCCAGCGGCTCGGTGGGCGCCGAGCACCTGAGGAAATCGGGGTTGTTCGTGGCACCGCACGTCCACAGCTGACCGAGCTGCCATGCGCTCGCGAAGTCGTCACGCAGCGACAGCGCGACCTCGCCGGCGAGCTTGTAGCCGGCATCGCGCCACGGCTGCGCGTAGTTGTGATGCGCTTGCGGGTTCGCACCGGTCACGATCGCGCGCTCGCCATCGACAACCAGCGTCTTGACGTGCAGGTTGCCCATCGCGAGGTGATAGAAGCCGGCGAGCTCGAACTGCACGTGCTTCGGATCGAGGGCAAGCGCGTCGACGGATGCCCACATCAGCGGCAGCGTGTCGACGCGCGAGCCGAAGTTCAGCGTGGATGCGTCGAACAGAAACCGCACGATCACCGGCGGCGCGTCGGGTGCGTCGACCGCACGGCGGCGTGCGAGCTCGGAGAGGCCGGCGAGGATCTCGTTCGCGGGATCGCTGCCGACCTCCCAGACGTACGTCTGCAGATCGACCTCGTGCTGCGCCGAGGCGATCGCTTCCCGAAACGCCGGAAAGATCTGCGGGCCATCGATCAGTACGGTCGGATCACCCGCGTTGCGCAGCGAGAGATAGCGCTCGGGCGAGACCGTGCCGAGGTCGATCACGTCGCGCGTGGCATCGATGATCGCTTGCAGGCGCGCGCTCGGCCCGCACGTGGTCGACCCGCTGCCATCCGCGGCTCCAGATCCCGAGCTCGTGGGCTGGTCGGACGGGTTGGCGACACAGCCGGCGAGAGCGACGGCGAACGGCAGGAAGACGCGCATGTCGCTCTTGATTGCAGTGGTCAGGCCAGTTGTTCATGTAACGATCTCGATGAATTGCATCCGAATGACCAGTCGATCAGCCGGTCAGACCAGTTGTGGACGAGGTCTTCAGGCCCGAGCGTGCGGCTGATGGACGTCGTGACCGGCGAGCGCTCGCCGCGCGAGCTCGAGGAAGTCGGTCGTGGTGACGATGCCGAGCAACGTGCGATCGGGCGCGACGACCGGGAGTGCGCCGTGCTTCGACCGCAGCATGTGCTCGACCGCATCGAGCGCCGGCATGGTCGGCGGGATCGTGTGGACGTCGCGCGTCATCAACCGGCCGACCGTGGCCGGGATCTCGCCCTGCGCTCGCAGCACGTCTCGATCGGAGATCAACCCGACGAGCCGATGCTCGCGATCGACCACCGCCATGTGGCGGAACTCGCCGACGACCATGTCCCAGTCGGCGGCGTTGATCGAGTCGTCCTCGTGAAGCACCTTGAGGTGCGTCGTCATCATGTCCGCGACGGTTAAGGCTGGCATCACCGCATTCATTTCACGCGTCGTGCCGGCATGTGGTGGGGTACCTGCGCAGAGCCGGCGCCGAGATCCGGCCGGGTCCGCTGATCGCGCAATGGTTGCGAGCTCGGTGACGTGTGGTTCGGTGTGTGGCGCGGCACGTTGCTTGCCTCTCGTCGGTGCATGGGAACGCTAACAACCCATACGCTGTCCCCGATCCAACGCTCGCTTGTCGGTACCGTGATCGCGCTCATCCTGCTCGCACTGCTCGTCAAGTGGATGCTGCCACTGCTGAACGGTCGCGAGCTGTACTTCGCCACGTTCGGATCGAGCCCGTTCCCGGGGATGTGATCAGTCGAGAGTCGGTTTGAGGGTCCGCCAGCGGACGTAGCCGAGCCTGGCGTCGTAGCGCCACATGCTGACGCCCTCGGTCGGGTGGCGATAGACGAGCCCGCCCGGCATCAGGGTGACGTCACCGAGCTCGCCGACGAACAGCCGATCGAGGCGATCCGAGGCGCCGACGGCGAAGAGCTCGAGCCACGTCGCGTTCTCGCGCCGGCCACCCTGCGTGGCGACCACCGCGATCAGCGGGCGATCGAGCGTGGTTCGCACGACCTCGACCGCGACGAGGTCATCCTGCGAGCCCATGCAGTCGAACCCGGGCGCGGTGGCGATCCGGTGCCCGTCGGCAGCGAGGACGATCACGCCCTGCGAGAACGACGCGAGGATGGTCTCGGTTCCGGGCGCGGTCGCGACGTCGGCCGACAGCTCGATGCCGCCGTAGGCATTCGCGACACAATCCGCGCGCGCGGGGACCCATTCGGCGATGCGATCGATGACGGCCGGCGTGGCGTGATCGGACGCGCTGATCACCACGACGCCGTGCAGCGACGGCACCGGCGGTGACGTTGCCGGCGCGGCGCATGCGGCCATCACCGCGAGAACCAGGATGCAGGATCTCATGCTCCTCGATGGAGCAAGGTTCGTTCCCGTCAGTCACGGGCAGCCCGCGCAGATCGTGCGCGCGATCGACGAGATCTGCGGGCATGTCCGATGCAGTTCGCCACGGTCGTGAAGCTGACGTTCCTGGGCGCGACGGAGACCGTGACCGGTTCGCGGTACCTGGTCGAGCAGGATGGCAAGCGCCTGCTCGTCGAGTGCGGCCTGTTCCAGGGGCCGAAGAAGCTCCGCGAACGGAACTGGCGACCGATTCCCGTCAACGGGAGCTCGATCGACGCGGTGGTGCTCACCCACGCGCACATCGATCACACCGGCTACCTGCCGAGGCTGTGCAACGCCGGCTTCACCGGTCGCGTCTACTGCACGCCCGGGACGCGTGACCTCCTGCGCATCCTGTTGCCCGACGCGGGCCACCTCCAGGAAGAGGAGGCGCGGTACGCGAATCGCCGCGGCTACTCCAAGCACGATCCGGCCCTGCCGCTATACACGCGGGCGGATGCCGAGCGCTCGCTCGAGCAGCTGGTGCCGATCCGCACGCACGCCTCGTTCGAGCCGGTGCCGGGGGTCGTCGCGAGCTTCACCCCGGTCGGCCACATCATCGGCGCGTCGAGCGTCGCGCTCGCGGCCGGCGGCACGACGCTGACGTTCTCGGGCGACGTCGGACGGCCCGCCGATCCGATCATGAAGGCCCCCGAACCGCTCGGCGCGACCGACTACCTGGTCGTCGAATCGACGTACGGCGATCGCCTGCATCCCGACGAGCGCGTCTCGGACCTCCTCGCGCACATCGTGATCGAAACCGTCGAACGTCGCGGCATGGTCATCGTGCCGGCGTTCGCGGTCGGGCGCGCGCAGCACCTGCTCCACCTCCTCGCCGAGCTGCGCGCGGCCAATCGCATCCCCGACGTACCGGTGTTCCTCGACAGCCCGATGGCGATCGACGCCACCGAGCTGTTCCTACGCCACGCCGGCGAGCACAAGCTGACCCCCGCCGAGTGCGCGGCGATGGGCCGGCTCCCGTTCTACGCTCGCACGCCGGATGACTCGAAGGCGATCGATCAGCGCACCGAGCCTGCGATCGTCGTGTCGGCGAGCGGGATGGCGACCGGCGGCCGCGTACTCCATCACCTGCAGCGATTCCTGCCCGACGAGCGCACGACCGTGATCCTCGTCGGGTTTCAGGCCGCGGGCACGCGCGGGCGCGCGCTCGTCGATCACGCGGAGGAGCTGAAGCTGCTCGGGGGCTACGTGCCGGTGCGCGCGAGGATCGTGCAGATCGAAGGCCTGTCGGCCCACGCGGACTACCGCGAGATGATCGACTGGTTGCGCACGAGCAAGCTCGTACCGAAGCGCGTGTTCGTCACGCACGGCGAGCCGTCGGCGACCGATGCGTTTCGCCGCCGCCTACACGAGGCGTTCGGCTGGACCGTGGTCGACCCCGATTTCGGCTCGTCGTTCGAGTTGTGATCGAGCAGTCTTTCAACAACCAGAACCCGTCGCGCGTGGAGTCCGCGATCGAAGCCGCGGAGCTATCGAGCTGCTGCGAAGCGAGATGCCGGCCTGCCGCCAGCTTCACCTGCCGGCGCTCGGGTGACGGCCTCGCGCACCGTCCCGAGGGCCATCGTACCGATCGAGGCCAGGATCGATCGCCGAGCGGCCCCCGTTCGATCGAACGCGACGTACGCGCCGACGACGAACGCGATCACGATCGCCTCCCACGGATGCGCGATGATCTCGTCGCGTAGCTCCGATGCGCTGACCCGCATGACTCACCTCCGCCGCGCCATGCGCATGACCAGATAGCCGACGCCGAACGCGATGCCGACCGCGGCGAGCGGGTGCTCCTTGATCTGGTTCTTGATCTTGCCGAGGTAGCCTTCGGGCGTGGTGTCGAACTGGTGAGCGAGCTTCTTGAGACCTTCTCTCAGGCCTTCGAACCGCTGCTCGAACCCGTTGCCCTGATCCGCTGACGTGCCGTTCTCCGTGGTCATGATGATCTCCTCGGCTCGGTGGAAAGCACGACTCGTGCCGGATGAGTCAGGCACACGTCGTGCTTCGGGTCTTCGCATGCGCTACGCCACCAACGCCGATCTCCCGAAAGCCGTTCGCAAGAACCTGCCGGCTCACGGTCAGGACATCTATCGCGCCGCGTTCAACGATGCCTACGCGCACTACGGTCCCGAACACGAGGCGATCGCGCATCGGATCGCCTGGGCCGCGGTCAAGCGGCGCTATCTCCATCGCACCGCGGGGATCTGGGTCGACCGCTCGCGAGTCGCTTGAGGTTCAGCTCTTGGGCGCGCCGACGATGTCGTCGCGGAGTCGCCGCAGCGCCACCCCGAGCTCGCTCAGCTCCTTGGCGACGACCTCTTCGGCACGGTCGCTGCCGCGCAAGACCGCCCGCTCGACCTCGGCGAGCCGTGGCTGGAGGGCATTCCAACGGTCGCGTGCATCCATCCCGGCGAGGTGCACTCGAAGCGCGAGCTCGTCGGCCATCCTGCGAAGATCATCCAAGAGTGGATTCGGCATGAGCGAGTCCAGTGCACGGCGCACGCCAGCTCGCTCGACCCGGCACGCGGCTCGCAATACGGACGCGCATGCACATCCAACACCTCATGACCAAACACCTCGTGACGTGTCATCCGGATGACAGTATCCAGCGTGCTGCGCAGCTCATGTGGGATCACGACATCGGCTGCGTGCTCGTCGTCGACGGGGAAGGCCGTCTCGTCGGGCTCCTCACCGATCGCGACGCGCTCATGGGTGCGTACACGCAGGGATTACCGCTCGATCGCGTGCGCGTCTCGTCGGTGATGGCCCACGAGATCTGGAGCTGTACACCGCACTCCGATTTCCGCGATGTCGAGGCGATCATGCGAAGGCATCAGGTGCGCCGCGTCCCGGTCGTCGACCCGATGGGATTGCCCGTCGGGATCGTGACGTTGAACGATCTCGCACGTGCTGCGCGGCCCACGCCCCACGCGCCGATCAACCAGCGCGAGGTCGAGCACACGCTCGCCTCGATCTCGATGCCGCGCCACACCGCCTGACAGCGCCGGGCTTGCGCTGCGATCGATGGTTCGCGCAGTCGTTGCGCGATCGACGAACGGGCTCGACCGCCACGCTGGAACGGCGCTTGCTCGATCACGGGTCATGCACGCCAACCAGACGGACTCGCAGATCAAGAAGGATGTCCTCGACGAGCTGAAATGGGATACGCGCGTCGACGAGACCGAGGTCGGTGTCCAGGTTCATCACGGCGTCGTGACGCTGACAGGCACCGTCGCGAGCTGGGCCAAGCGCCTGGCCGCGCGTGACGCGGCTCATCGCGTCCGCGGTGTGCTCGACGTCGCGGATGACCTCGTCGTCAAGCCGTACGCGCCCGTCGCACCGAGTGACACCGAGATCGCCGAAGCGGCCCGCACCTGGTTGAAGTGGCATGCCATGCTCCCCGCGGAACGGATCCAGACGACCGTCAGCAACGGTGTCGTGACGCTGTCCGGAACGGTCGACGTCGGGTCGCAGCGCGACGATGCCGCGCGCGCGGTCGGTCACCTCGAGGGAGTCTGTGCCGTCAACAACGAGATCATCGTCGCCGCACCCGCGGTCTCTGCGGCGACCCTGCGCATGGCGATCGAAGGCGCGCTCGACCGCCACGCGACCCGCGAAGCCCGCAAGGTCCAGCTCGACATCGACGGCGGCAAGGTGACGGTCACCGCGAACGTCGACTCGCTCGCCGAGAAGATGGCGATCGTCGGCGCGGTCTCGGGAACACGCGGGGTCCAGCAGGTCATCGACCACACGAGGATCGTGTAGTCATGGCGGTCGCACCGTTTCCCCACACGTACTCGGTCACGCTCGCGAACGGCGAGCTCGCGGCAGCGCCACGTGCCCCGATCGCCGCCGGCACACCGCCGCAGTTCGGTGGCAGCGACGCGGTGTGGAGTCCGGAGGAGTTGCTCGTCGGCGCCGCGCTGCTGTGTTTGCAGACGACGTTCGAATCGATGGCCCGGCGCGAGAAGCTGCCGATCCACGGCTGGCAGGGCGCGGCGAGCGGCATCCTCGATCGCACGCCCGAGGGTCCGGCGTTCTCGGTGATCAAGCTCGACGTCGAGCTGGTGACCGCGCCCGGCGACGAGAGCCGCGCCGAGCAGCTGCTCCGCACCGCCGAGAAGCGCTGCATCATCGGGAGGGCGCTGAAGGCCCCGATCGAGCTCGCGGTACGAATTCGACCGATCGCGCTCGCGTCGTGATCGGCGCGTTCGATGCAACGGAGGATCGCATGAACGTCTCGCACACCGCGCTGCACCGCGAAGTCGACCCGCCGGGGTGGTTCCCCGCGATCGCAGGCCTCTGCGTCGCGGCGCTCGTCAGCGTCGCCGCGTTCACCGGGATCCACGATCCGGCGACGTACGCGCACGAGACCGCGTCGTGGCGCGTCCAGGGCATCGGCCAGGACTGGGTCGACCTCTACGTCGCCGTGCCGTGGCTGATCGCAGCATCGGTCTCGGCATTTCGTGGCTCGTACCGCGGCTCGCTCCTGCTCGGCGGCGCGCTCGCGTACACGGCGTACTCGTACGCCCTCTACGCGTTCGACGTTCACTTCAACCAGCTGTTCCTCGTCTACTGCGCGATCCTCGGACTGTCGGTCTACGGACTCGTCGCGCTGTCGTTCACCTTCGGTGATGCGCGCTCGTGGTTCGGCGAGCGGGCTCCGCGCAAGATCGCGGCCGGGTTCTTGATCGCGAGCTCGATCGTGTTCGCGCTGCTGTGGCTCGCCGAGGATCTCCCGGGGGTCATTCGCGACGAGCCACCGGCGAGCCTGGCGGACGTCGGGCTCCCGACCAACGGCGTGCACGTGCTCGACCTGGCGCTGGTGCTCCCGGCGCTGTTCATCGCCGG
>Ga0326726_10005716_pt1 | contig 11247 bp, 10 predicted proteins | sample MHFenrmetagenome_2_FD_207603 | JGI IMG/M metagenome (GOLD analysis project Ga0326726, IMG submission 207603) | Lab enriched peat soil microbial communities from Michigan Hollow, Ithaca, NY, United States - MHF15MN | ecosystem: Environmental > Terrestrial > Soil > Wetlands > Peat | place: USA...
ATGCTCTTTTTTAGTGTGGCAGTGGTGGATAAAATAAGGGAGAACTTCCGGGAAAGACGATGACTGGCGAATACATTGATTTGCGGAGTGACACCGTTACCAGGCCATCGCGCGCAATGCGTGAGGCCATGGCCAATGCTGAGGTGGGTGACGATGTTTTCGGGGAAGATCCTACGGTCAACAGACTCCAGGAGAAGGTCGCCGGCATCCTCGGCATGGAAGCCGCGTTGTTCGTCCCCAGCGGTTCGATGGGGAACCAGACCTGCATAAAGGTACATACGCAACCGGGCGATGAAGTCATCTGCGAACAGGGTGCGCACGTATTCAACTATGAAACGGGAGGGATGGCATTCCTCTCGAACGTGCAGGCTCATCCCATCGCAGGGACACGCGGCGTCTTCACGGTAGAGGATATTAAGCGCGCCGTACGCCCTCCGGTGTATTACATGCCCAAGACACGATTGGTGTGTATCGAGAATACGCATAATCGCGCAGGCGGGACGATCTTTCCGCTTGAACAAATTCGTGAAATCCGTGCGTACACCCAGAGGGAAGGAATGCTCATGCACCTGGACGGTGCCCGACTCTGGAATGCGTGCGCGGCGACAGGTAAGCTCCCGGCTGAGTATGCAGATCATTTTGATTCGGTGTCGGTCTGTCTCTCCAAGGGCCTGGGCGCACCGGTAGGATCGGTCATTGCGGGCACAGGAAAGTTCATTGCGGAGGCGCGTCACTATCGGAAGATCTTCGGGGGCGGTATGCGACAGGCCGGCATTCTCGCCGCGGCAGGGCTGTACGCCCTGGAACACAATGTAAAGCGGCTCGCGGAGGATCATGAAAAAGCTTCGTATCTGGCCCGTGAACTCTCCCGGATCAAAGGCTTTTCCATCGATCTGGAGAGTGTACAGACCAACATCGTGATCATCGACGTTTCCGGAACGGGGAAAATGCCGGATGACATTCTGGCGATGCTCAAAGCCCGGGGAATCCTCCTGACCGCAGGTAACTATATGGGCATCAGAGCCGTTACTCATCTTGACGTTTCAATAGACCAGGTCAAGCAGGCAGCAACAATCATACGCGAAACGCTTTCGTGATGAAGAGCGACCGAGCGTTGTTCAAACACAGCTCCCGCATAACGGTCCGCAACTACGAAATCGACTGGCAGGGGATTGTGCACAATGCAATCTACCTTTGTTATTTCGAAGTGGGAAGGATCTCGTATCTCGAGAATCTGGGCATCATGGTAAATATCGGCTCGATCCAGACAGATTTCAGGATCGTTGTCGTGAGGAACGAAATCGATTACTGGACTCCCGCCCGGTTCGGAGAGGAACTTCAGGTGCTGACGCGAATATCCCGAATCAGAAATTCGAGCTTCACTTTTGAGGGGATACTTGAAGACGCTACGACCCGGCGACGGGTGGCGGAAAACGTTTCAGTCCATGCCCTGCTGGATCCATCCGGCTGCAGTTCGGTGCCGTTGGACGATGCCTTCAGGAAACGCGTACGCGACTTTGAGGGCCCAAATGTCGAAATTCCCTCACCTGAATGACCCAATAAACCCCGGAATTGTATATTCCACTTGCTTTTAAGGGATTGTGTGTGTACATTATTGCGTTCCAAGATATAGCCCTGTTTGGGCTATTTTTGTTTGACGGTGCCTCATCCTCTTGAAAAACCGGGTGGAAAAGGCCGAAATCGAGGATGCCATCAGAGGGTGTGTCGAGCGGTGTTCGGCTCACCTCATTGATCTTTTAGTTCGCGGGACACGGGGTTCTGCCGTTGTCGAAGTTTTTATCGACACGGAAGAAGGCGTCACGAGCGATCTGTGTTCGCTCGTGAGCCACGATGTCGCCAGGTTGATCGACCGTTCGGGATGGTTTCAGGGTACATATCGGCTTGATGTATCTTCTCCCGGAATCGATCGCCCGCTCCGTTACCCGTGGCAGTATAAGAAGCACATCGGGAGGCTTCTGGGCATTCGAACGCGGGCGTCCGGTGGGGGCGCGCAGCGATCCGGTCGGCTGACCGCCGTCCGCGAGAACGGTATCATGATTGCCGCAAAGGAAGGCTCACCGGAGGAACTGGTGTTGTTCAATGAATTGACAGAGGCCGTTGTTCGGACGCCCTGGTGATACCTGGTCATATGGCGAGTCACTTTTGAGGAGGTAGTAATGAATTCAGAGATTGTCGAATCCTTCGCGCAAATGGTGCGCGAGAAGGGGATCGACAAAGACATCCTCTCCGGGATTGTCGAAGACGTCTTTTCGATGATGGTGCGTAAGAGGTACGGACAGGACGCCAAATTCGACGTCGTTGTCAACATGGAGAAGGGAGACATTGAGATCTTCCTGGAGCGTGAGGTTGTTGAGACGGTTGAAAATCCCGTGACGCAGATCGATCCCCAGACGGCCCGCGAAAAATCGGGCGAGCAGCTTGGAGTCGGCGAAGATTTTGTGGAAGTGATCCCGCTGTCGGCTTTTGGCCGTCGCCTCGTTGTCAGCGCGAAACAGAATCTCAACCAGCGGATCAAGGAAATTGAAAGGGAGAACATCTACAACGAATATAGCAACACCATCGGCGATATCATTGTCGGGGAGATTTATCAGATCCGCCGCAATGAGATCTTGATCAATCACAATCGAAACGAACTGCTTCTCCCGAAGAGCGAACAGATTTTCAAGGAACGCTACAAAAAGGGTGATACGATTCGCGCCGTTGTCAAGGAGGTCCGCAAGAACTCGGGCAATCCCGTTGTGATTGTTTCGCGCGCCGATCCCAAGTTCCTTGCCAAGCTCTTCGAGCTCGAGATTCCGGAAATCTATGATGGAATCATCGAAATCAAGGAGATTGCCCGCGAACCCGGTGAACGCGCCAAAGTCGCCGTCGAATCGCATGACGACAGAATCGATGCCGTCGGAGCCTGCGTCGGGATGAAGGGGGTGCGTATTCACACCATCGTGCGCGAGCTCAACAATGAGAATATTGACGTCATCAACTACACTGATCAGCCGGAAGTGTTCATCCAGCGCTCACTCGCGCCGGCCAAGCTGAAGACCATCGAGCTGAATCATGAAGCGAAAACGGCAGATGTGCTCGTTGCAGCAGACCAGGTCTCGCTTGCGATCGGGCGTAACGGACAGAACATCCGCCTTGCGTCAAAGTTAACAGGATATGAAATCAACCTCATCAAGGAGGGCGCCGAGGACGAGTATGATATCGAGCTCGTCGAGTTCAAAGAAGACCTTGGCGTCGACCTCTACCTGAAGCTTATCGGTGCGGGTTTCGAAACTGCCAAGGATGTTATCAATGCAAAGCTGGACACTCTTTTGGCGGTTGAAGGACTTACCGAAGAGATGATTCAGCAGATTCGCGAGAAAATGAAGAAGGATCTGGAGGAAGCCGAAGTGGAGGAAGATGAGGGCGGGGGGGAGGAAGAGGAGGAAGAAGAGGAGTCAGGGGAAGTGGCGGCGCCTGAAACAGAGCCGAAGGCTCAGGAGGCGACCGAACTGGAAGGAAAAGCGGAAAGCGCTGATTCGGAAACAGAGAAATCGACCGATGGGTCGGCGGAGGATCCGGCAAAAGGCTGATCTGTAACCTCTAAACGGTTTTCCCGGCGATCCCACAAAGGTCATACATGGCTGAAACGGCAGAAAAAAGAAAAAAAGTCTATAAACTCGCGACCGAGCTCAACATCTCACACGAGACGCTGATCGAGTTCCTTCGGAAGAAGGGGCACGAGGTCAAGAGTCACATGTCTTCGGTTGACGAAGACATGATGAAGGACATCCTTGTGCACTTCAAGAAGGAGAAGGATGTCGCCGAGAAGCATCAGCGGAAAATCGCCGAGATACGGGAGACCAAAAAGCGTGCGGAGCGAAAGGCGGAAGAGGTCGCCGAGTTGGCGCCTGCTGCAGCGCAGCACCAGGAAGCGATCGTCGAGGAGCCTGGAGTCACTCCTCTTGCCCCTGCCGCGGAATTGCCGGAGCTCCCAACAGGACCGGCGGTGGAGGCGCCCCTTGGGATGACTCCCGCCGATGTTACCGCAGAACCTGGAGCAGCTGAAGAACCACATGAAGCGCCGCTGGCCGAAGCCGCGGAAGCGGGAGAACCGGTTGTGGCCGGTCCAAAACCGGTTGAATCACGTCCTGCGCCGAAAGTGGAGTTGCGCAAGTCGCGTGGCGATGAAGTCCTCTCCCCGCTCGAAAAGCAGACGCGTGCGAAGATGGGTTTGACGATCAAAGGGAAGATGGATCTCGGAAGACAAGCCAGGCCTGTGCCGGGAAAAGCCGGAAAGGGTGCTCCGGCGGCAGCCGCGCCTGTACTTACCGAAGAGGATCACAAGCGGAAAAAGAAGAAAAAGAAGGTTGGTGGAAAAGGGGTCGTTGAGACAAAGGCCGCCGAGGTCGATGACCTTGAGCGCAAAAAGAAAAAGAAGAAGAAAATCAGGCATAAGGACATCGACCAGGCCGAGGTGACCGACGCCATCCGGCGCACCTTTGCGGCGATGGACGATACTCCGGTTACGGGCCGCGCCGTCCTCAAGAAACGGAAGAGGAAGGAGCGCGAAGAGGAAGTTGCGCGGCTTGCCGAAGAGGCACGCATGGAGGAAGGCAAACTGCGTGTCACGGAATTCGTGTCGGTGAATGACCTTGCCAACCTCATGCGCGTCAATGTTGCCGACGTCATCAAGAAGTGCATGGAGCTGGGGATCATGGTATCCATCAACCAGAGGCTCGACAGGGATACCATAACGCTGGTTGCTGATGAATTCGGCTTTGAAATCAGTTTCTACGCCGAGGAAGAGGAAGAAGAGGCGCTTGAACATGCCGAAGAGAAACCTGAAGATCTCAGGCGCCGCCCCCCCGTAGTTACCATCATGGGACATGTCGATCACGGGAAGACATCTTTGTTGGATTACATCCGGCGGTCGAACGTGGTTGCGGGCGAATCCGGCGGCATCACTCAGCATATTGGTGCCTACCACGTAATTACGCCCAGCGGGAGAGCGATCACATTCCTCGACACGCCGGGCCATGAGGCATTTACTGCCATGCGTGCACGCGGAGCCCAGATCACTGATATCGTGGTGCTTGTGGTCGCGGCCGATGACAGTGTTATGCCGCAGACCCTTGAGGCCATCAGTCATGCGCAGGCAGCGGCAGTTCCAATTATCATTGCGATCAATAAGATCGACAAGCCCGAGGCGAACTCAGACAGGATCCGCCAGCAGCTCGCGGAAAAGAACATCCTGGTCGAGGAATGGGGAGGCAAGTATCAATGCGTTGAACTCTCGGCGCGGACAGGGAAGAATGTCGACGTACTTCTCGAGAAAATCGGGCTGGAGGCGGATGTCCTGGATTTGAAGGCGAATCCAGACCGCCTCGCCGTTGGAACGATCGTTGAAGCGCAGCTCGACAAAGGAAAAGGGATTACCGCGTCGGTCCTCGTGCAGAAAGGGACACTCCGCGTGGGCGACCCGTTCCTTGCCGGAATTTTCAGCGGCAAGGTGCGTGCGATGTTCGATGAGCGGGGAAAGCGCCTAGAAGCCGCCGGCCCGTCGACGCCCGTGCAGTTGACAGGACTTGACGGCTTCCCGCAGGCAGGAGACAACTTCATCGTCACCGAATCGGACCGCGAGGCTCGTGAAGTCAGCCTGAAACGGCAGCAGCTCAAGCGCGAGCAGGACTTCCGCCAGGTCCACCTGACGACGCTGGATGACATTTCACAGCAAATCAAGGAAGGGCAGGTCCGCGAGCTTAACGTCGTCGTCAAAGGTGACGTCGACGGCTCGGTGGAAGCGCTTTCCGACTCGTTGATGAAAATCGAGCACAAGGAGGTCAAGCTCCGCGTCATTCACAGCGGCGTCGGCACGATTTCCGAGTCGGACATCATCCTCGCTGCGGCCTCCGGTGCTGTCATTATCGGGTTCCGGGTTCGTCCCAACCTCAATGCCAGAAGGCTTGCGGAGAAGGAAAAGGTCGACATTCGCACCTACAATATCATTTACGACGCCATCGACGACATCCATAAGGCCCTTGAGGGGATGTTGGCGCCGGAGAAAAAGGAAGAGATCGTGGGGACGGTGGAAGTCAGAGAAGTATTTAAGGTTCCCAAAGTGGGGAATGTCGCGGGCTGTTATGTGCAGGACGGCAGGGTGGTCCGCAGTAACAGGGTCCGTCTCATTCGCGACGGCATTCAGGTATTCGAGGGAGGCATCGCTTCCCTGAGACGATTCAAAGACGACGTTCGTGAAGTAGAATCCGGCTTTGAATGCGGCATCGGCCTTGAAAACTTCAATGACATCAAGGTGGGCGACAGCATCGAAGCCTTCCGGATCGTTGAAGCAAAGAGGAAGCTCTGATGTCGATTCGCACCGAGCGGGTGGCGTCTCTCATCAAGGAAGAAATCGCTTCGTTTCTTGTACGGGAATACAGCGATAACAAACACGGTTTCACGACCGTGACCGACGTACGGATGACACCCGATCTGAAGATCGCAAAGGTCTATTTCAGCATCTTTGGCAATCCCGAAGTCCGCGAGAAGACGATGGCGACGCTCGAAAATGACAAAGGTCAGATTCGCAAGCTTGTCGGTTCGCACCTCAGGATCAAGTTTACCCCTTCACTGCAATTCTACCTTGACGACACGCTCGACCAGGTCGACCGGATCAACACCCTTATCAAGAAGATTCATGATGGATCAACGCCGTGAACGCGGAAGCGAAGAGGGAGAGATTCTCCTTGTCGACAAGCCGAAGGGGTGGACCTCCTTCGACGTCGTCCACAAGGTTCGCAATGTGCTCAGGATGAAGAAAGCGGGGCACGCGGGGACACTCGATCCCCTGGCCACCGGATTGCTCATCGTTTGCACCGGGAAGCGGACGCGGGATATCGGGATGTTTATGGGGCTGGAGAAGGAATACGAAGCCGAGATGTGTCTGGGAGGAGAGACAGCTTCGTTTGACTGCGAGACACCCGTAGTCAATCTGAAAAGCACGGAAGGGATTGCTGCAGATCAGATCAAAAAGGTCTTCGCTGAATTCGTTGGTTGGTCGACGCAGATTCCTCCTATGTGGTCGGCAGCAAAGGTTCGGGGTCGAAGGCTCTATGCCTATGCCCGCCGGGGTGAAGATGTTGAACGCAAGCCGAGAGAAGTGCACATCCGGTCTCTGGAGGTATTGGCCATCGATGTTCCCGTCGTGAAGTTCCGCATGGTGTGCTCCAAGGGAACGTATGTACGGACTCTGGTGCACGACGTCGGAAGCAAACTGGGGTGCGGTGCGTACCTCACAGGGCTGGTCCGGACGAAAATCGGGGACTACTCGCTGCACGATGCTGTGACCATCGAACAGCTGGTTTCTGCCTATCGAATGCAAGGCATCCCTACGGCAGGAAAACTCGGGGCGTCATGAAGGTTGTCCGTTCTCTGGCAGAGGTCTCGCGCGACAGGAAGTCTGTTGTGACGGTGGGGACTTTCGATGGAGTGCATGTCGCGCACAGCGCAATTTTGCGTGAAGCGGTGTCGCGCGCAAGAGCAATCGGAGGGAGAAGCGTTGTTGTGACCTTTGATCCGCACCCGAAAGAAGTCGTTGCTTCCCGGGCGGAAGGTGTCCAGCTCCTTTCGACTGTCGACGAACGCATTGAAGCAATTGCGGCGCTCCGGGTCGATCTCCTCCTCATTCTGGAATTCACTTTTCAGTTTTCCAGAATGAGCTCACGGGATTTCTACAAGACATACATCGTTGAGGGGACGGGGGTAAGCGAAGTCGTGGTCGGTTATGACCACATGTTCGGGCGCGACAGAGAAGGAAGCATCAAAGACCTTGAGAGATATGGCGTTGAATTTGGGTTTGGCGTCGTGACCGTCCCCCCCGTCTCTGTCGACGGAGTTGCAGTGAGCAGCACCAAAATACGTAGGGCACTTGCCGATGGTGATGTTGCATTGGCAACCCTCTACCTTGGCAGCCCCTATCAGCTCTCGGGCAAGATCATCAGGGGAAACGGTCTGGGAGAAAAGCTGGGCTTTCCTACGGCGAACATCGTACCCGTTTCGCGCACAAAAGTCATCCCGGGCCGGGGAGTTTATGCAGTCGGTGCCCGCATAGGAAAGGAAGAGCGATTCGGCATGCTGAACATCGGTACACGTCCGACGGTTTCGAATGACGGCGTGCAGTCGATCGAAGTGCACATTTTCGGGGTCGAAGGAGACCTCGTCGGACGGGATATCGTCATCCGATTTCTCCGGAGGCTGCGCGACGAAAAACGGTTCGATTCTGTGGATGAATTAATCGCACAGCTTCACAAGGACAAAGTTGAGGCACTCTCGGTGGCATCAACCTACGGTCCGCCGGCATAAGAATTCAGGAACGCACAACAGCAAACAGGTCAAAGGGGAGCAACAGCATGGCAATAACCAAGGAACAGAAGTCCGAAATTATCAGGAAGTACGGGAGGGATGCCAAAGATACCGGGACGCCTGAAGTGCAGATTGCGCTGCTGACTGCCCGCATCAATGATCTGGCACCGCATTTTGAGAAGTACTCAAAGGATCATCACTCCCGTGTCGGACTGCTCAAGATGGTAGGGAAACGCAGGAGATTGCTGGACTACCTGCAGGAAAAAAACATCGAACGCTATCGCAAGATCATTGCAGATTTGCAGATTCGAAAGTAACCGCCTTCGCGGTGTAACACGCGGCTTGCTCATACAGAATGGCAGCGCGTATTAAACGGAAGAAAGCAGAACACTATGATGGTAAAGAAAGAAATTAATCTGGGTGGGGAGATATTCTACTTAGAATCCGGACGGCTGGCAAAACAGGCCGACGGGGCCGTGATGGTGCGCTTTGGCGACACTATGGTCCTGGCAACGGTCGTGGCAAGCAAAGAGGAAAAAGATTCCATCGACTACTTTCCGCTCCAGGTGGAATATCGCGAAAAGTTCGCCTCGGCAGGAAAAATCCCGGGGGGCTTCTTCAAGCGTGAGGCGCGTCCGTCCGAGAAGGAAATCCTTTCCTCCCGTCTGATTGATCGTCCGATCCGTCCGATGTTCCCCGATTGGTTTCGGTGTGAGACACAGGTTATCGTCACGGTCTACTCCTCCGATCAGGAGCACGACGGTGATATTCTCGGTGCGGTTGCCGCGTCCTCCGCCTTGATGATTTCGGACATCCCTTTCGAAGGCCCGATCGCTGAAGTACGGGTGGGGAGATTCGACGGCCAGATGGTGATCAATCCAACGTATACACAGCTTCAGAAAAGCGACATGGATGTGACGGTCGCCGGAACAGAAGATTCGATTGTCATGGTCGAGGGAGAGTCAAGGGAAATCAGTGAACAGGACATGCTCGCGGCGCTGGAATTCGCGCATGGGTTCATCAAGAAAATGTGCCAGCTCCAATCCGAGCTTGCCCGCGAGGTCGGACGGCCAAAGCGCCAGCCGCCCGAAAAGACCGGCGATGACGCGCTCGTCAATGATGTTCGGGCCGCGGTGGGTGACAGGATAACGGTTCTTGCCAACACACCCTTGCTGAAAGAGGAACGGGCAAAACAGGCCTCGGACCTGTATGAAAGCGTCAAAGCCGCGCTTGCGGAAAAATATCCTGAACGGGAAAAGGATATCGCCAACGAGCTTCACGAAATGGAATATTCGGCGATGCGCGAAATGATTCTCGGGAAGGGGAAACGACTCGACGGGCGCGGCCTGAAGGATATCCGGCCAATTACCATCGAGGTTGGCCTTCTTCCGCGCACGCACGGATCGGCACTCTTCCAGCGCGGTGAAACGCAGAGTCTCACCACCCTGACGCTGGGAACGAAGATGGACGAGCAGGTGATCGATGGACTCCTGCCGGACAGCACCAAGCGATTCATGCTCCACTACAACTTTCCACCATTCTCCGTCGGCGAGGTCGGTCGCCTCGGTACAACGGGACGACGCGAGATCGGCCACGGCAATCTTGCGGAACGTTCCATTAAAAACATGATGCCTCCCGAGGCGGATTTTCCGTATACGATCAGGATTGTGTCCGATATCCTTGAATCCAATGGATCTTCATCCATGGCCACCGTCTGCGCGGCAACCCTGGCACTCCTGGACGGTGGAGCTCCGCTTCAAAAATCCGTGGCCGGGATTGCTATGGGCCTGGTTAAGGAAGCGGACCGGGTGGCAATCCTCAGCGACATCCTCGGAAACGAGGACCATCTGGGAGATATGGACTTCAAGGTAGCTGGGACAAGATCGGGGATCACTGCCTTCCAGATGGACATCAAGATCCGGGGGATCTCCCTGGATATCATGCGGAACGCGCTTCAGCAGGCCAAAGACGGCCGCATGTACATCCTGGACAAGATGGAGGCAGTCCTTCCCGGGCCAAGGGCAAATCTCTCATCGTTCGCTCCACGGTTAACCTCGTTCAAAATTCCGACAGACCTGATCGGGGCAGTCATCGGACCCGGCGGTAAGAACATTCGTGCAATCGTTGCAGACAGCGGAGCTGAGGTGAACATTGAGGACGACGGGACCGTCGTTGTGGCGGCGACGTCTCAGGAATCCGCGGACAAGGCCATCTTTGCGATCAAAAGGATCGCCGAGGTTCCGGAGGTCGGAAAGATCTACCGCGCGACTGTCAAGAAGGTTACCGACTTCGGCGCGTTTGTGGAATTTCTCCCCGGGAAAGAGGGTTTGGTTCACGTTTCGCAGCTCGATGTGAAGCGCGTGGCGAAACCTTCGGATGTCGTCAAGGTAGGTGATGTCTTCGATGTCAAGATTACGGATCAGGACGACCAGGGACGCTACAAGCTGAGCAAAAAGGTGCTCATGAAGGAATATCTGGAGCAAAAGGTGGAACACAAGGATCATCAAGATCATCATGAAAGCCACTCAGACGAGAAGCACAAACACTGAGGGCTGCACCCTCTTACACCAGGCCCAACTCCCGGATCGGGGTTGGGCTTTTTCTTTTTCTCGCAAAAAGGAATCCGACTGGCTCCGTTTCACCTCCCGAGGATGATATCTTTGCTTCTTCAGGCGTGATTGGCTATATTGAAACCAACGACTGTACCTCGATCTTATCCCCTCCTCCCATGATCGTCATGAAGTTCGGCGGCACGTCCAACGGCGACGCTGCAGCCATGACAAACGTCATTCGCATTGTCCGCGCGCATCTCCTCCACAAACCTTTCGTTGTCATTTCTGCCATCGCAGGTGCGACCAATGTCCTGGAAAAAATGGCGCGGAGTGC
>Ga0326726_10005717_pt1 | contig 11246 bp, 11 predicted proteins | sample MHFenrmetagenome_2_FD_207603 | JGI IMG/M metagenome (GOLD analysis project Ga0326726, IMG submission 207603) | Lab enriched peat soil microbial communities from Michigan Hollow, Ithaca, NY, United States - MHF15MN | ecosystem: Environmental > Terrestrial > Soil > Wetlands > Peat | place: USA...
CGCCCCGCGCTGCGATCTGCTCTTCCACCATCCTGCGACGCTGAAGCTCGTAGTGACTCTCGCTCATCGTGTCACCCTCGCACAGCGACCAGTGGCGATCGAACCGCTAGGCGTTGCCGGTTGCGGCGGCAACCAGCTGCCGAGACCTGCGGATCGCGGCGAGCGTCTCGCCCACTTCGAGCGGAGAGACATCGGACTTGGCGCCGCGAGACCGGCGCGTCGATGCGCGTGCGATGTCTGCCAGCGAGATGATGCCGACGAGTTGTTCCGAGTCGTCGACCACCGGCAGACGGTGCACCTGGCTGCGCTGCATGGTCGCTTCGGCGGCGGACACGTCGTCCGCACCCGTGCAGGAAGCAACCTTCGTCGACATGACCTCTCCGATGGAGATTTCGCTCAGGGATCGGCCCTTCGTGTACACGGCCATGCAGATGTCTCGGTCCGTGATGACGCCCACCACCTGGCGCGAATCGCCGCCGAGCACGATCGGAACAACCCCACAGTCCCGCTCCCACATGACTCGCGCGGCTTCATTCAGCAGCTGGTCCGGGGCGCAGGTCCCCACGTCTTTGGTCATGACATCCGCGACGGTCATCGCTGCCTCCTTTGGTTGTGTCCATCGAGAGGATGCAACGAATGTGCCGCGTGCGCCGCCCATCCCGGATCTCTCGCCGGGCGCCATGTGACATACGGCCCGCGGGCTGAGCATTCCCGTCTCTGGCTCGTCGGATCGTCCCGAATCCACCCGCGCTATTGACCGGCGGCAGCCGGCCGCGACCCTCGGTGGCCGATGCGACTCCTGCTCGGGCTCACGGTCTACGCGTCCTACCTGCAAGCGCTCCCCGGGATGACCGCGCCGTTCCTCGCGGCGGAGTTCGGTCTGGACGACGCGCACATCACGACGATTGCAGGCTTCGTCTCGCTGGGCGCGTTCGGTACAGCGGCGCTCGCGCGGTTGGCCGACCGACACGGACGGCGGCGCCTGGTGGTGGTGTGCTTCGCGCTCCTGCCGGCGCTCTCGCTCGCGTCCGCGCTCGCGCCGGGGATCGTGAGTTACACCGTGGCACAGATCGGTGTCAGCGCACTGATGGGCGCGCTCTTCACCGGCATCGTCGTCGTGATGATCGAGCGCGCGTCCGAGTCGCGCCGCGCCGCCGGCCAGGCGTGGTTCGGTCTGGCGGGCGCCGCGGGCGGCGGACTCGCCGTCGGTCTCGCCGCGCTAGGCGACAGCATGCCGTGGGGCTGGCGCGGATTCTGGCTCGTCGCCGCCCTCCCACTGCTCGCCATCGAGCCCGTGCGCCGGGCACTCGGCGAGACCGACCGCTTCACGCGCGCGCGCGACGACGGTTACGTCGCGGCCTCGCGCGCCCGCGACCTCTTCCGCGGCCCGTGGCGCCGCCGCGCGATTGCGCTCCTGTTCGTCGCCGCGCTCCGTCCGATCGCGCTGATCGCGACCTCCGCCTGGCCGTTCTACTACATGGTCAAGTCACTCGCTCTCCCGCCCGCGACGGCCAGCTTGGTGTTCTTCGTCGGCGGCGGGGTCGGCCAGCTCGGCAACCCGGTCGGCGCGTGGCTCGCGAACGTCTGGGGCCGCCGCCCGACGGCGGTTTGGGGCTCGGCCGTCGCCGTCGCGAGCGGGATCGCCTTCTACTGGATTCCGCTCGGCCCCTCGGCAGTCACCGAGCTGATCGCGCTCACGGCGGTGAATCAAGCGGCGACCGCCGCGTTCTCGGTCGCGGACCGCCTGCTCGGCACCGAGCTCTTTCCGACCCCTCTGCGCGCCACCTTCTCGGGGGTCGTCGGCCTGATGGTCGCCGGAGCGGGGCTGGTCGCGAACTTCGGGCTGTCGTTTCTGGTGGCGCCGCTGGGCGGGCTCGTGCCCGCGATCAGCTGGCTCTCCGTCGTCACGTTCGTGCCGGCGACGGTGATCTTCCTGACGGCCGTGCCGGAGACGCGCGGAATGTCACTCGAGCAAGCCGCCGGCGAGGAGGCGCCGATCGCGTAGCGGAGCTACATGCCGCTCCGGGACTCGATCCAGCGCGCGAGCTCGCGGCACGGAGCCGGCAGCTCCGAGTCACTCCATGTTGCCGTCGCGACCACGCCGTCGCGGTCGATCGAGAGCCGGGAAAACGTCGCGTCGGGGACGGGCTTCCCGCCGGGCGCCGGCGGCACGGCGAGACACGCCTCGGCGGCGGCGAGCAATCGCGAGAACGTCGGCCTCTCCGACTCCGCGAGCTGGTCGGCGTTCACGCTGGCCGTGCGCCGCTGCGCGGGGGCGAACACGCCGCCACCGCGATCTACCCGGACGATCGTGGACATCGGCTCCGAGCATAGCGCCGACCCGCCGCATCGCCGCTCAACGAACGCCTTGGCGCAGCGCAGCCACGAGGTTCTGGAGATCGGTGACGAGGCGCTGCAGGTGGATCTCGAGTGAGTCGCCGGCGGGCTCGCCGGCGCCCTGGCTGCGCCGCGCGCCGGAGGCGAGCCCGGTAGCCGCAGTGACTCCGACTTGCTGCCATGCGTCCTTCAGCGCGGCGACGTGTTGCGCACCGAAGTGAGCCTGAGCCACTTGGAGCGTCGCGGCCGCGCAGTCGGCGAACTGAGCTTGCGGCTGGAGGGTGCCCAGCGCCTCGTACCAGATCGCGCCCGCGTCGCCATAAGCGTATCCGCCGAGATTCGTGGCGGCGAGATAGAAGGCGCGGTTGGGAATGCCCGAGTTGATGTGAACGCCGCCGAAGTCGTCCCACTGGTCGTCCGGCAGGTGGACGTAGTCGCGCATGTGGCCCGGCTGCGGATCTCTGCCGCCCAGCCGGGGGTCGTCGTAGGCCGTGCCGGGATCCTTCATCGAGCGGAGCGCCTTGCCTTTCACGGTGGGGCCGAGAATGCCGTGGCCGATCAGCCAATCCGCCGCCGACGCCGTCTGCTTCAGCTTGTACTGCTTCACGAGCGAGCCGAAGACGTCGGAGAACGACTCGTTCAGCGCGCCCGGCTGGTTGTGATACTCGAGCCCCGAGAGCTCTCCAGTGACTCCGTGCGTGAGCTCGTGGCCGATGACGTCGAGCGAGCCGGTGAAGTCCAGGAACACCGTGCCGTCTCCGTCGCCGAAGACCATCTCGTGCCCGTCCCAGTACGCGTTCTGATAGTTGCGGCCGTAGTGCACGCTGGCCTCGAGCCGCATGCCGCGGTTGTCGATCGAGTTCCGGTGAAACACCTCCCAGTAGAACTTGTAGGTCGCGCCCAGGCCGTCGTACGCCTGCCGCACGGCGTCGTCGGCCGGGGGATGCGGATCCGTCTCGCCCCAGATCAGCTGCCCTGGGAGCTCCTCCTTGTGCTTCGCGTCGTAGATCGCGCGGCGCAGCCCTCCGGTCGCGTTCTGCATGGGAAGCGAGGCGAAGATCGCCCGGCGCTCGCGCATTTGGCTCGAGCCCATCAGGGTCGTGGCGGCGGCTTCGCGAAGCTCCGGCTGCGCGAGCATCGCGCGCAGAATGTGGGGCGGAACGATGCACTGTCTCGAGCGGGCAGTGACCGGCATGTTGACCTCCTCCAGTGTCTCGCGAGACTCTAGGGCCTTCGCGCGGCGGAATCTCGCGAATAACTTCGGAAGCCGGAAGCGCGAACCGCCGGCTCAACTCGGGGCCGCTCCGGACCGACATCTGTCCGTATGCGCCTCTTCGCGCTGCTCCTCGGGGTCGCCCTGTTCGCGGGCTACTGCTTCTGGAGCGGACGAGGGATCTCTCGGCCGCCCGGGGTGCTCGCGCCCAACGATCCGCTGCAGGAGAACGTCACCGACGGCCCGCACTGGGAGATCGACGGGTACGACGTGCACGGCCTGGCGCGCTTCGAGGTCGACGCGCGCGTGCTGTCCGCCGAGCACTACCGCTGGGATCGCGAGTCCGACCTCTCGCCCGTCGACCTGGCGCTGGGCTGGGGCCCGATGTCGTCGAACGAGGTGCTCGACAGACTCGACATCTCGCAGTACGGGCGCTTCTTCTTCTACTCGTGGCCGAGCGGCGGCCCGAAGATCCCTCCCGGCGAGATTGCTCGGCACGCGGCCAACATGCACATGGTCCCGCTGGACGCGCCCACGCGCTCGACCCTGCTCACCGCGCGGCGCGGCAACCTCGTCCATCTGAAGGGCTGGCTGATCGAGGCGCGCGGCAAGGACGGCTGGCGCTGGCGGAGCTCCATGACGCGCAGCGACACCGGCGGCGGCGCCTGCGAGGTCGTGCTGGTGGAGCGCGCGGACCTCGAGTAGCCGGCGCGGCGCGCGACTCGACGGGTCACTTCTCCGAGGCGAGATGCCCGCCGCGCTCGAAGAACGCGAGCGCCTCGGGCGACACGCGGCGCAGAGCATCGGGGTCCGCGTGGAAGAGGGAGAACGCCTCTGCGAAGGCTTCGGCCGGGCTCGTGCGGCCGTAGCTCGTGATCCCGGAGGCGGCTCCGGGCACGCGACTGAACGCAGTCACTGCCGGCCCTGCGGAGTGCGCCTCCCCAGTCAGCTTCGCGAGCGCTTGAAGGCGCTGGGCGACCTTCGGGAGCGGCGCGGCGATCTCGTCCAGCGCGTGTTGCTCCGCTGCGGAGGCCCCGGCGCGGAGCACCAGATACGCGGCACCCGTCTCCTTCCCATCGTCCGCGAGCCGCAGGACGTCACGGTTGAAGTCTCGAACCGGGGCGCTCGCGAGCGCATGACCGACCTCGTGGAGGATGAGTCGAACCGAGTCCAGCTCAGGAGCCTTGGGACTGCCGACGAACACGATGTCGTCGTTCCGAAACGCGCAGTCGTAGATCTCGACCCAGCGCTCGTCGCCCTCTACGACGGTGAGGCCGCACGCGCCCTTGAAGGGAAGCGGCCGGCGCGGCCGGCTCTCGCGCCGGAGCTCGAGGCCGCGGATCTGCGCGAGCTCCCGGTCGGACAGGAGCGCGAGCGCGCGCTCGAGTGACTGGCGCTCCGCGGCGGACCACACGCCCTCGCCGCCGTCGAGTCGTCCGATCCCGAAGCGCCTGCGCAGCTCCGCATCGCCGGGCGCCGGTCGCTGGGCCTCGGGCGGAAGGGTCGCCGCCGCAACGTCGGTCACGAGCAGTCTTCCGTCGAGCTCGTGCACGAGCGTCACGAAGTGGAGCCCGCGCGCCTCGGTCGCGACACGCAGATCGAGCTCGACGCCCCTCAAGGACGGCGTAGCCGCCGCGCGCATCGCGAGCAGGATCTCGACCGGCGCCACGACGAAGCCCTGCTTCTCCCACGGCCGAGCGAAGCGCGTGACCTGCGTCCCGTCGTCGTAGTCGACCTCGGTGACTCCACCGCGCTCGAGCTCGACCAGCATGGCGTGCCGGGCGTCAAGCCGCTCGTGCTCGTCCAGGCGCGGGAGCTCCCCGCCTCCGCCCAGATAGAGCGGGGCGGGCGGCCCGCCCGCCGGGGCGATGGGCTCGGGAGCTCTCCGCAACGAGCTCCCCCTCCGCTCCAGCTCCGCGATCCGCCGTTCCTCAGCCGCGACCTGCGCGGAGAGTGACTCGGCGCCGCTCGGAGAACCGGCCGTCGCTCGGACGGACAGCGCGCCGAACATTCCGAGTGCTGCGATGGCCGCCCGCGCGCATGGATTCCTCAAGGCGCGAGTCTACCGCGCACCCGGCTGCAGCGGCCGCCGGCATCAGCTGAGTGACTCCGAGGGAGCGCGCGACGAGCTCAGATCGCCCGGTTGTTCATGCAGCCGCCGTACGCCGCGCGCGCCGAGTCCGACGCTTGATACTGCGGATCGAGGCCGCGCGTGCCGTAGCTCCGTCCCTCCAGCGCGCTCGACGCTGCGATGTCCGGTAGCCGCTGCGCGCCAAGTCGACTCGCGGCGGCTGCGGACGCCTCCTGATTGCACGCCTGAATGGAGGCTTCCTCGCGCGCTTTCAGCTCGCGCGACTCCACGCTGAGAGCGGCGCCGCAGGCGAGGGTGAGCAGAACCGGGGCGCCCACGAAGACCAGGTACACGACGAAGTCGGCCATGTCCCACCGCTTTCTCGTCATGGTTCTCGAGCGGAGCAAGCGGCGTACCGTCTACCTGGGCGGCGCGCTTCCGCGCGGCCGCCGGCTTCTGATCGCCGGGGTGCAGAATGTAGATCGTGCGTGAGCCGGCCGGGATCGTTTCTACAATCCGTCGCGGGTCGGACTCACGCCGCCCCGTTCGTCCGCCGTCTCACGGCCGCGCCCACGAACGACCGGAACAGCGGGTGCGGCTCGAAGGGCGTGGACTGGAACTCCGGGTGGAACTGGCAGCCGAGGAACCAGGGGTGGTCGGGATACTCGATGATCTCGACGAGCCGTCCGTCGGGCGACATTCCCGAGATTACCAGGCCGGCGTCGCGCAGCACCTGGTGGTAGAGCGGATTCACTTCCAGGCGGTGGCGGTGGCGCTCACTCACTTCGGTGCGGCCGTAGGCGCGCGCCGCGAGCGTGTCGGGAGTCACGATGCACGGGTACGCGCCCAGGCGCATGGTGCCGCCGCTGCCCGCGCGCGCGCCCTGCCCTTCCATGTAGTCGATCACGGGATGCGGAGTCTTCGCGTCGACCTCGGTCGAGTTCGCGCCGGCGAGGCCAGCGAGATTCCGCGCGGCTTCGACGACCGCCATCTGCAGCCCGTAGCAGACGCCGAAGTACGGAATCTCGTGCTCGCGCGCGAACTGGATCGCCTGGATCTTCCCTTCCGCACCGCGTGACCCGAAGCCGTGCGGGACCAGGATCCCGTCGACTGCGCGAAGCCCGTCGAGCGCGCTCCCCTCCAGCTTGTCCGAGTCGACATACTCGATGTCCACCGCCGAGCCGTGCGCGATGCCCGCGTGCGCGAGCGCTTCGTTCAGGCTCTTGTACGACTCGGTCAGGTCCACGTACTTCCCGACCATCGCGATCTTCACGCGGTGCTCGGGGTTCTTGAGCACGGAGACGACGCGCTCCCAGCGCTCGAGATTCGGCTGGCCGGTCCAGATGTTCAGCTTCTGGACGATGGCGTCGTCGAGGCCCTCGGAGTGGAACACGAGCGGCAGCTCGTAGATCGTGTCGACGTCCTTCGCGGTGATCACCGCGTCCTCGTCGACGTCGCAGAACAGCGCCAGCTTGCTCTTCACAGCGCGCGGCAGATAGCGGTCGGTGCGGCACAGCAGGATCTCGGGCGCGATCCCGATCGAGCGCAGCTCCTTCACGCTGTGCTGCACCGGCTTCGTCTTCAGCTCGCCGGCGCTCGCCACGTACGGCACGAGGGCGATGTGGATGTAGAGCACGTTCTCGCGCCCGATGTCCGCCCGCAGCTGGCGGATCGCCTCGAGGAACGGCAGTGACTCGATGTCGCCGACCGTGCCGCCGATCTCGACGATCAGCACGTCGACTCCCTCGCCCGCGATCGAGAGCACGTGGGCCTTGATCTCGTCGGTGACGTGCGGGATCACCTGCACGGTCGCGCCGAGATACTTGCCCTCGCGCTCCTTCTGGATCACGCGCTCGTACACGCGGCCGGCCGTCAGGTTGTTCTGGCGCGAGAGCTGCGCGTGCGTGAAGCGCTCGTAGTGGCCGAGGTCGAGGTCGGTCTCGGCGCCGTCGTTGGTGACGTACACCTCCCCGTGCTGCAGCGGGTTCATCGTCCCCGGGTCCACGTTCAGATAGGGATCGAGCTTCAGGAACGCGACCCGCAGGCCGCGCGCTTCGAGCAGGGCTCCGATCGACGCGGACGAGAGGCCCTTGCCCAGCGAGGAGAGCACGCCCCCCGTCACGAAGATGAACTTGGTCTGGCGCTTCATCGGACCACCTCGGCTCCGGGGGCACGGGCCTCGGGACACGACAAATACCCCGTCGCCACGTCGCCGTAAAGGCTCGCGCGCAAACTCCGTCGCGCGGCGCTCGCCCGGGCCCTGCGGCGGGCGCGAATCATCTAAGCTGCGCGCACGGAGGTTAGCGCATGGCGATCAAGATCCTGGGCGCGAACGTCTCGCCCTTCGTGCGCAAGACGCGCGTCTTCTGCGCGGAGAAGGGCATCCCGTACACGCTCGAGCAGATCAACCCGTTCAGCCCGCCGCCGAACTGGCGAGAGCTCAGCCCGCTCGGCCGGATCCCCGTGCTCGAGCACGACGGGCGGATTGTGAACGACTCCTCGGTGATCTGCGCCTACCTCGAGAAGCTGCACCCCGAGCCGGCGCTCTTCCCGGCCGAGCCCTACGAGCTCGCGCGCGCGCTGTGGATCGAGGAGTTCGTCGACGGCGGGCTGATCCCGATCGCCGGGCCGCACGTGTTCCGGCCGCTCGCGCTGGACCCGGTGCTGACGCAGAAGCCGCCCGACGCGGCGACGATCGCGAAGGCCGAGAAGGTGGTCAGCGACGAGCTCGGTCCGCTGCTCGCCTATCTCGAGTCGCAGCTCGGCTCGCGCGAATACTTCGTCGGCAACCGCTTCACGATCGCGGACATCACCGTCGGCACCGGCTTCGTGAACCTGCGCCACGCCGGCTTCCCGCCCGACGCCGCGCGCTTCCCGAAGCTGGCCGCGTTCGTGGCGCGCGTGCACGCCCGGCCGTCGTTCAAGGCGTGCATCGAAGAGGAGCGGCCGATCTTCGGCAAACGCTGGAAGTAGCTGCGCGGGCGCGCAGCCCTAAGGCTGCGCCCCCTTGGCGGCTCGCTCGATCAGCGACGCGACCGCCTGCGGCTGCGACACGTAGATCGCGTGGCTGCCCTTCACCTCGACGACGGTCGAGCCCGCGCGCTTCGACATGAAGCGCTGCGCGTCTGGCGGAATCATCCGGTCGTCGGTGGCGACCAGGTACCAGCTCGGCTTGGTCTTCCACGCCGGCTTGCTGATCGCGCCGCCGAGCGCGGCGACTCCCCACGGGACCTGGGAGTCGGCCATGAACGCGGCGCGCTCCGGGTCGACGTCGGCCGCGAAGGCGGTCGCGAACTTCGCGGTGTCGAGGAACAGATAGCCATCCTTTGGCGGAAGGATGGGCGGAACGGGCGCTCCCGGCGGCGGATCCTGGATCAACGTGGACACTGACTCGCCCGCGTCGGGTGCGAAGGCGGCGATGTAGACCAGCGCTGCGACCTTCGGATCGCTGCCGGCTTCGGTGATCACCGCTCCGCCGTACGAGTGTCCGACGAGGGTCACCGGTCCGCCCTGCGCGGCGACGACGCGCTTCGTCGTCGCGACGTCGTCGGCCAGCGACGCGGTTGGGTTCTGCACGACGGCGACCGTGTAGCCGCCCTTCTTCAGGATCCTGTATACGCTCTCCCAGCCGGAGCCGTCGACGAAGCCACCGTGAACGAGAACGACGTGTCTGCTCTGCGCCATTGCGACCTCCCTGTGCAGCTACGATATCGCGCTCTTTGGCGCCCGTCCTGCTCACGCATTCGCGACACGATCGCACGCGCCTCCCACTGACTCGCCTCTTTTTCGAGAGATCGCCGTCGATCTGCGCGCGAGGTTCCAACCGAATCGTCACGCGCGCGTGCGCGCCGCGACACGCCCCGCGTCGTCTCATCGCGCGGCCCGCCCGCTGGGGGTGAGGCCCACTTAGGAGAAGACGATGCTTCGCAACGATCTTGTCAAACTTGCACTGGTAGGGGCGGCCATGGCCGGGCTCGCGCAAGGAGCGCGTGCGAACGGGCTGACGCCAGTGCCGAACGCGAACACGAAAGTCGCGGGGATCGCGCGGCCCAACGTGCTCTCCCCCGAGCTCTCGGAGATCATCCAGGCACAGGGTTCGGTGCCGCTCGAGAACGGTACCGGGGACATTCCGTTCTACGGCTACGACGGCAACGGACCGATGCTGCCCGCACCGGGCGACGTGCAGACCCCGACTCACAACGTCGAGGCGACCAAGACCGAGCCCGACAAGAACACCTACCTCGTGCTCGAGCACGTGCAGGGTGCGGATCCGAGCTACGACTACGGTCACCACTTCCTGTTCCAGGGTCACGAGCTCGCGCAGAAGGACGCGAGCGGGCGCGCGCTGAGCTTCATCTCGCGCATCAACCTGGACGCGGACGGCGCGCACCGGGTGACCGCAATCGCGACGGCCGACGTGGACGGGAATCCGATTCCCACGATCGACGGCTCGACCTGGGACCCGTTTGCGCAGCGCCTGCTCTTCACCACCGAGAACCCGTCGGCTCCCGGGGTTCTGCAGGCGACCCTCGACGTGCCCTCGACGGTCGAGGACCTCTCGGGCTCGACGGGGCGCGGCGGCTACGAGGGCATCCAGAACGACTCTCTCGGCAATCTGATGATCGTCGAGGACGTCGGCGGCCCGGCGGGCGCGGTGAACACCCACGCGAAGCAGCCGAACAGCTTCGTCTACCGCTTCGTGCCGAAGGACCCGCGCGACCTGACGCGCGGCAGGCTGCAGGTGCTGCAGGTCACGTCGCTCGCGGACCCGAACCGCCCGATCACCTTCCACGCGGGTCAGCCGGACGCGGACATCCTGTCGCAGGACGTCGCCGATCTGCACACCTACGGGAAGGTGTTCTCCGCCCGCTTCGTCACGATCCACGACACCGCGGTCGACGGCAATGCGCCGTTCAGCGCGAACGCGCTCGCGAAGGCCGCCGGCGGGACGCCGTTCAAGCGGCCCGAGAACGGGGTGTTTCGACCCGGCACACGCTTCACGCAGTTCTTCTTCACCGAGACGGGTGACACGACCGCGGTCACCGAGGCGGGCTCCGCCTTCGGCGGGTTCGGCTCCATCATGAAGCTGACCCTGTCCAAGGCCGGCTCGGATACGGGCACGCTCAGCCTGTTCTATCTCGGCGACGTCGCGCACACCGGCCTCGACAACATCAACTTCGCGACGGCGAATCAGGTGGTGGCCGTCGAGGATGGCGGCGACGGGCTGCACACGCAGCGCAATGCCTTCGACTCGGCGTACATCTTCGACATGCGCGTGAGCTACGGCGCCGCGGGCGCGCCCGCGCCGTTCCGCCTGCTCGCGCTCGGCCGAGACGACGCCGCGACGCTGGACTCCGCATTCTCGGCCGCAGGCGGCGGGTTCCAGAACGAGGGCGACAACGAGATCACCGGCTTCCACGTCTCGGACGGTGATCCGGGCGTGGGCGGGATTCTCGGCGCCAAGCTGCCGCTCCCGTTCGTCCTGGGCTGGCGCGTCTTCTACACCCAGCAGCACGGCGACAACGCGACCTTCGAGATCGTCCCGGCGCGCCCGTTCGCGCTGTTCGACAATCGGGACTAGCCCGACTCTGCGACTCGCGGCCGGGGTCCGCAGTCCGCGGACCC
>Ga0326726_10005718_pt1 | contig 11245 bp, 11 predicted proteins | sample MHFenrmetagenome_2_FD_207603 | JGI IMG/M metagenome (GOLD analysis project Ga0326726, IMG submission 207603) | Lab enriched peat soil microbial communities from Michigan Hollow, Ithaca, NY, United States - MHF15MN | ecosystem: Environmental > Terrestrial > Soil > Wetlands > Peat | place: USA...
ATAAGCTCCTCGAAAGAGAAGGCCGAACGCATATTGCGCGATGCGAAGGAGAAATCGCTCGAGCAGCGCGTGAGATCAGAAGAGTCGGCGGTCGCATTCAAGAACGAGCGCCTGAAGAAGGGAAGCTCGGAGATCGAAGGCGATGTCGAGAAGATAGTCAAGAAAGCCAGGGACGAAGGGGCCAAAGTCAGCAAGAAAGGCCTCGACGCGACCGCTGTCACAAGACTCGTGAAAGAGTTCCTGGGCAGCCTTTGAGGCAATCCGATGTTCAAAGCGAAGAGGATGGCAAGGGTCAGATTGATCGTGCTTAAGTCGAAAGTAGAGCCCCTCATCAAAGACCTCCATGAAGCAGGCGTCGTGGATATACGGAAGACGGATTACGAGGGCCTTGATGAAGGCCGGCCGCTCACATCATTCGATCTCGTATCCACAGAACTCCTCAGGATCAGGTCCGCGTTGGCGATGATGGAGCCGCTTGCCGGGAAGAAAGCGGGCGGGTCCGATGATGCGGAGATCATACCGGCCGCCAAAGCCATCGAGGAAGCCAAGGCATTCGAAGCGCCTGACAAGCTCAGGGTGCTCAATAATGAAGCGGTCGCTTCCAACGAGAGATTGAAATCGCTCGACAATGAGGCAGCGATGGCCGAGAAGCTATCCCAGTTCAAGAATGTGGATTTCAAAGGGCTCTCGACACGCACCATAGCGTACAAGGCAGGCGAGATACAGATAGCCAGGATCCAGAAGCTTAGCGATTCATTGGAAAGGATCGGCTCCAGCACGCTCATATCAGAAGGTAATGTCGCGCTCGTGCTTTACTCGAGGAAGGATCAGCAGGCGGTGGATGCAGCGCTCGCCGAAACCGGTTTCAATGAGCTCTCGGTCCCTGCGGCCATGACCACCCCGTCAGAAGAGATCAGACGGGTGAATGCCGAGAGAGAGCTCATCAAAACGAAGCTCAAGCAGTTGAAGGACGAGATGACGACGCTGTCCAAGAACAGCATCATCAAAGCCGCAAAACTCTTCCGTTCGCTCGAAGTGGAGGCGGACAGGGCCGAGGTGGCGACGAGATTCCCGCAATCGCGGTTCCTTTGCGTCATAGAAGGATGGATGCTCGAGGAGAGCAGGAAGACCATGGATAAGATCGCCCAGAGATACGGCTCGTCCCTCGTCGTGGAGGACGTCAAGCTCGGCCATGACGAGATGCCCCCCACGGTCCTTGACAATCCGAAGATCGCTTCCCCCCTAGAGTTCATCACCAACAGCTATTCCCTTCCGAATTATTTCGAGCTCGACCCCACGATGATCTATCTCATCGCGCTTCCCATAATATACGGGATGATCGTGGGCGATGTGGTCTACGGCTTGCTTTCGATAATCATCGGATATCTGCTCATGAAGAAGTTCGAGAAAAGCTACATCATGAGCAATGTCTCCAAGATATGGATGTACTCGGGTGTCCCATCGATGGCGTTCGGATTGTTCTTCGACGAGTTCGCCGGGATGTCGCATTTCAAGCTGGCGGAATTATTCAAAACCTGGACCGGGATATCGCTCCTGAACGCGCCGCTCTGGACAGGTTTCCACAGGATGGAGAGCGTGGTCGCGCTGGTGGCGCTGTCCGCCCTTCTGGGAGTGGTGCACCTGACGCTCGGTTTCATCTTCGGAGCGATCAACGAGTGGGAACACAACAAGAAGCATTCCGCGGCGAAGATCGCGTGGATAGGGGTGGAGATCGGGTTGATCCTCGCGCTCCTGCCGTTCATGCCGATGCTCATCCCTGAGCTCGGGAAGATCGATCCCGGATTGACGATGCCGGGGCTCGTGATCCTCGTGATATCAGTCATCGTGATCGCTGTGACCGAGGGCATAATCGGCCTGATAGAGCTCCCGGGCCTGGTCGGCAATATCCTGTCATACAGCCGTATCGCGGCCGTCGGTATTGTTGGCGTTGTGATCGCGGAACTGCTCAATGATTTCCTGGTGCCCACGCCGGATAAGGGGATCCTCCTGGCGCTGGTGCTGGCTCCCATATTCATCATATTGCACGTGCTGAACTGCTTCGTCGCGATGTTCGAATCGCTCATACAAGGGGGCAGGCTCAACATAGTGGAATTCAAATCCAAGTTCATGCATGGCGGAGGCGGGATATTCGTCCCGTTCGCCTTGTATTCGAAGAAAATATGAAAAGGTGAAATGAAAAATGGTAGATGCAACTGGTGGATTGACGACTGGTGCAGGCGCCGCTATCGGCGCAGGCATAGCAATGGGATTTTCAGCTCTAGCGGCCGCGTATTCCCAGGGTTCCCTGGGTTCGGCTGCCCTCGGCGTAGCAGCTGAGAGGCCTGAATTCGAGAAGAACGTCCTGATATACGTGGCTTTGCCCGAAACGCTGGCGCTTTTCGGATTCCTCGTGGCTGTGCTCCTCTGGCTGAAGATCTCAGGTACGGCATAACGTCTCGGGTTTGGATTCCGTGAATGGAAAGCGGGATCCAGGACAAGAGACGGAAAACACGTAACAACGTGTCCACCGCAAGCCCGTAGGGCTTGCGCAGGTGGAAAAAAAGGTGCTGTACATGGGTATTGAGAAGCTCAAGGGATCGCTCCTCTCCGAGGCTCAGGAGGACGCGCAGGGCATAATCAGCGCTGCCGAAATCCAGGCCAAGAAGATGACCGAAGAGGAATCCGCGAAGAACGCGAACCTCAGGAAAGAAGCGGAGGCTGACGTCGAGCGGATGCTAGGCGAGCAGCGCAACGAGAGGCTGGCATGGGCCAGGCTGGAATCCAAGCGCGTGATGAGCGAATCGAAAGAGGATGCCGTGAAAGAGGTCCTCGAATCGTTCTTCGACGCGATGAAGGATGCGCGCAAGAGCGGCGAGTACAAGAAATTCCTGGCCAAAGGCGTGGCAGACGCTCTGTCCGAGCTCGGCTCAGGCTGCACGATCCACATCGTGAAGGGAGACAAGGCCATGCTAGGAGCGCAGAAATCCGCCAAGATCGTCGAGGATCTCGATGGCCTTGGAGGCGCGCTCGTGGAGAGCTCGAGCGGGAAGATGAGGATCGACCTCACGCTGGAGACCCAGTTCGATTCGAGAAGGGATGACATCAGGAAGATGATCTACGAGAGATTGTTCGGCACCGAGGCTTCGGAATCGAAGAAGAAGCCATCCGGCAAAGGTGAAAGATGATGATGCCTCAGAAAGGTTTCAGGATGCCTTCGTTCAGCAGCCGCGCTTCCAAGTACGGCTATTCGAACGCGAGGGCAAAAGCCATGAGAGGGCTCATCCTGAAGCCTTCATCGCTCGACGAGATGATCCGTGTCGGCAACGTCGAGGCGATGGCAGAGCTCATGCAGCGGACGAGCTACAAGAGCGAGATCAGTGCGGCTTCGGTGTCTTACCGCGGCTCGCAGCTGATCGAGATGGCGACATCCAGGAATTTCTCTGCCCTCGCGAAAAAGCTCGTGAAGATAACACCTGAATCAGACAAGGATGCGATAAGGGCCCTCCTCGCCAGATGGGACCTGTTGAACATCAAGACTTTGATCAACGCAAGGCGACTGGGAAAGAGCTTCGAAGAGATCAGGCCATACCTATTCGATGTGGGCGGCCTCGACGAGGATGATTTCCGCGCTCTCCTGAAGGCGGACAACAATTCGCTCGCGAAGGAGATCTGGAAGACCAGGATAGGCAAGAAGATGCGCACCACGGGCGGCAAGATAGGCATGGAGATACGCGAAGCATCATCGAAGACAGGGCCTGATGCCGCCGCCAGGATGGAGGGCATAATCGACACCTTCCTCTACATGTTCATGGACAAGACCCTGGAGCAGGTGGGCGGGAAGGAGATAGATGCCATAAGGCAGACCCTGAGATCCGAGGCGGATGCTAAGAATGTCATGATCATAGAGAGATTGAAGAAGCACAACGCCAGCGCTGACAAGATACGCAAATGCCTCATCCGCGGAGGGACGATCCCGGAGCAGATGATAGCAAAGCTCATAGATGCGAAAGACCTCTCAGCGACCCTATCGTTGCTGAGGCACAAATTCCCGCGCATGGAAGTGAAAGGCGAAGGGATATCGTTGCCTGAGCTGGAAGCGGCGCTCGACCGGAGCATAGCATCCCAGAAAGCGCATGCTTTCGCGAGATCCATCCTTTCGGTCGGGGTCGTGCTCGGCCTCCTGCTGCTCAAAGAGGAAGAGGTCAACAACCTCAGGAAGATAGCGAAAGGCAAGGAGTTCCGCATGTCCGAGAGCGACGTGCGGGCGACGCTCGTGGTGGTTTGATGAAATCGAAGATACTCGTGCTCGGAGACGCGCCCCTTGTCATGGGGATGAGGCTGGCCGGCATAGAGGACACGGTCACCACCGACGAGTCGACATACCAGGCAGAGCTCGAGAAAGCCCTCGCGAATGAATCATTCGGGATAATCATCACGAACGAGCAGATGCTCGGGAAGATAGACTGGAGGCTCAAGAAGAAGCTTGACGCAACGGCATACCCCGTGATAGTGCCCATGCCGGATTATTCCGGTGTGAGCACGGAAGGAGACGAGATACGGAACCTCATCAAGAGGGCGCTCGGCTTCGATCTCGGAGCCAAAAAATAAAAAAAACTCGGCGAAAAATTCACAAAAAAAAGGAGTGGAATAATGGCTAAGAACGATGGCAAGATCGAAAGGATAAGCGGTCCGGTCGTGGAAGCATACCTCACGGACGCGAGGCTTTATGACGTCGTCAAAGTGGGCGACGCGAAGCTGCTTGGAGAGATCATCAAGATCGTCGGGACCACAGCGGTGGTCCAGGTGTACGAGGATACATCAGGCCTGAAACCAGGGGAACCTGTGGAATCCACAGGCCAACCGCTCTCGGTCGAGCTGGGGCCAGGCATACTCACAGGGATTTACGATGGGATCCAGAGGCCGCTCAAGGTGATAGAGGAGAAATCAGGCGGCTTCTACATAGCGAGGGGCGTCGAAGCCGATGCTTTGGACAGGAAGAAGAAATGGGAGTTCAAAGCGACCATGAAGAAAGGGGACAAGGTGAAGCAGGGAGACATCCTGGGAACGGTGCAGGAGACCGAGATCATCGAGCACAGGATAATGTCCCCGTTCGAAGGGAAGATAGATGCCCTCTCATCCGGCACATTCACCGTGGAAGACGAGATCGGATCGGTCTCATCCGAAGGGAAGAAGCACCCGCTCAAACTCATGCAGAGATGCTATGTCCGCAAATCCAGGCCGGTGATAGAGAAATTCCCTCCGACAGTGCCGCTGGTCACAGGGCAGCGCATCATAGACACGTTCTTCCCGATCGCGAAAGGAGGCACCGCATGCATCCCCGGGCCGTTCGGTTCAGGGAAGACGGTCACGCAGCAATCGCTCGCCAAATACTCGGACACGCAGATAGTCGTATATATCGGATGCGGCGAACGCGGCAACGAGATGACGGATGTGCTGACGGAGTTCCCGCACCTCATCGACCCGAAATCCGGAAAGCCGCTCATGCAGAGGACGGTGCTGATAGCGAACACATCCAACATGCCGGTCGCTGCCCGTGAAGCGAGCGTATACACAGGCATCACGATCGCAGAGTATTTCAGGGACATGGGATACGACGTGGCATTGATGGCCGACTCGACATCGAGATGGGCCGAGGCCATGCGTGAGATCGGCGGCAGGCTGGAGGAGATGCCTGGCGAAGAAGGATATCCTGCATATCTCGCGAGAAGGCTCGCAGAATTCTACGAACGGGCAGGCCGTGTGCGCTGCCTCGCCACAGAAGAGAGATACGGCTCGGTGACGGTCATCGGAGCGGTATCGCCTCCGGGCGGAGATATCTCGGAACCCGTTTCGCAGAACACGCTCCGTGTCACGAAGGTGTTCCTCGCGCTCGACGCATCATTGGCGTACAGGAGGCACTTCCCGGCCATCAACTGGCTCAAATCCTACACATTGTACACGGATTCGCTCGAGGAATGGATGGCAGAGAACATCTCAACGGATTTCACGAAGCTCGCGAAGCAAGCCATGATCATGCTCCAGAAGGAAGCGGAACTGCAGGAGGTCGTCCAGCTGGTCGGCCCTGATGCGCTTCCCGAGAAGGAGCAGGCGATATTGCTCGTCACCAAGATGCTGAGGGAAGATTACCTCCAGCAGAACGCTTACAGCGATGTAGACGCGCGCTGCGAGTTCGTGAAGCAGTACGCGATGCTGAAAGCCATACTCAAGTTCTGGGAACTGACGAGCAACGCGCTCGACACAGGGATCCAGCTCAAGAAGATACAGGATGTGCCGGTCAAAGCGACGATCGGCCGCATGAAAGAGATCAAGGACCTAAAGGAGTTCGACAAGCTCTCCAAGGAGATGGATGCGAACTTCGAGTCCTTGAAGAGGTGATGCAGGATGAAAGAATACAAGACGATCACGGAAATCGCAGGGCCGCTGGTAGTCGTTTCCGACGTGAGCGGCGTAGCATACAACGAGATAGTCGAGATCATGCTCCCGAGCGGAGAGCGCAAGAAGGGGCAGGTCCTCGATGTGGGGCGCGGGATCGCCGTCGTCCAGGTCTTCGGGCCGACGGCAGGCATCAGCACCACGCAGACATCGGTGAGGTTCCTCGGGGAGACTATGAGACTAGGTCTTAGCACCGACATGCTAGGCAGGGTCTTCACGGGCTTGGGCGAACCGAGGGACAAGGGGCCCAAGATCATACCGAAAGAGAAGGTGGATATCACCGGGCTTCCTATTAACCCGTTCTCGCGCGAGATGCCCAATGAATTCATCCAGACAGGGATCTCGACCATAGATGCCATGAACACGCTGGTGAGAGGGCAGAAGCTGCCCATATTCTCAGGCGCAGGATTGCCGCACAACCAGCTGACAGCGCAGATCGCGAGGCAGGCGAAAGTGAGAGGGACAGGCGAGAAGTTCGCAGTCGTCTTCGCGGCCATCGGAATCACGCACGAAGAATCATCGTTCTTCATCAGGGACTTCGAGAAGACCGGAGCCCTCGAGAACGCGGTGCTTTTCCTGAACCTGGCTGACGACCCGTCGGTCGAGCGTATCATCACGCCGAGATTGGCGTTGACCACTGCAGAATACCTGGCTTACGAGCAGGGGATGCATGTCCTGGTCCTCATCACGGACATGACCAATTACTGCGAAGCGCTGCGTGAAATCTCGTCGGCAAGGCAGGAAGTGCCTGGCAGGCGTGGATATCCGGGTTACATGTACACGGACCTCTCGACGATATACGAGAGGGCAGGCAGGGTGAAGGGCTCGAAAGGCTCCGTCACTCAGATACCTGTGCTGACGATGCCCGGCGATGACAAGACGCACCCGATCGCTGACCTGACAGGGTACATCACAGAGGGGCAGATACTGCTTTCACGTGACCTGCACAGGAAGAACATCTATCCTCCGATAGATCCGCTTCCGTCGCTTTCCAGGCTGATGAACTCCGGTATCGGAGCCGGCAAGACTAGGGAGGATCACAAGGGCGTATCGGACCAGCTTTACGCTGGCTATGCCAACGGCCGCGACCTCCGCAGCCTGAGCGCGGTGGTCGGTGAAGAGGCGCTCTCGGCGACAGACAGGAAATATCTCCGGTTCGCCGATGAGTTCGAGAAGAAGTTCACGCAGCAAGGATACTACGAGAACAGGGAGATAGAGAAGACCCTGGAGATCGGATGGGACCTGCTCTCGATATTGCCTGATGACGAGCTTAAGAGGGTGAAGCGCGAGCACATAGCGAAGTACCTCAAGAGGAAGCCGGAGGTTTCGGCCCCGGTGAAATGAGGATTCTATCGGAATGACGACGTGGATGATGAATGCTTAGACATGAGGAATCGACATGGCAAGTGACGTGAACCCGACGAGGATGGAGCTCATCAAGACGAAAGAGCGTATCACGCTAGCCCAGAAAGGGCACAAGCTCCTCAAGCAGAAGCGGGACGCGCTCATCCTCGAGTTCTTCAAGATACTGAAGAAAGCGCAGGATCTGCGGGGCCAGCTCGCGAAGAAGGTCGCGCACGGATATCACTCTCTCGCCATGGCAGAGACATACCACAGCATCCAGGAGATGACCAAGGTCTCTTTGGACCTGCACAAGAATATCAATCTCGACGTGGAGGTCCGCAACGTCATGGGCGTGAAGATACCGAACATCACTGCCGAGATGGACAGCACGCATTTCCTCTCGCTTCCGACCTATTCGGTCCCGGGGACGAGCGCGAAAATCGATTCGGCTGTCGAGGATTTCAACGAGATCCTCCAGATGACGATAAAGCTCGCCGAGACCGAGACGGCGATGAAACGCCTCATATTGGAGATCGAGAGGACGAAAAGGCGCGTGAACGCGCTGGAATTCGTGCTCATCCCGAAGCTCGACGACCAGAAGAAGGACATCATCTTCAGGCTGGAAGAGATGGAACGAGATTCTTTCGTGTCGCTCAAGACGATAAAAAGGAAGCTCGATAAGGAGAAGAAGGCGAAAGCTGCGGCTTACGCCGAAGCGAACTGAATTTCTTATCCAAGCCGATTAATCGTTCATTTGTGGCCTGATGAGCCGCCCTTTCCTGAACCAGGAGCACCGCCGGATACTGTACGGACACGGCCTGGATTGGTGATCCAGTTCATTCTCTCGATCACCTCTTCGGATGCTGAATGCGGTACCCCATTTAATTCGCATCTGAGCAGTTCCGGGATTTCACTGAATAGGAATAATTTGTCTTGGCCCAAAAAACGGTCATGGAACACGTAGCAAGAGCTTTGGGGATTGAAAAAACGGGAGAATAACGTCTTGGATAGTATTGAAGGCGTAAGCCCCACGTTTTCGAACTCGAAACGAATGGTCTTGTCGCACTCTTCCAAAAAGCGTATCCCGCACCCATGGATAAAAGAGCGCGCTTTTTTTCCATCAAGACCATACGGTCTTAATATATCTGAGACTTCCCTGACTAACGATTCGATAAGCTCCGGAGTGAAAAAATCGTTCAGTTGGCTTGAGTCGCATTTTCTAGGGTCCGCATGGTAAGTGAAGAACACGCGTATCAGGGTATTCCGTCTCTCCCTCTCTTCCGGAGTGATTGGTTCTGGAGGTTTTCGACTCATCAATCCATATAATTTTACCTTCTGCGCGTCAGAGAAGGATTCGGCCCCCTTCTGGCTCAACTGGATGCGCAATTCGATCAGTGCGCTTCTTATCCTGGGAGACAATCTGTATTTTCCTCCAGATTCGCGGTCCTTTTGCAGGAAGCCTGATATCTTGTGATCGGATATCACTATAGCCTCTTGGCCGAACTCGTACCTTATCGCATTGCCTGTACATGGGATAGGCGTATTGGCCTGGGATCCCCTTGGCTGATATCTCTCACCTAAGCGTGCGATCTCTGATGGACCCAATTGCCTGACGGGCCCTGGAGCAGGTTTTTTAGCTTGATTCATGGTTTTGATGTATATAAAAGTGTTTAAAACTGTATATGAAATATGTGTCAGACTATTGTATTGTTTTGTTGTAAAAAGCATAATGTTGCATATATTTATAAACTATTTGTGGCATATTGTATAATATTACGTATCAGGTGGATCCCATGACCAAACAACTCGCCACGAAGAGGAGTATTGAGACTGCAACTGACAGGTCCAACGCTTTCAAAGGCAAGACAGAGCAGGTCGAATGGTTAATGGAGCCAGGAACCAGCAAAGAGCATTTCCACCCGCTGACTTGCGCAGAGCGTACTTTCCAGATAGGCGGGTATGTGTTCAGGCAGGGAGAGCTTCCGGATGCGACGGATTTCAATAGGCCAGACCTGATAGACAGGAACCTCGCCCAGGAATTGTCTCGCATTAAAAAGGGTTACAGGCAATAAGATCTCGGAGAAGATAGATATCAACACAGAGAACAGATTTAACTCACTTTACAACAACCTGACACGCATATTTATAAGCACTTGGAGGCATAATAATATCATGCATTTCATGAAAAAAGGAGACACTCCTGCGCCCGTTACGAGGCAGGGCAAAGCCCCAGCCAAGCTACTGGCTGAACTATCGAAAAAAGCTCCAAAAGCGGACAAGCTGTTGGGCGATCTCGAGGTCTACGCTAAAACTTTCAGCGGCAAACACAAGGCCGAATTCCTCAGATCATTCAGTATGCTCACTCCGGACCAGCAGGCTGCTACCAACAGGACGCACGCGGCAGATGCGGATCATTTCTATGTGTTCAGCCTCGCCTTCCGCGCTGGTTTCACGAAGGTAGTCGTCACTGACAACACTCCGGACATCCAGAACGCTAACACGCTTTACCTCACCGAACGGGTGATCGACTTCATAGGGAAGGAGTTCAGGGAGCACAAGACCCCCATGATCGTGACGAGCAGATATGTCACGAAATTGTCTATGCAGTACCATCTGAAGCACCCGCAAAAGCTGCCAGATGATCTGACACCTGGCTTGGATCTCATGGTCCTCTGATCGAAAAGCCTGAACCGGGGGTATATTTCACTTTCCCCCAATCAGAGCATTTTCTTCTTGGCCTCATCTATCAGGAATTCCTCTAATCGCTTCAGCCGCGCCTCAAGCTCGGCGTCCTGCTCATCCCCGACGACGCTGAGGCTCTTTTGCCTGATGGTCTCCTTGATCAAGGCCATGGTCTCCAGAGGATCATGGTTCGATGGGATGGCAGCGAGCACACTCACCGGATCGAAGCGATAGACCAATTTGATCCGTTCGAGGATGTGCAGAGTAGCGGGATCTTTTATCGGCCCCGGCATATGACCGGTGCGACAGATCGCGGAATTCCCTTGTGCCCTTTCCCGGAGCGCATAAGCCGACAGGCGCGCGGCTTTCAGGGCAAGAGAGTTGGCGCAGGAAGATGTCTCCGTGAAGTCCGATCCGATCCTGGTCACTTCCATTATCCTCCTGCGTTCCTTATCCATCCAGCCCCACACCTTGAATGCACGGGGAGCAAGTAACGCGACCTCTGTGGCGTTCGATATCAAGGTCATGTGGGATCTCCAGGAATCCGGGTTTATTGACCTGAACTTTGAGATGACAAGCGAGAGCTCGAGACCCCGGTATCCAAGGGAATCCAGCTTCGAAGAGACGGTTGCCAGGGATCTATCCAATGTATCGAGGTCCTGATAGAGCACGAAGAATCCGCTCCGGGTGAAAACCGAATCTGAATTCACGAGCCCTATATTGCCTTCGAATGAGCTGATGAGGTTGTACCTCATCTCGTCCATCT
>Ga0326726_10005719_pt1 | contig 11244 bp, 9 predicted proteins | sample MHFenrmetagenome_2_FD_207603 | JGI IMG/M metagenome (GOLD analysis project Ga0326726, IMG submission 207603) | Lab enriched peat soil microbial communities from Michigan Hollow, Ithaca, NY, United States - MHF15MN | ecosystem: Environmental > Terrestrial > Soil > Wetlands > Peat | place: USA...
TGATTCCACTGGAACCGCTCGACCTGAGCCGGGTCCACTCGATTGATGACCTGGTGCGGGCGATGTCCAAGACCGCGTTCACCGGGCGGCAAGTGGGTGAAGCTGCCGACGTGCTGGAAGCCATGGCCCGCGACAAGGACTGCTTTGTGGTAATGACCCTGGCGGGGGCGATGACTGTGGCCAAGCAGGGACTGGTGATCACGGAATTGATCGATCGCGGCATTGTGAATGCGATCGTCTCCACCGGAGCCCTGATGGCGCATGGACTGGTTGAAGCCACCGGACGGGCCCACTTCCGCTACAACCCCGAAGTCTCTGACGAGGACCTCTACGAGCAGGGCTACAACCGGGTTTACGACACGCTGGAGCCGGAAAAGAACCTGGACGACGTGGAGAAGGTGATGTTTGAAGTGCTGGAGCAATGGGACCCCAGCGAAATGCTTTGTTCGTACAAGCTCAATCACGCCATTGGACAATACCTGGCGGAAACTGCCAAAGGACAGCGCGGGATATTGAAATCGGCGTTCGAAAAGGGTGTACCGGTTTTCGTGCCCGCCTTCACCGACTCAGAACTGGGTTTGGATGTCGCGCTCTCCAATCGCATGCGGGAGGCGGCGGGCAGGCACAAACTGCGCTTCGATCCGTTCGAGGACCTGGAACATTTCGCGTCCACTCTGTTACGGCAAAAACGGTTGGGGATTTTTACCATCGGCGGAGGCGTACCGCGCAACTGGTCGCAGCAGTTTGGGCCGTTCATCGAATTGCGCCACCGGCGCATGGGGGAAAACGTTCCGCTGAAGCGCTATCACTACGGGCTGCGAATATGTCCCGAGCCGGTCTCTTGGGGCGGGTTGTCGGGGAGTCCCTATAGCGAAGCGATTTCTTGGGGAAAGTTTGTGCCACCGGCCGAGGGCGGAAAATTCGGCGAGGTGCTTTTGGATGCGACGGTAGGACTGCCGTTGATTGTGGCTGCGGTGCTGGAGCGGCTGGGAAAGAACGGGCAGAATCACAAGGCGAAGAAGGAGAAGGCGCTGGCGCGGAAGTAGAGGTACAAGCGCGCGGGCGAGACGCCCCCGCGACAGCCGGCGAGGACGCCGGCGCTACCAAAGACAACGGCCCGTTCGTTTCTCACGATGGGCCGTTTTGTTGTTTAGTCGAAGATCAGGACAGCGGAGGCGATGACCGTAGTCCACAGGCCGCGCTTGTCGCCAACCGCGGACTGGGTGACGTTGGCGGTGCGGACGATTTTGTTCGAGATGCGATAGATCTCTTTTTTCTCGTCCCAGGATCGGTCAGGGTCGAACTCCACGTTCAGCGTGGTGGCCAGCATTTCAGCGGCGAGTTCTTCGGCATAGTCGCCGGCCGCGTCTTCGGTTTCGCCGAAGGAGTGGTGCTCGCTGAGGTAGCCGTAAGTATTGCGATCCGCGGGAATGGCAACGCCGATGCTGGAGGCCAGCAGGCGGTGTGGTTCGTGAGTGGAGTTCTCGGCCACGACCGCAAAGACCACTTCGCCCGGGCTCAGGTACTTCAGTCCCTGGGAGCGCGGCACGAGCTTGCATTGCGGCGGAAAAATCGAGGAGACTCGAACCAGATTCTGGGCGGCGATGCCGGCGTCCCGCAACGCCAGCTCAAACGACGTAAGACGTTCGCGATGTTTTCCGACCCCCTTGGTGAAGAAAATCTTTTTGGGGACCATGTCTTTAGACAATTCGAGTTTCCTCCGGCAGTACTTTGGGTAAATTCGCTAAAACATAACATAGGGAGTTGGGCGGACAATATGAAAATCCAGGTAATTTGGGAAAAAACGTCTCCCACGTGTCGAATTGAATACTTCCAGCAGCGGCACGCCTTACTTGGCTGCGGCGACGGAGAGTACGGCGATGGTATCGCCATTGGCCTCGCCGGTGACTTTGGCCTGCTTGTCGGCTAGCTTGTCGAGTTGATCAAGGGAAGTCTTGTCGCTGGTGTCGAGCGCGTACACCTTATCGCCTACAACCAGCGCATACTTTGAACCTTTGCGTATGCATGCACGGGTGCATTCGGCAGCATCACCGCCCATCATGTGGTTGGCGCCGCACATGGCGTCGCTGACCCTGCCGGTGAAGGCCTGGGGCTTATTGGCTGCGAGAGCGGAAGACATGGACAGAGTTGCGCCCAGCAACGTGGTTGCGAGGGCGATGGCGAATCTCGAGGGAGTCGAACTCATTCGAATCTTTCTCCTTAGGGTTGGGCTTTGCGTGCACTTCTCTTAGATGCCGAGAGGGGACGAAGCTATCTTTCTCTACAAAATAATAGCGAAAAGATGGGTGCTCTTGGGCGCTTTCCAGCAAGATCAGAAGGTTCTAACCGCAAAGGGCGCAAAGGAAACCGGTACCGGAGGCACTATCTCCTGGGATCGAAGTGCAGTGAGACGTCCACCACCTTCTCCTGGTCTTCCGGGGTTTCGTGGACCGTAATTTTCCATTGGTCGGCCGGATATTGGCCGCTAATGGAGTCCAGGAACAGCCGGGGATAGCCGGAATCGTAGGTCTCGCCCGCTAACAGCCTCCATGCCGCCACCATGCGCTCAGTGGCTTTACTGTCCAGGCCGCGAACTTCGAGGTCCCCCATCTTGTAGATGCTGCCTTCCTGAAACTGGAAGACATAACGCACCGTAGAATCGCCATCGTGTATTTCAGGAACCGGGCGGATCTGGATTCCCATGTAGCCGCGCGTCCCGTACAGCTTTTTTAGAGCTTCCACGTCCTGATTGGCCTCTACCGCGTTGGCCGGTTGACCGGGCTGCAGGTGGATAAGTTCACGCAGCTTCTCGACCGGAAACACATCCTTGTAGCCGGAAAGCTGGACCCCACTGACTTTGTACTGGGTGCCGGGAGTGATGAGAAAGGTGACGTCCACGAACGTTTCCTCGGGCGTCTCCTCGGCCACCTTAGGCTGGGGCGTGGCGACGCTGGCTTTGAGGTAGCCGCGCGCAAGAAATACGGGAAGAAAAGTTTTCTCCGCCTGCGTCATGAGCCGGCTGCGTGAGTAATCCTGACCTGAGAGCTGCCGAGCAGCGGCTTCGAGCGTAGGCAGCTCAGCCGGGCTGGCCCCGCTGAAACCGATTTTGCGAACGCTGATGGGCTGGCCGGTAATGCTGAACTCAAAGGCCTCCATCGGGCCGTCCTCCGGCCCGGCGCGAAGATAATCGACGCGACCGTGCAGCTCGAGTTCGATGGCGAGTACCTGCAAGGCCTCGGAAACCTGGTCGGCGAGGTTACCGGTCACCGGGAGTTGGCCCTGGAAAAGAGGCACGCGGGTGCGCAGCTTCTCGAACAAATCCTGATCGGAAAGCCACACGAAATTCTCAAAGCGGACGGGCACGAAGGGATTGCTGTCGGTGACTTGCAAGGCAAGTTTCATGCCCTCGGGACCGAACTGGAAAGTGTAGGCGACATCGCTGAAGGCGCCGGTTTCGCCCAGGCGCCGAGTCACGCTTTTGAAATCATCTTCGCTGACGGTCTGGCCAGGTTGCAGGCCGGTGGCGGCGATGATCTGGTCCGGGGGGTAGCGATTGGAGCCGGTGACCTTGACAGAGATGAGTTTTGACGGCGAGACGGTTTGGGAAGGCTTGCGGGTCTGGGCCGAGAGCAGGGAAGCGCAGGCCAGTAGAAGGGCTGAAAGGGTTCGTGTCACTGTCCGGGATTTTAACCCAAGAACACGTCGGGGCGGGCGCCCTCGCCCGCCCGGCGGAGCGCAGCTCCGCAACCAGATCGGGCATCGGACGTCGGACCTCAGACCTCAGGTTCGGTTCGCAGCTGCTAATTCTTATCCTGACCACTCAACTGCGCCCGTTTCTGAAGGCGTGATTGAAGAGCTGAGGTCTGAGGTCTGATGTCCGCCGTCCGTTGCTCGCCCGCCCGGACGAGAGCGTCCGGGCCTACGTGGTTCGAGGTGCGGTGAGCGCTCGAGTCGTTTCTAGCGCTTCGCGGCGACGACGGAGTCCACCTTCTTGATTTTTACCGTGGTATCGATGAAGGCGAGGGCGGCCCGGCTGAGGGCTTTGTCTTTGCGGAATACAAGAGCCAGGTCACGGCGAATCGGGGCCTCCGCCATCGGGATGGCGACCAGCACCTTGGCCTGCACATCTTCTTGAACGTTGGAGCGGGCGATGAAGCCCACGCCGACGTCGGCGGCTACGAAGCGTTTGAGCAGTTCGCTGGAATCGAGTTCCATGGCGTACTGCGGCTTCAGTTTGTTTTCGTGGAAGAGATCTTCCAGAGCGTCGCGGGTGTGTCCGGCCTTGGGCATCACCAGGGGGAATTTCGCGACTTCACCAATGGAAGCAGATTTCAATTTCGCCAGCGGGTGCTGGGGAGGCGCGATGACCACCAGTTCGTCGCGATGAATAAGGACAACCGTCAGTCGCGGGTCGGTGACCGGCATGGACATGAAGCCGAAGTCCACCGAATTATCGATGACCGAGTCCAGGATCTTGCCATAATCGGCGCGTGTGATGTTGACCGCCACGTCCGGGTATTGCCTCTTGAACTCAGCGAAGACTTCGGGAAGGATGTGCAGGCAGGTGCCTTCATTGGCGCCCACGATGATCTCTCCCCGGGGCACGCGTTCAGTTTCGGCGATCGCGATCAGGACTGCCTTGCGGGCTTCAAGAATCTCCTCAGCATATTTCTGGAACAGCTTGCCAGAGGCGGTGATGGAAACCTTCCCGCCGGAGCGGTCGAGCAGCTTGGCGCCGACTTCTTCCTCCAGGGCGCGGATCTGCGACGAGATGGCCGGCTGCGTGCGGAAGCGCTTCTCGGCGGCACGCGAGAAGGAGCTGTGGCGCGCGACCTGGAGAAACGTTTCTAGCTGTTCAAAGTCCATGAAAGCCCTCAGCCCTCAGCCCTCAGCCTTCAGCTTTCAATCCCCGGAACCCAGGCGTTCTGGAGCAAGGGTCAGCGTCCGAGGTACTGCATGCTGAGTGCTGAATGCTGATTGCTTTAACGCCGCGCCGGGTAGTTGTCTGAAAACTCAGCCTGTGGGGCATAAAGCTTGGTTATCCCGGCCATAAAAACAATATATTTCCCCGCACAGGCTGCGGCCCGTTACAGTTACGTCCGGCATTACACAATGCGAGATTGTAGCAGGCGGGTTAACTTCCCTTAAAATGCGACACTTAGCGAGCGGCACCGCCGCATGAAGTCGTGCGCTTGCGCTCAGGAACGAATCTGAAAGGAACTATTCATGGCTGACCCGAAAACCGTTCTGGAGTTTGTGAAAAAGAACGGGGTCAAGATGTTCGATCTGCGTTTTACCGATTTGCCCGGACTGCAGCACCACGTTTCCTACCCCATTGACCAGTTGAGCGAGGCCTCGTTTGACGAAGGCTTTGGTATGGACGGTTCGTCGATTCGGGGCTGGGCGGCGATCCACGAAAGCGACATGCTGCTGATGCCGGACCCAAACTCTTTCATCCTCGATCCTTTCACTGAAATAGCGACGCTGGTGATGGTGTGCGACGTGGTGGATCCGGTGACCAAGCAGCGTTATGACCGCGACCCACGCTACATTGCGAAGAAAGCGGAAATGTATCTGAGTTCGACCGGCTTGGCGGACACGGCCTACTTCGGAGCGGAAGCGGAATTCTTCATCTTCGATAACGTGCGCTTTGATCAGCGCGAGCAGCACGGCTTCTATTTCATTGACGCGGAAGAAGGACGCTGGAATTCGGGCCGGGTGGAGAACAATCTGGGATACCGCCCGCGTTACAAGGAAGGCTATTTTCCGGTGCCCCCCACGGACCACTATCAGGACCTGCGCAGCGAGATGGTGATGACCATGCAGAACTGCGATCTGGAGGTGGAGTGCCACCATCACGAAGTGGCGACCGGAGGGCAAACCGAAATCGACCTGAAATTCGATTCGCTGGTGCGCTCGGCCGACCACATGATGCTCTACAAGTACATCGTGAAGAATGTGGCCAACCAGTATGGCAAGACGGTGACGTTCATGCCCAAGCCGATCTACGGAGACAATGGCAGCGGCATGCACACCCATCAGTCGCTGTGGAAGGGCGGCAAGCCCCTGTTTGCCGGCGATGGCTATGCCGGCATATCGCAGATGGCGCTGTGGTATATCGGAGGCCTGATCAAGCACGGACCGGGGCTGGCGGCGATCATCGCGCCGACCACTAACTCTTACAAGCGGCTGGTGCCGGGATTCGAAGCGCCGGTGAATCTGGCGTACTCGCGGCGAAACCGCTCGGCGGCATGCCGCATCCCGATGTATTCCGCTTCACCGAAGGCCAAGCGGGTAGAGTTCCGCCCGCCCGATCCGAGCTGCAACCCGTACATGGCATTCGCAGCAATGATGATGGCCGGCCTCGATGGAATCGAAAACAAGCTGGATCCGGGCCAGCCGCTGGACAAAGACATCTACGACCTGGGTCCGGAGGAGCTGGCCAAGGTGCCGTCCATGCCGGGTTCCCTCGAAGATGCCCTGGACGCGCTGGAGCGCGACCACGCCTTCTTGCTCAAGGGCGACGTATTTACCGAGGAACTGCTGAGCACCTACGTGGAGTACAAGCGAACGAAAGAGGTGGATGCGGTGAGGCTGCGGCCGCATCCCTATGAGTTCGCGTTGTACTACGACATCTAGCCCACAACTCTGTCATCCCGACCGGAGTGGAGCGCAGCGAGCGCAGTGGAGGGACCTGCTGTTACCGGCGGCCACACTTCACAGTTTCTTGCAGGTCGTTGCGGCCGAGCCTTCTTGCCTCTTTTACCACGAAATCTAGCCGGCCTCTTGAGCTTAGCGTGCAGGGCCAAACAACAGCAGGTCCCTCCGCTTCGCTCGCTGCGCTCCGCTCCGGTCGGGATGACAGAAATTGGGTCGGCAGAGGAGGCCATCAACCTGACAGACTCAATCTTACGGAGTCAATGAGATGGACGTCCGGCTGTCTCTCTGACTTTTCGTTCGCGTTTGCGCCTCCAGGCGGATCAGCCTTGCCTGGTCGGGGGTGAAGAGCAACGTCCCCATCATCAGTTGCCGAACCTGATTGACTTCCCAACGCGGCAGCATGATTCCTTTGTCGGAGTGGCTGTTCGAACCCAGTAGCAGATGACCGAGTTCGTGGGCCATCACACAACCCAAAATAATGGGGAGCTCGAACTCAGCGTCGTCCCTTTTGGCGCGCCGAAACGCAAACTCGTAGTACACGCTGGCGAGAACGGGATGGACGGCAAAACCAAAAACACTGTCCTGGAACTTGTCCAGAACGGGTGCGGGAAGAATGCGCATCCGGATGTCGGCAGCCTCAGGCGCTTTCTGGCAGGGGTCTTGGAGGCTAACGGTGGATGGCCCAACTGAACACTCCAACCAGGATGCCCGCAAGCCAGCCTGCCCAAGGATTCGTCCAGCTTCGCGTTCGGCCGCGGCCACAATCGAGGGTGAGGCTTGAGAGAAGTTGGCCACCAGAACCCTGATCGCGGGAGGCTCGTCCTCGCCGGCGACCGCAGGTTCCGGAAAGGCAAGTCCCATGATCCCAACCCAGGCGGCCATGACGCCGAAACTGGCCCCCGACAAAATCCGCGTTATCATGTCGTCCTCCTCAGCGCGGGTGGCGCGGTGAGGGGCGACAGTGGGCTTTGAGTGCGACTACCTCAATGCAGGGACGCTCGATTGATAGTCAGAAGAAGGTCGAAAGAAAGTCAGAAGCCAACTTGCTAGAAATAATGCGGTTGGAGGATTGAGTCAGTCGACGGAAAACGCTTAACTCAGCTTGTGGAACATGCGTTCGGTGCTAGACTGGCGAGACTTGAGGCGAACCTTTGTGGAAGTATCTGTTCCTTCCCCTCGCTTAGTCCGGTTTGGAACCTTCGAAGTTGACCTTCCAGCGGGGGAACTGCACAAAAGCGGCGTGAAGCTGAAACTTACCGGCCAACCCTTTCAGGTTCTAAGTATTCTGCTGGAACGCCCCGGCGAAGTGGTGACCCGGGAGGAATTGCAGAAACGACTGTGGCCCGACACTTTTGTCGATGTTGACCACAACCTAAACACAGCCATCAATAAGATTCGCGAGGTGCTGGGCGACTCGGCGGAGAGCCCGCGGTTTATTGAGACACTTCCCCGGCGCGGTTATAGGTTCATTGCAGCGACACAGGGGGCAGCGCCGGCTCCTGGGCAAGGGCAGAGCCCTCCGATGCCGCCAGCCAAGGCGGCCGAGGTCGGCTTTTGGCATCGATCATTCGCCCCGATCGTTCTGGTCGTCATCTTGCTCGCGGGTGGCGTGGCGCTGCTCCTTGTACAGAGACGTTCATCGCCCGTCACCACACCGTCCGAGTATAGGCAGCTCACAAACTTTACCGACTCGGCCGTGGCGCCAAGTCTGTCGCCGGATGGGCGAATCGTAACCTTCAAGCGCGGCGAAGACGCCTTCTTCAGCAGCGGCCAGATCTACGTCCAGATGTTGCCGGACGGCGAGCCAGTGCGACTCACCAACGATGCTGACCGCAAGTATGCACCGGTCTTTAGCCCGGACGGATCGCGGATCGCCTACTCCAATGTTAGTGTCACGCATTCTTCCACGGGGCCAGATACATGGACGGTTCCAGTACTCGGGGGCCAGCCGACCCTGCTTCTGCCTAACTCCTCCGGTCTCACCTGGATCACGGATCAGCGAATCCTGTTCTCCGAGCAGAAGGCTGGTTCCAACATGGGCATTGTGACCGCCACTCAGAGCCGGGCGGATCGGCGAGAGGTCTATTTCCCGGCAGATGAGCGCGCCATGGCGCATTACTCCTACGCGTCACCGGACCGAAAGTCGGTTCTTGTCGTCGAAATGGACCAAAGCCACGTGTTTCATCAACCGTGCCGGCTGGTGCCTTTTGATGGCAGCTCTGCGGGACGGCAGGTCGGTCCACCCGGTGCATGCACCTCAGCGGCCTGGTCTCCGGACGGAAAGTGGATGTACCTGGGCGTGATGATCGGGCACCGTTCGCACCTCTGGCGCCAGATGTTCCCGAACGGAGAAGCAGAGCAGATCACGTTCGGCCCGAGCGACGAGGAGGGTATCGCGGTAGCGCCAGACGGGCATTCCCTGGTGACATCGGTCGGAACACGCCGTAGCTCGGTATGGATTCACAGCCCATCCGGCGAGCGAGCCATCTCCTCTGAGGGCTACGCTGTTGCTCCACATTTCTCCCGCGACGGCAGGCATGTGTTCTACCTTTTTGCGAAGGAGCTCGCCTTATCGGCGCCACTCGGCTGGATAAACTGGTCGGGCGACTTGCGTTCGATGGACCTCATCTCGGGGAATACTGAGAGCGTGCTGCCGGGCATGCCGGTTGCCGATTACAATATTTCGCCCGACGAGAAGGAAGCGGTTTTTACTGTATCGGAAGGAAATGGAGAGCGGACGATTTGGCTGGCAGACCTGGATCGCCGGACACCACCGCGTCAAATCGCGCAGGCCGGGGATCAGGCTTCATTCGACGGCGACGGAGATATTATCTTTCGGTCGCTCGATGAGAAAGCGGAGGGACTGGTTCGGATCGGGAAGAACGGAGGGCAACGAGACCGAATAGCCGATTCGCCTATTCTGAAGGTAGGCGTTTCACCCGACGGCAAATCCGTGCTCGTATTCTCATTTGCGGTTGGCGAGGCCAGTCCTACCATGCTCGCACTTGCTACCCATGGGGGCGCGAGCAAGAAAATCTGCACTACATGGTGCTGGCCAGCCTGGTCTTCCGACGGAAGATTCTTCTATGTGGCACTGCCTCCCGGGGAAAAGACGTTCGTGATTCCTGTGCCCGCTGGACAATCATTGCCGGATTTACCACCATCTGGAATCGATCCATCTACGAAGGCGGCGGACTTACATGGCGCCAGCATGATCGACCATGGCTTGATTACGCCCGGTCCGAACCCTTCGGAATACGTCTTTCTTAAGACCGACCTGCAGCGCAACCTTTTCCAGATACCGTTGCATTGAGAGCGGCGGTTGGTCGTCTGGCCCGGGCACGATCCCGAGTTGAGCTCTTAAACAAGAAAAAGCCCGGCGCCATGCCGGGCCTTTCGATCTATAAAAAAGAGGGGTTTAAACCGGGCTGCTGACCGCAGTCCGATCTGGGCGTGCCGGAAATCTTTCCATATTCAGGTCGCGGGCCGGCTTCACTTCCTTGACCTCGGGCAGGCCGAGGACGATGGCTCCCAGGGTGGAGTTGGACTTCTCCAGCACCATGAGCAGATATTTCTGAGCTACGGCACGATCGGAAGGATGAATGAGCTTCCACCAGCGCCGAATGGACTCCTGCACCTCGACGGTATTCTTGTCCCCTTCGACCATGGCATCGACGAGCTTGTAGACCTTGCTCTTGACTGCTTGGTAGGAGATAGAGACCTCCTGTGGCATTGTCCACCCCCGGTGTCGTGACTGGTAGCAATACGCGGGCCAAACGTATCCCTAAGCTTTATTGGGACTTAGTCCAATGATTGATTCTAGTTGTTGGAGGAATAGAAAAATTTGATATGAATTTCCGTAGAACAAGCTTGGGACCAAGATCAGGAGAAATCGTTTGCTGGCGGTTGAAATCCTCGACTATTTCTGGCTCAACTGCTTTTCGACCGCGGAGACCACCTCGGTCGAATCCGGAGTCACTGCGGATTCGAAACGCTGCACTACGTTACCGTTGCGGTCAACCAGGAATTTCGTGAAGTTCCACTTGATGTCGCCCGCGATCGATGGATCGGTCTGTTTGGTGAGGTACTGGTAGAGTGGAGTCTGGTCGTCGCCCTTAACAGACACTTTGCTATACATGGGAAATGTCACGTTGTACTTTCGGGAACAAAAAGTCTTGATTTCTTCGTTCGTTCCGGGCTCCTGACCGCCGAAATTGTTGGCCGGGAAGCCGACAATCACGAAGCCCTGGTCCTTGTACTTCTCATACAAAGACTCCAGCGCGCTGTATTGCGGTGTGAAGCCGCAGCGGCTGGCGACGTTGACCACCAGAACTACCTTGCCTTTAAAATCCGCCAGCGGCATGGGCTTGCCATCGATTGAAGGCAGGGTGAAGTCGTAGATGTTGGCAGCGAGGGCGGATCCAGCCATAAGAATCACCAATCCCAGGACAAGAGATGCGTGGACACTTCTCTTGCGCACAGCCTTCATGACAGTCTCCTTGGCGCTGCTGAACGTCCAGTCTTGATTGGGACGAGAATACCGGAGGGGACTGCGAAGCGCAACGGGTTACAATGTGGCGCCCT
>Ga0326726_10005720_pt1 | contig 11244 bp, 6 predicted proteins | sample MHFenrmetagenome_2_FD_207603 | JGI IMG/M metagenome (GOLD analysis project Ga0326726, IMG submission 207603) | Lab enriched peat soil microbial communities from Michigan Hollow, Ithaca, NY, United States - MHF15MN | ecosystem: Environmental > Terrestrial > Soil > Wetlands > Peat | place: USA...
ATGACGGCCATGATCAGGTTTTCCTCGCGCTCGTAGTGGGGCTTGACGTCCAGGCCGAGCGTCACGGGCTTTCCGGTCTCGGGCATGATCAGCTTGGCCATGACGATACAGGCGGGCGCGGAGATGAACGACGCCGAGACGAGGTGGCCGGCGATCGTCGGGATCTCCTTTTGGAGCATCATGACGTACATCGCCAGGACGGTCGAGGCGATGGTCCCCATGCCAGCCGTGATGATCGTTCCGAGCTCCGACACGGTCATGTCCTTGAGGTGGGGCCGGACGACGAGGGCCGATTCGACGCCGACGAAGATGTTGGCCGAAACGGACAGCGCCTCGGCCCCGCTGATCCTCATCGACCGGGAGAAGATCCTGGCGAACAGCCGGACGAAGAACGGCATGATGCCCAGGTAGTAGAGGGCCCCGAGCAGGGCGGCGAAAAAGATGATCGTCGGCAGGCCCTGGAAAGCCAGGAAATAGCCGAGGGAGGTTTCGCCGGCCGAATTCACCGCTCCCGGCGGCAGAGCCAGCCGTCCGAACACGAACTGGACCCCCGCCATGGCCGTCCCGAGGACGGCGGTGACGGCATCGTTCACCCAGAGGAAGACCCTGGCCCCGGCCGGGACGACAAAGATGAAGCAGGCCACGAGGAGCTGAAGCCCGATCCCCCAGATGAGGACGCGGGCGTTGACGACCTTGCGGTTCGATGAGAAAAGCCAGGCCACGGCGGCCAGGATGAAGATGCCGGCGAAGCTGACGAGATTATAGGCGGTCATCGTCTAGTCCTCGAGCCTGAAGAGCTTACGGGATGAGGCGGCGCCCCGGACGAGCGTCAGGCGCGACGGGGGGACGCCCAGGTGCGAGGCCAGCCGTTCGGCGATCTCCGCGTTGGCCCGCCCTTTGTCCGGCGCGGCCTTGATCCTGATCCGGAAGCTGTCCGGGCCGAGCTCCTCGACGCCGGGCGCCTTGGAGCGCGGCTGAGCCTTGACCGTGAGGATGCGGGCCATGCTCTCGGGCCCCGGACTTCCTGGCGTCCGGCGCGAGTCCCCTCCTAGTCCTTATCCTTGAGGACCGTCTTATATCGTTCGAACAGGTCCTTCAGCTCCTTCCGGGAGACGACATAGCGGCTGACGTAGATGGAGAGCGTCGAGCGGACGGGGTCGTTCGACTTGAGGAGGACGTAGTCCCGGTTGACCCCGGGCTTCGACTGGGGCGGGAAGCGGAGCTCGACCTCGCGCGATTCGCCGGTGGGCAGGAAGAACGGCGAGATCAGGGGCTTGCCCCCGGTGAAGAACTGGACGTTCTCGTGGGCCATCTCGACCTTGAGCTCGCGCTCCCCGGCGCTCTTGATGACGATCCGGGCCGACGGCGATTCCCCCTCGAGGACGAGGCCCATCTCGACGTTGTACCGGTCGACGTCGATGCGGGCCGAGGGCGGGACCTGGATGTCGGCGACGAGGCTGAGCTCGCGGCGGGTGTTCTCGCCGTCGTTCGATACGAGATAAATGTAGCGGGTGAGCCGCCCCGAATAGCCGCGGGTGTCGAAGGTCGCCTTGATCTTGCCTTCCTTGCCCGGGCCGATCTTTTTATCGGACGCGAGCGCGGCCGTGCAGCCGCAGGTCGTTTCGATCTTCTCGATGACGAGCGGGGCCCCGCCGTCGTTCTTGAAGGCGAACTCCCAGGTGACGACGTCCCCTTGTTTGACCTTGCCGAAGTCGTGGGCCGTCTCTTTGAAGACGGCCCGGGGCTTCTGCGCCTGGGCCAAGGCGGCGGAGGCGAGAAGCAGGGCCGCGGCGGCGATGACGGCCCAAGAGGGCCGGAGAGTTCGTTCGTTCATCGGTGTCTCCTCGAGTCTCAAGGATACTCCAACGCCGCCCGCTCCGGCAAGGTCATTCGACGGTGACGCTCTTGGCCAGGTTGCGCGGCTGATCGACGTCGAGGCCCTTGGCTGCGGCGGAATGATAAGCAAAGAGTTGGAGCGGCAGGACGGTCAGGAACGGGGTGAAGAGCTGGTGCGTTGGGGGGATGGGGAAGACCTCCTCGGCGGAGGCCCGGACTTTTTCGTCGCCTTCGAAGGCCACGGCCAGGATCCGGCCGCTCCGGGCTTGGACCTCGGCGATGTTGGACAGCATCTTCTCGTAGACGCGGTCGTGCGGCACGACGGCCAGCGTCGTCATGCCCTCGTCGATCAGGGCGATGGGGCCGTGCTTCATCTCCCCGCCGGCATAGCCTTCGGCGTGGGTGTAAGAGATCTCCTTGAGCTTCAGGGCCCCCTCGAGGGCGATGGGGAAGTTGATCCAGCGGCCGAGGAAGAGGAAATGCTCGCAGGCGAGGAAGCGCCGGGCGGCCCGCTCGATCGCGGCGGCTCCGCCGAGGACCCGGTCCATCTTGTGGGGCACGCGCTGGAGCTCCTGGACGAGCGCGAGGCTTTCGTCCTCGCCGATGGCGCCGCGGGCCTGGGCGAAGGCCAGGGCGAAGAGGGCCAGGGCGGCCATCTGGCCGACGAACGTCTTGGTCGCGGCAACCCCGATCTCGGGCCCGGCATGGAGGTCCAAGACGCCGTCCGCGCCGCGGGCCATCGAGGAGTTGGGGTTGTTGGTGACGGCCAGGACGGCTCGGGCTTTTTCCCGCGCGGCCCGGAGGGCGGCCAGCGTGTCGGCCGTTTCGCCCGATTGAGAGATGCCGAGGACGAGCGTGCCGCGGTCCATGACGAAGTCGCGCGAGCGGAGCTCGGAGGCGTATTCGACGTCGACAGGGACGTGGGCCAGTGATTCGAGGAGGTACTTGCCGACGAGGCCGGCGTGGTAGGACGTGCCGCAGGCGATGAGGACGACGCGCGACGTCTCCCTGAAGGTCTCCGGGGCGAGCCCGGTGTCGTCGAGAAAGACCCGGCCGGACTCGAGGGAGACGCGGCTTTTCAGGGTGTCCCGGACGACGTCCGCCTGCTCGAAGATCTCCTTGGCCATAAAGTGCTCGAAGCCGCGCTTCTCGACCATGGCCGGCTCCCAGTCGAGGGTCTCGACCGCCTTTTCGACGGGCGCCCCGGCGAACGTGGTGAAGCGTGCCCCCGACGCCGTCAGGACGGCGATCTCGCCGTCGTCCATGTAGGCGACCCGCCGAGTGTGATGGAGGAGCGGCGTGATGTCCGAGGAGAGGAAGGTCTCGCCGGAGCCGAAGCCGACGACGGCCGGCGGGCCGTTGCGGGCGGCGACGATCCGTGCCGGATCGCGCGACGAGATGCAGGCCACGGCGAAGGCCCCCTCGAGCTCGCGGACGGCGGCCCGCACGGCCTCCTCCAGGGAGCCGCGGAAGTGCTTCTCGACGAGGTGGACGATGACCTCGGTGTCGGTCTCTGTACGGAAGGTGTGGCCTTCGGCGCGGAGCCTCTCCTTGAGCGACCAGTAGTTCTCGACGATGCCGTTGTGGACGAGGGCGATCGTCCCGCTGCAGTCGGTGTGGGGGTGGGCGTTGTCCTCGCTCGGACGGCCGTGGGTCGCCCAGCGGGTGTGTCCGATGCCGCAGTCGCCCGCCAGAGGGTGAAGGCGGACCTCTTCGGCCAGATCGCGGATCTTGCCTTTGACCCGCCGCCGCCCGACCCCGTCGCCGTTGAGGACGGCGATACCGGCCGAGTCGTAGCCGCGGTATTCGAGCCGCCGCAGCCCTTCGATGAGCGCGGGAACCGTGTCCCGGGCGCCGGCGCAAGCGATGATGCCGCACATGTCGTGATCCTTTTATTCGAGGTCCACTTCCTCGTCCTCTTCGCCGCCCGCGTCGGGGGGCGGCTCCGGGAGGCCGAGGAGTGGCAGGTACTTGGCCCCTTCGCCCTGGGGATTCAGGGATCCGAGGATGCGCACGTCCGGCCGCATGGCCAGATCGACGATCTCCCCCGCGTTCTCCGGGGCCAGGACCTGGACGGACGGCCGGTCGATGTCGAGATCGTTGACGGCCCGGACGACGCCGACCCGCCCGTCACTCATCGACACGAGCGCGCCGATCGGCCAGACGCCCATGAACTGGAAGAACTTGTCCAGGAGCTGGGGCTCGAAGATCTTACCCTTCTCGAGCATCATCAGCTCGTAGATCTTCTCGGGCGGGTAATCCTTCTTGTAGGACCGTTTGAGGGCCAGAGCGTCATAGACGTCGCAGATGGAGACCATCATCGAGGCCGGGTGGGGCTTACGGGCGTAGGGCGACTTGGGATAGCCGGTCATGTCGTAGCGGACGTGGTGCTCGTAGCAGACGACGATCGGCAGGATGCCCAGTGCGTCCTTGTAGCCTTCGAGGATCCGGGTCCCGAGAAGGGGGTGGTTGCGGACCTGGAGGAATTCGCCCTCGGACAGCTTGCTTTCCTTCTGGATGACCTTGAGCGAGATGTAGAGCTTGCCGACGTCGTGGTAGAGGGCGGCGATGCCCAGATCGAGGACGTCATCCTTGGCGAACTGCAGCTTGGAGGCGAAGAACATGGAGAGCAGGGTGACGTTGAGGAGATGGACGAAGGTCACGAGGTCGCGCCGCTTGACCGAGACGAGGTTGAGGAGCTCCTGGTGGCGGCCGACGAAATCCTCCATGATGCCCAGGATGTTGAAGCGCAGGTCGAGGTAATCGACCTCCTCCTTTTCCAGGACGACGTTGAGGGCGTGGGAGACGGTCTGGACGGAGCTCGCGTAGCGCGTCCGTGTTTCCTCGGCCTCGGTCGCGGCCGCCTCCCCCTTGACCATCGTCCGCAGCTTGCCGGCGCGGATGTTCTGGATGCCGTGGAGGTTGAAGTACTCCTGCTCGCTGATCTTCTCCTGCCGCTTGACCCGGGTCAGGAAGATGATGAACTCGCGCAGCTCTTCGAAGCGCAGGCCCTGCTGGAAGATGATCCGCTCGACGCCGTTCTTCTCGAGGAAATCGATGAGCAGGCCGAGCTTGCCGCGGAGGTTGAAGAAGATCTCATCCTCCCAGGCCGCCTCGCCGCCGATGATCCCGAGGACGAGCTCCTTGCGGTCCTCCAGGATCTCCTGGACGACCCCGTAAAGGCGGTTGAGGTACTCTTTGAACTTGGGGTGGTCGCCCGTATAGATCTTCCCCGCCTGGATGGCGTTCATCAGGTAGATGAAGCAGATCTTGATCTTATCCCGCACGCCACGTCTCCAAGAGGCGGCCGGCCTCCTCGCGGACCTTGCGGTTCCAGACGTCCTTCCGCTCGGCCAGCGGCTCGATGTACGGGGCGGCCTCGCGCAGCCCGTAGCGCCCGACGATGCCGAGGTTGCGCAGGAGCGCCTTGTTCCGGATGCCGTACGGGGAAGCCAGGCCGAAGAGCTTGGTGAAGGCGACGTGTTTCGTTCGCTCGTTGCGCATGAGCAGGATCAGGGCTTCGGCCTGGATGAGCTCGTTCTTCTTCTCCAGGATGGGGAAGAGGAAGGCCTCGTCGTACTCCTTGAGGTTCTGCAGGGCCTGGAGGGCCTTGATCTTGACGGCGGCGTCGCCGGCGTCGAAAACTTTTTTCAGGGTCTCGAGGGAGAGCGGCGTGTCGATGAGCTTCAGGGCGTCGGCGATCCGGCCCAGGAGCTGGCTGTCGGAGGACTTCTTCTTGATCCCGGTGTAAAAGGACTCGATCTCGTCCGGGAAAAAGCGGAAGCAGGCCCGGAGGAGCGAGGAGGAGACGATGCGATCCTTGAATACGGTGGCCGAATAAGCCTCCCAATCATGGAGGCTCCGGCCGAGCTTTTCGACGAAGGCATCGAGCTCCGGTCCGGTTTCGCCGCGCAGCAGGCAGCCCTCGACGTGCTCGGCGACGGACCGGCGCGTATCCTCGAAGGCCGGCTCGCCGGCGAGGGCCGCGGACTTACCGTCTAGGACGTCGTGGAGGGCGAGTAGGAACTCGAAATCTCCCTCCTGGACGATCCTCTCCCATTCTTCGGTGATCCGCCCCAGCTCGACGACGGCCTGCTCCTTCTGCGACTCTTGGGACAGCAGGACCAGGAGAAGAAAGCGGTAGTTCCGCTGGAGGAGCTGGTGGTCGAGCGTCAGCTTCTGGTCGAAGGCGATCTCGTTGAGGATGCTGGACAGCGTCTGGCGGTACATCTCGGAGTGGAGCTGGGAGGAGACGCCGGAGAGCAGGGTGCGGATCTTCGACTCGGTCTCGGAGCGGCGATTCTGGGGATTGTCGTTGTGGAAAAGGGCGTGGAGCGACGTCGAGATCTTCTTGTGGCGCTCCTTGTCGATGAGCCGGGAGAAGATGCTGAAGCTGAGGGAGTCGAACTTGTCGTTGCCGATGATCTCTTCCCAGAGGGTCGACGCGAGGTCCTCCTCGTTCAGGTCGGAGACGAGGAGCTTGAGGTTCTCGAACTTCGATTCGGTCGGCGTCTTGCGGGCGGAGACGATCGTCTTCAGGAGCTGCTTGGAGGCGACCCGGTGCTTCTCCTCGGAGGTCGTCTTGAGATAATGGAAGAACTTGGCGAAGTTCTTGTGAAGCTCCTCGTTCTGGATGAGGTCCTCGGTGTTGAACTTGCCGACGACCTTGCCGAACGAGCCGGCCAGATCGTCGAGCTTGGCGTGGTCGTCCTCTTCGACGGCCTCCATGAGCAGGTACGGCCAGATGTCCTTGATCTCCTCGCCCTCGCCCTGGAGAAGGATCGAGTAATCGAGCGTGTCGACGGCGATGTGGATGATGTTCTCCCGCTTGATGATGGCCTGGGCGCCGCCCTCCTTGATGAACAGCTTGACCGGCAGCATGATCTTGGAGGCGAAACGCATGAACTCGGCGTGGGGCAGGCCTGGCCGGAGCTCGAGGCGCTTGATCTTGCGGAAGTGGAAGAGCTGGGCCAGGTCCATGTACGTCCGCTCGCCCTCCCAGAAGCGGCCGTCGATGAGCAGGGCGTGAGGCGAGAAGCCGATCGAAAGGGGGTTGATATGGACGAACAGGGCCTCGAGCCGGGCCATGAGGTCGTTGACGCTGCTCTTGAAGGCCGGATGGTCCGCGTTGTACATCGAGGCCATCTTGAAGGCGACGCGCATGGCCCGGGCCATGGAGCGGATGAGCTCGTCCTTGTCGGTCGGGAGGGGGACGGACGGGGCGGGCGGCGCGGACGAGTCCGGCGTATCGGGCGCCGCGTTACCGCCGTCGGAGGACATGATTCACCTCACCGTCAAACAACCCTGACGCCATTCTCCTCTTCCACGGTGAAAATACCATGCTCCGGCTCGGTGATTCAAGGGGTGAGATCGTCTCCTCCCAGGGCCTTGAGCCCCCCGGGGGGTTGTGCTATACTGCCCCGAAAATGGAACGGAGGCAGACCTCATTCGCAGAGCAGTGCTGGCCCTGGCGGACGGGACCGTCCTCGAGGGCGTAGGCTTCGGCGCGAGCGCCAAGACCGGGGGGGAAGTCGTTTTCAATACCGGGATCGTCGGCTACCCGGAGAGCATCACCGACCCCTCCTATCGCGGCCAGATCCTCTGCCAGACCTACCCTCTCATCGGCAACTACGGCGTCGATCCGGCCCGCTTCGAGTCGGAAAGGCCGCAGATCGCAGGCTACGTCGTCTCGGAGCTCTGCACCCGGCCGTCCCACGCCACCTCCCGCAAGACCCTCGACGACTGGCTCCGGGAGAGCGGCGTCCCGGCGATCGCCGGCGTCGATACCCGCGCTCTGACGAAGAAGCTCCGCGTTCACGGGGTCATGACCGGCCTCCTCGCCGCCGGCGACGGCCCGCAGAGCGTCCCCCGTTTGCGACGCGAGGCCCGGGAGGTCCCCGACCCCAACGTCCGCGACCTCGTCGCCGAGGTCACGACGCCGGAGATCCGCATCTACAATCCCAAGGCCGCAAGGACGATCGTCCTCATCGATTGCGGCGTCAAGATGGCCATCATCCGAGCCCTCGTCCGACGCGGCGTCGCCGTCGTCCGTGTCCCGGCCGATTCCGACGCGGAGCGCATCCTGTCCTTCTCCCCGAAGGGCGTCGTCATCTCCAACGGACCGGGCGACCCGGAGCGGGCCGTCGCCGCCGTGGCCGCGGTCCGCCGGCTCCTCGCCGCCGGCGTCCCCCTCTTCGGCATCTGCCTCGGCAACCAGGTCCTGGCCCTGGCCGCCGGCGGGAGGACCTACAAGCTCAAGTTCGGCCACCGGAGCCAGAACCAGCCCTGCCTCGAAGAGGGCACCGAGCGCTGTTACATCACCAGCCAGAACCACGGCTTCGCGGTCGACATGGCGAGCCTTCCCCGGGGCTGGTCGCCCTGGTTCCGCAACGCCAACGACGGCACGAACGAAGGCATCCGTCACACGCGCCGGCCAGCGTTCGGCGTCCAGTTCCACCCCGAAGCCTGTCCCGGGCCGACGGACACGGAGTTCCTCTTCGACACGTTCCTCGAGGCGGCCGGATGAAGAAGCTGAAGAAGGTCCTCATCCTGGGGAGCGGCGCCCTCAAGATCGGCGAGGCCGGCGAGTTCGATTACTCCGGGAGCCAGGCCATCAAGGCCCTCAAGGAGGAAGGCCTCGACGTCGTCCTGATCAATCCCAACATCGCCACGATCCAGACCTCCGAGGGGATGGCCGATCGGGTCTATTTCCTCCCGGTCACCCCGTTCTTCGTCCGGAAGGTCATCGCCCGGGAAAAGCCCCAGGGCCTATTGCTCTCGTTCGGCGGCCAGACGGCCCTCAATTGCGGCATCGCGCTGTGGAAGAGCGGCGTCCTCGAAGAGGCCGGGCTTCCGGTCCTCGGGACCCCGATGGAGGCCGTCGAAAAGACGGAGGACCGCAAGCTCTTCAACAGGACCCTGGCCCAGGCCGGTCTCAAGACGCCGCGGGGCCTGGCCGTCCGGACGGTCGAGGCCGGGCTGCGGGCGGCCGACACGATCGGCTATCCGGTCATGGCCCGCGTCGCCTACGCCCTCGGCGGCAAGGGCAGCGGCATCGCCTACTCGCCGCGGGAGCTGCGGGAGGCGCTGCGTCGGGCCTTCACCGCCGCGCCGCAGATCCTCATCGAGGAGTACCTCGACGGCTGGAAGGAGATCGAATACGAGGTCGTCCGGGACCGGGCCGACAACTGCATCGCGGTCTGCAACATGGAGAACTTCGATCCCATGGGCATCCACACCGGGGAGAGCATCGTCATCGCCCCGTCCCAGACGCTGACGAACGAGGAGTACCACCGCCTCCGGTCCATCGCCATCAAGGCCATCCGGCACCTGGGCATCGTCGGCGAGTGCAATATCCAGTACGCCCTCAACCCGCGCGACGGCGACTACCGCATCATCGAGGTCAACGCCCGGCTGTCGCGGAGCTCCGCCCTGGCCAGCAAGGCCACCGGGTATCCCCTGGCCTTCGTCGCCGCGAAGCTCGCCCTCGGCCATACGCTGCCCGGCCTGCCGAACTCGATCACCAAGGTCACGGCGGCCTGCTTCGAGCCGGCCCTCGACTATCTCGTCGTCAAGATCCCGCGCTGGGACCTCAAGAAATTCGGCCGCGTCTCGAAGAAGATCGGCTCGGAGATGAAATCGGTCGGCGAGGTCATGGCCGTCGGACGGTCCTTTGAAGAGGCCATCCAGAAGGCGGCCCGCATGCTCCAGGTCGGCGTCTACGGGCTCGTGGCTAACGAGAATTATTCCTTCCGGAGCCTCGAGAAGGAGCTCCGCCAGCCGACCGACGAGCGGCTCTTCGGCATCGCCGAGGCCCTCAAGAAAGGCTTCACCGTCGACCGCATCCACGAGCTGACCCGGATCGACCGCTGGTTCCTCCACAAGATCAAGTCGGTCGTCGATTGCGAGGCGCGGCTCAAGGGCCGCCGGCTCGGCGCCATCGCGCCGGACCTCCTCCTCGAGGCGAAGCGGAAGGGCTTCTCGGACAAGCAGATCGCCTTGCTCACCGGATCGTCCGAGCTCCGGGTCCGAACGAGGAGAAAGCTGCTACGCCTTCTCCCGGCCGTGAAGCAGATCGACACCCTGGCCGCCGAGTATCCGGCCCAGACGAACTACCTCTACGTCACCTACAACGGCCGCGAGGACGATGTCCCCTTCCGCAATGGCCACGGCCGTCCGGGCAAGGTCATGGTCCTTGGCTCGGGCTCGTACAGCATCGGGTCCTCGGTCGAGTTCGACTGGTGCTGCGTCAACGCCGCCCTGGCCCTTAAAAGGCTCGGCTACGCGACGATCATGGTCAACTACAACCCGGAGACGGTGTCGACGGACTACGACATCTGCGACCGGCTCTATTTCGACGAGCTCAGCTTCGAACGCGTTCTCGATATCTACGAGAAGGAGAAACCCCTCGGCGTCCTCCTGTCCATGGGCGGCCAGATCCCCAACAACATCGCCCTGCGCTGCCACCGGGCCGGCGTGCGCGTCTTGGGGACGCCGCCGCCGAGCATCGACCGGGCCGAGGACCGCTTCAAGTTCTCGAGGCTCCTCGATGAGCTCGGCGTCGACCAGCCGGAATGGCGCGAGCTCCGGAGCGTCGGTGAGGCCAAGCGCTTCTCCCGCGCGATCGGCTATCCCGTCCTCATCCGGCCGTCCTACGTCCTGAGCGGGGCGGCCATGAGCGTCGTCTTCAACGAAGACTACCTCGACCGCTACCTCCAGAAGGCTTCCCGGGTCTCGCCCGAGTACCCGGTCGTCATCTCCAAGTTCATCCTGAACGCCAAAGAGATCGAGCTCGATGCCGTGGCCGACCGCGGCGAGGTCGTCGCCTCGGCGATCGTCGAGCACGTCGAGAATGCCGGCGTCCACTCCGGCGACGCGACCATGGTCCTGCCCCCCCAGAAGCTCTACATCGAGACGATCCGCCGCATCCGCGAGATCGGCCGCGAGATCGCCCGGGCCCTGGAGATCACCGGCCCGTTCAACATCCAGTTCATCGCCAAGGACAACGCCATCAAGGTCATCGAGTGCAACCTCCGGGCCTCGCGCTCGTTCCCGTTCGTCAGCAAGGTGGCCCGAACGAACTTCGTCGAGCTGGCCGTGGCCGCCATGATGGGCCGCGGCAGGCGCAACAACAAGACGACGCTCGATCTGAACTACGTCGGCGTCAAGGCCCCGCAGTTCTCCTTTTCCCGCCTCAAGGGCGCCGACCCGGTCCTCGGCGTCGAGATGGCCTCGACCGGCGAGGTCGCCTGCCTGGGTGAGGACGTCCACGAAGCCTATCTCAAGGCCATCCTCTCGACCGGGTTCGACCTGCCGAAAAGGAACATCCTCCTGACGGTCGGCGGCGAGGAATCCAAGAGCCGCTTCCTCGGCGCCGCCCAGACGCTCGCCGGGCTCGGTTACCGGATC
>Ga0326726_10005721_pt1 | contig 11243 bp, 11 predicted proteins | sample MHFenrmetagenome_2_FD_207603 | JGI IMG/M metagenome (GOLD analysis project Ga0326726, IMG submission 207603) | Lab enriched peat soil microbial communities from Michigan Hollow, Ithaca, NY, United States - MHF15MN | ecosystem: Environmental > Terrestrial > Soil > Wetlands > Peat | place: USA...
TGATACGTCTTCGCGCCGACCTTGAGGGGTTTGCGCGCGCCGAAAGAGTCGGTCATCGGTAGCCTCGAATGATGTCGGGTGGGGACAGGCCGAGGATTATAGGCATGGATCGCGCGTTGTCGCGGAACGGAGCGATGGTTAGGTTGATCGGGGAATCAACCCGGCGAGTTGACAGGCACCGGTCCGTCGGATCAATGGTTGAATCAACCTGCGGTTCGCGCGGCGAAGGACCGAGTCGACGCCTGGAGTCGGCACGCCGATCAGCCGGTGGCTCGAAGCGCCGGTGCGGCGTTGGCGGTCGTGCTACCTGCGACGCCTTCACGGCCGACGCGCTCGATCACTGCGCCGCCGAGGCAGCGGTCGCCGTCGTAGAACACGACCTGCTGGCCCGGCGTCGGCGTGCGCTGCGGGTGATCGAAGCTCACTTCGACGTTGCGCTCGCCGGTGACTGTGAAAGTGCATGCCTGGTCGGGTTGGCGGTAGCGGATCTTTGCTGTGGCGCGGAGCGGCTTGCCCCTGGCTAGCTCGCCGGGTGGCGCGCCGATCCAATGCAAGTCGCTCGCGGTGAGCCAGTCGTCGAACAGCAGCGGATGATCGTGCCCCTGTACGACGACGAGCTCGTTGCGCTCCGCATCCTTGCCCGCGACATACCACGGCGCCTCCGCGCCGTTCGCGATGCCGCCGATGTGCAAACCGTGGCGCTGGCCGAGCGTGTAGTACGCGAGGCCGTCGTGCCGGCCGAGCTCGCGCCCGCGGTCGTCGACGATCTTGCCGGGTGAGGGCGGGAGGTACTGCGCAAGGAATTCCGCGAACGGCCGTTCGCCGATGAAGCAGATGCCCGTGCTGTCCTTCTTCTCGGCGACCGGCAGGCCGGCTTTGCGCGCGATCTCGCGCACGTCGGATTTGAGTAGGTCGCCGAGCGGGAACAGAACATCCTCCAAGTCGGCCGCGTCGACCGCGGCGAGGAAGTAGCTCTGGTCCTTGCTCTCATCTCGCGCCTTGAGCAGCCGCGGCGCGGCGGGCGTCACGCCGGCATCGAGCGCAGTGCTGCCCGCGTCGCTCGCATCGCTGGCTGCGAGCCGTGCGTAGTGCCCGGTCGCGATCCGCGCCGCGCCGAGACGGCGCGCGTAGCGCGCCATCACGCCGAACTTGATCTCGCGGTTGCAGAGCACGTCGGGGTTCGGCGTACGGCCCTTGCGGTGCTCGTCGAGGAACTGCGCGAACACGTGCTCGCGGTACTCGCGCGCGAAGTTCACGCGGTGCAGCGGCATGCCGATCAGCTGGCAGACGCGGCGCGCGTCATGGAAGTCGCGCGCGGCGCCGCAGTAGCCGTCGTCCTCCCAGTTCGTCATGTGCAGGCACTGCACGTCATGGCCCGCGTCGCGCAGCAGCAGCGCGGCGACCGCGGAGTCGACGCCGCCGGACAGCGCAACGATCGTGGGGCCGATCGTTGTCTTGGCGTTTGTTGTGCCGCTATTCGTTGCGCCGCGATCCGGTGCGCCGCGATTCGGCGTGCGGCTATTCGTCGCGCTGCGATTCGTTGTGCCGGACATGGGCCGCGATTTTACTCTGCGCACGATGCCGCTATGCACTGAAATCAGGGCGTCGCTCGCTTGCGACCCCGGCGCCACCAAGGCCGCTGCGCCCGTGGCGCCAGCGAGGCGCTGCGCCGGTGGTGTCACCACGCCGTCTACGTCAAGCGAACGCGGGCGAAGTCTACGTCTTTGCGCGGCGCGCGAGGCGCTCCCAAGGCAGGTACGGGACGAGATCGAGCGAGTAGCGCGCGCCCGCGAGGTAGTCGTCGACGCCGCGCAGCACCATCGGGCTTCGCAGATCGTGCTCGCGCGCAAGCATCTGCGAGCGCGTGAGCCAATGCGCGCCGATGATGTCGTCGTCGAGGCGCACCGGCCCCTTCGGTGCCGCGTGCGTGCCGCAGAATCCGAAGCGCACGAAGGTGGCGCCGGCCTCGTTCTGCCAATGGTAGATGCCGACGAGATGCGACGGCACGAACGTGTAGCCCGTCTCCTCGAGCGTTTCCCGCGCGGCGGCGGTGGGGAGCGATTCGCCGGGGTCGAGATGGCCGGCCGGCTGGTTCAGCACGATGCGGCCGTCGACTCGCTCTTCGACGAGCAGGAAACGGCCGCCGCTCTCGATGATGGCGGCTACGGTGACGTGGATGTCCGAGTTCGGGTGCATCTAGCGGTTCGAGGCTACGAAAGAGCGATTCCAGCGTTGCGTATCGGCGTTGCGTAGTTGTGCTTGGTGACCCGCATTATAAATGACCGAGGCGGACGGGCTGTTCGGAGCGCGAATGAGCCGTTTGCAGTCGATGGGCGGACCGCGACGTGCTGCTGCAGCCGCGGTGGGTCGTGCGCCGGACTTAAGCGGCCGCGGGCTAGATCAGCATCTGTCGAAGCTCGGGCTCGATCTCGCAAGCGTGCCAAATCGTGTCGAACGAGCTCAAATAGATCCGCGCGACGGCCGGCTCGTAAGTGTCCGACATGCCTTCCCAGCTATCGTATCGCGCGCGATAGACGAGCGCGTGCTCGTCGGCGATGCAGAACGCGTCCGAATGCGTGCGGTACTCGGGCTTCACGTTGCGGAACTCGATGTAGCTGTTCAGCCGCCGGCCCATCGTGACGAAACGGCTGCCGGTCTTGATCACGCGGTTCGGGTCGAGGATCAGCACGCGGACGCGCGCGAAAGGGCGCGCGAGGATGAACTTCTTCAGCGGCTCGAGGAAGTCGTCGTGATCGTAGATCTGGGGCTCGAGATCGTGCGTGAGAATCGTGAGCCCGCGATTTGCGAGGCGAACGACGTCGACGATGGCGGCGCGGACCTCTTCGATCGAGGATAGCACCTGCCGAACGCCGCGGGTTTTGACTTGATCGCTTGGTTCGGACATGACGGTTTTATTCGAATGACGTACGAGTTTACTTAACGGGCTCTCGCTCGCTGTGCCCCAAGTCACGTTTTGCCGCCGCGGATAAAACCTTACGGAGGGATATGGGAACGAGACCCGGTCCAGCCCGCTCTTATAGCGGGGCCGGCGAGCCGGCGGGACGTGTCACACGGTAGCAACGCGGCGCGGTGCGCCTCGCCGGGCTCAGACGTTACGTGCGAGCGTGGCCGCGAGGCCGGTGTAGGTAGACGGCGTCAGCTCGAGCAAGCGGTCGCGCGCGTCGCTCGGAATGTCGAGCTCGGAGATGAACTCACGCAGCGTGTCGCGATCGATCGCTCGGCCGCGAGTGAGATCCTTCAGCTGCTCGTAAGCGTCCGCGAGGCCGTAGCGGCGCATCACCGTCTGCACGGCCTCGGCGAGCACTTCCCAGCGCTCTTCGAGGTCGGCGGCGATCAGCGCCGGATCGGCGTCGAGCTTGCCGAGGCCGCGCAAGCACCCGTCGAGCGCGACGAGCGTGTGACCGAGCGCGACGGACAGATTGCGCAGCACCGTCGAGTCCGTGAGGTCGCGCTGCCAACGCGACACCGGCAGCTTCGCGGCGAAGAACGCGAGCAGCTCGTTCGCCAGCCCAAGATTCCCTTCCGCGTTCTCGAAGTCGATCGGATTCACTTTGTGCGGCATGGTCGAGGAGCCGACTTCGCCCGGAGTCGGTCGCGACCGGAAGTAACCGAGGCTGATGTAGCCCCAGATGTCGCGACAGAGATCGAATACGACGGTGTTGAAGCGCGCGAGCGCTTGGCTGTACTCGGCGATCCAATCGTGCGGCTCGATCTGCGTCGTGTAACGCGTCGGGGAGAGACCGAGTGACTCGAGGAAGCGGTCCGTGATGCCGAGCCAATCGGCCTCGGGATACGCAATCGCGTGCGCGTTGAAGTTGCCGACTGCGCCGTTGAACTTGCCGCAGATCTCTACGTTCGCGAACTGCTCCGTCTGCCGCTCGAGACGATAGACGAAGTTCGCGAGCTCTTTGCCGAGCGTCGTCGGCGTCGCGGGCTGGCCGTGCGTGCGCGCGAGCATCGCGACGTCCGCGAGCTTCTGCGCCTGCGTGCGCAGATCGATCGCGAGCTGCTTCATCAGCGGCAACAGCACGCGCTGGCGCGCGTCGCGCAGCATCAGCGCGTAGGACAAGTTGTTGATGTCCTCAGACGTGCTCGCAAAGTGCAGGAATGCAACGAGGTTCGCCGATGCGCCTTTCGTGCCGTCGAGCTTGTCGCGCAAGAAGTATTCGACGGCCTTGACGTCGTGATTCGTGATCGCTTCGAAAGCCTTGACGTGTTGTGCGTCGTCGAGGCTGAACTTGTCGACGATGTCGTTCAGCACGTCCTTGAGCGGCGAGTCGAGCGGCGCGAGGTCCGTGACGCTCGGCTCGTCGGCGAGATGCTGTAGCCAACGTACCTCGACCAGCGTGCGATAGCGGATCAACGCGTATTCGGAGAGGTATTGGCGGAGCGGTGCCGCTTTGCGAGCGTAACGTCCGTCGAGCGGCGAGAGCGCAGTGAGCGTGGCGGAATCCACGTTCCCGTTCGGCCTATACAACAGATTTGGGAGTGCGCATCATACACGCTTCGTCGGTGATCGCCGACTTCCAATTCTTCGTTCGAGGGGTGGCATGACGACCGATTTTCGCGTCGAGCGCGACAGCATGGGCGAGCTCAAGGTACCGGCGGCCGCACTGTGGGGCGCGCAGACGCAGCGAGCCGTCGACAACTTTCCGATCAGCGGGATGCCGATGCCGCCGGCGTTCGTGCGCGCGCTCGGTCTGATCAAGTGGGCCGCGGCCGACGCGAACAAGAGCCTGCGCCTTCTGCCGGCGCCGATCGCAAAGGCGATTCAGCAGGCCGCGCTCGAGATCGCGGCAGGTCAGCACCTCGATCAGTTCCCGATCGACGTGTTCCAGACGGGCTCGGGCACGAGCTCGAACATGAACGCGAACGAGGTGATCGCGAAGCTTGCGTCGAAGGCCCTCGGCAAACCGGTCCACGCGAACGATCACGTGAACATGAGCCAGAGCAGCAACGACGTGATCCCGTCCGCGATCCATGTGAGCGCGGCGCTCGGCGTCGTGAACGGCCTCTTGCCGGCGCTCGAGCACCTGCACAAGACGATCGAGAAGAAGGCGAAGTCGGTGGCCGGGATCGTGAAGACCGGCCGCACGCATCTGATGGATGCGATGCCGGTGCGGCTCGATCAGGAGCTCGGTGGCTGGGCCGCGCAAACTCTAAGCAACATCTTCAGGCTCAGGGGCGCGTTGCCGCGGCTCACGGGTCTCGCGCAGGGCGGCACGGCCGTCGGTACCGGGATCAATGCGCATCCGAAGTTCGCCGAGAAGTTCACGGCCGCGCTCGCGAAGCGCACGAAGGTCGGGTTCCACTCGCTCGACAACTTCTTCGAGGCGATGAGCTCGCAGGACACGGCGGTCGAGGTGTCGGGAATCTTGAAGACGACCGCGGTGAGCCTACTCAAGATCTCGAACGACTTGCGCTGGATGAACAGCGGTCCGCTCGCGGGCTTGGGCGAGATCTCGCTGCCGGCGTTGCAGCCCGGCAGCAGCATCATGCCGGGCAAAGTGAACCCCGTGATCCCCGAAGCCGTAGCCATGGTTGCGGCGCAAGTCATCGGCAACGACTTGACGATCACGATCGCGGGCCAGTCCGGCAACTTCCAGTTGAACGTGATGCTGCCGGTCGTCGCGCTGAACCTGATCCAGAGCATCGAGCTGCTCGCGAGCGCGTCGCGCGTGCTCGCGGATTCCGCGATCGCGGGTTTCAAGGTCAACAAAGAGCGGCTCGACGAGGCGCTCGAGCGTAACCCGATCCTCGTGACGGCGCTCAATCCCGTGATCGGCTACGAGAAGGGCGCCGCGATCGCGAAGCAGGCGTATAAAGAAGGAAGGGCGATCAGGGAAGTCGCCGAGCAGGAGACGACCTTGGGCGCCGCGATGCTCAGGAAGCTTCTCGATCCGCTCGAGCTCACGAAGGGTGGGATCAAAGGCGATGGCTCGGGCGGGGGCGGCTGAGCACGCGCCGACGATCGACGCGATCCGGCGCCGGCTTGCCGCGCCGCGCGCGCCGCACGATCCGCGCGAGCGGATCGTCGCGAACATCGCCGGCGTCGTGACGCCGGAGCTGCGCGCGGCTCTCGAGCGTCCCGCGCGTCCCGCGTCCGTGCTGGTGCCGTTGGTCGGGCGTCCCGCTGGCCTCACCGTGCTGTTCACCGAGCGCGCTGCGCATCTCAAGGATCACGCGGGTCAGATCAGCTTTCCGGGCGGGCGGATCGCGGAATCCGGCGAGACCGCGGTCGACGCGGCACTGCGCGAGACGTGCGAGGAGATCGGTCTCGAGTCCCGCGACGTCGACGTGCTCGGTTCGCTCGACGAGCTGCTCACCGGCACCGGCTTCTCGATCACGCCTGTCGTCGGCTACGTCGCAGGCGGCGCGTTCGTCGCAAAGCCCGACCCCGAAGAAGTCGCGAGCGTGTTCGAGGTGCCGCTCGACTTCATCCTCGACGCCGCGAACACGACGTTGACTTACCGCGAACGTCTCGGCACGCGCTTCCGCACCTACGAGCTCAACCACGGCGGCTTCCGCATCTGGGGCGCGACCGCGGCGATTCTCGTGAGCTTCAGGGATCTGATCTCCAATGACTGACCAACCACACGACGCGCGCTCGATCGACGCGCTGCTTCGAATCATGGCGAAGCTTCGGAGTCCCGCCGGCGGTTGCCCGTGGGATCGCGAGCAGACGTTCGCGACGATCGCGCCGTACACGCTCGAAGAGGCGTATGAGGTCGCGGACGCAATCGAGCGCGGCGCGCTCGACAAGCTCGAAGGCGAGCTCGGGGACCTGCTGTTCCAAGTGGTGTTCCACGCGCGGATGGCCGAGGAGGCGAAGCTGTTCGACTTCGGGGACGTCGTCGCGGGCATCTGCGACAAGCTCGTGCGCCGCCATCCGCACGTGTTCGGCGACCAGCAGGGGCGCGTCGCGAGCGCGGACGATCAGACGCGTCGCTGGGAGGAGATCAAGCGCGAGGAGCGCGACGCGGGCGGCGAAACGCGCGTGCTCGCGGACGTGCCGGTCGGGCTGCCCGGACTTGCGCGCGCGGCGAAGCTTGGGCTACGCGCGGCGACGGTCGGGTTCGACTGGCCCGACGCGGCCGGCGTGCGTGCGAAGGTCACGGAGGAGCTCGCGGAGCTCGACGCTGCGCTCGCGGCGGGCGCGGCCGCACCGAGCGCGGCCCCCGCGACGCGCGACGCGGTGGCGGCCGAGGTCGGCGACCTATTGTTCACGATCGCGAACCTCTGCCGACATCTCGACCTCGATCCCGAGGCGTGCGTGCGCGGCGCGAGCGCGCGCTTCGAGAAGCGCTTCGACCACGTCGAGGCGCGCGTGCGCGCGGCCGGCGGCGACTGGAGCGCACATAATCCGGACGCGCTCGAGCGGCTCTGGCAGGAGGCCAAGAACGCGACGCGCTAGGAACGGCGCGGGTTCCAGCGTTCAGGTTCGATTCAGCGCCTCGCCCGTAACCTGCCTCCCACGATCTCGAAGGAGATCGAAAGGACTTGAGGAGGTTAGGGCCATGACGGTTCAAGCGGTAAAGGCGATTTCGGTTCTCGGTGCGGTGGCGGCGACGCTGGCTACGGGCGACGCACTCGCCGACGGCCACGGGCACGGCTACGGCCCCTCCTATAATCATTTCGGGCCGGACTACGTGTACGCGCGAGTCGTCGACGTCGACCCGGTGGTGCGTTACGTGACGATCGACCGTCCCGAGCAGCGCTGCTGGAACGAGACGGTGGTCCGGCCCGCGGCTCCGTTCGGCGTTGCGGGTCAGACCGCGGCCGGCGGCGTCATCGGCGCGACGATCGGCCACATCTTGGGCCACGGCAGCTCGCCCGCGTTGACGGTGGCGGGCGCGGCGGCCGGCGCGGCGATCGCGCACGAGAACGCGGTCCGCAACGGCGCGGTCGTCGAGACGCGCACGGGAGTCGTGCAGCGCTGCGAGACGGTGAGCCATCCGTTCACCGAGCAGCGCATCGACGGCTATCGCGTGACTTACGTGCTCGACGGCCGCCACTACACGACGCACACCGACTACCGGCCCGGCGATCGCATCCAAGTCGCGGTCAACGTGCACCCGGTCGGTTACTGGGGCCGGTAGTTGAGAGCGACGATTCAGGGCGGGGCGGAAGGCCATTCGGGCGGGCGTGAAGCCCGCCCGTTTTTGACGAAACCTTCCTTGACGGCTCCGCGCCCTAATCCCAAAGTGTGCGACGCGGCCAGGCAGGCAGGGAGGGAACCTATCGTGACCGACGCAAAGCCCATTCGCAGAACGCGCCGCGCGCTCGTAGCGGTCGCAGCCGCAGCGTTCGGATTTGCCGGCGCCGTCGCCGCTCAGCCCCCTCCGGGGCATCCGCCGAGCGGTGCGTCGGGGCTCGCGCCGGCGCCGTTCCAGGCGCAACTGCCGCAGCGTCGCCAGCTCACGCTCGCCGAGGCGATCCAGCTCGCGCAGAGCCGTTACCCCGGGCGCGTCGTGCGCGCGCAGACGATCCAGCAGGGCAACGGCGCGGTGCACGAGATAAGGATCATCGGCAACGACGGCCGCGTGCACACCGTCACGGTCGACGCGCGCACGGGCGCCGTGCACTAGCGCTTCGCCGCTCCTCCCAGGACTTCTCCGCCATGCGTGTTCTGCTCGTCGAGGACGATCAAACTCTGAATCAATCGCTCGCGGCTCAGCTCGAGAAGGCGGGCTACGCGGTCGATCGCGCCGAGGACGGCCGCGAAGGCCTCTACTACGCGCAGGAGTATCCGATCGACCTCGCGATCGTAGACCTTGGCCTGCCGTCGGTTTCCGGCGTCGAGCTCATCAAGCAGGTCCGGGCCGACGGCAAGGCGTATCCGATCCTCGTGCTCACGGCGCGCGACCGCTGGCAGGACAAGGTCGAGGCGCTGAAGCTCGGCGCCGACGACTACGTCGTCAAGCCGTTCCACGTCGAGGAGCTGCTCGCGCGCGTCGACGCGCTGCTGCGCCGAGCGAGCGGCTGGGCGCAGTCGGAGCTCGTCTGCGGGCCGATCGTGCTCGACACGCGCACGCAAGAAGTGCAGGTGAAGGGCGAGAAGCTCGACCTCACGAGCTTCGAGTACAAGCTGCTCGAGTATCTAATGCTGCACGCGGGCGAGGTGCTCTCGAAGACGCAGATCACCGAGGCGCTTTACGAAGAAGACTTCGAGCGCGACAGCAACGTGATCGAGGTGTTCATCGGGCGCCTGCGCAAGAAGCTCGACCCCGACTCGCAGTTCAAGCCGATCGAGACACTGCGCGGCCGAGGCTACCGGCTCGCGATTGCGCGCGGGACTCCCGATCCCGCCTGATTCGTGTCAGTCTGCTGATCCATGGCCCTCGTTCGGTCCCTACGCGCGCGCGTCGTCCTATGGGTCAGCGTCGCGCTCGTCGTGCTGTTCGCCGTCACGATCGTGGGGCTCGACATCGCTTTCCGCGACAGCACCGAGCGCGCGCTGCTGGAGCTGCTCGACGCGCACGCGGACGGCCTCATCGCGGGCGCCGAGAGCGGACCCGGCGGCGAGCTCATGATGCCGATCGGCAACCTCGATCCCGAGTTCCAGGTGGCGAACTCGGGGATGTTCGGCGCCGTCTTCGACGCGGAAGGCCGAGCCATCTGGCAATCACTGTCGCTGCTCGGCCGCGACTTCCCGGCCGACGAGCTGCCCGAGACGGGGCACAAGCACTACGCGCATCTCGACGTGCCGGGCTTTCCGCCGCTCGACGCGCTGCTGATGGGCGTCGAATGGGAGTTCGCGGACAAGCGCTCGGCGCCGTATACGTTCGCGATCGCGGTCTCGCTCGAACCGTATAACCAGCGGCAGTCGGCGTTCCGGCGCGAGCTGGTCGCTTGGTTCGGCGGGATCACGCTCACGATGCTGATCGTGATCGGCGGACTGCTCACGTTCGTGCTGCTGCCGCTGCGACGGCTCGAGCGCCAGGTGCGCGAAGTGGAGGCCGGCGAGCGCGTGAGCTTGACCGGCAAATATCCGACCGAGCTCGTCGGCCTCGCGGACAATCTGAACGCTCTGATCGAGACCGAGCGCCGCCGACTCGAGCGCTACCGCCATACGCTCGACGACCTCGCGCACAGCCTCAAGACGCCGCTCGCCGCGATGCGCACGTTGCTTACGGAGCTGCACGCGAGGGATAAGGCGCACCCCGAGCCGCAGATCGACTCGCTACAGCGCGAGCTCGAGCGGATGGATCAACGCGTGTCGTTTCAACTGCGCCGTGCGCGTGCGAGCGGCGCGACGGGGTTCGGCACCGAGCCCGTTGCGGTGGCGCCGATCGTCGACGACCTGAAGCTCACGCTCGACAAGGTGTACGGCGACAAGGGCGTCGCGTGCACGCTCGACGTCGCTCCGGGCACGCTGTTCCGCGGCGATCCGGGCGATCTCACCGAGATCCTCGGCAACCTCATGGACAACGCCTACAAGTACTGCAAGTCGAAGGTCTACGTCGCGGGCGACTCGACCACCGAGCGGCTCTCGATTCGCGTCGGCGACGACGGCCGCGGAATCGGCGCCGAGCTCGCGCAGGAGCTCGGTCAGCGCGGCAAGCGCGCGGACGAGTCGGTGCCGGGGCAGGGCATCGGCCTCGCGGTCGTGCGCGAGACGGTCGAGCTCTATCGCGGCACGCTGTCCGTCGGCCATTCCGAGCTCGGCGGCGCCGAGATTCGAATCGAGCTCTCGCGCGCGGGCGCGCTGTGAGCGCTTCCGCCGACCAGCGGCTCGCGCGCCGGCGCGCGACGCGCTACACGCTCCGCTATCCGGACGATTTGCCGATCAGCGCGGCCCGCGAGGAGATCCTCGAGGCACTCGCGAAGCATCGCGTGATCGTCGTGTGCGGCGACACGGGCAGCGGCAAGACGACGCAGTTGCCGAAGATCTGCCTCGAGGCGGGTCGCGGCATCGTCGGGATGATCGGCCATACGCAGCCGCGCCGGATCGCGGCGCAAGCGGTCGCCGCGCGGCTCGCCGAGGAGCTCGAGGTGAAGCTCGGCGACGCCGTCGGTCTCGAGGTGCGGTTCACGGATCAGACGGGCCCGAGCGCGCTGATCAAGGTGATGACCGACGGTATCTTGCTCAACGAGATCCGTGGCGACCGCCGGCTCGCGAAGTACGACACGCTGATCATCGACGAGGCGCACGAGCGCAGCCTCAACATCGATTTCATCCTCGGGTATCTAAAGCGCCTCGAGCGCGAGCGGCCGGACCT